>Ga0272444_10001875_pt1 | contig 19830 bp, 29 predicted proteins | sample SSMForm13_FD_201033 | JGI IMG/M metagenome (GOLD analysis project Ga0272444, IMG submission 201033) | Marine sediment archaeal communities from Little Sippewissett salt marsh, Falmouth, MA, United States - SSM-Form-13 | ecosystem: Environmental > Aquatic > Marine > Wetlands > Sediment ... | reverse complement strand
GCGGGGATTCGAAAGCGCCTCGAGGCACCACCGGTCGCAGCGCTGGATGCCGATCGTTTAAAAAAGAGCCTGACGCGATATTTCCCGGGCGGCGCCGGCGAGGCGGGACAATGGCAGAAGATCGCGGTGATTGCCGCCGTCCGGCACCGGTTTTGTGTGGTGTCCGGTGGTCCCGGTACCGGTAAAACCACGGTTGCGGCCAGGATACTGGCCAGCCTGCAGGATCAGACGCCGTCCCGTCCGTTGCGGATGTTTCTGGCGGCGCCCACCGGCAAGGCCGCCGCCAGACTGACAGAGGCCATTCAACAGGCAAAGAAGCAGTTGAATCCGGACGGCGTGACCCGGCAAAGCATTCCCGACGAGGCGCTCACCATTCATCGCTTGCTGAAGCCTTTTCGCCATTCGCCCTTTTTTCACTACAACGCCGAAAACCGCCTGCCGGCCGATGTGGTGCTGATCGACGAGGCGTCCATGGTGGATCTGCCGCTGCTCGCGAAACTGATGACCGCGCTGCCGTGCCGTGCCAGGCTGATATTGATGGGCGATCGCCACCAACTGGCTTCGGTCGAATCCGGTGCGGTGCTGGCGGACATCTGTGACGTGGGGCGCCGGTATTCCGATGCATTTGTACGTCTGACGGCGGCCTGCGTCGGAAATAAGGCCGCCGCGCTTCTTCCCACCGGCGGCGAACCGCCGAACAAAACGGCGGACGCGGTCGTTCGTTTGGAAAAGAGCTTTCGCTTTGCGCCGGACAGTGCCATCAGCCTTGCAACGCACGCCATCAATCATGGCGACGGCGCGGCCGTGCTCAGGGTATTGCAGACCGCACGGACGGAGGAACTGTTCTGGCAGCCAGTTGTCGACCTGCAGCTGCTGCGGTCGTCGATTCTGGAAAATTACCGCGGCCTGTTTGTACGGCCGGACCCGCGTGAGGCCCTGGATGTCCTTTCGCGCTTCAGAGTGCTTTGTGCCCTCAACAGCGGTCCTTTCGGCGTGCGGGCGATCAACGCCCTGGCCGGGTCCATTCTCCATCAGGCGGGTTTTATCAAAGCGGACAGGGAGGCCGGCGGTATCTGGTATGCGGGGCGGCCGATCCTGATCACCGCCAATGACTACGATCACGGTCTTTACAACGGGGATGTGGGCATCACCCTTTACGATCCCGACAAAAGGGACAGCGGCCTTTTTGTTTTTTTTGACGGTCCCGGCGGCCGCATACGGCGCTTTGTGCCCTATGGATTGCCGGCCCATGAAACCGTCTATGCCATGACGGTTCACAAAAGCCAGGGCTCGGAATTTAACCGCATCCTGGTCGTTCTGCCGCCGAAGGACCATCCTCTGCTGACCCGGGAACTGTTGTACACGGCCATGAGCCGCGCCCGGCAAAAAATATCGCTTTTCGCGGGTGAATCTGTTATAAAAGGCGCCGCATCAAGAAAAGTGATACGATCTTCAGGACTGCGCGATCGCCTGTGGCCGCGGAATAATGACACCGGTTCCGGTGTTGCATGCGGGCCTTATCACCATTGACCAGCGACGGAGAGAGATATGCGCAAAACCATCATCAGCGGAACCGGCCGACATGTGCCCGAAAGGCGCATTACCAATCAGGACCTGACACAGTGGATGGACACTTCCGACGAGTGGATCCGGCAGCGGACCGGCATCGAACAGCGCTACTGGGTCCCGGCGGAAGGCGGGGTGGGCGTGTCCGACCTGGGCTTGGCGGCGGCTGAAATCGCATTGGATCGTGCCAAATGGTCTCCGCGGGACATCGATTTGATCATATTCGCCACCCTGAGTCCGGATCTGTTTTTTCCGGGTTCCGGCTGCCTTCTGCAGCACAAACTGGGGCTGGATACGACGCCTGCACTCGATATCCGGCAGCAGTGCACCGGTTTTCTATACGGTCTCGCCACGGCGGATGCGTACATCAGAAGCGGTCTGGCCGACCGGATTCTCTTTGTGGGCGCCGAAGTCCACAGTACCGGGCTGGATATATCCACCCGGGGCAGAGATGTGGCGGTTATTTTCGGGGACGGCGCCGCGGCGGTCTGCCTGGAGGCATTGGAAACGGACAGGGCCGTGGGGGTTCTGGCCTCGGCGCTGCACGCCCAGGGCGAACTGGCGCGCAGTTTGATGGTGGAGGCTCCGGCATCCCGTCTAAATCCCCGCATCGACCACCGTATGCTTGCGGAGGGGCGGCATTTTCCGGTGATGGACGGGAAAACCATTTTTAAAACCGCTTTGAAACGGCTGCCGGAGGTGACCCGCGAGGTGCTCGACAAGGCCGGTTTGTCCATCGGGGATATCGATCTTTTTATTCCGCATCAGGCCAATCTGCGCATCAACCAGTTTTACCAGCAGTCCCTCAAAATTCCGGACGAGAAGATGTACAACAACATCCATCACTACGGCAACACCACCGCCGCCACGATTCCCCTGGCACTGGATGAGGCCATCGAAAAAGGCATTGTCCACTCCGGCGGCACCCTGCTGTTTCTCGGTCTGGGCAGCGGCGTCACCTGGGGCGCCGCTGTCTGCCGCATGATATAAAATCGCCGGTCGGCGATTTTATTCCACCGTCAACTCCTGACCCGGGTATATCTTGCTGCGGGGCGTCAGATTGTTCACGCGCAGGAAGCGTTCGAGCGGCATGTTGTGGCGACGGGCGATGGTGTAGGGGTTGTCGCCGCGTTTGACGAGGTAGGTTGTGCGGGTCTTTGACGCCGCCGGCGGCGGGGCCGCGCCCGGAATTTTCAACGACTGTCCCTTGTAGAGGCGGGTGCTGTCCAGGTTGTTGATCTCCTGAATCCTGCGGGTTGTCGTGCCGAAGCGCCGGGCCAGTATCCAGAGGGAGTCCCCGCCCCGGACGACATAGTTGGTGAAGGCATCCGAATCACTGCGGGCCACCGCTGTCGGGGTGTGATCAATGATAACGCCCTTCTGCGGTATTTTCAGCTTTTGGCCGGCGACAATGTAGTTGGAACGGCGCAGGTTGTTGGCCTGCATGATGCGCCGCACGCTGCTGCGATAACGCTGGGCGATGCCGGAAAGGGTTTCACCGCGTCGGACCCGATGGTAGAGATAGGACGGACGGGGAGGATGGGAGATCGGAATGTCGTCGATGACGGCCAAAAGGCGATCGGATTGGTCGGGCGGCACTTTGAGCGTGTAGGTTTCCGGCGGAAGAATATTGTAGTGCAGCTCGGGATTCAGTTCCTTGAGCACGGAGACCGGCACACCGATTTCACGGGCCACATCGGTCAGCTGGACCTGGCGGGACACTGCCGCCGTCTCAAAATCAAACGGCGGATCCGTTTCCACCGCATCCAAACCGTATTTTCGGGGATGCTTCACGATGTGGAGTGCGGCCAGAAAGCGTGGCACATAGCGGGCGGTTTCAAAGGGGAGCCGCTCGAAAAGATCCCAGAAATTGTCGAGATAGTTGATGTTCTGAGCCCGAATTACTCGCAGCACGCGGCCTTCACCGCAGTTGTAGGCCGCCAGAACGGTTGTCCAGTCGCCGAAGATATTGTGCAGCTCCTTTAGATACGCAATGGCGGCATCCGTCGATTTGACGGGGTCGATGCGTTCGTCGACGTACTTGTTGCGCTTGAGGCCGAATTTGTAGCCGGTGGACGGAATGAACTGCCACAGCCCAAGCGCCCTGGCGCGGGAGAGGGCTTTCACCATGAAGCCGCTCTCTATCAAAGGCAGCCAGGACAACTCTTCCGGCAGTCCGGCTGCTTTCAGCTTTTCTACGATCAGCGGCCGGTATCTGCCCGATCGTCTGTAGGAACGCAGAAAGAACTGTTTTTCCGGGCCGGTGAAGCGCTTCAGTTCGGCCTCGACATAGGCGTTGAGGTTCATGGGAATGGCGTCATAACTGCCGCTGACGACAATATGCCGGGATGCGTAAATTTCCAGAATCCGCTTGGAGATAAGGTAGCGCAGATCCTCCTTCTGCTGGATGAGGTCCGGTTCGTCGGCGACATCGATGTCCAGAATGAGCGCATACGCCTGATCCAGGGCTCCCAGTGCATTTTCGAGTTCCCCTTTCTGCCAGAAATCCTGAGCGGTCTGGCAGAATTCCAGGGCTTCATCCAGGACGATATGCACCGGTTTGGCCGGGGGTGCGGTTGCGGGGATGGAGGCGGGCGCGGGCGGTCCCGAGAGGGCGCGGGAGGCGGTTTCGGACGGCGACTGGGGATAGACGGGTCCCATCGGCGGGTTTTGCTGCGCGGCGATTTCCAGATAATGCTGCACATTAGGCCCGTCTTCCTGATGGCGGGTGTCGTTTTCGCCCACGGCGCTGTCTTGTTCCCGAAATGGGGGTTCGGCCGGGGACACCGATGGCGCCGGGCCGGCCGCATCCGTTGTCTGGATATCTGTTTCCGCTGAAGGCGGCAAAGAGAAATCCGCTTCCGTTTCAGCCGCCGCGCCGGTTGTTTCTTCTTCAATGAGAAGACCCGATTCAGCGGTCCGGACGGTCGACGGTTTATGCATTGCGGACTGGCAGCCCGCCAGGAAAAAGAACGACGACAATATAAACAAAACGTATCGGCGGCAAAGCAAAATGCGTTCCCCAATTCACGGTTGACACAGAATCTGAAAATAACGGTTCCTGCCGGTCAGCCAAACGGCATATGCCATAGCTTATACGGCGCTGTCCTGTCAAGGCTTTTGCGAGGATGTTGCCTGCCATGCACCGCCGGAGGCCGGAAACAGTCGATCGCGGCCCGTCGCAACGGCGGCAAACAGGGATGTAAAAAAATCAAAAAAAAATATTTTTTGGCTTGCAATTTCTGAAAATTGCGTATAGTAGGTTTTGTTTTAGATTTTAGAGACAGATGTCAACCCGGTTGACATGCGTTATTTGAAATTCAAAAACCGGCATGGACACGGCGGGCCAGCGTAGCTCAGTTGGCAGAGCTACTGATTTGTAATCAGTGGGTCGGGGGTTCGAATCCCTCCGCTGGCTCCACACGGGCAACATAAGTGTAACAGAAACCGTCGGGCGGCGCAAGCGGGTTGTGCGTAGCGGCACGCGAGACCTTCGACCGCCTGATGATCGCCATATTAATCCGGTGGGGTTCCCGAGCGGCCAAAGGGAACAGACTGTAAATCTGTCGGCGAAGCCTTCGGAGGTTCGAATCCTCCCCCCACCACCATTCATAAAGGGAGTTTGATGTAGAAGATTTCGGTTTCGGGCCGAGGTCGCAGCGGTAGACACTACATGGCTTCTTCCTGTATGCGTCTTGAAATGTCCGCGGGGTGTAGGGCACTCCATGAACTTTTTGCCGCTGGGAAAAGCATCGTCGGTCGGCGGGAGTAGCTCAGTTGGTAGAGCTTCAGCCTTCCAAGCTGAATGTCGCGAGTTCGAACCTCGTCTCCCGCTCCAGCAACAAATGGACCGACCGCTGTTCCAGCAAGGATGACCTGGCAAAATCCACCCGGTACCGCCCACGTAGCTCAGTCGGTAGAGCGCTTCCTTGGTAAGGAAGAGGTTCACCGGTTCGATTCCGGTCGTGGGCTCCACCTGTCTCTTCCGGGGCGATGCGGGGCCATCGTTGGCGCAACAGAACACATAAATGGACAACCCACGGTTTCGACTTAAAAATTACATGGGAGGACGAGAAGATGGCAAAGGAAAAGTATGAGCGCAAGAAGCCGCACGTGAACGTAGGGACGATCGGACACATCGATCACGGCAAGACGACCTTGACGGCGGCGATCACGAAGCATTCGGGATTCAAGGGCATGTCGAGTTTCGTGCCTTTTGATCAGATAGACAAGGCGCCGGAGGAGAAGGAGCGGGGGATCACGATCGCGACGGCGCATGTGGAATACGAGACGGCGAACCGTCATTATGCGCACGTGGACTGTCCGGGGCATGCGGATTACATCAAGAACATGATCACGGGTGCGGCGCAGATGGACGGAGCGATACTGGTGGTGGGCGCGGACGACGGACCGATGCCGCAGACGCGGGAGCACATACTGCTGGCGCGTCAGGTGGGAGTGCCGCAGATTGTCGTGTTTTTGAACAAGTGCGACATGGTGGACGACGAGGAGTTGATCGAGCTGGTGGAGTTGGAGCTGCGGGAGCTTTTGGACAAGTACGATTTTCCGGGCGATGACACGCCGATTATTCGGGGCAGTGCGCTCAAGGCGTTGGAGAGCGACGATCCGGACAGCGATGAGGCCAAGTGTGTATTTGCGTTGCTGGAGGCGCTGGATTCCTACATACCGGAGCCGGAGCGAGAGATAGACAAGCCGTTTTTGATGCCGATAGAGGATGTTTTCAGCATTTCGGGGCGCGGTACGGTGGTCACGGGCCGTGTGGAGCGTGGGATCGTGAAGGTGGGCAACGACGTGGAGATCGTGGGGATACGGCCGACGCAGAAGACGGTGTGCACGGGTGTGGAGATGTTCCGCAAGCTGTTGGACGAGGGTCAGGCGGGCGACAACATCGGCGTGCTGCTGCGGGGTACCAAGCGGGACGAGGTAGAGCGGGGCCAGGTGGTGGCGCAGCCGGGGTCGATCACGCCGCACACGAAGTTCAAGGCGGAGGTGTACATTTTGAGCAAGGAGGAAGGGGGTCGTCACACGCCGTTTTTCAATGGCTACCGGCCGCAGTTTTATTTTCGGACGACGGATGTGACCGGGGTTTTGAATCTGCCGGAAGGCGTGGAGATGGTGATGCCGGGTGACAACGTGACGATTTCGGCGGAGTTGATCACGCCGATTGCAATGGAAAAGGAACTGCGGTTTGCGATTCGGGAAGGCGGTCGAACAGTGGGCGCCGGCGTGGTAAGCGAAATCATCGAATAAGAGAGACTGTCCCATGATAATGAATTCGAAAATCAGAATACGGCTCAAGGCATACGACCACAAGCTGCTGGACCAGTCGGCAATGGACATTCTGGACACCGCCCGCAAGACCGGCGCCAAAGTGGTCGGACCGATACCGCTTCCGACGCAGATCAACAAGTTTTGTGTGCTGCGGTCGCCGCATATCGACAAGAAGTCCCGGGAACAATTTGAAATGAGAACCCACAAAAGGCTGCTGGACATTTTGGAACCGACCCAGCAGACGGTTGACGCACTGATGAAGCTGGATCTGTCACCCGGAGTGGATGTGGAGATCAAGCTTTAGAACCCTTTTTTTTTGAAGCGGACGAACAGAAGCTGTCCAGGGGATAATGGGAAATGACGTGTAGAGGACTGATAGGTAAAAAACTGGGTATGACAGGGCAATTTTCACCGGACGGAAAGTATGTTCCGGTGACGGTCCTGGAGGTGGGACCCTGTGTCGTGACCCAGGTCAAAACCGAGGCCAAGGACGGCTACAACGCCCTGCAGCTGGGGTTCGGCGCCAAGCGCGAGCGCCACATCAACAAGCCGATCCGGGGGCATCTGGCAAAAAGCGGCGCCAAAGGCGTTTCCACCTTGCAGGAAGTGGATGTGGAAGATCCGGATGCATACAGTCCGGGACAGACCATCACCGTCGACATGTTCGCGGTCGGTGAAAAGGTCGAGATTTCCGGTTTTACCAAGGGAAGAGGCTTTTCGGGTGTGATAAAGCGCCACGGTTTTCACGGCGGCAAAAAATCGCACGGCAGCCACAGCCACCGGATTCCCGGCTCCATTGGCTGCAGCGCCTGGCCCGCCAAGGTGATTCGGGGCAAAAAGCTGCCCGGGCGATACGGCAATGAACGCAAAACCATTCAGAATGTTGAAGTTTTCGACATTCGGCCCAAGGAAAATCTGCTGCTGCTGAAGGGCGCCGTGCCCGGCTGCAAGACCGGAATTGTGACCATCAAAAAATCCAAACCCAAAAAATAAATCGAGGAAATCGATGGCGCTGGTAGATGTAATCAACTGTTCGGGAGAGAAAATTTCCCAGATCGATTTAAAAGACGATATTTTCAATGTGCCGGTCAAATCGGAGGTGCTGCACGACGTCGTCACCATGCAGCTGGCAAAAAGACGCACCGGCACCGCGGCCGTCAAAAATCGATCGGATGTCAGGGGCAGCACCGCCAAGCTGTTCCGTCAGAAGGGAACCGGCAGAGCCCGCCGGGGGAACGCGAAGTCACCTCTGCTGCGCGGCGGCGGGGTGGCCTTCGGTCCGCACCCCCGGTCGTATGCCTACAAGGTTCCCAAAAAGGTGCGTCGCCTGGCGCTCAAAATGGCCCTGAGCAGCAAGCTGAAACAGGATGAACTGCTGGTGGTGGACGAAATGCCCCTCGAGCGCGTCAAGACAAAGGATTTCATTGAAAAAACCAAAGCGCTGGCCGTGAACAACGCCCTGATCGTCACCAGCGGAGAGGACGTGCATCTGGCGCTGTCGACCCGCAACGTACCGGGTGTCAAGGTGCTGCGCTGCGAGGGGTTGAACGTTTACGATGTTTTGAAATACGAAAAACTGGTGCTGCTCCAGGCGTCCGTTAAAGACATTGAAGGGAGGCTGCTCCCATGATGCAGTATGATATTATCATTCGACCGCTTGTCACCGAGAAAACCAGCATTCAGAAGGAAGAAAGCAATCAGCTGACCTTCGAGGTGGATCGGCGCGCCAACCGGGTTGAAATCCGCCGCGCCATTGAACGCATTTTCGGCGTGCGGGTCGCCCACGTTCAAACCATGCAGGTAAAAGGCAAAACCAAACAGAGAGGCCGGATTGTCGGCAAACGCAGGGACTGGAAAAAAGCGGTCGTCCGACTGATGCCGGGTGAGCGGATCGACTTTTTCGAAGGGGTATAAAGGAGTCAGTCATGGCAATAAAAAGGGTTAAACCCACGTCTCCGGGACGCCGTTTCCAGACATATTCGGATTTTGAAGAACTGACCAAGAAGACGCGGCCTGAAAAAGCACTTTTGAAGATCAAGAAGTCGAGCGGCGGTCGGAACGTCAACGGAAGGGTGACAACCCGGCACAGAGGCGGCGGCCACAAACGGTACTACCGCATCATTGATTTCAAAAGAGACAAAGACGGGGTTCCGGCCAAAGTCGCCGCCATTGAATACGATCCGAACCGCAGCGCCCGGATTGCGCTGCTGCACTATGCGGACGGCGAAAAGCGATATATCCTGGCGCCGGTGAATCTGTCGATTGGAGATCAGGTCATGTCCGGGCCCGGGGCGGACATCCGTCCGGGCAATGCGCTGCCGCTGCAGAATATTCCGCTGGGAACCCACATCCACAACATTGAACTGCGTCTGGGAAAGGGCGGCCAGATTGTGCGCAGCGCGGGTGCCTTGGCGCAGCTGATGGCCAAAGAGGACCGCTATGCCCTGGTGAAGCTGCCATCCGGCGAAGTCCGCATGGTGCTCTTAAAGTGCAAGGCGACCATCGGCCAGCTGGGAAATGTCACTCATGAAAATGTCGATCTGGGCAAAGCCGGACGCAAGCGTTGGCTCGGCAGAAGGCCCAAAGTGCGGGGGGTGGCCATGAATCCCGTCGACCACCCCATGGGAGGCGGCGAAGGGCGCTCAAGCGGTGGCCGGCATCCCTGCACGCCCTGGGGGGTTCCCACCAAGGGCTATCGAACCCGCAAACGCAACAAGGCCAGCAGCAAGTACATCGTCAAACGCAGAACCAAACGATAATGCACGACAGGCCGTCAAGGGCCGGCCGGTCCGAAAGCGCCGGCCGGTAATATCGAACCAGATCAGGAGAAAGTATGCCAAGGTCTCTTAAAAAAGGTCCGTATGTCGAACCGAAGCTGATGAAGAAAGTAACGGCGGCCCAGCAGAGCCGCAGCAACCGGGTCATCAAAACATGGTCACGGCGCTCGACCATTCTGCCGGAAATGGTGGGCATTACTTTGGCGGTCCACAACGGAAAAAAATTCATACCCGTATTCGTTACCGAAAATATGGTGGGACACAAACTTGGGGAGTTTTCGCCCACGCGGACCTATTACGGGCATGCCGGGGACAAAAAATCGAAATTGAAGCGATAAAATAAAGTTAGGAGTATCGGTCATGGAGGTAAAAGCGGTAGCGAAATATGTGCGCATTTCACCTCAGAAGTTGCGTAAGGTGGCGCATGTCGTGAAAGGACAGCCGGTCGAGAAAGGGCTGAACATGCTGACGTTCATGCCCCAGAAAGCGGCCGGTTTGATTGAAAAGGTCGTCCGCTCCGCTGCCTCGAATGCGGACAGCAACCACGGCATTGACGTCGATGAGCTGATAGTCAAAAATCTGCTCATCGACAAGGGGCCGGTTTTAAAGCGTTTCAGGGCCAGAGCCCGGGGCAGGGGATCCAGAATATTGAAAAGAACCAGCCATATCACGGTCATTCTATCAGAAAAGGCATAGCCTTAAAGGAGGAAAAGCTTGGGCCAGAAAGTAAATCCGATTGGAATGAGATTGGGCATTGTCAAGACATGGGATTCCAGGTGGTATGCTGGTAAGCAATATGCGGATTATATTATTGAAGACGATCGCATTCGAAAGTTTGTCAAAAAGAAACTCTATCATGCCGGCATTTCAAAAATAGAAATCGAACGATCCGCCAAGCGGGTCCGGCTGCGTATTTACACCGCCCGCCCGGGCATCGTCATCGGCAAGAAGGGGTCCGAGATCGAACAGCTCAAAAAAGAGCTGGAGAAGCGCGTCAGCCAAGAAGTGCTGATCGACATTCAGGAGGTGCGCAAACCCGAAGTCGACGCCCAGCTGGTGGCGGAAAACGTCGCGCTGCAGATCGTCCGCAGGGTGGCGTTCAGAAGAGCCATGAAAAGGGGGGTGTCATCCGCCATGCGCTTCGGTGCCAAAGGGGTCAAGATTATCTGTTCCGGCCGGCTCGGCGGCGCTGAAATGGCCCGGCGGGAATGGTATAGAGAAGGGCGGGTGCCGCTGCACACGCTGCGGGCCGACATTGACTACGGCTTTGCCGAAGCGAATACCACATACGGAAAGATCGGCATCAAGGTTTTTATTTTTAACGGAGAGATTTTGCAAAAGGACGGCGTACAGGCGGCGGCCGTCTAGCACGAATGGATGGAAACAGAGCCGGATCCGGCAGCCGCGGCCGGTTCATGCCGCAGCGGATTCGGAACAGGAGATAAGTCATGCTGAGCCCGAAAAAGGTCAAATACCGCAAGAAGCAAAAAGGGAGAATGAGAGGGCTGTCGCGCCGGGGAAGCCAGCTGAATTTCGGCGAATATGGATTGCAGGCCACGGAGTGCGGTACGATCAGCAGCAAGCAGATCGAAGCGGCCCGTATCGCCATGACCCGCCACGTGAAGCGCGGCGGCAAAATATGGATCCGCATTTTTCCGGACAAGCCGTTCACCAAAAAGCCGGCTGAAGTGCGCATGGGTAAAGGCAAGGGCGCTCCTGAAGGTTGGGTGGCGGTTATTCGTCCCGGCCGCATTCTCTACGAGATGTCGGGCGTTCGGCCGGAATTGGCGAAAGAGGCGTTGAACCGTGCAGCGCACAAACTTTCCGTAAAGACCAAATTTGTGGAGAGGAGGGTTTGAGCATGAAAGCCACAGCCATCAGGGAAATGAGCCCGGAGGAGCGCCTGCAGAAGCTGAATGAGCTGAAAGAGACCTTGTTCAACCTGCGCTTTCAACACGAAATCGGTCAAATCGAGAACCCTCGCAAACTGAAGCAGACCAAATCGGATATCGCGCGCCTGAAAACGGTCATAAGAGAAACAGAGCTACAAACTTAAGGACACCAGAGTTGTTGGCCATGAAAAAACGAGGAATCAGAAGGCAGCTGGTCGGTACGGTCGTAAGCGACAAAATGCAAAAAACGATCACGGTGCAGGTGGAGCGGCTGGTGAAACACCGAATGTATAAAAAATTCGTGAGACGTCGCAATAAATTCGCCGCCCATGATGAGGGCAATACATGCCGCATCGGGGATAGCGTGCTGATTACGGAATCCAGACCGCTGAGCCGCAGAAAACGGTGGCGCGTCAGCAAAGTCCTGCGTAAAGCGCTATAACAGTAAAGGGATAGACACATGATTCAGGCAGAAACGACACTAACGGCGGCGGATAATTCCGGCGCCAGGGTACTTTACTGTATCAAGGTGCTGGGGGGGTCCAGGCGGCGGTATGCCAGGATCGGCGATATCATCGTTGTCGCGGTAAAGGAAGCCATACCCAATGCAAAGGTGAAAAAGGGCGACGTGCTGAAGGCCGTCGTGGTGCGGACGAAGAAGGAAACCCGGCGACCGGACGGGTCATTCATTCGATTCGACGACAACTCCGCCGTCTTGATCAATGCTCAGAAAGAACCCATCGGGACGCGCATATTCGGTCCGGTCGCCCGGGAATTGCGGGCGAAAAAGTTCATGAAGATCGTTTCACTCGCGCCCGAAGTGTTGTAGCGGACTCATTTTTGGGGGAAAAGCGCATGCTCAGACATAAAAACAACATAAAAAAAGATGACAAGGTAAAAGTCCTCAGCGGCAAAGACCGCGGCAAAATCGGGAAGGTCCTGAAGGTCGATCGCAAAAAGGACCGCGTGCTCGTGGAAAATATCAATGTCATCAAACGACACACCAAGCCGACGGCCAAGAACCGGCAGGGCGGTATTGTCGAAAGTGAGGCGCCCGTCCACCGCTCGAACGTCGTGCTGATGTGCAACAAATGCATGCAGCCGGTGCGCATAAAAATGCAGCGGCTGGACGACGGAACAAAGGTGCGGATGTGCCGGAAATGCAGTGAAATCATTGATTCGTAGGAACTGGCCGGCGTCATTTCCGGCGCCGTGATAGCAAAGGGACGACCATGTCGACTGTAAAGCAATTTTATGACACCGAAGCGGCACCCAAGCTGCTGCAGAAATATGCGTACAAGAACGTGATGCAGGTGCCGAAGCTGGCAAAAATCGTGCTGAACATGGGGCTTGGGGAAGCGATACACAACATCAAGCTACTGGATGGTGCGGTTGAAGAGCTGATGATCATCGCGGGCCAACGGCCGATCATCACCCGGGCCAAAAAGTCCATCGCTGCATTCAAACTCAGAGCGGGAATGCCGATCGGCTGCATGGTCACCCTGCGGCGCCGGCGCATGTACGAATTCTACAACCGGCTGGTCAACGTGGCCCTGCCCCGCGTTCGGGATTTCAGGGGCGTTTCGGTGAAGGCCTTTGATGGAAACGGCAATTATTCCCTGGGTATTAAAGAGCATATTATTTTCCCTGAAATCGACTACGACAAGGTCGAAAGGGTGAAGGGAATGAACATCAGCATCGTGACCACCGCAAACACAGACGAGGAAGGCAGGGAGCTGCTGCAGTTGCTCGGCATGCCTTTCAGGAAATAGCAGACAGCCGGCAAACAACGCGCGGCGGCAGGCTTCCAGGGTTTGTCCGGCGCACACCATGATGCGTCATCCGGGAGGAAAGAGTTGGCAAAGAAATCAATGAGAATCAGGGCGGGAAGAAAACAGAAGTTCAAGGTTCGCGAATACAACCGGTGCCCCATTTGCGGACGACCACGCGGTTTTGTCCGTAAATTCGGCATTTGCCGGATATGTTTCCGATCGTTTGCTTCTGAGGGCAAACTCCCCGGCGTGGTCAAGTCGAGCTGGTAAGGTTGGCGGCGCCGCAATGCCGACGTCGCGGCCGGCCGCAGTTCCGTCAAAGTGCTAAAGATGATTTGTTCAGGAGAAAAAAATGTCGATTAGCGATCCAATTGCCGACATGCTGACCCGAATCCGGAATGCGGGGAAGGCGAAATTCCCCAGTGTGGACATTCCCGGATCCAAAGTAAAAGTCGAAATGGCAAGCGTGCTAAAGGAAGCCGGATACATCAAGAATTACAAATATATCCGAGACAACAAACAGGGAATTCTGCGTATTTATCTTAAATACGGCGCCGACCAGTCGCACGTTATCCTGCGGCTTAACCGGGTCAGCAAGCCCAGCCGCAGGATTTACCGCAAGAGAGACGAAATCGAACCGGTTTACAACGGTCTGGGTCTGGCCATTGTTTCGACGTCAAAAGGCATCATGTCCGACGCCAGGGCCCGCAAGGAAAATGTCGGCGGGGAAATCCTCTGCCACGTGTGGTAACGGAACCGCCAGGAAAAATACAGGAGAAATCGATGTCTCGTGTAGGAAAAAAACCGATTCCGGTGCCGGAGAAGACCGAAATCGTATTCAAGGACCGGATGATTACCGTCAAGGGAGAAAGAGGCGTCCTTCAGCGGCGCATCCATCCTGCCGTCGATCTTGAAATCGACGACGGCACCATTTTCGTGACCATGGTCAAGGACGACCGGGAAAGTCGGGCCATCCGGGGACTCACCCGCAGTCTGGTCGACAATATGGTCACCGGTGTCAGCAAGGGGTTTGAACGTGTGCTCGAAATCAACGGCATCGGCTATCGGGCCGAGATCAAGGGCAACAGCGTGCTGCTGAATGTGGGGTACTCGCAGCCGGTGAACTTCGATCTGCCCGCGGGCGTCGGCGCGGTGGTGGAAAAGAACAACGTGGTCAAACTCTCCGGCATCGACAAGGAGCTGCTGGGACAGACCGCCGCGTCCATACGGCAAATTCGGCCGCCGGAGCCTTACAAGGGCAAAGGTATCAAGTACGCGGAAGAACGGATACAGCGCAAGGCCGGAAAGACCGGCACCAAGTAACGCTTTGAAAAGCCATCGGGCGTCAACCCCGATGCCCCGACACGAAGGGTAAGGGAAATGGGTTCGAAAAACATTCGCAGCACAGCACGCATCAAACGGCAAAGACGCATCCGCAAAAAGATCCGCGGCACGGCGGACAGACCTCGGCTGAGCGTTTTCAGGAGCGCCCGCCACATCTATACACAACTGGTGGATGACGACAGCGGTCGCACACTGGCGTCGGCGTCGAGCCTGGAAAAATCCTTTCGCGAGGCGCCGGTCGAAGAAAACAAGGCGTCGGCGGCCCGGCGCATCGGCCAACTGGCCGCCCGGCGGGCCATCGAAAAGGGCATCACCACTGTCGTATTCGACAGGAACGGATTTCTGTACCACGGTCGGGTCAAGGCCGTCTCCGACGGCGCACGCGAGGGCGGTTTGATTTTTTAGCATTTTAAAAACGACAAAGGAGACAAACCCTTGTTCAAAAAAGAGACCGAAGAAAGCGAATTCATCGATAAGGTGGTCCACATCAGCCGGGTCGCAAAGGTTGTCAAAGGCGGTCGCCGCTTCAGCTTCAGTGCGATCGTCGTTGTCGGCGACGGGGACGGCCGCGTCGGTTATGGACTCGGCAAGGCCGGAGAAGTACCGGAAGCCATTCGCAAGGGGGTTGAAAAAGCCAAAAAGAGCATGACAAAAATCGCGCTGGCGGAGGGGACCATTCCCTTCACAACTGTCGGCAAGTACGGCGCCGGCCGTGTGCTTTTGAAGCCGGCCGCGGAGGGAACCGGCGTCATTGCCGGCGGTGCCGTCCGCGCCGTTCTCGAAGCGGTCGGGATCAGCAACATCCTGACCAAGTGCCTGGGTTCTCACAATCCTCACAATCTGGTCAAGGCGACGATTAAAGGGCTTAAACAGCTTCAAAGCCCCAAAGATGTGGCGGCCAGACGGGGCCTGCGCGTTGAGGAGTTATAAAAAGAGGATAAGCAGATGGCTGGAAAATTAAAAATTACCATGATCAAAAGCATGATCGGGCGGCCGGAGAAACATCGCCGGGTGTTGCGCGGCATGGGACTGAGAAAGATGAACAAAACCGTGGTGCTGGAAGACACCCCCGCCGTGAGGGGCATGATCGGCACGGTACCGCATCTGGTCAAGGTCGAGGAGAGTGGTGATGAAGCTAAATGAACTGAAACCCGCAAAGGGGTCGCGGAGAAGCACAAGACGCCTGGGGCGCGGCGTGGGCTCCGGCCGGGGCATGACGGCCGGCAGGGGCACCAAAGGCCACAACAGTCGTTCCGGCGGCGGCGTACGGCCCGGCTACGAGGGCGGGCAGATGCCGATTCATCGGCGGCTTCCCAAACGGGGATTCACCAACATTTTCAGCAAAAAACCGGCCGCTGTCAATGTGCGGGACCTGAATCGTTTCGCCGCCGGCAGCACCGTGGATGAGGCCGCCATGCAGCGGGAAGGTTTGGTCAAGAAACGGCAAAACGGGGTCAAACTGCTGGGCCACGGGGAAATCGATCGTTCGTTGACCGTAATTGTGCATCAGACCAGTCGACGGGCCAAGGAGAAAATTGAAGCCGCCGGCGGAAGCATAGAGGTTGTATGATGATCGGCAGCGGTTTCCAGAATATCTTCAAAATCCCCGAGCTGAAGAAGCGCATTTTTTATACACTGGCCCTGTTGTCGGTGTATCGCATCGGGGTACACGTACCGACCCCCGGCATCGATGCGGTCGCGCTGGCCTCGTTTTTCGCCCGCGCCAAGGGGACGCTGCTGGGTCTTTTCGACATGTTCTCCGGCGGCGCACTGGAGCGCCTTTCCGTTTTCGCATTGGGCATCATGCCTTATATCAGCGCGTCGATCATTCTGCAGCTTTTAACGGTTGTGGTGCCGCATCTGGAACGATTGTCCAAAGAAGGCGAACAGGGACGCAAAAAGATCACTCAGTACACCCGATACGGCACGGTCATCCTGAGTGTCATTCAGGGGTTCGGTATCGCCGTGGGGCTGGAAAGCATGGCGTCCCCCGGGGGTGCGCCGGTTGTCATCGATCCCGGATGGAGCTTTCGGCTGATGACGGTTCTGACGCTGACCGCCGGCACGGCGTTTATCATGTGGCTGGGAGAACAGATCACCGAGCGCGGCATCGGCAACGGCATATCGCTGATTATATTCGCGGGGATCGTGGCGCGCATGCCCGCCGCTATCGGCAACAGCTTCCGCTTGATGACCACCGGCGAGTTGAGCATTTTTCTGGCGCTGATCCTGTTGATTTTCATGGTTGTTGTCGTTGGTTTTATCATTTTTGTCGAGCAGGGGCAGCGCCGGATACCGGTGCAGTATGCCAAACGAGTGGTGGGCCGGCGCATGTACGGCGGGCAGAGCACGCATTTGCCGCTCAAGATCAACACATCCGGCGTTATTCCACCCATTTTTGCATCTTCCATCATCATGTTTCCGGCCACCATCGCCAGTTTCATTGCGATTCCGTGGGTCAAAAGTATCGCTGATTCCATGCGGCCGGGGAACTTGATATACGAACTGCTCTATGTCGCTTTCATCTTTTTCTTCTGCTACTTCTACACCGCGGTGACCTTTAATCCGGTGGATGTGGCGGACAACATGAAGAAGCACGGCGGCTACATTCCCGGCATCCGTCCGGGAAAACGAACGGCGGACTACATTGACCGGGTACTGACGCGCATCACGCTGGGCGGCGCCATCTATGTTTCGGCCGTGTGCGTGCTGCCGTCGATTCTGATTTCAAGATTCAATGTTCCCTTTTATTTCGGCGGAACGGCGCTGCTGATTGTGGTGGGCGTGGCCATCGATACGATTTCTCAGATTGAATCCCATATGTTGACACGCCATTACGAAGGGTTTCTGAAAAAAGGCGGCATTCGCGGCCGCCGGTGATTTGAGATAGGAATCCGGCGCAGACGCCGACGGCGCGCAGGAAATGGAAACAACCGCCGGGACCACTGATCATCGGGGAGGGCATATGGCAAAGGAAGAGGCAATAAAGGTGGAGGGAACGGTTCTTGAAACGTTGCCGAATGCCATGTTCCGGGTTGAACTGGAGAACAAGCACCAGGTGCTGGCCCACATCTCCGGCAAGATGCGAATGCATTTTATCAAAATTCTGCCCGGCGACAAGGTGACGCTTGAGCTGTCACCCTATGATTTAACACGGGGAAGAATAACCTATCGGTCTAAATAGAGACGGCGCCGGACGTCGTCGTGGCGGTGCTTTTCACCGGAGGAGATGCACACATGAAAGTCAGGGCATCGGTAAAAAAATTGTGCAGCAAGTGTAAGATCATCAAACGCAGGGGCGTCGTGAGGGTCATCTGCATCAACAAACGGCACAAACAGAGGCAGGGATAGGAGGCTTGAGCATTGGCACGTATTGCTGGCGTAGACTTGCCGAGAGGCAAGCGAATTGAAATCGGTCTGACCTATATTTACGGTATCGGCAGAACCACCTCCAATCGAATTCTTGAGAAGCTGAACATCAATCCGGACACCAAGACCGATGATTTGTCGGAATCCGAGATCAGCGGTATTCGCAAGATAATCGACAATGAATACAAGGTGGAAGGCACGCTGCGGTCCGAGGTTTCCATGAATATCAAACGGCTGATGGACCTGGGCTGCTACAGAGGGCTTCGCCATCGAAAATCGCTTCCGGTCCGCGGGCAACGGACAAGCACCAATGCCAGAACCCGAAAAGGACCCAAACGGTCGGCGATCAAGAAAAAGGGCGGCGCCAAAAAGAAATAGCCACCGCCATCCAACCATCATTTGAGAGAGGCAGGGCAAATGCCGAGAAGAACGCGCACCAAAAAGAAAGAGAAAAAAAATATCCCCAGCGGGGTTGTTCACATTCAATCGACATTCAACAATACCATTGTTACGATCACGGATCCGGCGGGAAACGTGGTTTCATGGTCCAGCGCCGGTGTGCAGGGTTTCAAGGGCTCCCGCAAGAGTACGCCGTTCGCCGCCCAGCTGACAGCCGAGGATGCGGCGCGCAAAGCCATGGAAAACGGCATGCGTACGGTGGAGGTCTTTGTCAAAGGGCCGGGGTCCGGACGGGAATCCGCGCTGCGGGCACTGCAGGCGGCCGGGTTCACGGTGGTGTCGATCAAAGACGTAACGCCCATTCCCCACAACGGCTGCCGACCGCCGAAACGACGCCGGGTGTGACGATGTCCGGTGGTGCAATCGACGCATGATGGTATCTGTGCAGGAAGCATCCAATAAAGGAGGAAAATTTGGCACGCTATAGAGGATCCGTATGCCGCATATGCCGGCGTGAAAACATGAAGCTGTTTCTCAAGGGGGACCGGTGCTATTCCGACAAGTGCTCCTTTGACCGGCGGGGATACGCGCCCGGTGAACACGGACAGCGGCGTCGGACGAAGACGTCCGATTACGGCATTCAGCTCCGGGAAAAACAGAAAGTCAAACGCACCTACGGTCTGTCGGAAAAGCAGTTTCACCTGTTTTTCAGCCGGGCGGACAGCAAAAAAGGCATCACCGGCACCAACCTGCTGGCGCTGCTGGAAAGAAGAATCGACAACGTCGTCTACCGCCTGGGCTTTGTAAACTCACGAACCCAGGGGCGTCATTTTGTCAAGCACAGACACTTTCTGGTCAACGGGCGGCCGGTCAACATTCCATCGTATGTGGTCAATGTCGGCGATGTCATAGAGGTGAAAGAAAAAAGCAAAAAAATTCAAATGATCGGCGATTCACTGGAGGCCGTTGTCCGCAGAGGTATTCCCCAATGGCTCGACCTGGAAAAGGAAAACATGCGGGGCGCGATCAAGGCCGTACCGGCACGGGAAGACATCACCATGCCGATTCAGGAACAGCTTATCATCGAGCTGTACTCGAAATAAACCAGGCGTCCGCCTTCGCCGGCGGCTGAAAAAAGATATACACCGATCAAAAAATTCGGAGAGATGAATAATGACCTCGAATGACATCATGTTCATGAACTGGCGTTCCATGATCAAGCCGGATAAAGTTCAAGTCGACAGCACCCCCTATTATGGTAAGTTCGTCTGCGAGCCGCTTGAGCGCGGTTTCGGCATTACCATTGGGAATTCGTTGAGGCGCATCATCCTTTCCTCCCTGCACGGCGCCGCTATCATTGCGGTAAAATTTGAATCCGTCATGCATGAATTCAGCGTTCTGCCCGGTGTGTATGAAGAT
>Ga0272444_10001874_pt1 | contig 19842 bp, 21 predicted proteins | sample SSMForm13_FD_201033 | JGI IMG/M metagenome (GOLD analysis project Ga0272444, IMG submission 201033) | Marine sediment archaeal communities from Little Sippewissett salt marsh, Falmouth, MA, United States - SSM-Form-13 | ecosystem: Environmental > Aquatic > Marine > Wetlands > Sediment ... | reverse complement strand
GGCGATCTGTCGTCGGTTCAGGCATCCCAACTCCGGCAGCTGACACGCCAGCATCATGGCGGTGTGGTCGCCGATCCCAGGCATGGACTGAAGCAGTTGAGACTTTTGTTTTAATTTGGGAGATTGATCTAGATGCGATTTGATCTGTTTGTCGATCTTGTCCGTCTTTGCCAGGCGTCCCTTGGCTTTGGCAAAATCTCGAACCCGCCTTGGGTTTATCACCGCAGAAGGTGTCGAATTGGATGAGAGTTCGCTGAGCAGCGGCAATTCATAGCCACCAGTGGACTCCATCAAAACCAACTTTGGTTTTAAGTGCCCAAGCCAGGAAAGGTACTCCTCGATACCTGCTGGATCGTATTGGAAGTGTTTGAACTCCCCTGTTTCATGATGGGCCACGTCAAATGATGACTTGGCTAATCATGAGACCGGAGAATTCCAGCACTATGAGGACACCCAAGCGGGAATTGCCAACTGCTTGGCCTGGCTTAAAATGGTGAAGCCCAATTTGGTGCTGATGGAATCCACCGGTGGGTATGAGCTTAACCTACTATCCGAACTCTTAGCCAATTCCATACCTGCGGCGGCAATCAACCCGAGGAACATTAGGAACTTTGCCAAGGCCTTGGGGCGCTTGTCCAAGACCGACAAGATAGATGCCGCGATAATTGCTGAATTTGCCGCCACCCTCAAACCGATACCGCAAACTGAATTTGATCAACTGGTGCTCAAGATGAGAAGCCTGGCGGCCAGGAGGCGGCAGCTGGTGGCCATGCGCACCCAGGAGAAAAACAGAATTATTACTAGTGTTGGAATTTATCATCTCACCGAACTATATCCTTTTCCCTGGCCCAACAGGGTGCCTATAAAAAGTTAAAAAGCCGTATTTGATTGGTAGAGAAAAAGAAGGGCGGCGCGTCCCTAATCCATGCCCAGGTAGGCGCGCTGCACCCGGCCGTCGGCGGCCAACTCTTGGCCCGGGCCGGAGAGCACCACCTTGCCGGTCTCCAAGACATAGGCCCGGTCGGCCAGGCCTAGGGCGGCGGCGGCGTTTTGCTCCACCAGCAGCACGGTGACCCCCTGATCGTGGATGCGGCGGATCACCTTGAACACCTCGGACACCATGAGCGGGGCCAGGCCCAGGGAGGGCTCGTCGAGCATCATTAATTTGGGCCGGCCCATGAGCCCCCGGCCCAGGGCCAGCATCTGGCGCTCGCCGCCGCTGAGGGTGCCGGCCGGCTGACCGGCGCGCTCGGCCAGGCGGGGGAACACCTCCAGCACCCGGGCCAGGTCCTGGTTGAACTCGGCGTCATGGGGCCGGAAGTAGCCGCCCAGCACCAGGTTCTCCTTGACGCTGAGGTTGACGAAGATGCGCCGTCCCTCGGGCACCAGGATCAGGCCCTGCCGCGACAAACGGTGGGCCTTCACGCCAGCCACCTCCGAGCCCTGGTAGCGGATGGAGCCTGACGCGGGCTTGATGAGCCCGCTGATGGCCCCCAGCAGGGTGGACTTGCCCGCGCCGTTGGCCCCCACCAGGGTGACGATCTCGCCGCGCTCAACCTCCAGCCCCACCCCGCGCAGGGCCACTATGCCGCCGTAGCGGACCTCCAGGTCCCGGACCGCCAGCATGACCGTGGCGCTCACGGGGCCACCCCCTCGGGCTCGCCCGCGCCCAGGTAGGCCTGGATCACCGCCGGGTCTTGCTGCACCTCATGGGGCGCGCCCCGGGCGATGACCCGGCCGTGATCCAGCACGGTCAGGTGCTCGCAGAGCTTCATGACAAAGCGCATGTCGTGCTCTATGAGCAGCACGGTGACGTCCAGCTCGTCGCGCAAACGGCGCACCAGGGCGGCAAGGCCCGTGGTCTCCTGGGGGTTCATGCCCGCGGCCGGCTCGTCGAGCAGGAGCAGCTTGGGGTTGGTGGCCAGGGCCCGGGCGATCTCCAGCAAACGCTGCGAGCCATAGGCCAGGCTGCCGGCCGGCTCGTCGCGCAGGCGGGTGAGGCCGCACAGCTCAATTATCTCGGCGGCGCGGTCCTGCATGCGGCGCTCCTCGGCCACGTAGCCGGGCAGGCGCAGGATGGCGGAGAGGAAGTTAGACTTCAGCCCGCCATGAAAGCCCACCAACACGTTGTCCAAGACGCTCAGCTCGCCGAACAGGCGGATGTTCTGAAAGGTGCGGGCCATGCCCAGCTGGTTGATGCGGCTGGGCCTGAGCCCCACGATGTCCTGGCCGGCAAAGCGCAGGCGGCCCTCGCTGGGCCGGATGCGCCCGGCGAACAAATTGAAGCAGGTGGTCTTGCCCGCGCCGTTGGGCCCGATGAGCCCGGCCAGCTGGCCCACGGGCAGGCTCAGTTCCACCGCGTCCACGGCGGTGAGCCCGCCGAAGCGCGCCGTGAGCCCCTCGGCCCGGAGCAGGGGCTTGTTCACGGCCTGGCCCTCCGGCCCAGCAGGGCGGCCAGCCAGCGCCAGGAGAAGTCGTGGCTGCCCAGCAGGCCCCGGCGCATGAAGATCATCATCACCACCAAAATCAGGCTGAACATGACCATGCGCATGCCCGGGATGCCCGGGATGTCCCAGCCCAGGATGCGCATGGGCTCCTCCATCACCCGCAGCCACTCCCCGCCGTAGGTGAACAAGAAGGCGGCCAGCACCGCTCCGGTGGTGGAGCCCAGGCCGCCCACCACGATGATGATAAGCAGGTTGAAGGTGAGGAAGAAGGTGAACAGGGTGGGGCTGATGGTGGTGATGAGATGGGCCAGCAGGCCGCCGGCCACGCCCTCGAAAAAGGCGCTCAGGGTGAAGGCCAGCATCTTGTGCCAAAAGGCGTTGATGCCCATGGCCTCGGCCGCGGTCTCGTCCTCGCGGATGGCCATGAGCGCCCGGCCATAGGACGAATGCACCAGGCGCACGATAAAGAACAAACACACGGCCAAGAGCCCCCAGGACCACCACAGATTGGTCAGATGGGGGATGCCCTTGAGCCCCAGGGGGCCGTTGGTCACGCTCTGGGCGTTGTTGGCCACCACCCGGATCACCTCGCCAAAGCCCAGGGTCACGATGGCCAAATAGTCGCCCCGCACCCGGAACACCGGGAAGCCCATCAAAAAGGCCATGAACGCGGTCAACAGCCCGGCGATGACCAGGGCGGGCAGCAAGGGGATGGAAAAGGCGCTGAGCGGCCAGATCAGGGGCTCCAGGATGAAGGAGGCCTCCTTTTCGGCCGGCGACAGGGTCAACAGGGCGGTGACATAGGCCCCGCAGGCCACAAAGGCGTTGGGCTCCAGGGAGAACTGGCCGGTGACCCCGTTGATCAGGTTGTAGCTCACCGCCAGGGTGGCGAAGATGGCCCCCACGCAGCTCAGGTGCACCACATAGCCCGAGGCGTGGTTCTCTAAGAGCCACAGGCCCAGGGCGGCGAACAGACAGGCCCCGATGGTCAGCAGGGTGTCGCGCCGCCGGGACTGGGAGGCCGGCGGCAGGGGTCCGGGTTGCAACAGGCCTCCGGGCTTGAGCAGGGACTGGAGCCTCATTCAGGCAGCTCCTCGCCCATGATGCCCGTGGGCCGGAAGATCAGAATTCCGATGAGCAGGACAAAGGCCAGGGCGTCGCGGTAGCCGGCCAGCTCGGGCAAGAGCGCCACCAGCATGATCTCGGCCATGCCCAGCAGCAGCCCGCCCAGCATGGCGCCGGTGACATTGCCGATGCCGCCCAGCACCGCGGCCACGAAGGCCTTGAGCCCGGGCAGTACGCCCATGAGCGGGTTGATCTGGGGGTACTTCATGGCCCAGAAAACCCCGCCGGCCGCGGCCAGGGCACTGCCCAGGGCAAAGGTGGCGGCCACGACGCGGTTGGTGTCTATGCCCATGAGCTGCACGGTGACCAGGTCGCGGCTGAGCGCCCGCATGGCCATGCCCACCCGGGTGCGACGGATGAACAAGATAAGCCCGGCCAGGATGATGGCCGTGAGGATGGGCACCCAGATGGACAGCGAGAGCACCCTGACCTCGCCCCACTGATAGATGTGGTTGAACATCTCGGGCCGGGCGAAGGCCTTGGGCCGGCCGCCGAACACCACCAGGCCCAGGTTTTCCAAAAAGAAGCTCACCCCGATGGCGGTGATGAGCGCGCTGATGCGGGGCGCATGCCGCAGGGGGCGGTAGGCCCCCTGGTCGATCAAGACCCCCAGGGCGGCGGTGAGCACCATGGCGCCCATGAGGGCCACGTACCAGGGCATGCCGAACTGCACCGCCCCGAACCAGGCGAAGTAGCAGCCCACCATAAGCACGTCGCCGTGGGCGAAGTTGATCAGTCTCAGGATGCCGTAGACCATGGTGTAGCCGATGGCGATGAGCGCGTAGAGGCTGCCCAGGGTCAGGCCGTTGATCATCTGTTGGGTGAGTTGGGCGGCGTCCATGCTGGTCTACTTCAACCGGCGGTGCGGAACGCGGTGGTTCACGGCTTCACCGTGGTCACGTACTTGAACCGGCCCTTGTCGATGGTCAGGATCACCGCCGGCTTTACCGCGTTGTGCTCCACGATGTCCATGACCCCGCAGACCCCGGCGAATCCCTTGGTTGCGGCCAGGGCCGCGGTCACCTTGGCGGGATTGGTGGAGCCGGCCCGGGCCATGGCGTCCAGCACCACGTTGTAGGCGTCATAGCCCAAGGCGCCCAGGGCGTCGGGGGCCTTGTTGTGTTTCTGGCGGTACTCGGTGGCGTAGCCCTTGCCTGCCGGGGTGGTCACCCCCTGCTCGTCAAAGTGGGTGGTGAGATACAGCCCCTCCACGGCCGGGCCGCCGATCTTGACCACCTCGTCGGCCTGGGCCGCGTCGCCGCCCAGAAAGGGTTGGTTCAGGCCCATCTCCCGGGCCTGGCGCACGATGAGCGGCAGCTCGGGCAGATAGCCGGGCAGATAGATGAGGTCGGGGTTACGCTTTTTGATCATGCCCAACTGGGCGCTGAACTCCTGGTCCCCGTGGCTGTACATGGTGCGGGCCACGACCTTGCCGCCCAGCTTTTTGAAGGCCTTGATGAAAAAGGAGGCCAGGCCCACGGAGTAGTCCCGCGAGATGTCGATGATCACCGCCGCCTTGCGGGCCCGAAGGGTGTCAAAGGCAAAGCGGGCGGCCACGTAGCCCTGGAAGGGATCGATGAAGCAGGTGCGGAAGATGTACTTTTTCTTCTGGGTCACCAGGGGGTTGGTGGCCCAGCCGCTGACCAGGGGCACCCCGGCCTGCTCGGCCACCGGCGCGGCGTCCATGGTGGGCGACGACGACAGCGCCCCGATGATCAAGGCCACATGATCGCGCTGGATGAGCCGGTTGGCCGCGTTGGAGCTCTCCACCTTGTCGGACTTGTTGTCCATCAAAAGCAGCTTGACCGGCCGCCCCAGGACAGCGGGCCGCTTGGCCTGGGCCATCTGGATGCCCTTGTAGGCCATGTCGCCGTAGGCCGCCGCCGGCCCGGTCATGGGCAGGATCAGGCCGATCTTGATGGGCTCGGCCGCCAGGGCCGGGGCCGCCGCGGCAAGCAGCAAGGCCACGGCCACCGCAAGTAACGCAAACACCTTTTTCATATTCAGCATTTCCCTCGAGGCCAATGAAATCCACCCGCGCCGCCCAGCGAAAGAAGCGAGGCGTCCAAATCCGTCGGCGAGAGGCGATGCTGCCAGCGATTTGGCGACGCAGGCGTACACGACAGTACGTCGAGGAGACAAATCGCTGGGGCGCGCCTCGCAGCCAGGAGTTGGACGCCGGGCACTAGGGATTCACCGTGGCCACATAGACGAACTTGCCCTTGTCCACCTTGAGAATCACCGCCGGCTTTACCGCGTTGTGCTCCACCAGGGTCAGCACGCCGGTGACCCCGGGGAAGTTCTTGGTCTGCTCCAGGGCCTGGGACACCTTGGCCATGTCAGTGCTTTTGGCCCGCTCCATGGCGTCCAGCAGGGCGTTGTAGGAGTCGTAGCTCAGGGCGCTCACCGAGTCCGGCGCCTCGTTGTAGGCCTTGCGATAGGCGGCCACAAAGCGCTTGCCCGCCTCAGTGGTCACCCCCTGCTCGTCAAAGTGGGTGGTGAGATACAGCCCCTCCACCGCTTTGCCGCCGATTTTGATCAGCTCGTCGGCCTGGGCCGCGTCGCCCGAGAGGATGGGCTGGTTCAGGCCCAGCTCCCGGGCCTGGCGGGCGATGAGCGCGTCCTCGGTGAAGTAGCCGGGCACGTAGATGATGTCCGGCTTGGCCGCCTGGATGGCCCCCAGCTGGGCGCTGAAGTCCTGGTCATTGGTGTTGTAGTGGGTCTTGAGCACCACCTTGCCGCCCAGCTTGGTGAAGGCCCGCTGGAAGAAACCGGCGATGCCCACGCTGTAGTCCTGGCTTATGTCGATCATCAGAGCAACGGTCTTGGCCTTCAGGTTGTCCCGGGCGAACTTGGCGGCCACCGAGCCCTGGAAGGGGTCTATGAAGCAGATGCGGAATACGTAGTTCTTTTTCTGGGTCACCAGGGGGTTGGTGGCCCAGGGCGAGAGCATGGGCACCTTGGCCTTTTCGGCCACCGGCGCGGCGGCCAGGGAGTTGGAGGAGGTCAGGCAGCCGAGCAGGGCGCAGACCTTGTCCTTTTGGATGACTCGGTTGGCCGCGTTGGATGCCTCCACCTTGTCGGACTTGTTGTCCGCGAGCATCAGCTTAACCGGCCGGCCCAGCACGGTGGGGCGGTGCTCCTGGGCCAGCTTGAGGCCCTTGATCCCGTTCTGGCCGTAGACCGCGGCCGGACCGGTCATGGGAAAGACCACCCCGATCTTGACCGGGTCAGCGGCCAGGGCCGCCCCCGCGCCCAGGACCAGGGAGGCCAGGGCCAGCATCAACAACACTCTTTTCATGACTTCACCCCGCTAATGGCTTGCATGCGAATCAAAAAAAGTCAGAGGGCCCGGCCGCGCGGCGGACCCTCAGGGATTCATGGTGGTCACATAGGCGAACTTGCCGCCGGCAACCTTGAGCACGGTCACGCTCTTGACCGCGTTGCCGTCCGGGCCGATGTTGATGGTGCCGCTCACCCCGGCAAAGCCCTTGGTGGAGGCCAGGGCGGCGCGCACATTGGGCCCGTTGCTGGTGCCCGCCCGTCTCATGGCGTCCAGCAGCACCAGATAGGTGTCCGCCCCCAGGGCGTGGAAGGCGGTCATGTCCTCGGGGAGCTTGCCTTCCTCGCGGGCCTGGGCGTAGAGCTGGAAGAACTCGGCCGCGGTGGGGTTGGCCGGCTTCACCGGATTGAACAGGGCGGTGAACATAAGCCCCTCCACCGACGGGCCGCCGATCTTGAGCAGCTCCGGGGCGTGGGCCCCGTCTCCCGAGAGGATGGGCGCCTTAAGGCCCAGCTCCTTGGACTGGCGGGCCACCAGGGCGTCCTCGGTGTAGTAGTTGGGCAGATAGAGCAGATCAGCTCCGGAAGCCATCACCGTGCCCAACTGGGCGCTGAAGTCCTGGTCGCCCGTGGCGCACTTGGTCACCGCCACCACCTGGCCGCCCAGCTTCTTGAAGGCCTTGATGAAAAAGCCGCCCAGGCCCACGCAGTAGTCCTGGGCCACGTCGATGATCAGGGCCACCTTGCGGGCTTTCAGGGTGTTGTAGGCGAACTCGGCCGCCTTGGCCCCCTGGAAGGGGTCGATGAAGCACACCCGAAAGGCGTACTTCTTGCCCTGGGTGACCAGGGGGTTGGTGGCGCTGGGGCTGACCATGGGCCGCTTGGCGCTCTCGCACAGGGGGGCCACGGCCAGGGCGCGGCCGCTGGTGGCCGGGCCCAGGATGGCCATGGCGCCTTCTTTCTTGAGCAAACGGCTGGTGGCGTTGGCCGCCTCCACGTTGTCGCTCTTGTTGTCAACCAGCACCAGCTTGATCGGCCGGCCGCCGACGGTGGGCTGCATCCGGTGGGCGATCTTGACCCCGTTCCAGGCCATCTGGCCGTAGGCGGCCACCGGTCCGGTCATGGGCAGCACCGCGCCCACCACGATGGGGTCGTTCTTGGCCGCCAGGGCGGCCGGGGGAAGACAGCCCAGGATCAGCCCGGCCAGCAGCACGGCCAGGGCTCCCAGGCGGCGGCAACAAGCGCGTCGCAACATGGTCATACTCCACCGCGGGCGGACAAGCCCCGCCCAGAACGGAGAACGCGTTGGTTACAAAAAGGATAATAGCGTAAGGGTCAGGACCGGATAGTCCCGAGGGAGTAATGGCTAGGCCTCCGGAGTGGAGGCTTGCTCCTTTTTTCCCTCGCGTTTGCCCAGCCAGCTAATGAACAGGGCCAAGACGATGGAGCCGCCCACGATCAGATAGAACTGCCAGTTCACGCCGCGCCCTCCCAAAAGGTGGTTCCTCTCAGAAGCACACCATAGCACCCGCAAGGGACCAGGGCAAGCTCGCTATGTGAAGCGGGCCATCACCGGGGTGTGGTCGCTGGGCTTGGCCAGGCCCCGGGGCGCGGTGTCCACCAGACAATCCTCGCACGCCTGGGCCAGGGGCTTGCTGGCCAGGATCAGGTCGATGCGCCAGCCCAGGTTGCGCTTGAAGGATTGGGGCAGGCGGTAGTCCCAAAAGGTGAACTGCTTGTCCTCCGGGTGGTGCTGGCGGAAGGTGTCGATCAGGCCCCAGTCCATCAGGGCCTGGATGGCGGCGCGCTCCTGGTCGGTGCAGCTCACCTTGCCGGCCATGCGCTTGGGATCGAACACGTCCAAATCGGTGAGAGCCACGTTCATGTCGCCCACCACGGCCAGGGGCTGGGAGGGCTTGAAGCGCTCGGTGAGCCAGGCGCGCACCCGGGCCAAAAAGGCCAACTTGTAGGCATAGGCCTCGTGCCCCACCTCGCGGCCCTGGGGCACGTAGAGGTTGACCACCCACGCATGGTCAAATTTTACCGTCAGCACCCGGGCCTGGCCGTCGCCGTCATCCAGGCCGGTGAGCACCTCGGCCGGCTCGGCCCGGCTTAGCACGGCCACGCCGTTGAAGGACTTCTGACCATGGAAGCGGGCCTGGTAGCCCAACTCGGCGAAGGCCTTGGCCGGGAAGTCGGCGTCGATCACCTTGGTCTCTTGCAAACAGACCACCTCGGGCTGGTTTTGTTTGAGCCAGTCCAGAAGCAGGGGCAGACGGGCGCGCACCCCGTTGACGTTAAAGGTGGCCAGGCTCCAGCTCATGTCGCGTCTCCTTTGGCATGAAGGGCTGCGAAAATCTTAACACGGCCGGCGGCCTTGCGCGCCCTGGCCCCCCGCGATAGACTCTTTGGGTGCGGAAACGGGCGCAAGTCGCCCGCTCCAGAGGAGAAATGACATGCCCATCTATGAATTCCGCTGCGAGTCCTGCAACAAGCTCTTCGAGCATCTGGCCATGAGCAAGGGCGAGGTGGTGGAGGTCAAGTGCCCCCATTGCGGCGGCAGCGAACTCAGCCGGGTGATGAGCACCTGCGCCTCGGTGGTCCCCGGTTCCCCCGGCGCGCCGGCCGCCGGCCAGAGCGGGCCCACCATGGAGAACCGCTCCTGCCCCAACACGGGCAACTGCGGCACCCTCACCCTGCCCGGCGTGGATTAGCCCCCTGGTTCTTCCGCCACGGGCAGCCGCACCGTAAAGCCGGCTCCCCCCTGTTTTAGATTTTGCGCCTCCACATCCCCGCCGTGGGCCTGTACGATGGCCCTGACCGCGGCCAGGCCCAGGCCGGTGCCTTCGGTGCCCTGGGCAGCGCTGCCCCGGAAAAAGGGGGAGAACAGCTTGGCCAGGTCCTCGGGGCTCAGGCCGGGCCCCTGGTCACTGACCCGGACCATCACCCGCCCCTCCCGGGGGCCGGCCGCCTCCAGGCGCACCACTCCCTGGCCGGCGTAGTGAATGGCGTTTTCCAGCAGATTGGCGAACACCCGGCTCAGGCGCTGGCCGTCGGCCAGCACCGCGGGCAGGGAGCCGGGCAGGTCCAGCTCCAGCTCCAGGCCCGCCTCCTTCAGGCGCGGGGCATAGTCATGGGCCAGGCCCCGCAACAGGCCGCCCAGATCCACCGGCCCGGTGACCAGCTTGGGGCCCTGCTTGCCCAAACGGGCGGTGTCCAGGAAGTCCAGGGCCATGGACTGCACCCGGCGTATCTGAGAGTCGATGATGTTCAGATACTCCAGCTGCTTGGGCGCCAACTCCCCGACCCGGCCCTGCAACAGGCGATCCACCAGGCCGCCCACGGTGATCAGGGGAGACTTCATGTCATGGGCGAACATGGACAGGGTCTGGGCCCTCTCGGCCTCCAGGCGCTTGATGTGGCTGATGTCGTTGAACAGCTCCACCGCGCCCACCAGCTTGCCCTGCTCATCGTACATGGCCGCGATACGCAGGGTGATGGGAATCTGGTGGCCGTCGGCCCGGGTGAGGGTGGTCTCCACGTTCACCGAGCTGCGCTCCTGGTTTATCACCTTGTGCAGGGGGCAGTCATGGTTGCAGAGCCCGCCCTGCAGCACCGAGCCGCAGTGTTGGCCCAGGGAGTCCTCCAGGCCCCGGCCGGTGAGCTCCACCGCCCGGGGGTTGAGGTAGTTGACCTTGAGCCCGGCGTTGACCGACATGACCCCCACCGGCAGGTTGTTCAGGATGAACTGGGGCCACTCGGGTCCGGGCCAGGGGGAATCGGCCTGGGGCAGGACATCGAAGGGGCCGCTTGCCTGCTTCATGAGTCTGGTCCTTGGACTGCTTGGTCATCCGATTCAGGGTCTGCTCAAGACCAACATACCCCACTTGCGCCCCATCGCCTAGCCTGGATATTTCATGAAAGCGGTCGTGCAAGGACCAAGGCCCCTTGCAGCCGGGCCGCCTGCTGGCGAGCAGAGATTGCCGCGTCGCCACTGGGCAGCGGCTCCTCGCAACGACACCACGCTTTTTTGTTTTTTCCAACCAGCTCCGTCCACGGCGGTTGTTCATGACAATGGCGTGTATTGAACAATGGCGGGGACAAATCCCTCCACCACAAGGCGGGCCTGGACTCAGGGTATGGGCAGGATCAGAAAGATGACCACGCTCCACACCGTGTGGGATATGACCAGCGGCATGATGCGGCCCAGCCGCCAGTACATGAGGCCCCAGAAGGCCCCGGCCACCGCCGCCGCGCCGATGAGCATGAAGTTGGCCGAGGCCAGATGGACCCCGGCGTACAAGGCGCAGGCGATGAGCCAGCCCCGGCCCGGGCCCAGGCGCGCCTGCAGGCCCTTTTGCATATAGCGCCGCCAGAACAGCTCCTCGCAGGGGCCGGTGAACAGAAACAGGACCAGGGCCGCCAGCCCCTGGGGGGCGCCCCCGCCCTGACCGTAGATGCCACTGATCTGGCCGGCGGCAAAGGGGGAGACGGCGGTGGCCACGATCTTGCCCAGCCAGAACAGCAGCCACAGGGCCGCGGCCGAGCCCAGGCCCCAGGCCACATCCGAGGCCCGCACCCGGAACTCGCCCGGCGCAGGGGGCCGCAGGACCAGCGAGAGCCCGGCCAACAGGGCGTAGGCCAGGGTGGTCTTGAGCCAGAAGTTGCCCACCGGCCAGGCAAAGGCGAGCCACAGAAGCACCGCGGCCAGGGCCGCGAGCAGAATCAGGGCCACCCAGGATTGGGCGCGGGGCGGGGCGATGTGGCGGGGGGACATGGGCGCCTCCTCAAGGAGATGGCATCAGCCCCCAGCTTAAGCCCGGGCCGGGCGCAAAGCAAACTTTAGCCTGCCTCGGATTGTGCTATTTTCTAGGACAGGAATTGGAGAGAGTTACCATCCTGCCCGGGGAGGCTTTAGTTGGACACCTGGATCGTAGCCGCGGCCTGCTTGTTCCTGCTCCTGTTCGGCCTGATCTCCGGCCGCCTGGAAAAGACCATCCTCACCCCGCCCATGGCCTTCGTGGGCTTCGGCCTGATCATCAGCCCCTTCCTGGCCCTCAAGGGAGACATCCACCTGGGCAGCGAGATGCTCAAGCTGTTGGCTGAGATCACCCTGATCCTGGTGCTGTTCACCGACGCCTCCCGCATCCGGTTCGCCAGCCTCAAGCGGCAGTACAACCTGCCCCTGCGCCTGCTGGGGGTGGGCCTGCCCCTTACCGTGATCACCGGATTTCTGGCCGGCTGGTGGCTGCTGCCCGGCCTGGCCCTCTGGGAGGCCGCGGCCCTGGCCGCCATCCTGGCCCCCACCGACGCGGCCCTGGGCCTGGCCACCATCTCCAACCCCTCGGTGCCCGCGCGCATCCGCCAGACCCTCAACGTAGAGAGCGGGCTCAATGACGGGCTGTCCCTGCCCCTGGTGCTCATCACCCTGTCTTTGGCCAGCGCCTCCCAGGAGGCGGCCGGCCGGGCCTATTGGATCATGTTCGCCATCAAGCAGGTGGGCCTGGGGCCCCTGGCCGGAGTGGCGGTGGGCTGGGGCGGCGGCTGGCTCATGCTGCGGGCCATGCGCCGTGGCTGGATGTCCCACGTGTTCCAAAACCTGGCCGCCCTGGGCCTGGCCGGGCTGTCCTACTGCGGGGCCGATCTCATCGGCGGCAACGGGCTCATCGCCGCCTTTGTCTGCGGCCTGACCCTGGGCAACACCGCGCCCGGGGTCACCCGCTATCTGCGCGAGTTCGCCGAGTCCGAGGGCCAGCTGTTGGTGCTGGTGACCTTTTTGGCCTTTGGCGCGGTCATGGTGACGCCCTCCATGGCCTTTTTCTCCTGGCGTTCGGTGGCCTATGCCGTGCTCAGCCTCACCCTGGTGCGCATGATCCCGGTGTGGCTGTGCCTGGCGGGCACCGGGCTCAGGCCGACGACCCGGCTGTTTTTGGGATGGTTCGGCCCCCGGGGCCTGGCCTCCATCCTCTACGCCCTGCTCATGTTCGACCAGTTCAAGATCGGGGGCATGGCCGAGCTGTTCAGCCTGGTTACAATCACCGTGCTGATCAGCGTGTACGCCCACGGCATCAGCGCCGCGCCCCTGGCCCGGGCCTATGGGGCCTTCATGTCCGCCCACGCCTCCCCGCCGGGCCAGGAGAGCCCCGAAGAGGTGGTGGTGATCGATCCCCTGCCGGTGCGCCTGCCCTATGCCGAGCAGGCCCACCGCCCCCGCCACCCCGAAGACGGCGGGCCGGCGAAACAAGGCTGAAAAGCGGCCCGGCCGGGCCGGAAGGAAGGCAAGCATGGAACGCGACCTGAGACATCCCCCCTCCCTGCTCAGGCGGGGCAACTGCCTGCTGGTGATCATCGACATGCAGCAAAAGCTGGTGCCGGTGATGCACAATCAGGAGGACCTGATCGCCAACGTGGCCCGCCTGGCCCGCTTCGCGGGCATCGTGGGCCTGCCAACGGTGGTCAGCGAGCAGAGCAAGCTGGGGCCCACCATCGATCAGATCGCCTCGGTATTGCCCTCGGGCGCCGAGACCATTGAAAAGATTTCCTTTGACTGCTTTGGCTGCGGGCCCTTTCAGGAGAAGCTCTGGGAGCACGACCGGCCCAACCTGGTGCTGGCGGGCATCGAGGCCCACATCTGCGTGGCCCAGACCGGGCTCAGTGGTTTGGTGGGCCACGGGGTGCACGTGATCTCCGACGCGGTGGCCTCACGCCGCGAGTCCAACCGCCAGGTGGCCCTGGATCGCCTGCAACAGGCCGGCGCGGTGCTCAGCTCCACCGAGATGTTCATGTACGAGATACTGCGCCAGGCCGGCACCGAGGAGTTCAAGGCGGTGCTGCCGCTGGTCAAGTAGGTTTACACGATGGCTGGATTGCAGTCTCTTTCAATCACGGGGCGGGGGCGATGATTCGACTCGCAGGCCACCGGCCGGCGCATGGGCCAGGGTGGCGGCCGGATCGGCGTAGAAGGCGGCGAGGAGCTGGAAGTAGGCCGGGCCGCCCACCAGATAGGTGTCGTTGTGCCCGGCTTGGGGCAGGGTGACGAACGCCTTGGGCGCGGGCAGGGCCGCGTATAGCTCTTGGCCCAGCTTGTAGGGCACGATGTCGTCCGCGTCGCCGTGCAGCATGAGCACCGGGCATTTCACCCGGGCCGCGCGGCCCAGGCTGTTGAAGCGCCCGCCCAGCCACTTGCCCATGCCCGGCAGGGGAAAGAAGGTCTTGGCCATGGCCCCCAGGTCGGTGAAGGTGGACTCCAGGACCAGGCCGGCCGGGCGATGCCGGGAGGCCAAGTAAACCGCGGCCACCCCGCCCAGGGAGCGGCCGAAGATCACCACCTCGCCGCCCTGCTGGCCGGCCTGCTTGGCGGCCCAGTCCCAGGCCGCCTCGGCGTCCAAGTACATGCCCTTTTCGCTGGGCGAGCCCTGGCTCAGGCCATAGCCCCGGTAGTCGAAGATGAACACCGCCACCCCGGCCTGGTGGAGGCGGGCCAGGTTGTCCAACCGGTGGGAGATGTTGCCCGCATTGCCGTGGCAAAACAGCAGCAGGTTTTTGGCCCCGGGGGAGGGGATATGCCAGCCGTGCAGATCGAGGCCATCGCTGGTGGTCAGGGCCACGTCTTGGGAATCGAGGCCAAAGGCCGCGGGCTGGGCGTAGTGGCCCTTTTCGGGGAAAAATATCTGGCTCTCGATAAAGCCGTCGCAGCCCAGCATAAACACTCCCAGGCAAAGGATGAGCGTTGCGGCCCTCATGGCGCGGCCTTGGCCGCAAAGGGGCTCAGCTTGAGCACGCCCCCGGACGGCGGGTCCAGGGTAAGCTCTTGCTGGCGCAGATACACGTACACCGGCTCCTGCCAGGTGCTGCCCCCCTCGGACCAGAAGTGGGTCACCGTGCAGGCCCAGGTGAGGCGATAGCGGCCCTTGCCGCTGGGCGCGACAAAGCGGGCCACTCCCTTGGCGGCCAGGCCCTGTCGTGGCGCGGCCAGGCCGCCCCGAGGCTCCAGGGGCCAGATGGCCTTGGCCTCGCCCAGCAGATAGGCGGTCACCTGCCAGGTCGGCGGACCCAGCCAGTGCCACGGGGTGGGCTGGTCCATGAGCGGGCCCACTTGGGCGAACACCGCGTCATTGATTCGCTGTTGGCTCACCCAGCCCGCGGCCTCGATCTCCAGGACGGCCGGGTGGGGTCCCAGGGGGGCGTGCATGGACGCGCAGCCCGCCCCCAAAACCAGGGCGGCCAGGCCCAGAGCCAACAGCCTTTTGAAGCGCCGTTTCCCAACAATTTGAACGCAGGGCGATCTCATGGTTTCATTATAGCCCGAGGTCGGGACCGGCTATCATGACCATTGACACCCCGCCCCCGTGGCTCCATTATGAATTCACACTTTAAACCTAAATCTGCTCGCAGTTTAGCCGAGGGAGGACTGCCATGAACCAAGACGACCTGGCCGCCAAGCTCAAGGAGATGTACCCGGAGATCGAACAGCACGGCCTGGATATGGAGTTGGAGTTCAACACGGACAACAACTACTGGGTGGTCAAGTTGTCCAAGGGCGACCACCGTTTGCACACCCTGCTGGACCAGAAGGACGCCGAGGCCTGTCTGGAGGGCACCCAGTGCGTCTATCTGGGGGTGCAGATCGGCCAGTTCGTCAAGAACTTCGAGTACTACGCCTAAACGGGCCATGGCCGGGCCGCGCTCGGGCCTCGAGTCGGCCGCCTCGGGGCCCGGCTGACTCTGGAGCCAAGCCGTGCTGCGCAACCAGCGCCTCATAACCGTTCCCCTGGACCAACAGCAGCTCTCGGGGCGCAACCGGGCCCTGGCGGTGCTGCTGCAGCTGTCCAACTTCCTGTCCACCTGCACCGAGCTGGAGCCTCTGTTGGAAGGAGCCCTGGACTTGGTCATGGAGCAGTTCGGTGTGCGGGCCGGCCGGGTGTATCTGGGCGAGGCGGGCAGCGACTACTTCCAGCTCATCATCCACCGGGGCCTGGACCCCAAGGGCCTGGAGACGGTGCACGCCAGCATGGGCTTCACCGGCAAGGCGGCGCGCACCCGCAGCTTTCTGGCCATGCACGTGGAGGACCTGGACGACCAGCAGCGCGCCGAGCTGCTGGCCGGCAAGGGCTTCGCGGTGGTCATCTGCCTGCCCCTGATCACCCGGGACCAGGTCATCGGGGTGATGAACCTGGCCGCCGAGGAGATAATCCCCCTGGAGCTGGCCACCATCGATCTGGCCATGGTCATGGGCAACCTCACCGCCACCACCGCCGAGAGCGTTTTGCAGGCCCGCGAGCTGACCGAACAGGCCCGCCTGTTGGCCGAGCAAAAGGAGGCGGTGCAGTTTTTCGCCTACACCGCCTGTCACGACATGAAGAGCCCGGCCACCGGGGTGCACGGCCTGGCCCGCATGCTGGCCCAGCGGGCCGGGGACAACCTGGATGAAAAGGGCCTGGCCATCATCGGCCAGATCCAGCGGGCGGCCCAACGCATCGAGGACCTGGCCTCCGAGGTCAACGCCTACATCCGGGCCAAGGAGGCTCCGCTGAAGCACGAGGAGTTCGACCTGGCCGAGCTGCTGGCCGGCCTGGCCGGCGAGGTGGGGCCCAGGGCCGAGGCCCAGGGGGTGACCCTGGTGGTGCCCAGCGAGCCGGTGATGCTCAAGGCCGATCGGGGGGCCCTGATCCGGGCCCTGACCAACCTGGTGGACAACGCATTGAAGTACGGCGGGCCCGAACTCACCCGGGTGGAGGTGCGCCACCACCAGAAAAACGGCCTGCACGTCTTCAAGGTCTGGGACGACGGGGTGGGAGTGGGCCCGGAGCTGGCCGAGAAGTGCTTCACCCTGTTCAAGCGGGCCGAGACCTCCCAGGGCACCGAGGGCACCGGCCTGGGCCTGGCCATTGTGCGCGAGATCGCCTGCCGCCACGGCGGGCGCGCCTGGCTGGACAACAGCCAACCTAAGGGCGCCTGCTTCTGCTTCTCCATGGCCGAGGAGCCCCCCGAGCCAGAGGATATCCCCGCCTGAATAACAGGAGCACCGGCAAAACAACGGCCCCCGCCCCGGGGCGGAGGCCATGCGCGCGGGCCCGGAGGCCCGGAGCAAGCTTTACTTGTAGGGGTTGACCGACAGCACCGGCACCGGGGAGCTGCGCACCACGTTCTCGGCCACGCTGCCGAAGATGGCGTGCTCCAGGCCCTTGCGGCCGTGGGTGGCGGTGATGATCAGGTCGATGTCGTTTTCCTGCGCGTACTTGACGATCTCCACCGCGGGGTGGCCCGACACCACATCGGCGGTCACGCCCTCAAAGCCCCCGAAATGGTCGTTGACGAACTGCTCCATTTTTTTCTGGGCCCCGCTTTTGATCTCGCCCTCCAGGTTGTCCAAGGAGGGATGGGGCACGAAGAAGTTGGAGTAATGGCTCAAATCCTCCACCACGTGCAGGGTGTGCAGCTTTGCGCCTAGTTTCTCCACCATCTCCTTTACCAGGGGCAGCACCTTGGCGTGGTGCTCGGTAAAATCCACCGGGTACAGGATATTGTTTATCTGGGCCATCTGAACCTCCGTATTGGCAGACTTCTGACGGGAGATGGAGCCAAGCTAGCCGAATCGGGCCGTCAAGTCAACGCTCCATTTGCACCCTGTTTCACTTGCCGCCCTTGTCTTGCTTGGGGTCCGGCTCGGCCAGGCGGGCGCTTATGGCCGTGGCCAGGTCGGAGCGCGCCTGGGGGGAGAGCGCGGCCATGGCCTGGCTCATGGCCTGGGCCAGGGCCGCGCCCCCGCCGCCGGCCAGGGGCGCGGCGTGGGCATAGCTCTTTTGGTACATCACCTGCTTGAGCACGTCCTGCTGGTGGTCGTCCAGCAGGGTCAGCTCCAGGCGCAGCACCGCCCGGTTGCCCCCCTTGCCCTGCTTTTCCACGAACTGGACCACGCCCCCCTCCAGGCGGAAGCGGGGCAGCTGGGAGGAGTCCGGGCCGAACACGGCCTTGTAGCGGCGCCCGGCCTGCAAATCGCGGCTGAGCAGGCTGGAGACCATGTCCGCCGGGTAGCTCTGCCAGCGGTGATCGCTGATCTGAGACACCTCGTGGCCTCCCAGCATGACCAGCATCTTCTGGGTGTTGACCAGGGGCAGGGAGCCCAGGCGCTCCACCTTGAGCGCCGCGTCCAGTCTCTGGGCCTGTTCCACCGGCGCGGGCGGGGGGTAGTTCAACACGTAATGGTAGACATAGGCGGGCGGGCTGCCCCCGCAGGCGCTGGCCAGCAGCGCCAGCCCGGCCAGCAGGCAAGCGAAGGCCGCGGCCGGAGACTTGCAAACAAGCCGAATCATGGTCATTTTCCTCCCTGCTTCGGCCGGCCGGCCGGTGGCTGGCTGAAGAGCACGGCGCTGGGGTCCTGCTCCAGGCGCTGCAGCAGGCCCTTGAGGCTCTCCGAGGCCGAGCGCAGGTTTTGCATGGTTATGCGGGCCTCCACCGAGAGCTGGTAGGAGCGCTCCTGCAGGGCCTCCACCAGGCGGCCGGCCCGCTGGCCGGTGGCCCCCAGGTCCATCTGCTTGATCTCGACGGCCAGTTCATCAACCAGGCGCTTGGTCGAGGCCACCGCGCCCTTGGCCCCGGCCATCACCTTCTTGGCCCCGGCCAGCACCTGTTTGCTGTCGGCCACCAAGGTGTCCAGGGACTGCTGGTCCACCGCCCGGTCGATGCGCCTCACCAGCTGGTCCAGCTTGACCGAGGCGTCGGCCAGGCGGTCCATGGCCACCTGGAGCCTGCGGTCGCCGAACAGGCTCTGCACCGAGTTCAGCGTCTGCTCCATGGACTGGCCCATGCCCTTGAAGTCGATGGTCTTGAACTGCTGCATCACGCTGTCCAGGGTGGAGATGATGCGCTGCAGCTCCGAGGGGCGCGAGGGAATGATGGGGTACTCGGCCACAAAATCGATCTTGGGCGACTGGTCGGTCTCGCCGGGCTTGCGCCGGTCCAGCTCGATGAAGGTGATGCCGGTGATGCCGGCGGTGGACAGCTGGGCCACCAGCTCCTTGGACAGGTCGCCCTGGAACTGAATCTCCATGACCACCTCGATGAGCCGCGAGTCAGGGGCCACCCGGATGGCCTTGACCCGGCCCACGTCCACCCCGCGGTAGCGCACCGTGCTGTCCACCTGCAGGCCCTGCACCGACTCGTTGAAAAAGGTGACGTATTTTTCGGCCCCCTTGAGGTATTGGGAGGCTCCCAGCCAGGCGATGGCCCCCACTCCGATGGCCAGGCCGATGATCACGAACAGGCCGACCTTGAAGTTGGAGGCGTGGGTGGTGGACATGGGCTCCTCTCACTTCCGGGGTCTGCGGTGGAAAAAGTCGGAAACCCGCGGGTCGTCGGAATGGTCCCGCAGCTCGGTGGGGGAGCCCACCGCGATGATCCCTTTCTCGCTCTTGTCCAGCATAACAACCCTGTGGGCAATGGTGTAGATGGAATTGAGCTCATGGGTCACCACCACGATGGTGGTGCCCATGGCCTGGTTGAGCTTGAGGATGAGCTGGTCCAGCTCGGCGCTGGTGATGGGGTCCAGGCCGGCCGAGGGCTCGTCAAAGAACAGGATGGTGGGGTCCAGGGCCATGGCCCGGGCCAGGCCGGCCCGCTTTTGCATGCCGCCTGATATCTCCGAGGGCATGTACTCCTCGTAGCCTTCCAGGTCCACCAAGGCCAGCTTGAGGCGCACCAGCAGTGAGCGGGTCTTCTTGTCCAGGTGCACCGCGTTGGCCAGGGGCAGGTCCACGTTTTCGGCCAGGGTCATGGAGCCATACAGCGCCCCGCCCTGAAAGGCCACCCCTATCCTCTTGCGCACCTCGATAAGGGTCTTTTCGTCGGCCCCGGTTATCTCCACCCCATCCAGCCAGACCCTGCCCTGAATGGGGGCTAGCAGGCCTATGATGCCCTTGAGCAGAGTAGACTTGCCGCAGCCGCTGCCTCCGGCGATGACCACGATCTCCCCCTTGGCCACCTCCAGACT
>Ga0272444_10001873_pt1 | contig 19842 bp, 14 predicted proteins | sample SSMForm13_FD_201033 | JGI IMG/M metagenome (GOLD analysis project Ga0272444, IMG submission 201033) | Marine sediment archaeal communities from Little Sippewissett salt marsh, Falmouth, MA, United States - SSM-Form-13 | ecosystem: Environmental > Aquatic > Marine > Wetlands > Sediment ... | reverse complement strand
ATCCAATCCCCCTCGGTCAGATCGAGCACCAGGGTGCCCCCGGGGCGGAGTACGCGAGCGCTGAATTCAACACCGCCAAGTCGTCCTCTTCTTGCTCGAAATAGCCGAAGGAGTTGCCCAAAATCGTGACGCAGTGGAACATTGCAGCGGGGAGGCGAACCCGCCGGGCATCGCCCTCGTGAAAGGAAACGCCGATGTCCAGTTCCTTGGCTCTCCTCCGTGCCAGACGGATCAGATAACGGGAACGGTCCAGCCCCGTGACGTTCTTGAATCCTCGCCGAGCCAGCTCCAGGCAATGCCGGCCCTGTCCGCAGCAGATGTCGAGAATACAGTCGTTCGGCTCCAATCCAGCTGCTTCGACCAGGAGATCGACTTCCCGCACCGTGTTCCTTTCATTTTCGATAACATCGCCGTCCGTTTTTAAGTACACCGAATTGAATAGAACCCGCCACCAATCGGATGGAAGATGGCGCTCCAAGTCGGAAACCGGGCCGAGCGTTCTGCGCCCCGGTACAGGGACTTCGGGTTTCTTGGCCATGAACAATGCTCCCTGCCAGCCTGAAGGAATTTTGTGACGCATTAGCCGAATGGTTTGAAAATGTGAGGTAACTTCGCTCCCGCTCTGCCCGAAGTCAAGCGAAAACGATTGTGCCGAGACGATTTTTCCCAGGGCGGCTCGCGAGCGCTCCGGGTTCAGGCGGCCTCGGCCGGCGGGAGGACCGGCAGGCGGTGGAATCCAGGGGAGCCATCGGTGGAGGATCACCCGTCGAGCGGTTATCGCCGAGCGCTACCCCGGTTCTTTACAGCCGGTCCGAAGTAGGTCATACTGCAAACTATCGAGTTGTCGAGAATCGAGAAAACGATATGGAGGATGGAGACTATGCCTCGACTTTTAAGAAGGCGATCGGCCAAGCGGGGAATGCCTCCCGGCACGCTTGTCCACGTGGGCGAAAGGAAGACGGAGAAGACGAAAATCTCGGTGTTCGACTACGACGCAGACGAATACCGTGAGCAGCCGGTGGAAAAAATCACCGAATGCGCCGTTTTCCGCAATCAGCCCACCGTCACCTGGATTGACTTCGTCGGCCTGCACGACGTGAAATTGATGGAACGCCTGGGACAGGTGTTTGAGCTTCACTCGCTTGTGTTGGAAGACATCCTGAACACGGATCAGCGTCCCAAGGCCCAGGACTACGGTTCCTATGTGTATGTAGTCTTGAAGATGTTTCACCAGGACGTCGCCAATGGCGAGATTATTCCGGAACAAATCAGCCTGGTTCTGGGGCAGGATTTCGTAATTTCATTTCAGGAACGAGAGGGAGATGCTTTCGATCCGGTTCGAGATCGTATTCGCACAAGCAAGGGGCGGATTCGCACGATGAAAAGCGACTACCTGCTCTATGCCTTGCTCGATGCAATCGTGGACAGTTACTTCGCCATTGTCGAGAGATTGACGGACCGCACCGAGGAAATCGAGGATGACTTAATCGATTCCCCCTCTCCAGAGACGCTTCAAACCCTTTATTACCTGAAACGAGAGGTTCTTTACCTTCGAAAATCCGTTCGGCCTCTTCGGGATTTGGTGGGAGTCTTGGAGCGCGGGGAGTCCGCCCTGATTGGCGAGTCGATGTCGGTCTATCTGCGTGACCTGTACGACCACATCATTCAGGTTACAGACACGGTAGAGACTTTGCGGGAAATGTTGATGGGCATGTTGGACATCTATCTGTCAAGCGTCAGCAATCGTATGAACGCAGTCATGAAAGTTCTGACGATCATCGCAACGATCTTCATTCCGCTGACTTTCCTGGCTGGAATTTACGGGATGAACTTCGAATACATGCCGGAGCTCGGCTGGCGATGGAGTTACGCCGTCTTGTGGGGGATCATGCTGACTGTTTTTTGCGGCATGGTCATCTACTTCAAGAAAAAAGACTGGTTGTAATCCGCTGGAGCGTGTTCCGCCGGGCCGGCAGTCAAGACCTGGAGCATTCTCGGCAATTGAACTTTTCCAGGGGGGAGAGACGCTGCCACTTTGCATCGAAGTGATTGCGGACACTTGGTTGTTGCAGGGCCTTCGATTGCGATCCAAGAGGCGGTGTGGAATCCACTTAAGCTCTTATCTTTCAATCGGTTATATAGCTTCCCGGTTTGACATTCCAATTTCCTAAAGTATACTTTAAGGTACGCTTTTTCTAAGAGGGAACCCGGCAAGGGGGGGCTGTATCTTCCTGTTTTGGATGCCGTGCGGTTTGAAGCACCCGGCAATCCGGGCGCGCTCGTTTGCGTAGTCCGCAAAGTAAGTCCTGAGAAACGGTCCCTTAACAAGCCTGACACATGCCATCGCTCGGAAGGAAAGGGGAGCAAGGTATGAGCAGGAGCACTCAAGGTTCGTCGTCCCCCGGCGGAGAGATGACTCAGCTTGCGTTAAGGGCGTTCGCTCTGCTCATCCTCATTCCCGCTTTAGGAGTCGTGTATCTCTTCTGGGAACAGTTGGAAGGGAAATGGCTGCCCCTGGGATTCCTGTTGATTCTCTCCGTGCTCGGTTTCTACCTCTTTTGGACGATTGTCCGAGCCATTCTATCGATTTCGAAGGGACTTGAGAACATTTCCCGAGGCGAGGCCGGGGCGGTCGAGCTCAAGCGTGGCCCGACTCAGCTTCGGGAAATCACCGAGATCATCAATGCGCTCAACATGCTGTCGGCCGAATTTCGCGGGAATGCCGCTCAATTGGAGCGCCTGATCGGGCAATTGACCACGATCAGTGAAATCACGGAAGTCTCTGCACACGCCCCGCGCATCGAGGAGCTGCTTGAGCTGGTTTTAAGAAAAGCGATGGAGAGCACCGGCGCCCGGCGGGGAAGTGTTCTTTTGGTGAAAGAGGATAAGAAAGGATTGGATATCGCGGCCGCCAAAGGATGGAGTCCCGATCAGGCGGAGGCGATTGCCTTACGAGATACTCTGTGCAGGCAAGTGATTGAAGGGGGAGCGCCGCTGCTGGTGGCGAACATTGAGAAACAGGAGGATCTGGATCGCACCAACAATGCTGACTGCTATCATTCGCCTTCCTTTCTGATCCTGCCTTTGGCGACGGACGGTGAGACCATTGGCACCGTCTGCCTCTCGGAGAAACTGTCGGGAGATGCCTTCACTGCCCACGATCAGCAGTTGGTGATGGTCATGCTCGGTCATATCGGTTATGCCGTTGAGAACGCCCGACTCCTGAATCAGGCCTGGGATGCGGCCCTGCAGCTACGGCGGGCCATCGAGCAGAAGGATTCGCAACTTCAGGACGCGCACCAGAAAATGATTCAGGCCGAGAAACTCTCGGCCTTGGGACAGCTCGTCGCCGGCGTTGCCCATGAGATCAATAATCCCTTGACCTCGATCGGCGGTTACACCCAGCTCCTTCTTGAGAAAGAGGGCGAGCTTCTCGATGAACACGTGCGAAGGCGGATTGAAACCATTCATGAGGAATCGAATCGCGCCAAGAAAATTGTCCAGAACCTGCTGTCTTTTGCACGGGAGAAAAGGCCCGAGTCTCGCCTGGCCGATTTGAATGCCATTGTTCGGAAAGTCGTGGAACTTCGCCAGTATGCGCTGAAGACTCATGGGATCGATCTGAGCACCGATCTCGACTCGGGGCTTCCCGAGACGCTCCTCGATGTGGACCAGATCCAGCAGGTCTTGTTGAATCTGGTCAACAATTCGGTTCAAGCGTTGTCGGACGACGGCCCGCGACAAATTCGCATCCGGACGAGGGCTGGAGACAACGAAATCCGATTGTACGTTTCGGATACCGGCCGAGGAATTCCCCAGTCGATTCTGGATCGCGTATTCGATCCTTTTTTTACCACCAAGGTAGGCAAAACCAACAGCGGTTTGGGATTGAGCATTTCCTATGGAATCATTAAACAGCACGGCGGTAACATCAGCGTGGAAAGCCGGGAAGGACACGGCACCCGGATGATGATTCGCCTCCCGGTTGTCAGTGTTTCCCAGGCGCGGACGGGCGAGAACGACCTGGAGGATTTTTTGGATCCGGCGTTTGGGAATCTGGCCGCCTTGGTCGTGGATGATGAATCGCGAATCGCCGAGCTGGTTGCCACGTTTTTGGGCTTGTCCGGCATGAAGGTCACGATCTGTACCCTTGGGGGCGAGGCTCGGGAGGAATTGCTGAAGCAGGACTACGATCTCGTCGTTTGTGACGTGCGAATCCCCGACCTGGACGGGAAGCAGCTTTTTCTGGACGTGTGCGCTTCGCGGCCGGCGCAGGCTAGTCGCTTTGTTTTCATGACCGGCGACGTTGCCGATCCGGAGACGTCGCAGTTCGCCCAAGATCGCTGCATTCCAGTCATTGCGAAACCCTTTACGCGACAAGAACTCTTTCGAGCGGTTCGCCAAGCGGTGGACGCCGAAATTCTTGTGGATGATGAGCGCGTAACGGCCTGAGTTAATTGTCCCGGCGGGCGGACTCGCGATAGGTATCCAACGCGGCCGGAAACGGTTCGAGCGCCCGCTCGAATATCCCCAACGAATAGGCGATCGTCATACCGTAATTCGTTACCGGCACGCCTTGCTTTCGGCAGCGCAAGATACGCGAGAGCATCGCTCGCCGGTTCCAAACGCAGGCCCCGCAGTGCACAATCAGATCGTAAGGGGTGACGTCCTCCGGAAAATCATGTCCCTGAACGTGTGAGAATTCCAATTTGCCGCCGACGTACTGGGTCAGCCAGCGGGGGATTTTGACCCGGCCGATGTCTTCTCCGATCGGGTGGTGCGAGCAGGCCTCGGCGATCAACACGTGCGCGCCGGGGCGAAGTTCGTCGATGGCCATCGCGCCGCGAACAAAGTGGCTCAGGTCACCTTTATACCGAGCAAAGACGATGGAGAAGGACGTCAGGGGAACCGAGGAGGGAGTATCCGCGGCGACCTTGAGAAACGCTTGGGAGTCCGTGATCACCAGAGCAGGGGGGCGTTTCAAGCGGTCTAGTGCGTCGCGCAGCTCCCTTTCCTTGACGACCATGCAATAGGAATCGTTGTCAAGGATATCCCGAATCGACTGAACCTGAGGCAAGATGAGGCGTCCCTTCGGTGCTTCCAGATCGATGGGAACGACGAGCACGACCAATTCGCCCGGCGGAATCAAGTCGCCGACGATGGCCGGATGGTTAACGAACTCTTCCGGCGCCGAGCGAATGAGCGCTTCGCGCAGATCAAGCAGGCCTTCGCCTTGGGAGGCGACCGTTTGAACGACCGGGACCTTGAGATCCGCCAGTCGATCGAGGAGTGCGGCCTCGGGACGCGCCACGTCGACCTTATTGAATACGACGACGGTTGGAATCTTCGCGGTTTGCAGTTCGCCAAGGACTTCCTCTTCGAATGCATCCCACCGGCCCTCGGCGGAGACAATGAGGCCGAGATCGGTTCGCTCGAAGACCTGGCGGGTTTTCTGAACGCGCATTTCGCCCAGTGCGCCGGCATCGTCGATTCCCGCGGTGTCGATAAACAGCACCGGACCAATGGGAAGCAGTTCCATCGGTTTCTCCACCGGGTCGGTCGTGGTGCCGGCGACCTCCGAAACGATGGAAACCTGCTGGTGCGTCAGTGCGTTCAACAGCGAGGACTTGCCGACGTTGCGCCGACCGAAGATTCCGATATGCAGGCGAAAGCCTTTCGGGCTGCTTCTCATCGTGCTTCCTCGCGCGGCGACGAACCGAGGCGGGTCACGGCTTCCGGGCTCGTCAGCATCTCGAACTGTTCAGCGGAGAGCAATCCTCGCTCCAACACGATCTGGCGAACACTTCGGCGCTCCGCTTCGGCGGCCCGGGCGATCTCTTCCGCGGTTTGGTAGCCGATCTTCTCCACTAAGGCCGTCACGGTGGCCGTGGAGCTTTCCACGGTTTCGCGGCATCGCGCTTCATCCGCCTCAATGCCCTCGACGCAGTGCGTGCGAAAGATCATCGAAGCTCGGACAAGCAGGTCGAGGCTTTCGAGCAGCGCGTCGGCCACGAGGGGCATCAGCTGATTGAGCTCGAGATTGCCCGAAGAACACGCCATGGTAATGGCCTGATCGTTGGTCATGACCCGGATCGCGGCTTGCGCCACCGCCTCGGGAATCACCGGATTGACTTTGCCGGGCATGATCGAGGAGCCCGCTTGTCGCGCGGGAAGGCGGATTTCCCCGATTCCGCCGTGCGGCCCGGAGGAAAGCAGCCGCAGGTCATTGGCGACTTTCAACAGGTTGCTTGCACCGGCTTTGAGGATGCCGCTGACTTCGACAAACGCGTCGGTGTTTTGTGTAGCCTCGACGAGATTTTCCGCCCGAGCGAGACCCTGGCCGGTGATCTCGCGAAGATGCTCGGTGACGCGAAAGATGTATTTGCGCGGCGCGGCGAGTCCCGTGCCGATCGCGGTTCCGCCGAGGTTGACCACCCGGAGGCGTTCCTCGCATTTGTAGATTCTCCATCGATCCCGGCCGAACGCTTCGGCGTAGGCGGCCATCTCGCGGCCCAGCGTGGTGAGAACGGCGTCCTGCAATTGAGTGCGGCCGATTTTCACAATGTGCGCGAAGGCCTTTTCTTTCTGTTGAAACGCCTCAAGCAGCGCGACGACCGCCTGCTCCAGTTCACGCAGTCGCCAAACGGCCGCAACTCGAAGCGCCGTGGGATAGGTGTCGTTCGTCGATTGGTGGAGATTGATATCATCCAGCGGACTGACCGTATCATACTCCCCGAGCGGCCGGCCGAGAATTTGAAGGGCGCGGTTGGCGAGCACCTCGTTGACGTTCATATGGGTGGACGTGCCCGCGCCGCCCTGGAGAGCGTCGACCACGACGTGGGCATCAAGCTGCCCGCGCATCATTTCCATGCAGGCCGCTTCGATGGCTTGATCCTTGTCTTCCGTCCAACAGCCCAACTCGTGGTTGGCCCGGGCGCAGGCCAGTTTGACCGCCCCATAGGCGCGGACCAGCAGGGGATGAACCGGGCGCATGGCGAGCGGAAAATTCTCAATCGCGCGGACGGTATAAACGCCATAGAGCGCATCCGCTGGAACGTCTCCCGACCCGAGCAGGTCCTTTTCCATTCGTGTTTTCATTGCGCGTGTCGATCCTTTGGCGAATGCGCTAGAAATACAGATCGCGTTCGCCGGTTTCTTGAATGCGCCGGAGGCGGCTGAGCAGCTCAGTCTTGAGCTGGCTGTCCTCCATCTGGGCGATCTCCCGGCGAATCTGCTCCTGCCCCGCCTTGCGGGTTTCTTCCGAGGCATAGTCGGTCAAGTACTCCATGAGTGTTGACAGAGCGTTGGGGGTGCAAAATCGCTTGATGAATCCGGGGATGGCGAATTCCATGAAGTGCTCTCCCGTGCGACCAAGGCGGTAGCAGGCGGTGCAGAAACTCGGGATATAGCCGTCGATCAACAACTCCCGCATGACTTCATCCAGGGAACGAACGTCTCCGAGATTGAATTGCTCGCGCTGCATGCACTGGGCGTCGCCGGCTTCAGTGTAGCCGCCGATTTCGATTCGGCTGCCGGCGTCGATCTGAGAGACGCCAAAGGCCATGACTTCCCGGCGTAATTCGGGTTTCTCCCGCGCCGTGAGAATCATCCCGGTGTAAGGGACGGCCAGCCGTAAAATGGCGATCAGCCGCTTGAAATCGTAGTCGCTGACAAGATACCGGTCGTCGAGCGCCACGCCCGAAGCCGGGCGAAGGCGGGGGAAGCTGATCGTATGCGGGCCGACGCCGTACCGCTGCTGCAAATGCAGACTATGAGTGACCAAGCCGAGCACTTCAAAGCGCCAGTCATAGAGACCGAACAGCGCGCCGATGCCGACGTCGTCGCAACCGGCCTCCATCGCTCGGCTCAGACCATCCAGCCGGTAGAGATAATCGCCTTTCCGTGTGCCGGCCGGGTGGCAGGCGGCGTACGTTTCGTGATGATAGGTTTCCTGAAAGATTTGATACGTGCCGATGCCGGCTTCCTTGACCACGCGATAGCCGTCGGGATCGAGCGGCGCGGCGTTGATATTGACGCGTCGAATTTCGCCGTGTCCGACCTTCGTCGAGTAACAGGAGTGAACGCATTCGGCGATGAAGTCGGCGTCGTAACGCGGATGCTCGCCGAAGACCAGAATCAACCGTTTGTGGCCGTTATTTTCCAACGCTTCGACTTGTTTTCGAAGTTCTCCGGCGTCCAGGGTGCGCCGCACGGCCTCCCTGTTGGATCGTTTGAATGCGCAATAGAGACAATCGTTGATGCATTCGTTGCCGATGTAAAGCGGGGCGAAAAGCACGATGCGGTTGCCATAAACCTCGCGCTTCAAGCGGCGGGCCGCATCGAAGACCATTTCCACCTGTTCGGGATCGTCGGCGGCGAGCAGAACGGCTGTTTCTTCCACGTCGAGCGGTTGTTTGGACAGGCTCTTGGTGATGATCTCCCGCAGGCGGGCGGCATCCGGGCGATTCTGCTGAAGCAGAGCGCTCAAGCGAGCGTCCTCAATGAAATCAACCGCTTTGTCAGTTAACGTTTTTACCGGCATTGCTCCCATGATTTGCCTCTTTACTCCATCTTTTTCAAGCTGCCAGCTTTCGCCGGGGTGAATCGCCTCGGCCGGTCCCGACGGTTCGACCGATCGATCGGATCATCTCGGTCAACCCGGCGTGTTTTTCCTGCGTCGATTGAAAAACGCCGGCCTTGTTCGGATAAATCTCGTATTTTTCTCGATACTGCATCGGTGTCAGGTTCGGCATCACGACGTTCGCGCCGCGGGTCAGTCCCAAGCGATAGCCGTCGGTGGGATTGACCGTCGCAATCGCGGTGGTGCTGGGAAGGTTGACCAGCGGACAGACGATGCGCGCCAGCGCGAGGACTTTATAAGCCATCTGTTCGCTATTCGGTGTTTGGCGGCCTTCGGTGGCTCGAAAGGCCTCTTCATTTTGTCCCAGCGGCGTTGCCGGATGAGGCAAGTAAGGACCGACTCCAATCATGTCCAGCTCAAGGGCCCGGAACAATTCAAGATCATCGGCCAGCGTTTCATAAGTCTGCCCGGGCAGGCTGATCATGACTCCGCCGCCGATCTCGTAGCCCAGTTCTCTGAGCTGTTTGAGCAGCGCAATGCGGTCCGAGCGCTGATGGGGAAGGGAAGGATGAAGCCGGTCATACAGCAAGCGATCGGAGGTTTCAAAGCGCAGGAGATAGCGATCCGCTCCTGCTTTGCGCCAGAGCGCCAGCTCCGCTTCTTCCCGTTCGCCCAGACCCAAAGTGACGGCCAGCGGCGTTTCGACCTTGATGCGGCGGATAACAGCGGCCAATTCCTCGGCTTCGATGCCCGGATCTTCGCCGCCTTGAATGACAACGGTGCCATACCCGAGCTGCCGGGCAAGCAATGCGCTGGAGATCAGTTCATCCGGCGTTAATCGATATCTTTCGACGCGCTCGTTGTCGGCTCGAATGCCGCAGTAGGCGCAATGCCGGCGGCAATGGTTGGAGCATTCGATCAGGCCGCGCAGATGAATGGCGTTGCCGACGTTGCGGTGACGCACTTCGTCAGCCCGCGCCCACAGTTCGTCCAGTCGTTGCGGACGCTCCTCACGCAACCACTTTAGAATTTCCTTACGATTCATTGCCTTCACTCGCCGGTTCGCTGTGTTTTTTTAGTCGCACCGTGAAGGTGCTGCCCTCGTCAGGCTTGCTCTCGACGGAAACGGTTCCGTCGTACATCGCGGTGATCTTCTTCACGATAGACAGGCCGAGTCCGCTGCCGAGGATATTCATGGTCTTGGAATTTTTGATTCGGACGAATTCCTTGAATAGTTTTTCCGCTTCTTCCCGGGTCATGCCAATGCCCGTATCGGATACCTGCAAAGTGACTTCGTCGCCGGAGTCCGCCAAGTGAACGTCCACGCGGCCACCGTCCTTGTTGTACTTGACGGCGTTAGTAATCAGGTTGTTCAGAACGATTTCCATCTCGCTTCGGTCGGCCGTCACCAGAAGCGCCTCGTCCCGATGCAAATTCAAGGTGATGGTTCGGTTCGAGGCTTCCGGGAGAACCGTGTCGAGCGCCGCCTGGGCAATTTCTCGTAGATCGATTTGGGCAAACTCCCGCGTCTTTTGTCCCGACTCGATGCGCGTTAAATCGGTCAGGTCGGCGATCATTTTCCACATGCCCGCGATGCGCGTCAGGGACCGGCCCACCAGCGGATCATAAGCTGTCAGGTCGTTTCCCAGGGTTCGATCACTGAGGATGTTGAGATAGCCCTCGATCGCGCCCAGGGGCGCTTTCAATTCATGAGCCAGGACCGAGATGAACTGGAACCGCACCTGCCGTTTCTCGGCTGCCAGTTGTCGAGCCCTGCGGCTTAAAGTTAGATGCTCGGTGGTCTTGCGCAGCTTGTCCTTCAGCTCCTTGGGCGTAAAAGGCTTGGCCAGAAAGTCGAACGCGCCGCGCTTGGTGGCCGTGACCGCCGTTTCGATGGAAGCGTAAGCGGTAATCATCACCACGAGAAGATCCGGCTGCGATTCGGAGATACGCTCCAGGGCTTCCAGGCCGCTCATGCCGGGCAGTTTCAGGTCCAACAAAAGAATGTCCGGAGGCGACTGGGCGATTTTCTCAAGCCCCTCCTCGGCGGTTTCCGCCTGATCCACCTGGAATCGGACTTCTTCATCCAGATCGGGCAGTCGCAAGGTGTAATCGCGTAAGGCTCGGGCGACGCTGAGGCGCATTCCCGGTTCGTCGTCCACGACCAGACAGCGGATCGATTCCATTAGGAGGATTCCTTTAAGAGGCGTTTAACTTCTTTGAGCAGTTGCTCGAAGCGAACCGGTTTGGCCAGAAAAGCGTCCGCCTTGATCCAGGAGCGTTCTTCTTCCGTCGCGGCGTCGAACTCAAGACCGGTCTCGCTGACAACGCCGCTGACGACGATCACCGGGATCGAAGCGCTCTTCTTCTTGATGTGGTAGCAAAGCGTGAAGCCGCCGTCCTGGTTCTCCATCATCAAGTCGACGACGGCGAGGTCGAAAGATTTTTCCGCCAGCACGGCTTCGGCCTGTTTCTCGCCTTCGGCGGTCAGGACCCGATAGCCGGCCGCTTCCAGCTGCACCTGCTGTTGGGTGAGATAATCGGCGTCGTCGTCAACGACGAGGATGGTTTTGGGGTTTTTCGCCTGGTTCATGGTCTATTCACTCTCCGCCTTGAAGTTTCTCGACCGGCCGAGCTTTCGCAAGACGACCGAATCGCGAGTTGGATGTTCGATCAGCCCGATTCGCTCTGTCGGGGCAGGGTGATCGTGAAGGTCGTTCCGGTCGGACCGGCGCCGGGGTCCGCATTCGACTTGACGCGAATATCGCCTCGGTGCATTTTGACGATTCCATACGTGACCGCCAGTCCCAGCCCTGTGCCCTGGCCCATCGGTTTTGTGGTGTAAAACGGGTCGAAAATCTTCCCGATGTTTTCGCGGGAAATTCCAACACCGGTATCGGACACGATGATGTCGATTGTCCGGTCGTCATGGGTCGTTCGTACAGTCAGGGTCCCTTCCTCGGGCATCGCCGCATAGGCGTTCGTGATGAGATTGATCAACACTTGAGTCATTTGATCGAGGTCCAGTTGAACGAACGGTTCTCCCTGCTGATGTTTCACCACCACGTGGACGTTCTCCGGAGGCTGGACGGCTTTCAAGCTTCGGTCGATCAGGTCCCGTACGTCGATCGATTCGAGCACAACCCGGTTTTCGCGCGCGAAATTTAACAGTCCCCCGACGATTTTCTTGCATCGATCGGCCTGCTCGGCGATCATGCGCAGGTCTTCGGAGAAGGCCGAATCGTTTTCGGCCTCTTCCAGGAGAATGTGCGAGTACATCAGGATGACGCCGAGGGGATTATTAACCTCGTGCGCGACGCCGGCGGCCAGCTGTCCCATGCCCGCCATTTTCTCGGATTGCATCAGCGCTTCGCGGGCGCTGGCGAGTTTCCGATGCGATTCGTCAAGATCGTTGACCGTGGTGCGCAGCTGTTCGATGGTGTAGGGAAGACACATTTCACTTTCTGCCAGTCCCTTGTAGATCGCGACGGCGTGTTCGCGGCACGTGTCATAACCGCAAGCGCCGCAATTGAGTTCGTCTTCAGGCTGCGTTTTGCCCATGCGGGAGAGAATTGCGCTCAGCTCATCTTCGGACGGAACGGGAATGCGTTGATCGTTGACGCCGAAGTGGCGACTCATATCCAAATCCTCGAAGTGGGCCAGTTCCTGCCGCCAGTGAACGGAGTCCTGTTCCGCCATCTGTTTTCGTACGTACTGGCTGACGCGACTGCGCCGGCTGAACAGGGGGGATTGAGTGCTCATGCCCGCGCCCATGATGCAGCCGTTACAGCAGAGGACTTCCAGCAGGTGAGCGTCGAGCGCGCCGGCTTCGAATTCCCGAATCGCATCGACGAAGTTGCTTCTCCCATCGGCGGCGATCACGTCGCCGGAGATCAAGTCCTCATGCAACTGCGCGGCCTGGAGCAGCCCTCGGCTGATTGGAAACAAGGCGCCGGCGCCGGCCCGGGGCGGATCGAATTCGCTCGGTTCGACTGAGTCGGGATCGAGTTCCCGGCTTTCGAACATTTGGCGCAATTCGACAAAGGTCAGCGCAACGTCAATCTCGCCGTCCGGGAGATGGATTGAGTTGGATTCGCCTTTCTTGGCGATGCACGGTCCGATGAACACAACGCGGAGGTCGCTGCCGTGGAGTTCGTGCAGGGCGCGGGCGGTTGCCACCATGGGGGAGACAATCGGGGCGAGCGCGCCAACGAGATTGGGATGATAGCGCTCAATAAAGCCGATAATCGCCGGACAGGTCGTGGCAATGTACCGTTTGCCGTCCGCGCGGGCCATGAGCCGGCGATACTCGCGGGCGACGAGGTCGGCGCCGAACGCCACTTCATTTACCAATTTGAATCCGAGCGCGCGAACCATCCCCACCAGACGCCGATGGTCCATCTCGACGAATTCAGCCGGAAAGCTCGGGGCCAGACAAGCCACAACGCGCTGTCCGGAGCGAAGGAGCTGTTCGACCTCCCCAACGGTGCTGATGACCTGCTTGGCCTTCTGGCTGCAAACTCGAACGCAATTGCCGCAACCGATGCACCGCTCTCCGATGACCTTGGCCTGGCCGTCCGAGATGCGAATCGCCTTGGCGGGGCATTCCCGAACGCAGGTATAACAGACCCGGCACTGCTCCTTGATCGTTGTTACAAACGCCTTCTGGACTGGATGCTCTGAACAAACCATATTATTTCACCACTTCGCGCTGTGTGTAATGGGTGTGAAGCAGCTGATGGCTCTTATGCTCCAGCGGTTTTCCGAGAAACTCGTCGTAGAGCCGTTGAATTGCAGGATTGCCATGCGAGGTGCGGACCGGCTCCTTGCGGTCGATCTTGTAAAGGGCCTGCATGCGCAAGCGAACCGCTTCGGGATCGGCCGCGATCGGTTGGCCGCCGCCGGCGACGCAGCCGCCCGGACAGGTCATGACCTCGATGAAATGCAAGTCCTTGCGTCCGGCTTTGACCTCTTCGAGAAGCCGCCGCGCGTTGCCCAGACCGCTCACGACGGCAACGCCGATCTCCCGGCCGTCGAGTGCAATGCGGGCCTCTTTGACTCCGCTCAAACCGCGCACCGCCTGAACCTCCAGCGACTCCATCTCTTTGCCCGTGACGAGGTAATGCGCGGTGCGGATCGCGGCTTCCATCACCCCTCCGGTTGTTCCAAAGATCTTTCCCGCGGTGCTTCGCTCGCCGAAGGGCGTATCGGCCGGTTCCGGGGCAAGGCGGTTGAGGTCGATGCCGTACAGGCGGATCATTCGCGCCAGTTCGCGTGTGGTGAGCACGGCGTCCACGTCGGGGATTCCATTCGGCGCCATTTCGGGGCGCGTCGCTTCGAACTTTTTTGCCGTGCAGGGCATAATCGAAACGCTGTAAACCTTCGCGGGATCCAGACCTTCCCGCTCGGCGAAGAAGCTCTTGATCACCGCTCCCATCATTTGTTGCGGACTTTTGCAGGTGGACAGGTGATCGATCATCTCAGGGTAGAACTCTTCGACGAACTTGATCCAGCCCGGGGAGCAGCTGGTCATCATCGGCAGCGCGCCGCCGGTGGTCAGGCGCTGAACGAGTTCCGAAGCCTCTTCCAGAATCGTCAGGTCGGCGCTGAAAGCCGTGTCGAATACGCAATCAAAACCCAGGCGGCGCAACGCCGCGGTCATGACGCCGCAGATGTCGGAGCCGGGCGGCAAGCCGAACTCTTCCGCCAAGGTGACCGAGATGCTCGGCGCGTGCTGCACGACGACAAACCGATCGGGGTCCTGGAGAGCGTCCTGCACCTCTTTAATGCTGCTTTGCTCCCGCAGAGCTCCCGTGGGGCAAACCATAATACACTGGCCGCAGTTGATGCAGCTGGAGACGTTCAATCCCTCGTCGAACGGTGTTCCCACCCGGCTGTTGCTGCCTCGACCGACGAAATCAATCGCCGACACGCCCTGAACCTCTTCGCAGACGCGCACGCATCGGCCGCAAAGAATACACTTGGCCGGGTCGCGCACGATGGAAGGATTGGAAACGTCCAGATCGTGCTCGTTTTTCGCGCCCCGGTAGCGGCGCTGCCGGACCCCCAGTTCATCGGCCAGGGATTGCAGCTGGCAGTTTCCGTTGCGAACGCAGTACAGGCAGTCGTCCGGATGGTTCGCCAGAAGCAGTTCGATAATCGTTTTGCGCGCTCGAATCGCGCGCGGGGAATGCGTCTTGACTTTCATGCCCTCGGCGACCGGATAAGCGCAACTGGGAACCAGGTTCGGGCGGCCTTCCACTTCGACGACGCACATCCGACAGGCCCCGCTCGGAAACAGATCCTCCATGTGGCAGAGCGTGGGAACCCGGATGCCGGCGTCTTTCAGGACGTCCAGCAGCATCTGGCCTTCTTTGGCTTGAATGGATGTTCCGTTGACTTCGAGAGTAACCACGATAATTTCAACCTCGCTTTAGTTCTGTACGATCACGGCGTTTGTGGGACAAACCTCAACGCAGGTGCCGCAGCCGATACATTTGTCTTCCACAATGGTGTAAGGATTTTTCAACGTCCCCACAATCGCATTCGTGGGGCACTGTTTTGCGCACAGCCCACAGCCCTTGCACCGCTCGGGTTCGATGCTGTACGACAGCAATTCCTTGCACGCCCCGGCGGGGCAGCGGCGTTCGAAAACATGGGCCTCGTATTCGTCGCGAAACCACCGCAGTGTGCTCAGCACCGGATTGGGTGCGCTCTGGCCCAGGCCGCACAGGCTCGTATCGCGAATCACGTTCGCAAGGCGATTCAGGTACATCACGCCTCGAAAACGCTCCAGCGGATCGTTGTCATTTTCGCTTCGCCGGCCGCGTGTAATGCGCTCGAGGATCTCGAGCATGCGCCGGGTGCCTTCCCGGCAGGGGATGCACTTGCCGCAGCTCTCGCGCTGGATGAAGTCCATGAAGAACTTCGCCACGTCGACCATGCAGGTGTCTTCGTCCATGACGACCATGCCCCCGGAGCCCATCATCGCCCCGACGCTTTTCAGCGACTCGTAGTCGATCTCGATGTCGAGGTGTTGCGAAGGAATGCACCCGCCGGAAGGGCCGCCCATCTGCACGGCCTTGAAGGCCTTGCCGTTTTCCGGGCCGCCGCCGACGTCCATCACGATACGCCGAATCGGCGTGCCCATCGCCACTTCCACCAAACCGGTGTGCGTCACCTTTCCGCTCAGCGCGAAGACCTTCGTGCCTTTGCTGCTCTCGGTGCCGACCGAAGAGAACCACTCGGCGCCGTTGGCCACGATCGGTGGCAGGTTGGCCAGCGTTTCCACGTTGTTGATGATGGTTGGTTTGCCGAACAATCCCTTCACCGCGGGGAAGGGAGGCCGCGGCCGGGGCATGCCCCGTTTGCCCTCGATACTGTGGATGAGGGCGGTCTCTTCGCCGCAAACGAAAGCGCCCGCGCCTTGCTTGATCACAATTTCAAGATTGAAGCCGCTGTCGAGAATGTTTTGACCCAGCAGGCCGTAAGATTTCGCCTGCGCCGTGGCCTCCACGAGTCGCTTGATGGCCAGGGGGTACTCCGCGCGAATGTAGATGTAGGCCTTGCGGGCGCCGATGGCGTACGCAGCGATCGCCATGCCTTCCAGCAACCGATAGGGATCGCCCTCGATAACCGCCCGGTCCATGAACGCTCCGGGATCTCCTTCGTCGGCGTTGCAGATTAAGTACTTCTCATCACCGGTGGCGCGCAGGGCAAATTTCCACTTCGTGCCGGTGGGGAAACCACCGCCGCCCCGGCCGCGCAGCCCGCTGGCCTCGACCTGTTCGCAGAGCTCCTCGCGGGTTTGATTGTGCAGCGCCTTGGCGAACGCCTGATAGCCGCCGCGCGCAATGTATTCTTCAATCCGTGTGGGATCGACAATGCCGCAATTGGCCAACACCCACCGGGTCTGCGGAGCGAAAAAGGGATGCTCTTCGAGGTAAGGCACGTCCGGCCAAGGCTCCAAGCCTTCACCCCGATGTTGAACGAACACCGCCTCGGCGGGCGCCTGGCCGGCAAGCGCCTGATCCAACAGGGCCTCGACCTTGTCTTCGGTCACGTGTTGAAACGAGATGCGGGTTCGACTGGGCAGCTGGACGTCGAGCAGCGGTTCGACCGAGCACATGCCGATGCAACCGACTTCCACGACGTCCGCTTCGATCTGTTTGCGCTCGAGGTAGGCGTGCAGGGCCTTGAGCGTCTTGCCCGCGCCGGCGCCGAGACCGCAGGTGCCCGCGCCGACGAAGAAGACCGGGCGGTTCAACCGCTCCCGCCGCAGCTGTGCCATTCTCTCCTGTTGGCGCTGGTTGCAGGCGGCGTCCTCGTGGCAAACCGGTCCCTGCGTCAGACACGCAATCAGGTCCGGACACGGGCGCTCGTCGCTGTGCCAGCAGTGTTCACAAAACCGAAATTCAATTCCCTTAACGTTCATTGGCCGCTTCTCTCCGAAGGGATGTTATAAGTTTGCGAGCTTGGTCCGGGGTGACCTTGGCGTGGAATTCCCCGTTGACGGCGATGACCGGCGCAAGGCCGCAAGCGCCGATGCAGGCCACGACCTCGATGCTGAACAGGCCGTCCCGCGTGGTCTGGCCCGGCGCAATTTTCAACTGCCGCATCACGGTGTCCAGTACGCGCCCGGAGCCTTTGACGTGGCAGGCCGTGCCCCGGCAAAGCTGAAGGTGGTACTTGCCCAAGGGTTGAAAGCGGAACTGGTTGTAGAAGGTCGCCACGCCGTAGATTTTGCTGGTAGGCAGACTCAGGTGTTTTCCGATCCGGGTGATGGCCTCGCGGGACAAGTAGCCCTGGCTTTCCTGCACGTCTTGCAGGATGGGGATGAGCGCGTCGCGCCCGGCGTCCGTGTAACGATCCAGAATCGGCTCGATCTCAGTGCAGATCATTTCTCGAGTTTCCTTTCTCAAGCATTCAGTCTTGCGTGATAGGCCACGGTTTCCAAAGACATCGTGATGTCATTATCTTCAATGTAAACGTGCGGGGGAACATGCAAACGGACCGGGGCGAAGTTGAGAATGCCTCGGATACCGGCCGCCACCAAACGATTGGCCGCGTCCTGGGCTTCGGCGGCCGGCACCGCGATGATCGCCACGCGGAGGCCGCCTTCCTGAATCACCGATTCCAGCCGCTCCATGGGATAGCAGTGACAGGCATGGATGACCCGGTCGACTTTCGCCGGATCGGCATCAAAGGCGGCAACGATGGAAAGATTCGGGCGGCGCCCGACGAAATAGGCCAGGATTGCGCGACCGAGGTTTCCGACGCCCACCAAGGCAACGCCTTGTCCGCCGGGGGTGTCGAGAAAGTTTCGGATGCTTTCGATCAACTGCTCGACATTGTAGCCGCGTGCGGGTGTGCCACTGTATCCGATTGCCATGATATCCCGGCGAACGCGTGCAGCAGTAACCTTAGCCATTTCAGCAAGTTGGTGGCTAAATACGCTCCCAGCGCCTTCTTCCCGAAGCTGATTGAGAAGTCTCCGGTAGAGGCTGAGGCGACCGATCGTCTTATTTGAGGTTCCCGGCATGATGTTATCCTTCCCGGTTGATATGAACTTCGTAGTATGTTATTTGTGATACTTTGCACATTGTTATTTATTTCACAGTAAGAATATATCTTGATCATTGGGTTGTCAAGCGGTTTTTGCGAGATGTTTTTGCGAAAATATTCCGATTTCTTGCTTGATCGAGAGGGATTCCTGCTGCAAATATCGCTAACTTTTTGATATCCTTGCCACTTAGAAACAGATCGCGATGGAGAGAAAAGGTGTATTTCAATAAATACGCAGATCCTGGGAATTTCTTTTATGTTAAGGATCTCTCGGCCCAACAGCATCGAGGCGGCATTCAGCTGTCTCGCCGCTCGGGAGACATATATATAATGCCGCTGGCGGAGGGACTCGTCCGGATCAGTTCCCGGATCGCTCGAACCGAGACGCGAAACCGCTCGGAGACGGTGCTCGATTATCGAGCAGCGGATGAGGCGGTCTTGGCGAGGCGAGGGGCGACTTGGCGGGTGAAATCGGGCGGGGTGGAACTGCGCGTCCGGGAAGGCTCGGGAAGTTTTGATTTCGCCTACCAGGGCAGGCGCGTGCTCCGCAGTGCGAGCGCGCCTTTCGGCGTCTCCGGGGCGAAGAGCATTCTGCTTTTGGATCGCCCCCGTGAGACAGTCGTTTATGGCCTGGGGGAGAAAACGGGAAAACTCGACAAGAGCGGCCGGTCGTACAAAATGTGGAACGTGGATACCGTGGCCGAGTTCCCGGACGGCTTCATGCGCGATGACTTCGATCCCACCTATGCCAGCATTCCGCTGGTGATCTCGAAATACGAGAAGGACTACTATGGCGTTCTGTTGGACAATCCTTACGCATCTTTCTTCCATGCGGGACTGACGCCGGGACCCGATTGCCTGATCCCTCCGGGCGGGCGGCGCAAGGCCGACGAGGCGGTTCTGGCCCTTGGCGTCGAAGAGGGCCGCTTCGACCTTTACCTGATTCCCGGTCCTACGCTTCGCGACGTGGTGCGGCGGGCGTCCCGGCTGATGGGTCGGCATGAACTGCCCCCGCAGTGGGCGCTCGGGTATCACCAGTGCCGGTGGAGCTACAACAGCGCGAAGGAGGTGGCCGAAGTCGCGGGGCGGCTGGCCGAGGCGAAGATCCCGGTGGCGGCAATGTGGCTCGACATTGACACCATGGACGGCTACCGCTGTTTCACCTTCAACGAGAAGACTTTCGGCCGGCGGCAGCGCGCGCGGTGTTTCAAGGCGTTGCGCGCGCGGGGAACGCGCGTCGTGACGATTATCGATCCCGGGGTGAAGGTCGATCCCAAGTACTCAGTGTACCGGCAACTCAAGAAAAAGAACCTCTTCTGCCAAACCCCGGAAGGCTTGCCGTTCAAGGGGTACGTCTGGCCGGGGGAGACGATCTTTCCCGATTTCTCGCTTCCCGAAACGCGCGCGTATTGGGCGGGGCTGACAAAGAAGCATTTAGAGGAAGGCATTGACGGAATCTGGATCGACATGAACGATCCCTCCTGCGGCCCGGTCGAGCTGGACCAGATGCGCTTTCAACACGGGCGGGTGAAGCACAGCGCCTACCACAACCAGTACGGCCACCTGATGGCGAAAGCGACCTTCGAGGGATTTCAAAAGTGGGACCCGAAGCGGCGGCCCTTCGTCCTGACCCGCTCGGGCTCTACCGGAACACAGAAGTACGCCGCGCTTTGGACCGGCGACAACGCGAGCAACGA
>Ga0272444_10001872_pt1 | contig 19848 bp, 15 predicted proteins | sample SSMForm13_FD_201033 | JGI IMG/M metagenome (GOLD analysis project Ga0272444, IMG submission 201033) | Marine sediment archaeal communities from Little Sippewissett salt marsh, Falmouth, MA, United States - SSM-Form-13 | ecosystem: Environmental > Aquatic > Marine > Wetlands > Sediment ... | reverse complement strand
TGAGCGGCAAGAGTCACGTCTTCTTCGGCGGCAATTATCCCATCATGTATAAGATGGCCGTTCCGATTGTAAACGACACAACCTCAGCCAAGACCTTCAACGTCTCTCTCTGCTCGAATGACGTTTACAACGTGGACACTATCGCGGGCGTCTGGATCGGCGGCCAGATGCTTCATCGCCGCGTGCCGGTGCTCGGCAAGGACCAACAATGGAAGGTTGCTGCGCTGACACTCGAGCCGGGCCGGCGCGATACGGTCGAAATGATCCTCATTCCTCTCGGCAGTCGATGGGGCGGCATGATCGCCTCGATCGGCGTGACCTCACCCGGTTCCGGCGACGCGAACCTGCAAAGCGCGGCGGAACCACCGAGTGTGGAATCGCGCGTCTCCCCCTTTGGACTCAAAATGGACCCCTATTGGATCGACCGGGCCAAGGCGTTCGTAAAAAACAATCCAACACGCTCGCCCGGCGGTGTTGTCTTTCTGGGGGATTCCCTGACCGAGCGATATCCTGTCGAGAAGCTGTTTCCCGGCGCGGGGATCATCAACCGAGGCATCGGCGGCGACCGAATCGAGGGTGTCCTGACGCGGATGGATCTTTCGGTTTATGATCTCAAGCCCGGCAAGCTGTTCCTTCAAATCGGCATCAATGACCTTCTCTTCCCTCGCGCCGATCTTGAAGAACTGAAGCGCCGCTATGGCTTGCTTCTGAACAAACTCAAGAAAAACTGCCCGGAGACACAAATTTATGTCCAGACGCTGCTGCCGCTGGCCGGTCAGTTCGCGGGACACAATAAAGAAGTGCTTCAGCTGAATCGTGACATTCGGAAGCTGACCAAGGGGCATCGGTTTCAGTTGATCGACCTGCACCCGCATTTCCTCGGCGAGAACGGGCAACTTCAAGCTGAAGATACGATTGACGGCGTTCACCTGTCCGAGAGCGCCTATGAACGATGGGCAAACCTGCTCAAGCCTTACCTGAATCAGGACTGAGGCATCCTGAAACGCAGTGGAGGAGTACCGACCGAAATGACTGAGAGCGCAACTTCACTAGATTCCTCCGTCAAGCCGAAGCGCGCGTTGGCGCTTGACGCGCTTCGCGGCTACGCGATTCTGACCATGGTGCTTTCGGGAGTGATCCCGTATGGCTCTTTACCGGCGTGGATGTACCACGCCCAAGTTCCTCCGCCCCTGCATAAGTTCGATGGATCGATTCCGGGGGTCACCTGGGTCGATCTTGTTTTTCCCTTTTTCCTGTTCGCTTTGGGTGCAGCAATTCCGCTGGCGCTCTCGCGGCGTATCGCGAGAGGGGCGTCCTTGCGCAGTATTCTCCTGGGCATCGCCGAGCGCGGCTTCCTGCTCGGCGCGTTTGCCGTCTATGTTGCGCACATTCGCCCCTGGACGATGAATCCTTCGCCGACGACCGCGACCTTTCTAACCGCACTTATAGCTTTCGCCCTGCTTTTTCCAATGTACGCTCGCATACCCGGCAAATGGAGTGCCGGTGTGCGCTGGGGCATTCGACTTGGCGGATGGCTCGGAGCGATTGTCCTGATGGCGCTGGTGCGTTTCCCGGACGGCAGCGGCTTCTCGAAGGAGCGCAGCGATATCATCATCGTGCTTCTGACGAACGCCGCGGTGTTCGCTTCGCTGATTTGGCTCCTCACGAGGGGTTCTCTTCTCCTGCGCTTGGGATCGCTGGGAGTTCTGATGGCGATCCGGCTCGCTTCGCACGAACCGGGTTGGGTGCACGCGGTGGCCGAGTGGAGCCCGATCCCGTGGATGTACCACCTGGGCTACTTGCAGTACCTGTTTATTGTCATTCCCGGCACAATCGTGGGGGACATGCTCGTACGGTGGATGAAGGATTCCAACGACGCGCCGAGTGAACGGGCGAGCTGGTCCCCTGCGCGATTCTACGCCATCGCCGCCTTGATGATCGCCTTTCAAGGTGTGATTCTGGTTGGACTCTATAACCGGTGGGTGTCGCAAACGGTTTTCGTCTGTCTGGCTTTATTCGCCTTGGGGGGCTGGATGATGCGCCGTCCCAAGGGTGAAAATGAGAAGTTCCTCAGCCGACTTTATAGTTGGGGCGTTTTCTGGCTGCTTCTTGGACTGTTCTTTGAACCCTATGAAGGGGGGATCAAGAAAGATCCCGCCGTGATGAGTTATTATTTCGTCACCACGGGGCTTGCCATCTTTCTTCTAATCGCCTTCGCCGTCATCGGCGACATCCGAGGCCGCCGGCGCTGGCTGGGGCTGTTGGCCGCCAACGGGCAAAACCCGATGATCGCTTACATCGGGGCGTCCAACCTCGTTCTGCCCCTGTTTGCCCTCACACGGCTGAACAAAGTCTACGATCTGTTGACGCCGACGCCCTGGACCGGCTTTCTCGGAGGTTGCTTCGTGACCCTGTTGGTCGCTCTTGCCGTTTGCTTTTTTACCCGGCGTAAGATATTCTGGCGAACTTAAACCAGCTCTCAGGAGGGTTCAAGATTACCGTGGCGCAGAAGCTCTTTTGGATCGCCGTGGCCGGCGGGCTCGGTTCACTCGCCCGATACGGCCTCGCCGGACTCGTCCACCGGGTTTATCCCGGCGAGTTGCCCCTGGGCACCGCCGTGGTCAACGTCACCGGCTGCTTCCTTTTCGGCCTGGTGTGGGCGCTGGCCGAGCAGCGGCTGTCCATCAGCGGCGAGATTCGCGTTATTCTGCTCGTCGGTTTCCTGGGCGCGTTTACCACCTTTTCGACGTTCACCTTTGAGACCGGGCAGCTAATTCGTGACGCCGAGTGGCTGACGGCGCTCGGGAACGTTCTGGCGCAGCTGGTGCTGGGCGTTGTTTGTCTTTTTATCGGTCTCAGAGTCGGACGATTCATTTAGCCAAAGGAGACTGCGGCGCTATGAAACTGCCCTTGGAAGCGGAACTTGTTCGGATCTACATCGGTGAAAGCGACAAGCACGACGGCCACCCGTTGTACGAAGCAATCGTCAAGCGGGCGCGCGAGCGGGGGCTTGCAGGCGCGACGGTTGTCAAAGGCGTGCTGGGCTTCGGCGCGCACAGCCGGATGCACTCGGCGAAGATCCTGCGCCTTTCGGAAGACCTGCCGATCGTGATCGAAATTGTGGACAAGACCGAGCGCATCGAGGCCTTTCTACCGGAACTGGATCCCCTGATCGAAGAAGGCATGGTGACCATCGAAAAGGTGCGCGTCATCGCCTACCGGCATGGGGACTCGAGCGATACATAAAACGACCGCCTAACCGAAGAGAGCGAACGTCACCCCTGCCGCGCCTTTTCCAGATCCTGGTGATACTCCTGCAGCGAGCGGACTTCGCCCGGATGCGTCAAATAGGAGTGAATGCCTTCGACCGCGGCGCGCGCCGCCGAGATCGTCGTCACGTAGGGCATCGCATGTTCGACCGCCGCGCGGCGCAACGCCAGGTCGTCCCGCTTCGCTTCTTCGACCAGCGGCGTATTGATCAGCAGGCAAATGTCGCCGTTGACAATAAGATCGTAAATACTTGGACGCCCCTCGCTGATTTTGTAGACAAACTCCGCGTCAATCCCGTTCCGCTTGAGGAAATCCCGCGTGCCGCGTGTGGCCACCAGCGTGAAACCCAGGTCGCGAAGCGGCTGCGCAACGCCGAGCAGATCCTGCTTGTCAAGGTCGTTCACGCTGCAGAAGATTCGACCCGGCGGATCCCCCTCTTTCGGCGGTCTCGGCAGCGGCAGGCCCACTCCGGCTTGCGCCTTGGCGAAGGCCAGGCCGAAATCTTCGGCGATGCCCATCACTTCACCGGTCGAGCGCATTTCGGGTCCCAGAATGGGATCGACGCCGTGGAACTTCGCAAACGGCAGCGCCGCCTCCTTGACCGATACGTGATTCACTTGCGCCGTTGTAGTCGACAGTCCCTGCTCCTTGAGGCTTCGGCCCAGCATCACCCGCGCCGCGATGCGCGCCAGGGGAATTCCGACCGCCTTGCTGACGTAAGGCACGGTGCGCGAAGCGCGCGGATTGACTTCCAAAACGTAGACGTTCCCGTGCCGGTCCAGTTCCTCTCGCGGCAAATCCGCCGTTCCCCGAATTCGTTGTCCGATGGCTTGAATGCCAAACACCGCGTATTGAATATTCATCAGCCCCCGGACGTTGAGCGCCAGGGCCAACCGGCGGGTATAGTCCTCGATCACCCGGAGGGTTTTCTTTGTCAGCGTTCGAGGCGGAATCATGCAGGCGCTGTCGCCCGAATGGACTCCGGCGTATTCGATGTGTTCCATGATACCGCCGATAAAAACGTCCTCGCCGTCGCACACGGCGTCGACGTCGACCTCAATCGAATCCTGCAAAAACCGGTCCACCAACACCGGCCGCTCGGGCGAGGCTTCCACCGCCGTCTCAAGGTAACGCTTGAGACCTTTTTCGTCGTGAACGATCACCATCGCTCGTCCACCCAGAACGTACGAGGGGCGCACGAGCACCGGATAGCCGATTCGCTCCGCAATCTCTTGCGCTTCCTCAAACGACCGCGCCGTGCCGCCGGGTGGCATGGGGATATTCAACTGGTTCAGCATCTGATTAAACCGCTCGCGGTCTTCCGTCACGTCAATGGTGTCCGGACTCGTGCCGAGAATGCGAACGCCGGCGGCCTCCAACGGCAGCGCCAGATTAAGCGGCGTTTGGCCGCCGAACTGGAGAATCACCCCGAGCGGCTTCTCGGCTTCGACGATGTTCATCACGTCCTCGAACGTCAGCGGCTCGAAGTACAGCCGGTCCGCCGTGTCGTAATCCGTCGAGACGGTCTCCGGATTGCTGTTGACCATAATCGTTTCGTAACCGTCCTGGCGCAGGGCAAACACCGCCTGGCAGCAGCAGTAGTCGAACTCGATGCCTTGCCCGATCCGGTTCGGACCGCCGCCGAGGATCATCACCTTCTGCTTGTGGGAAGCGCGCACTTCGCTTTCGATCACCAGGATTTCGCCATCGGCCGTCAGCTGCTTGAAAGGCGTTTCATAGGACGAATAATGATACGGCGTATAGGCCTCAAACTCGGCGGCGCAGGTGTCCACGGTTTTATAGGCGGGGAGAATTCCAAGCTGCTTGCGCAGGTCGCGGACCTGGACCTCGCTGACGCCCCAAAGCTTCGCCAGGTGCGCGTCCGAGAAGCCCGCTTGCTTGGCATCCAACAGCCGCTGCTTCAGCTCATTCCGATCCATTCAGGTCTCCCCGATTGATTCCTGCAAAAACAATCCGCCTATTGCGGGTCCAGAGTCCCGTTCAGGTTGGTCACTTTGCCTTTGCGAACGACTCGATTGCGATATCGCACGGGCCGGTATCCTTCTTTTTCACAGAGAATATGATAGGTGCCTTCCAGGGCAATGATCGTGCACTTTCCCTCTTTGTCGGTGGTCGCCTTGACCGGAGTACCCAGGTAATTGGCTCCGCCGAGAAGATGGACCGTGACACCGGAAAGCGCCTTGCCCGTTCGGGAGTCGGTCACGGCGCTTTGCACGATCGAAACGTACTTGAGCGGCCCGGCGTTTTCCAAATAATCCAACACCGCCTTAAGCACTTCGGTGCGGCCTTCCGCCGCCGGCAAAGACTCCCACGGCAACGCCAGGTGGACCAACCGGCAAAAAACGTTCGGCTTTCCGAAATTGCCGACGTAGGCGACCGCCGCCGCGCTCGCACCCTCAATCCCATCGTAAATCAGCGCCGCATCGCTGCCGCCAAACGGCTCGATCACGCTCGCGGCATGTTGTTCCTGCCGGGACTTTCCCGAAATCCGGGCTCGCAGTTTTTCGAAATGTTTCTGACCTTTCGCCCCGCGAAGCAACCGGGCGGACTGAGCCCCAGACTCCCAACCCGGCTCGGAGAAGGCTTTTAGATAATTCTGATAAAACTCCAATTCGTCCGGCGTACTGTCGGGTCCGGCCAAAGCCTTGCCGAGGCCGGCGCCGCAGAGGAACAGATTGCCCTCGTTGTCGAGGTACTCGCGAAGGATACTGCGTTCCTCGGGCGTCAGAGGATTCTTTGCATCAAGGCCGCAGGTCCAGAGAACCTTCTTGTACCCTTCCAACGCCGGCCGGTCCTGCCCCTCCATCGGCAACAAATCCGATAGACAGGAGTCAAACGGCTGATCGAGGCTTTTCAGGCTTTCGCCGTACACCGCCAGACTCCGGCTTCGCTCTTCAAGACGCTCGGGGCTTCGAAACGGGCCGTCCTCGACCACAAGACATTCCTTCTTCGCCTCGCCCAGGATCAGAGGCAGCACAACCGAGGATTCCTTTCCCCCCGAGCTGCTTAAGAGGGAAGTCATCCGAAAAGACAACAGCTGCCCGGCAGGCATGTCTTCAACTCTCTCGGTTTGAAGACCGGGATTGACCGCCTTTGCATTGTATTGTTTAAGTGATTCAAAGGGCTGTCCGGCGCGCGCGAACTCAAGCCGATAGAACTCGATCCCTTTGCTCTTCTCCGGAGCCATCCAAAGGATCGCCACACGTCCCTCGCCCTCGCTCAAAGCCGCCAGAAGCGCCGGCGACGCCGATTGAGCCGCCGTTGCGGTTTGCCGCTGAACAGCGGCGCATCCCGCAAATAAAAGACAGACTGCCGCAAGTGATAGTAGTCTTCTCATTTTGCACTCTCCTTCAGGTTGTCTCGCGCGCGCCCCGCGCAATTCCTATATCAGACACTCTCAGCATGGAATGGATTCATTCGCTGCAAGCGTTGCTCCATCTCGACCAGATCCCGGATCGACTCCAGGAACCAGGGATCGATCTTGGTGTAACGGGCGACTTCTTCGGTCGATAACCCGGCGCGATAGGCGCGCGCAATCGTAAGCAGGCGCTCGGCGTGCGGGATCGACAACCGGCGAATCAGGTGCTCCCGGCTTTGAGGAGGAAACGGCTGCACCCCCGCATCCAGGCCGAAGTGGCCCGTTTCCAGCGACCGTATCGCTTTCTGAAGCGCCTCGTCGAACGTGCGGCCGATGGCCATCGTCTCGCCCACGGATTTCATCTGCGTCCCGAGGACGTCTTCCGCACCCGGGAATTTCTCGAAGGCAAACCGGGGCACTTTCACCACGACGTAATCGATGGTCGGCTCGAAGCTGGCCGGTGTCTCGCCGGTAATGTCGTTGGGGATTTCGGGCAGCGTATATCCAACCGCCAGCTTTGCGGCGATCTTGGCGATTGGAAATCCCGTCGCTTTGCTGGCCAGCGCGCTGCTGCGCGACACGCGGGGATTCATCTCGATGACCATCATATCGCCCGTATCGGGATGAAGCGCGAACTGGATGTTGCTGCCCCCGGTTTCGACGCCGATCTCGCGGATAATGGCCACCGACGCGTCGCGCATCATCTGATACTCCTTATCGCTCAGCGTCTGCGCCGGCGCGACCGTAATGCTGTCGCCGGTGTGAATGCCCATCGGATCGAAGTTCTCGATCGAGCAGATGATGACGACGTTGTCGTTGAGGTCCCGCATCACCTCCAGCTCGAATTCCTTCCAGCCGAGCACGGACTGCTCGACCAGCAGCTGCTTGACCGGACTGTTGGTCAGCCCCCATTCGATCAGCTCGCGGTATTCCTCGGGATTGTAAGCTGTTCCTCCACCCGTACCGCCCAGCGTAAACGAGGGACGAATGATCGCCGGGTAGCCGACGTGCTGAACGACTTCCTCGGCTTCGCTCAACGTGCAGGCAATCCCGCTGCGGGGCACCTGGAGCCCGATGCGTTCCATGGCCTGTTTGAACAGTAGCCGGTTCTCAGCCTTTTGAATCGCCGGCAACTTCGCTCCGATCAGCTCAACGCCCAGTTCGTCCAGAAGCCCGCTCTCGGCCAACTCCACCGCAACGTTCAGCCCCGTCTGCCCGCCCAGCGTCGGCAGCAGGGCTTGCGGCCGCTCCCGGCGAAGAATTTCCCCCACGACGTCCGGCGTGACCGGCTCGATATACGTTCGGTCTCCCATCTCCGGATCGGTCATGATGGTGGCCGGGTTGCTGTTGGCGAGAACAACCTCATAGCCCTCCGAGCGAAGCGCCTTGCACCCCTGGGTGCCCGAGTAGTCAAACTCGCAGGCCTGGCCGATTACGATCGGCCCCGAACCGATGATGAGAATTTTCTTCAGATCTGTTCGTTTTGGCATTCGCTCTCCAGCCGCTTAACGGCACTCCCATTCCTCGGAAGGTTCTTCCGGCCGGGTCTGCGGAAGGGTTTCCTGGATACGCTTGTCGATGGTTTGTCCGAGATTGACTCGCTGGTAGTAAGCCTCAAAAACCTCCACGACCTTCGGGTCAAATTTGTCGCCGGAGTTTCTCAGGATGTTTCCCAACGCCTGATCGCCCTCCATCGGGTCCCGATACTCGCGATAACAGGTCATGGCGTCGAAGACGTCGGCAACGGCCAAAATCCGGGAGATCAAAGGAATCTCGTCCCCGATCAATCCCTCGGGATAGCCCGAACCGTCCATGCGCTCGTGATGGCTTCCCGCCAGCCGGGGCAGCGAATGATGCTTGCCGCTCAAGTGCATTCGGCTGAGAATCCGCCGCGTATAGATGGGATGCCGTTGCATCGCAATGAACTCCCGGTCGGTCAGCTTCCCCGGCTTTTTCAGGATCGCGTCGTCAACGCCAATCTTGCCCAGATCGTGCAGGATAGCCGCATAAGCGACCAGCTCGCATTCCTCCTCGGTCAACTCCATCTCTTTTGCAATCGCCAGCGAGTATTCCCGCACCCGCGCGGAATGGCCCGAGGTATTGGGATGCCGGGCATCGATCGCCGCCGCCAGCGCGTCGATGAACGATTCGAAGGTATCCTTGATCTCGGTATAGAGCTGGGCGTTCTCGAGTGAAATCGCAATCTGAGACGCCAGCGCGCTGAGCAGCTCTCGGTCCTCTTCATTGAACTGGCCTCGGTGCTTGTTGAGCACTTCGACTACGCCAATGACCTCTCCCTGGCGGTTGCGGACCGGTATAGCCAACACCGTTCGCGTTTGAAAACCGGTCTTGACGTCAACTTCCGAATTGAATCGATGATCTTCATACGCGTCTTCGATGAAAACCGTCTCCCCGGTCACCGCGACGTACCCCGCGATTCCCTGTTTCACCGAGAAGCGGATTTCCTCCGATCCCTGAGCGACCGTGGACCACAGTTCCATCTTGTCCCAGTCCAGCAGGAAGAGCGACGAGCGCGACGCGTCCAGCGCCCGGGTCACCTCACGCATGATCAGTTCCAGCAGCCCGTGGAGATCCAGCTGCCAGCTAATCGCCTGTCCCACCGCGAGAAGCGTTGAGAGCCGTTCGTTTTGCTCTTCCAGGCGCGCTACTCGCTCCTGCAATGCGGTCAAATCCTCATGGGAAGATTTCTGAGATCTCACGGCAACGACAAACTCCTTTTCGCCCGATGGGGCCCTAAGATTCCTCGACCAACTTTCCGGTATCCATCAGGCGACTGAATTTTCGGAACAGATAACCTGCATCGTGCGGTCCCGGAGACGCCTCCGGGTGGTACTGGACGGCAAAGAGCTTCAAGGATTCACTCTGAAAGCCTTCCAGCGTCCCATCATTGAGGTTTTTATGCGTCAGCACAACGTCTTTCCCGCCCAGCGAATCGATATCGACGCAGAACCCATGATTCTGCGCCGTGATTTCCACCTTTCCCGTGAAAAGATTCTGCGCCGGTTGATTGCCGCCTCGGTGCCCGAACTTCAGTTTAAAGGTCCGCCCTCCCAGCGCCAGGCCGAGAATCTGATGACCGAGGCAGATACCGAACAGCGGAATTTTGCCCAACAGCTGACGCGTATTCTCGACCGCGTATTTGACCGCCGCCGGATCACCCGGACCGTTGCTGAGGAACACGCCGTCCGGCTTCTCCTTCAATACGTCTTCAGCCGGTGTGGAGGCTGGCACGACCTTGATCTGGTTGCCCTCGTCCACGAGATTTCGCAGGATGTTTCGCTTGATGCCAAAATCGTATGCAACCACGCGCCGTTTCGCTTTAGACCGCTTCGCTTGCGCCCCAAGGTGGAACGTCCCCTCGTCTTCCCATTTGTAAGGTTCCTCCACGGTGACTTCTTTGACGAGGTCGATTCCCTCCAGCCCGGGACTTTGGCGGGCGGCCTCGACGAGCTCCGCGTCCGAGCGGTCTTCCGTCGACAGAATCCCCTTCATCACGCCCTGCATGCGCAGCTTTCGAACCAGGGCCCGGGTGTCGATTCCCTCCAGCGCCACCAATCCATGGCGATTGAGGTAGGCCTCGAGGCACTCTTCGCTCCGCCAATTGGAGGCCAGGCGGGAGAGGCTTTTCACAATAAAGCCGGCCACGAACGGCCGGCAGGACTCGATGTCCACGGCGTTCGTGCCGTAATTGCCGATCATCGGGTAGGTCATCGTTACGATCTGACCTCGATAGGAAGGATCGGTCAGAATTTCCTGATACCCGGTCATGCTCGTGTTGAAAACGACCTCGCCGACCGCCTCGCCAGAAGCGCCGAAGGCGTAACCGGCAAAGATCGATCCATCCTCCAGCGCCAGACGGCACGTCCTCCGCAATCCCATATTCTTCGTAACCTGTTTCCTTATAAATACTTAGAGCTACCCTATCGCCCGCGCCGCTCCAGACCGGCGGTCCAACTTCAATCAAATTGGAAGGTATCATACCAAATTGCCCGTAAAACAAAAGAGCTTCTTTTATCAGCAGATAGGCAACAGAATCCTCTCCCATCGGGAGAGGCGGACTTCTTTGCTCTGCTGCGGTGAGGGGTATTCCGCCAGAAAAATTCCCTCACCCCATCCCTCTCCCAGAGGGCGAGGGTGTTAAAAATCCTCTCTTGCTATGCTACGATGCAAGCGCTATCACCTTAACAAAATTCTATAGGAGACATCCGGCAAGGAGCACCCTTTCATGTTCTATGGAATCCCCGCCGAGAAAGCCCAAGCGTTCAACCAGGCGCTGAACACGATTCTCGAGGTGTACAGCGGTCGAGTCTTGGCCGCCGACATGAACATTTCCTTGGGGCGAAACCTCAGCTTCCTCCGCGACAAGAAGTTCGTCGACAGTTTCACCTCCAGCGCGATGAACGATCAGGAGAAGAGCCTGATTTGGCGGTTGCACGTCCTGTGTTGGGCCGCCACGCACGCGCTTCATCTGGAAGGCGATTTTGTCGAATGCGGCGTGCTGCAGGGATTCTCCTCGGCCGTGCTCTGCAAGTATCTCGATTTCGGTAAGGTCGCCAAGACGTTCTACCTCTACGATACCTTCGCCGGCATGCCGGAGGAGACGACCAGCACAAGGGAGAGCGGTTTTCGCGAAGCGTACGCCGAGCACGATTGGGACCGGATTTTTACTCACGTGCAGGAAGTGTTCTCGCCTTATCTCAACGTTCGGATCGTTCGCGGCGTCGTTCCCGCCACGTTCGAGGAAGTGGTCCCGGATAAGATCGCCTACCTCCACATCGATATGAATTCCGCTTCTGCCGAGATCCTCGCCCTGGAGTGGCTTTTTGAGCGAATCACGCCCGGAGGTGTTCTCGTGCTCGATGATTTCGGCTGGCTGGCCTATCAGGATCAAATGCTGGCGGAAGTCGAGTTCATGAAGAACCGGGGCTACCAAGTGCTCGAACTCCCCACCGGCCAGGGGATGGTATTGAAGCGGTGAGATTGAGGATCTGCGACAGGCAGAAAAACTGACTCGTGTGAAAGAGCAAGCCTCGCACCCTACGAGGCTGCAAAAATGAAAAAGTATTTCGCTATACGCAGATGGCGGGTGGCATGGTCGTTTATCGGCCATGTTAAAAGCGAAGGTGTAAGGGCGTAAAAAACTATCGCCTCACGGCGCCACTACAAACTTGGGAAATCCCGTAATGCGCCTGAAAAGGCGAAGAAGACCTGTTTGTAGTGTGCCCGTAAGGGCATAAAAAAGGAAAGAAGAAAGCTCGGAGTGTGCCTACGAGCGCGTAAAAAGATAAGCGCCTCACGACGCCACTACAAACTGGGGAAATCCCGTAATGCGCCTGAAAGGGCGAAGAAGACCTGTTTGTAGTGTGCCCGTAAGGGCATAAAATAGGGAAAGAAGAAAGCTCATAGTGCGTCCGTAAGAGCGTAAAAACCAAGCGCCTCACGGCGCCACTACAAACTTGGGAATTGCGTTATCGTCGCCGAGAGGATTTCTTCGACTTTCTTTTTGACGAAGCGCCGCCATTCGCCGGCAGGTCTTTGATTCGTTTCTGGACCTCCAGAATTTTGTCCCGCAACACGGCCGCGGCTTCAAACTCCAGGTTCTGCGCCGCCTCCAGCATTTGCCGTTCCAACTCGGCGAGGAACCGGCGGGGATCGCCGCTCTCCGCCAGCGCCGGGGAGATCACGTCCAGAGCCAATTGCTCGGCCTCCGTCTTCCGGCGGCTGCGAACTTCGAGCATGTTGCGGACCGACTTCTGCACGGTCTTCGGTTGAATGTGATGCTCGCGGTTGAAATCGAGCTGAATCTTTCGCCGGCGCGCTGTTTCACTCAGCGCCCGCTCGATGCTGCCGGTTATCTTGTCGGCGTACATAATCACCTGGCCGTTGACGTTGCGCGCCGCCCGGCCACAGACCTGAATCAGCGAACGCTCCGAGCGCAGAAATCCCTCCTTGTCCGCGTCCAGAATCGCCACGAGCGACACTTCGGGCAAATCGAGCCCTTCGCGGAGTAAGTTCACGCCCACCAGCACGTCAAAATCTCCAGCTCGCAGCCCTTCCAAAATGTCCACCCGCTCCAGCGTGTCGATCATGAAGTGCAGGTACCGGCCGCGAATGCCCAGGTCCTGGAGGTAGTCCGCCAGATCCTCCGCCATGCGCTTCGTCAACGTCGTCACGAGCACTCGCTCGCTGCGCTTGACTCGCTCTTGAATCCATCCAACGAGATCGTCCACTTGTCCCTTCGCCGGGCGGATGATCACTTCCGGATCGATCAGCCCGGTCGGACGAATGATCTGCTCGACCACCTGCTGGGTTTCCTGCATTTCGTAATCCGCCGGCGTGGCCGAGACAAACACCGCCTGCCTCACCATTCCGGTGAATTCGTCAAAGCGCAACGGCCGGTTGTCCAGGGCGGACGGCAACCGGAAACCATACTCGACCAGGGTCTTCTTTCGCGAATAATCTCCGCCGTACATACCGCGAATCTGGGGCAGCATGATGTGCGATTCATCAACGAAGATCAGGGAGTCGTCGGGAAAGTAGTCGAGCAGGCAATTCGGCCGCTCGCCCGGCTCGCGCAGGTCGAGATGGCGGGAGTAATTCTCGATGCCCTGGCAAAATCCCGCTTCGCGCAACATCTCCAGATCGTACCGCGTGCGCTGTTCGAGCCGTTGCACTTCCAGCAGTTTGCCTTCCGTGCGCAGTTGCTTCAGTCGCTCGGCCAGTTCCGCCTGGATGCGGCGAATCGCCTCCTGCACCCGCTCGCCCGGCGTCACGTAATGCTTGGCGGGATAGACCGCAAGTCGCGGCAGCTCGCTTGAAAGAACCTCGCCCGTCGTCGGATCGAACTCCACGATCCGCTCCACTTCATCGCCGAAGAGTTCGACGCGGACCGGACGCTCCTCGTAGGCCGGGAAGATGTCGATCACGTCTCCCTTCACGCGAAACACGCCTCGGTAAAAATCAAAATCCTGGCGCACGTACTGAAGCTCCACCAGCTTGCGCAGAATCTTCTGCCTCGGCTTCACGTCGCCCGGACGGAGAAGGAGAATCATCTCCCGGTAGTCGGCCGGACTGCCCAGGCCGTAGATGGCCGAAACCGAGGCGACAATCACCACGTCGCGGCGTTCGAGCAACGAGGTGGTCGCCGACAGGCGCAAGCGCTCGATCTCATCGTTGATTGAGGCGTCTTTTTCGATGTAGGTGTCCGTGCGGGGCAGATACGCTTCGGGCTGGTAATAATCGTAGTAGCTGACAAAATACTCGACGGCGTTGCGGGGAAAGAACTCGCGAAACTCGGCGTACAACTGGGCGGCCAGCACCTTGTTATGGGAGATGACCAACGTCGGGCGCTGGATCCGCGCGATGACGTTCGCCATCGTGAACGTCTTGCCGCTGCCGGTCACGCCGACCAGCGTCTGAAACTTGAGCCCTTTCTCGATCCCTTGAATCAGGGCCTCAATCGCTTGCGGCTGGTCTCCCTTCGGCTCATAATTCGAGACCAATTCAAACCGCCCGCTCACGATTCGCCGTTCCCTCCGCCTTCCTGCTGTTTCAGACGCTCGGCCGCGATGACGTCCAGAATGCCGTTGACAAAGGCGCCCGACTTGTCGTCGCCGTATTCCTTCGCCAGTTCCACCGCCTCGTCAATACTGACCTTGGGCGGGATATCCGGCCGGTAGAGCAGTTCATACGCGCCGAGCCGGAGGATATTGCGGTCGACGGCCGGCATCCGGCCCAGCCGCCAATGCTCGGAGACTCCCTTCAGGCGTTTGTCGATTTCGTCGCGAAAATCGAGTACGCCTTTCGCCAACTCCAAGGCAAACGCGCACAATCGTTCCGCTTCGGGATTCTTCGGCCGCGGAGCGCGCTTCAGTCGCTGCCGTCGCTCCTGGTCCTTGAGGATCTCGCGCACCTGCTGTTCGACGTCCTCCTCGGCCAGATCGGAGGCAATCGATTCCAACATGATCTCCTCCCGCGTCAGGTACCCCACCTGATCGGATAAATCCTCTTCCGAGCGGCGATCCGAGACGTCGCAGCCGTAGAGCAAGTGCAGAGCGATTTTTCTCGCGCGATGTCGCTTCGTTACCATTGGACTCAAGAGAAATGATGCTAAAGCATCTTTCGAAAGATTTGTCTGTTTCCCTCTCCTCCCCTTTATAAGGTCGCAGACGCGCCCTGGCGGGGGAGGCGGGGAGGGGTAATTCTTTTCCAGCAGTAATGCTTCTCGCTTTAAAAAGCAACCTCCTCCAACTCCTCCTTCGTAAGGGGGAGAGAGGTTTATCGCCGCTTATCGTTTTTCATTTGGACAATCATTTCGAGAACCGCTTTAGATCGACTTCTTCATCAAGTCGGCCAATTCAAGAGCGGTCATGGCCGCATCAAAGCCGCGATTGCCCATCTTCGTGCCGGCCCGTTCAATCGCCTGTTCGATCGTGTCCGCGGTGACCACGCCGTAAACGATCGGAAATCCCAGCTCCATGCCGGCATTGGCGATGCCTTTTGAGACTTCGGCGCAGATGGTGTCGAAGTGAGGCGTCGAGCCGCGAATCACCGCCCCAAGGCAAATCACCGCGTCATATTTCTTGCTTGCGGCCAGTTTCTTGCCCAACAGCGGCAGCTCAAACGCGCCCGGCACCCGCACCAGCGTAATCGCATCTTCGGACACGCCGTGCCGCTTGAGTCCGTCGAGCGCGCCTTCGACCAGCCGCTCCGTAATAAAAGGATTGAACCGGCTGACCACGATGCCGATCTTCCTGCCCTTGCCGATCAGGTTGCCTTCAATTTCTTTCACCATTGGCGTTCTCCCTATCTCTCTCAGTCGTTGCACGCGCAATCAATGTCCAACAAATGTCCCAACTTCTCTTTCTTGGTTCGCAGATAATCCTGGTTACGCTCGTGGACGCCCACTTCGATCGGAATCCGATCCACGACGCACAGGCCGTATCCTTCCAGTCCGATAATCTTTCGAGGATTGTTTGTCATCAAGCGCATCTTCCGCACACCGAGATCGGCCAGAATCTGCGCACCAATGCCGTAGTCTCGCTGGTCGGCCGGAAAGCCCAGCCGGTGATTCGCCTCAACCGTGTCCAGTCCCTGGTCCTGCAACTCATAGGCCCGCAATTTGTTCACCAGTCCGATCCCTCGGCCCTCCTGACGCATGTAAACCAGTATTCCTTTCCCTTCTTTTTCGATCATTTGCAGGGCATGTTTCAACTGTTCCCGGCAATCACAGCGAAGCGAGCCCAGAATATCACCGGTCAAGCACTGCGAATGCGCACGTACCAGAACCTCATCGTCCGGTTGGATATCCCCTTTGACCAGGGCCAGATGATGATCCTTCTCGACCACGCTTTCATAAAGACAGAGATCGAAATGCCCCCAACGCGAAGGAAAATCGATGCGGAGAATTTGTTCGACCAGCTTTTCGGTCCGCCGCCGATACTCGATCAAGTCCGCGATGGTCAGGATGCCGAGGTCCAACTCTTGAGCCAGTTCGAGCAGGCGGGGCATGCGCGCCATCGTGCCGTCGTCGTCGAGGATTTCACACAGGACACCGATAGAGTGCGAACCGGCCAACCGCGCCAGATCGACGACCGCTTCGGTGTGCCCCGCCCGGCGGAGCACTCCCCCTTCGGCCGCCATGAGGGGGAAGATATGGCCGGGACGAGCGAAATCCTCCGGCTTCGCCTTCGGGTCGGCCAGCGCTTGAATCGTCACCGCCCGGTCATACGCCGAGATGCCCGTCGTCGTGTCCTGAACGGCGTCCACGGACACCGTAAACGCGGTGCCGAGCTTGGCCGTGTTGCGCTCGACCATCATCGACAAGTCGAGTTGCTCCATCCGCTCCTGGATCATCGGCACGCAGACCAAGCCCCGCCCTCGGGTCACCATGAGATTAATGATTTCCGGCGTGATCGACTCGGCAAGAGCAACGAAATCCCCTTCGTTCTCCCGATTTTGATCGTCGGTGACAATGAGGACTTTGCCTTGCTTGAGTTCCTCGATTCCATCTTCCACGGAAATAAACGCCATGAACCTTTGCTGCTCCCTTCTTTCCCAAACAACTTCAGCCGCTTCTTGTTCTTCTATGAATTCTTCTCAGAACCGCTCCTGCCGATCATTCAGCAAGATAACCGTATTTCTCCAGCGTCTCGGCCAAACGTCCCCCGGCAGCGGGATATTGTCCGGCTGAAAGGAGTTTCTCGACGTATTTCGCCAGAATGTCAACCTCCAAATTCACCGGGTCGCCCACGCGTTTATCCTTCAGGTTGGTTGCGGCGACCGTCGCCGGGATGATCGCCACCGAGAACCGCCCCGGTGAAAGGCCTGCAATTGTTAGACTTACCCCATCAACTGCGATAGAGCCTTTTTCTACCATATAGCGTTCCAGGGCTTTGGGAAGGGAGAAAATCCAGTCTCCCACCCGGCCGCCGGAAGGTAGGGCCAGAACCCGTCCGACATCGTCAACGTGCCCATTGACGATGTGCCCACCGAGACGGCCCTGAGGCTGAACCGAACGCTCCAGGTTCACCATCGCACCCGCGCCTAAAGTGCCGAAATAGGTCCTCCGCAAGGTCTCCGCGGAAACGTCCGCGGCGAAGCCATCCCGTTCGATCTCCGTAGCCGTCAGGCACACCCCGCTGACGCAGACGCTGTCCCCCGGCCGCAGGTTCTCGAGCACCTTCCGGCAGGCAATCGCAATCCGCCCCCCTTGGCCTTGCAGGCGGAGCGAGCGAATGGCCCCGATTTCCTCGATTATTCCGGTAAACATGATTGTTGAGACGTAATATACTCTTCCCGCGCCTTTCAATCAAGGCGGTCGAGCGACCTCGCCGCCTCCTCCTTTTCCCGCTCTGGCACGAACCTTGCACCTTACGCCCTTAAATCATTCAAGGGAGGCTGTCATGAAATCCTTTCTCGACGGAGTCACCGATTTTTTCGCAAAGATCTTCTCATTCGGCCGCCGGTTGTTTTCCGATCCTTTTTTCGAAAATGTTTTTGCCGTGGCGGGATTGCTCTATCCCCCGGCGATGCCGGTGATTGACTCGGTGGATCGACTCTTCGATCAGGACAGCGAAGAGGGATTTCTGGAGCAACTGGATCAACTGCTCACCCAAAGCGGAATGGAGCGCCGCGAGGCGGAAATCGTGAAGCGTTTGGTGGCGATGTTCTTTCAACCCAACCCGTCCTCGTCTGACCACAACACCCAAAAGGCGGCTTTGACGCGCGAACTCCTCAAGACGGGGATCGCCGCCAACCGGGGCGAATTCCGGACTTATGGAGTAAGTCAGGCCGTTGAACAGCTCTACCGGTTGAAAATCCGCGGGGTCGAGGACAAAGAGCAGATCCCGGACCACTTGGTGAATTTCTCGATGGAGCTGTCGATCGTGCAACGGAAATTCAACCGAATGCTCGACACGCTTTGCGCTTATGCTCAGACCGCGATGCAGCCTTTGCTCGACGCCACACCGGAAAAAACGCAAAAGCTACTCGAAGCCGGCCGCGCACGCGGGCTTTGGTCCTATACGGCAGAGGATTACCAGCGCGCGGAGGTGCAAAAAGCGGTTGCGGCATTGCTGACGAAAGAAGAAGCGATCGAGGAGGGCTTTGTGCTTTGGAGCCGCCCGGTCACCTCGATTCAACACATCCCGGATTGCCTGGCGAACTTCGCCGTGGAGGCCTGCACCGCAAATACACAGACAATCGCCCTCGCCGTGCAATAGATGAAGTGAAAGAGACAAAATCCTACCGATAGGTCTCCCAATGGGGAGCGTGAGAGGTCAGCGCGCTTTCGCTCAGCCAGCCTGTGGCACTTCCAAACTGGCAGTACCACCACGATTGGCCTTCGGCCGTGACGCCGTTGAGCGCATGCTCCACCACCTGCCCCTGCTGTCCCGTGGAGACTGACGCCGCTTCGCCATAGTGCGTGCCCGGCCCGAGCCGCAACGTCGTCCCGGAACGCACTTCCACGGTGCGCCCCGTACTCAAACGCGGGGACTGCACAATCGGCTGGTTGCGGATCATCATCAAGCCATTGTACGTCGCGCGCTCGGCTCCGTCCGAAGGCACGTTCTTGATCTCGCCGTCCACCCACATCGCCGACGAGCCGCCGCCGTCCTGGTTCAAGCCTTCGGTCGCGCCCAAAGTGTTCTTGCAAAAGTTGCCAATTTCAGACATCGACATTCCAACGCTGATCGAAGAGCGACCGTCGACGACGATGAAAAAAATGTAATTCTCATTGAACGCCACCGCCGTTCGGGGATGGCGGTCTGTGGCCCCCGGATCGGTAGAGCTCTGCACAACGCCATCCTTCAAAAAATAAAAACTGCCGCCGATCGCCGCGTAGGTCTTCGTCCAATCCCGCCCCCCGGGTGTCGAACAGTCCGATTCATAATCGGTGATCTCCTGCGAGATACCGACTTCGGCGCCCACGCTGACATTGGCCAGGAGTTTGGTTTCCGCTGATCCTTTTGCGGACAGTACAATACAATCGAAAGGAATCGGCGTCGAACCGAGATTCTGCCGAACTTCCACCACGGTCCCCCGCGCATAGTTCGGCGTCGGCATGATCAACATCGGCCGCGACATGCGCACCAGGACCTCGCTGCCGGATGTGTCCGTATTGGTATGCTCGTTGTACTGCGGCGTATAGATCACGAGTTGATCGTTTTCGCGAGCGCTATTGATCCCATTAAAGTTTTGATCCTGCCCCGTCGACAGATACTGGACTTTTTGCCTGCTACTTGTATGCGTCACACAGCCGCCGATATAAGCATCGCCGTCCAACTGCCAGACAAAGCCGCTGCCACCGGTGTAGTTGGTGAATCGCTTGACGTACCAGCCCGAGGAGATGTGCCCGCTTTGAGGCTGGCCGAGGGTGGTGTCCCAAAAGTCGCCGTTGATGGCGACGACTACGTCATTGGTCGATCCCCACGATTGTCCCCAGTAGTTGACCGCGCCTTCATAGCGGTTGGCCATGCCACTGACGGTCTCCGTACCGAAGATCAGTTCGCCTCGGCCCAGGCAACTGTCGATCAGACAATCGGGATTGCTGCGGTCCATTCGGGCCACAAAGCAGTTGTTCGGCCCGCTGACGGTGAATTCCTGATAGTCGATCCCCGGCGCCAAGGCCTCCCAATCCGCCTGAGCCATACCGACTATCCCAATAAATACAATAA
>Ga0272444_10001871_pt1 | contig 19853 bp, 18 predicted proteins | sample SSMForm13_FD_201033 | JGI IMG/M metagenome (GOLD analysis project Ga0272444, IMG submission 201033) | Marine sediment archaeal communities from Little Sippewissett salt marsh, Falmouth, MA, United States - SSM-Form-13 | ecosystem: Environmental > Aquatic > Marine > Wetlands > Sediment ... | reverse complement strand
GGGCTGGCCACCACCTTCCTGGCCTTCACCGTGCTGGACGAAACACCCTGATGCCCCACTTCGACACCAACCCCCTCCAGGCCCTGACCCTGCAACCCGGCGACGCCGAGGCCGAGATCGACCTGCGTGGCCTGGACAACCAGACCGCCCTGGCCCGGGTCGCAGAGCTGCTGGCGCAGGACCACCGGGACGGCCCGCGCAGCTATCGCCTGCAATTCGACCCCGCGCGCGGCGACGGCACAGAGACCCTGTTCCAACCGCTCGGCCGGCTGCTGCTGCAGGCCCGCCGCGACCAGCGGCTGCAAAGTTGCCTGCCCCTGGCCGACGGCGCCGGCTACTTCATCCGCTTCGCGGACTGAGCATCACCCCCATCCACCGGCCAGCTTCGGCCGATAAAACAAAGGCATAGACAAGTTCTCTTATTGTTCTATACTGGCCGGAAACCAGAACCAAGCGAAAACATCCGGCCGACCAGAGGAGAACACCATGGTGCCGCCCAGCCTCACCCGCCGTCAGCAGGAGATCTACGACTACCTGCGCGAACACCTGGACGACTTCCCCCACCCGCCCACGCTGGACGAGTTGTGCGATGCACTCGGGCTGAAGTCCCGCGGCTCGCTGCACAAGCAGATGCAGGCGCTGATCGAAAACGGTCTGGTCGAACCCATGAATAATCTGCGCCGCGGCATCCGCCTGGCCGAGGCCGACAGCCAGCTCATTCCCAACGACGCCGAAGACCCGGAACAACGCTTCGCCCTGCCCCTGTACGGCCGCATCGCCGCCGGCCGCCCCATCGAGGCCATCGCCAATCAGGAAACCCTGATGGTGCCACCCAACCTGCGCACCGCCCGACCCTGCTACGTACTGGAGGTCAAGGGGGAATCCATGATCGAGGAAGGCATCCTCGACGGTGACTGGGTGGTCATCGAACAGCGCGACCACGCCCGCAACGGCGAGATCGTGGTGGCCCTGGTGGACGGCGAAGAGGCCACCCTGAAGCGCATCGAGCAGACCCCCGGCCAGGTGATCCTGCACCCCGCCAACAGCAGCATGCAGCCCATGCGCTACCTGCCCGAGCAGGTGCAGATCCAGGGCGTGTTGGTGGGGCAAATGCGCAGTTACCACTAGCTGCGCCGGCGGCAGCCGCGTTGCCGCCACCAATCTGCTTCCCTACAATCGGGCCAAGGACGGCCCAAGGATCGCGCATGGAAGTCGAAAAGACCCTTCGCCCCGGCAGTGACGGCACCCGACGCTATGTCGAGCGCTTCGGCAACCGGCTGGTCTGCGTGCGCCACCGCGTGGACCGCCAGCAGGGCCTGCGCTACACCACCGTCGAACTGATCGTCGACCACCGCCCGTGCAACGCACGTCGCAAGCCCCGCCCCGAGGCCGGCACGCCGGAACAGTTCCCCGTCCGCATCAATTACCAGGAATACGCCCTGCGCCGCCAGGTCCGCGAAGCCGGCGGCCAATGGGACCCGCAGCACCGCGTCTGGCTGCTTAGCGCGGACGCCGTCGGTCGCCTGAACCTGCGCGACCGAGTAGCCTGATGGCGTTACAACCAATGCCAGGCACAAGCTGTCCAGATATGCCCGGTTTCTTCCTAGATGTAGACGCCACCCAGATATGGGGCCCCGCGACCTATATCTATCCAGAAACCGGGCATATCTGGGCAATGGCTTCTTAATCAACTGTTAGCTGAGCCACTAATCTCATAGCACTGAGAAAACTATTAAATGAGAACCGGATTGCATAACTTAGGGGGAGATAAACAGAGATACGGGCAGGATGTTTACCCAGCGAGGCTTCAGCCGCCCAGTGCCAGGAGTATCATTGACATCCCATTAAAGCTCATACTAATTCCGTTTATGTTAATTGCTTTTCCTTTGTTCGCCATCATGGCGCCACTTATGCTGATGAATCAACACACTGCAGATGCGGCATTTCCATACCTACTATTTGTCTTGTGGGCAGCAGCCATAATACTCTCATTCAGTTACCGAATTGCCTCTTTTTATAATACTTCGACTTCGGTATTCACCGAAGAAAAGTCCATCCTAGGTAAGCGCCTTTCAATAAATCGGTGGCCAAAGCACCTATTCAAAGGCATCTCCTATGGAAGCAAAGGAATTTACCGACGAGGGGCAGCTATCGTCATTAGGTTAGTTGCCCATCAAAAGGGACAACTAGTTGATGGCTTCCTGTATGCAGAAGATAAGAAAGAGGCATGCGAAATCGCAACCGAGCTTGGCAGGCTATCTGGCCTTGATGTTCTTGGCGAGCAGGACACTGGCACCCAACACGAGTTCGATGATCTTCGCCATGCGAAATGATAAACATCATTGGCCATAAATGGTTTCTGCTAACCAGCAGGCCAAGCCGACGCCGGACCGGCGCGGCTTACCTTGAACGTTACATTGCAATAAGATGAAAAAACTACTTTTCTTGCTACTTGTGTCCGCCCTTGCATACGGCTTTGTTCACGAGCAAGGCATCTCAATACCTGTATTTCCACAATGGTCCCAGGGATCAGATAGCGATCTCCAGACCGCATTCAAAAACAAACAAAGCGATCTCCAAGTACAGGGAGAAGGTGTTGTATCCAGGCTGTTGCCTGATGACGATGATGGGTCAAGACATCAAAGATTTATCTTAAGGCTAGGCACTGGCCAAACTCTATTGGTTGCTCACAACATTGACTTAGCCGCTAGAGTCAGAGGGCTAGAGAAAGGTGACGCGGTAGAGTTTTATGGCGAGTATGAATGGAATTCAAAAGGTGGCGTAATTCACTGGACACACCATGATCCGAACAATCGTCATGTCGGCGGCTGGTTAAAGCACCGTGGCAAAACGTACCAATAGCAATGTAACAAGTGCAGTCAGCGGATCGCACAGCCAATTAGGTACCGACGCCTTGCCTGCTGCGGCTGACAAGCAGCACGATTGGTTTCATCGCCGACGCCTCAGCGCAACAGTGCCGTGATGATGACGTCCACCGCCTCAGCGGGCGTCAGGCCGTGGGCCATCAGGGTTTCCAGCTGCTTCTGGTCGACACTGCCGATCGCCGCCTCATGGGTCACCTTGGCCAGCGGGTGCGTCACGTTGACGATGGGCTGGGCCCTTGCCACCGCGCGGTCGCGCACCAGTTCCATGCAGTCCATGTGACCCCGCGCGCCCTCGGCGTTGCCATTGGTGACGCCGATGACCTCGCTGGTGGCGTCGTCTTCCACCGCCACCCGGGTCTTGATCAGGCCCCGGGCATTCCTGCCGCCCAGGGTCATCTCGTCCCGCATGCTGATCTCGTCCGTGTCATGACCATAGACCCGGGCCGCGATCTCGGCCACCGCGTCATCGCCCACCTGCACCTGATAATCGATGTCCAGCAGGCCGACCCGGCCGGTGGTGAGCGAAAAGTCCGCAAAGTATCGTCCGCCCGGGTGCACCTCGACGTAGGTCCGGGGTCTGACCTCGATACCGCCGAAGGGCCCGTGATAATGCCCCTCGGTATGGCGCAGCTCGGCGCCCTCGCCCACCTCGACGCGCGCCTCCATCTGGTGCTTGACCAACTCGGCATTGGGGAACAGGCAATGGGCCAGCAGGTGCGCGCAAGAGCGGGGTTCGAGTGTCACGTGCAGGCGGATGTGCTGGGCGCCATGGGGTGCCATCAGACCGATACAGCTGTGGATGGGCTGTGCCACCCGCACGCCCTCGGCAACCCGGATATGGATGTCGATGGCGTCCGCGGCCTGCATGGCCTGGATATCCACACCTGGGATGGTCTGCCGGCTCATCAGCCGCTGGCCATCCACCACCATGTGGGCCGTGTCCGGCTGCATCAATACCGCCGCCTCCGGGTAGGTGGCGTAGAGGGCGGTCAAGAGATCGGGCTGCTGGTCAGTCACGGCACACCTCGCCGTCACAGCCCTGCGCCAGGCAGCGCCGCGTGCGGAACTGCTCGGCGATGGCATCCGGTGGGCCGCTGGCGATGATTCTGCCGCCACACAGGTACGAGGCACGGTCGGCCGCGCGGGCGATCTCCTGGCGGTGGGTGATCAACAGCACCGCGGCGCCCGCTGTCTTGAGCGCCTGGATGACGTCGACGATCTCCTCGATGGACAGCATGTCGATACCCGAGGCGGGTTCGTCCAGCAGCGCCAGCTTCGGCTGCAGCACCAGCACCGAGGCCAGTTCGATGCGCTTGCGCTCGCCGCCGCTCAAGGTCTTGTCCACCGCACGCTCCAGGTACAGCTCCGGCTGCAGGCCCACCCGGCGCAGGCATTCGGCCGGGTCGCTGCCGCTCCCCTTATGCAGTGACAGATAATCGGCGACGCGCAGACCTTCGAAGCGGGCCGGCTCCTGCCAGGTCATGGTGATGCCCAGCCGGGCGCGTTCATGCAGGGGCAGCGGGTTGATCAGCTGATCCTGAAAGCGGATCTCGCCGCCGCTGGGCGTATAGCCCGCACAACCCATGATCACGTAGGCCAGGGTGCTCTTGCCGGTGCCGTTGGCGCCGAGCAGGGCGTGAATCTCACCCTCCGCCAGCGACAGGTCCAGGCCATCGAGAATCTTCCTGCCCCCGGCCTCGAAGCCCAGCTTATCCACCCTCAGCAGTGTCATCGCAACATGTCCCCCCCTGTTGCCCTATCCTGCGCCCGGTTCAGGCCGCGCCGATAGTCCTGAAGATAGCCGCCATGAAGGAAGGCATCTCCGCCACGCACAACGGCTACCGGGCCAAGCCGGTTCGCGGGCTTCAAAACGGCCGGCGCTGATGCTCAGGATGCGCATGGCTCAGTCGCCGCTCATGCCCAGGCCGTCGATGGGCGCGCCGCAGTCCGGGCAGGCGTTGCTGCGGATACGGTTATCGCGTACCGCGAAGCCGTAGCGCTCGATGAGCAGCGCCTGGCACTGGTAACACCAGGTGTTCTCGCCGCCCTCGCCCGGCACGTTGCCCTCGTACACGTAGCGCAGCCCCTCAGCCAGCCCGATGTCCCGCGCGCGGCGCAGGGTGTCCACCCCGGTAGGCGGCGCATCCTGCAGCTTGTAGGCGGGGTAGAAACCGGTGACATGCCAGGGGATGGTCTCGCTCACCGAATGGATGAAGGCGGCGATGTCGCGCAGTTCCTGGTCCGAGTCGTTGATGCCTGGGATCACCAGGGTGGTCACCTCCACCCACACGCCAAGTTCGTGGTACAGGCGGATGGCGTCCAGGATCGGCTGCAGGCGGGCCCGGCTGATGTGGCGGTAGCTGTCATCCTTGAAGAACTTCAGGTCGATGTTGATGGCGTCGAGCACCCCGGCCAGTTCCCGCAACGGCGCCTCGCTGATGAAGCCGTTGCTGACGAAATTGTTGAGCAGGCCCTGCTCGCGGGCCAGTACCGCGGTGTCGTAGGCCAGCTCGTAGAAGATGGTCGGCTCGGTGAAGGTGTAGGAGATGGAGCGGCAGCCGCTGGCCAGCGCGGCATCCACGATCTGCTGCGGCGTCACCCGTTCGCCGGCGATCTGCCGCGCCATGTCCGCCAGCTGCGGGCAGATGGGTTCGGCGTCCTGCGCCGTGGCCTTGTCGATGTGCCTGGGTAGGTGGTCCCTGGCCCACTGCGAGATGTACCAGTTCTGGCAGAAGCTGCAGCGCAGATTGCAGCCGACGGTGGAGATGGAATAAGCCAAGGAGCCGGGATGGCAGTGGAACAGCGGCTTCTTCTCGATGGGATTCACCTCCCGCGCCACCAGCTTGTCGTACACCAGGGTGTACAGCTTGCCGCCGTGGTTGTAGCGCACCGCGCAGGCACCGCGGGCGCCGTCGGGGATGTGGCAGTCGTGGGGACACAGGGTGCACAGCACCTTGCCGTCGGGCAGCGACTGGTAAAAGCGCGCTTCGTGCAGCGGGCTCATGGGGCACTCCCTGCAAGGCCGGTCGTGCTCAGCATGGCGCCACGATCAACGGCACGTACAGCTCCTGCTCGCTGAGCCCGCCGTGCACGCCGACCTGGCTGTAGCGGCGTTCATTGAACAGCCGGTCCTTGATCACGTAGTTGTCCTTCATGATCAGCGTGTAGTCGCCCACCCGTTCGGCCAGCCGTGGGTGCGGCGCGCCCAGCCCGAAGTAACCTTGCTCGATGAGTTCACGGCTGGCGTGCAGCTCGGCAAAGGCTGCCAGCTCGCTGCGGCAGTAGTGCTCGAAGTCATCCTTGCGGTCCGGGTGCACGTAGCAGTAGCTGGCGCGTCGTTCGCCGCACAACGGCAGGGTCAGGGTCTCGGCCAGCGCCGGATGATCGGCCAGGTCGATCTCCCGTGACTCACCCGAATCGATGATGCCGTGGTCGGCGGTGACGATCACCAGGGTGTCGCTGCCGGCCATGCGCTCCAGGAAGGCCGCGAAGGCGGCGTCGATCTCGGCCAGCTGCTGCGCCGCCTGCGCGCTGCCGATGCCGTGTTCGTGGGCGATGCTGTCCAGCTCCGGCCAGTAGGCATATACATAGCTCGGCGCCTTGGCCTCGCGTACCGCCCGTGCCGTCATGGCGAACAGCTGCTCCAGGCCGTCGTAGGCGCGCAGCCCGGCGCAGCCCTGGTGGCTGCGGTTGAAGTCGCTGTGGGCGATGAACGCCGGCGTGACCACGCAGCTGGGGGTGGCCAGCCGGTCGAACACCGGCACGTGGCCGTACAGGCGGCCGAGGTCGATGCCGGCATCACCCAGGCCCGATCCGCCGAAACGGGGACGGGCCGGCAGCACCGCCAACACGCTGCCCAGTTCGCGGAACCAGGTATGCCAGCCGGTCAGGCCGTGCTGCTGCGGCGCCTGGCCGGTGAGAAAGGTGGTGATGGCGCTGGCGGTGGTGGTTGGAAACACCGAGGTCATAGCGCCGGTCATATGGGTACGCAGTGCAGCGCCTGCGGCCGCCTGCGCCAGGAAGCGATGGCCCAGCCCGTCGATCACCAGCAGCACGATGTGCCGGTAGCTCTGCAGCTGTTCGACATCGAGCCAGCGCAGTGGCGCATAACCCAGGCTGGCCCCGCCCCGCGCCTGGATCAACGAGGACATCAGGTTGACGATACTGCCGCCTTGGTAGTCGGGCCTCATGGTCTTCATGTGTACCAGTTGCTATGCCACGAAGACTGCCTGCATCGGCACGCCTCTGTGAGTTGACCAGTGTACGGTCGCAGCCCGCAAAAGACCTTCGAACTTCGGCTTGGCAACTTTACCCTTCCGGGGGTGGTGCTGATATTCACAACCGGAATCCATAGCAGTATTCCGGGACAGTCCTTCGCTGGAAAAGTGGCCGTCAGGCCTGAGGTGCCAGACGACACTCCCTGAAGAACTTTAACGCATCCTCGGCCGGCAGGGGCTTACTGAACAGAAAGCCCTGCATGAAGTCGCATTGATGCTGGATCAAGTAGTCGCGCTGGGCTTCGGTTTCCACCCCTTCCGCGGTCACTTTCAGGCCCAGGTTGTGCGCCAGAGCCAGGGTGGCTGCGCTGATTTCGGCATCGCTGGGGTCCGTTTCGATATCGAGGACGAAGGTCCGGTCGAGCTTCAGCACCTGGATAGGCAGGCGCTTGAGGTAGGCGAGGGAGGAGTAGCCGGTGCCGAAGTCGTCGATGGCCAGCTCGATACCGATGTCGCGCAGGGCCTGCAACTGGCCGATGGCACGTTGCGGGTTTTCCATGGCGACCGATTCGGTGATTTCGAGTTCGAGATCGCTGCCCTGCAGGCCATGGCGCTTCAACACCGCACCTACCGATTCCACCAGCTCCGGGGAGCGCAGTTGTTGCGCGGAGAGGTTGACCGCCATGCGTATGCCCTCGACCCCTTCGTCCCGCCACGCCCTCAGTTGCCGGCAGGCCTCTTCCAGCACCCAGCTTCCCAGCGCCTCGATCAGGCCGGACTCTTCCGCAATGGGGATGAACTTCAGCGGCGAGATGTTGCCGATCAGCGGGTGATGCCAACGCGCCAGGACTTCCACGCCGAAGCAACTGCCATCGCAGGCGCGCACCTGTGGCTGGTAATGCAGATGCAGCTCGCCGTTGCGCAACGCCTGGTGCAAGTCGTTCTCCAGGCCCAGACGCTCGCTGGCGATGGCGTTCATCGCCGGCGTGAAGTATTCGACATTGTTCCGGCCGTGGTCCTTGACGTGGTACATGGCGGTGTCGGCATTCTTCATCAGCGTCGGCCCGTCCTCGCCGTCGCGTGGATAGACGGCGATACCTATGCTGGGGCTGGTGTGCATTTCGTTGCCGTCGAAGACGTAGGGTTGGCCGAGCGAATGTAGAATCTTGTCCGCCAGCGGTGCGGCATCCATGTCGTCCGCGATGCGGGTGAGCACGACGATGAACTCGTCGCCTCCCAGCCGCGCCACGATGTCACTCTCCCGCACGCTGTCGCGAAGCCGCCGGCCGACTTCGATCAGCAACTGGTCTCCGATGTGGTGACCGAGGGAGTCGTTTATGGTCTTGAAGCGATCCATGTCGATGAACATCACCGCCACGCGCAGGTCGTCGCGATGGGCAGAGCGCAGCGCCTGGTCGAGCCGGTTTTCCAGGTTGTAGCGATTGATCAGGCCGGTAAGGGGATCGTGGTGGGCAAGGTAGTCGATACGTGCCTCGTTCGCCTTGCGCTCGCTGATGTCGGAATAGCTGGCGATGTAGAACATGACCGCCTCATCCTCCCCACGGATCGTGGAAATGGATGCCCACTTGGGATACACCTCACCGGTCTTCTTCCGGTCCAGGATCTCGCCGCTCCAGTAGCCGTCTTCGTTAAGACGACGCCACATCTCCTCATACATGGCCTTGGATGTACTGCCGCTGCTCAACATCCGGGGATTCTTGCCGCGGACTTCCTCGAGGCTGTACCCGGTTTGCTCGATAAAGGCAGCGTTGACGTTGATGATTCTATTGAGGTGGTCCGAGATCAACATGGCCTCGCCGCTGCTGTCGAATGCGTTGGCGTACAGGCGCAGTTCCTCGGCCACCATCTCGGCGTCTTTTCGGGCCTTTTCCAGCTCGCTGCGACCGCGTGCGAGGCTTCGGACCATGCTGCCCATGGCATTGGTGAGTTGTCCGACCTCGTCCCAGGCCTGTGAAACGAGACGATTCGACAAGTCGCCACCGGCAATTCGCCGTGACCATTCCAGTAGTTCGACAATCCGTACGCTGGCCCGTCGCGACACGTAGAAGGCCATCAACAGGAGCATCATGCCCCCGAGCATGTCGATCGAGAAATTGATCTTCAGATTACGATGGGTTGCCGAGATGAGGTCTTCGCGGCTGGCAGCAATATCTTTGATGATGTGCTGAATCAGGTTTTGCATCGACGCCTGGATTTCTCCCAGGTGCATGCTCTCGACCCGGGACAATGATTCGAACGCGGATTCCTTCTCGAATTCCGAACTCTGCATGACGGCATTGTCGATGGCTGCCAGGTAGGTGGACAGAATGCTGTTCAGGGCCGCGACTTTCTGTTGAGTTGCCAGGCGCGCGGGTATGTCGTAAACGGCAATGGCCGGCAAAGCGGTTTTGATCTGTTGCTCGACACTGTCCAGCTCAATCCTGATCTGCTTCATGTCCTGAGCGCTTTCGCTGGCGAGATGCCTAAGGCTCAAAGCCCTGATATTGGCAATCCCCTTGTCTATCGCCTGCAGGGTATCAAGACGCTTGCCGCTGGCCGTGTACATGACACTCAGCTCGTCGATCGAGTGTTGCAGCATGACGGCAGAGGCGCCAATGGCGCTGGCGCCGATGACCCCGACTATGATCATCGGGAGAATCAGCTGCTTGAACAGCGAGCAATTTCTGAAGTAGGCGAACATCTAGCCCCGGTCGCTTTGCGCGCTCAAGATTCGTCTCGGTACAGGTGAAACACGCGTCAAGTTCCGCTCACGATATAGCCTTCGGCTGCAAAGATCGCCTTGACGGCAGGGCTTTGGATGAAATCCAGGAAGTCTGTGACTTCGGCGTTGTCCTGCGCGGTCTTGAGGGGCGCCACGTAATATCGAATTGGCTTGTGCAAGCTTTTGTCGACAGTGAGCAGTTGTCGCAGCTGATCCGTCAAATTGGTCTTGAACAATATGCCGACCGTGCTCGAACTGGACTCGCCAAGCGCTTGTGCCAGCAATTCGATGTTCTTTCGCGTTTCGATCTTGCCTCTTACACGCTCCCATAAACCGGACGCTTCGAGCGCTTCTTTTGCGTGGCGACCAAACGGCGCCGTGCTCGGGTCTCCGATGAGTATGGTGGTGACCTTGTCAGAGGCAAGTTCCTGCCAGTCGAGCTGTTGTATGGCGCCCTCGTTGGACGTTGCCACGACCAGGGTATTACCCCAAGGGCTGGAAACCTGATCCAACGCCACCAGGCCGTTGTTGACAACGAAGTCCATCCATTTGCGGTTGGCTGACAGATAGATATCAGCATGCAGTGCGCCGCCACTGAGACCTTTGGCGAGAAGGCCGGATGACTTGCAGATGTATGTCAGTTCAACGGCCTGACTCGCGCGATACAGATCGCCGACCATCTTCATGGCAGCACAGGTCGAATTGGCCAAGGCCAGTTTCAGTTCGCCAGCCTGCGCAATCGGCAACAGCGTGGTAGCGATGAGCAAGGGCAATGCAATGAATTGCCGACGACAAAATACATTCCTCATCTCGGCCCCCTCCTTGTCGTTTGGTTTTCTTCCGGGTTGAACCGCCGCATTCGCTATATCGGCTGACCGAAGGACATCCTGAGCAACGCCCTTTACGCCGGATACTCGCGTACGGCCGGCCACCAGTCGCACAACGGCCTGAAAATGCAACCTGGCCTGTCCGTTCAAGGCTCGCACCCATAGTTGCAGCGAATGAAGCAATCCTGGACGAATGCTGGCGACGGCGGTGCATAAGCGTCCGGGAAGATCGGGAGGCTGCACTGACTCGAATGACAATCACCCGCTGTGGACCAGATGTGCCATAGCACCGTGCAACGATCCCCGGTCGTCTCCTCAGCCCTAGCCATCACCGATGCTCACCTGCAACTGGGTATCACCGATCTGCAGCAGCACGCCGGGTTGCAACGGTTGCTCACCCTCCACGGGCACATTGCCCTGCAGCACACCAAGGCCGTCACTCAGGTCCTGCACCCGCCACTGGCCGTCCACCCGCTGGATTCGCAGGTGGCGATCGGCCACCCGCGGGTCGAAGCCGATCAACACGTCGTTGTCGCCGCCGCGGCCGAGGGTCACCGCCTCGCCGTGCAGGGTGGACCAGCTGCCGTCGGCCGGCCCGTTCATGAAAGTGATCACCACGGTGGTGTCGCTCATGCCGGCTGCTCCCGGGTGATGACGATGCCCTGCCCGTCATGGTCGGCGAACAGCCGGTCGCCGGCATCGAACTCGCCGGCCAGGATGCGGTGCGCCAGCGGCTGCACCAGCAGGCGCTCGAAGCTGCGCCGCAGCGGGCGGGCGCCGTACATGGGCTCGTGGCCGGCCTCGGCCAGGTGGGCAACCAGGGCGTCGGACCAGCGGATGGCGATCTGCTTGTCGGTCAGGTCCGCGCTCAGTTCGTCCAGCAGCTTGACCACGATGCGCGCCAGCGTGTCGCGGCCCAGGGGCTGGAACACCACCACGTCGTCGATGCGGTTGAAGAACTCCGGGCGGAAGAAGCGCCGGCACTCGCCGACGATCTCGTCGCGGCTCACCCGGGCCGACGCATCAGCGGTGAAGCCCATGGCGTGGCTGGTGTCGTACAGCTGCGAACCCAGGTTGGAGGTCATGATGAAGATGGCGCCGCTGCCGTCGGCGGTGCGGCCGTGGGCGTCGGTCAGACGGCCCTCGTCGAACAGCTGCAGGAAGGCGTCGAACACGTCGCTGTGGGCCTTTTCGATCTCGTCCAGCAACACCACCGAATACGGCTTGTTGCGCAGGGCCTCGGTGAGCAGGCCCGACTCCTCGTGACCGATGTAGCCCGGCGGCGCGCCGATCAGCTTGCCCACCTCGTGGCGCTGCTGGTACTCGGACATGTCCAGGCGGATCAGCTCCCGCTCCGAGCCGAACAGGAACTCGGCCAGAGCCTTGGCCAGCTCCGTCTTGCCGACCCCGGTGGGCCCGACGAACAGCAGCACGGCGATGGGCCGGCCGTGACGGCGCAGGCCGCACAGCGCGGTCTCCATCGCCCGGGTGACCACCTGCACCGCCGCGTCCTGGCCGATCACCCGCGCACCGAGCGCCGCCGGCATGTTCACCAGGCGCTGGCGCTGTTCGCTGGACAGGTCCGCCACCGGCAACCCGGTCCATTCGGTGAGGACGGTGGCGACCTCCTCGTCCGTCACCCGGATGGCCGCCACCCGGGCCGGATCACCCGCCGGCAGCGGCGCCTTTACCCGCGCGTAGGCGCAGGCCTCGTCAAGCAGATCGATGGCCTTGTCCGGCTGGTGCCGGTCGGGCAGGAAACGGGCCGACAGCTCCACCGCGGCCTGCACCGCGCTCGGGTCGATGCTCACGTGGTGGTGTTCCGCGAAGCGCGCCTGGATGCCGGACAGGATCGCCAGGGTCTCGCTGGGGCCAGGCTCGTCCAGGCTGACCGGCTGGAAGCGCCGCTCCAGCGCCGCGTCCGGTTCGATATAGCGGCGGTATTCGTCACGGGTGGTGGCACCGATGACGCGGATGTCGCCCCGGGCCAGTGCCGGCTTGAGGATGTTGGCGGCATCCAGGCTGCCCTGCGCGCTGCCGGCACCGACGATGGTATGCAGTTCGTCGATCACCAGGATGATGGCGGGGTCCTTGCTGGCGGCGTCGATGATCTTGGTCAGGTTCTCCTCGAAGCTGCCACGGTACTTGGTGCCGGCGGTGACCTGCGCCAGGGTGATCTCGATCAGGTGCTTGCCGCGCAGCGCCGGGGTCACCTGGCCGCTGGCGATGCGCTGGGCCAGCGCCTCGACCACCGCGGTCTTGCCGACACCGGCCTCGCCCAGCAGCACCGGGTTGCTCTTGGTGGCCCGCACCAGGGTCTGTTCCAGGTGACGCACCGCCTCGTCACGACCGATCACCGGCTTGAGCCGGCCGGCCCGCGCCAGCTCGGTGAGGTCGCGGCCGAAACGCAGCAGGTAGCTGTAACCGGCCGACGGCTTCCAGCCATCCGCTGCTTCAGCAGGCAGCTGCGGCTTGGTCTGCCCCATTGACGGTTCGCCATCGGCCAGCAGCACCCGCAGGTCGATGCCCCGTTCGCGCAGCACCCGCAGCGGCAGGCTGTTGCCCTCGTGGATGATCGCCGCCAGCAGTTCGTACTCGGAGATGTCGGCGCTCATCTCCTCCGCCGCCTGGGGGCAGATGCCCTCCAGGATGGCGCGCAGCCGGGGGGTGAAGTGCATGCCCGGCTGGTAGTGGGTGTTGAAGGTGTGGGCCACTGCCTGGCGGACCAGTCCCCGCACTGCGCGCGGGTCCAGGTCATGGCGGCAGAGCAGGTTTTCGGTCACCCCGCCGAGACGGCACAGCGCCATGAACAGGTGCTCGACCCCCACGTAGGATTGCTGCAGGCGCCGGCTCTCTTCGCGGGCGGCGAGCATGATCTGCACATAGCTGAGGGCAAAATCACCGGGCATGGGGACGACGGCCATGTAATGGGATGGCATCCATTATGGGCGGCAGTGCCCGGTTAAGCGGTTTGATCGATGTCAGTCGTCGTCCCTTTAGTCGTCGTGGCCCAGCCGGCATCACAGCCAGGCCTGCTCGGCCTGGTCCGACAACTCGCCCCACAGCGCCGCCGGCGGGATGTCGAACAACGACAGCGCCCGATGCTGCTGGGCCGGCAACAGCCGCGCCGCCGCCAGCATCACCTGGGCGCTCAGGGCCGCCTCGGAAAAACGCGCCTCCAGCAGCAGCAGCTGGTGATCGACACCGGCCGCGGTGCCGCGCCGTTCGATCACTACCCCGTGGTCCTCGTCCTCCAGCGCGGCCACGCTGTCCACCGGGAACACCAGCACCTGCTCGCCGGCCCACAACGGGTCGCCCTTGATGGCGGTCTCGACCTGCGCCGCATCGGCACCGTCGGCCAGCTCCACGTAGACGTAGCGTTGCAGCACACCGCCCGGGCCGGGCTGCTGCATGGCCACCAGATCGCGCACCCCGGGGATATCCCCCGCCAGGGTGGTGTGGTGCAGCTGCACGCCGCTGCGGTGACGGAGGTCCGTATGGCCCTTGGGCGTCAGCAGGGCGAACAGCTCGCGGAACAGCGACAGCGCGCCGGGATCCCAGCCGGCGCCCACCACCGCCGAGCAGTGGTGGTGCACGGCAACCTTGTCCAGCGATGCCTTGTGCCGGCGCATGTCATCGCCGTGCAGGTCGACGCAATCCACCACCGCGATGCGGTGCTGCAGCAGGTCGTGGGCGACGCCGCGGGCCTGCTCGGTGGGCACGCACACCAGCGCCACGTCCACCTGCTTGAGTTCACTGATATGGGACACCACCGGCACCTGGCCGAACTCCGGCGGCAGGCCCGCTGCCACCGCTTGCGGGCGGCGCACCACTCCCGCCAGCCGGCAATGTTCATCGTTGCGCAGCGCCGCCGCACAGGCCCTGCCCAGCCTGCCGAAACCGATCACCGCCACCTGTTTTTTGGTCACTTGCGCTCCTCGTCGTGGGCCCATGCCGACCGCTCGGCGGACGCTGCTATGCTGGCTGCATGTTAGCGGCACCCGCCATCCCCTGCCCTTTCTATAGCAGCAGCGCCCCGACGCCACCGGGTCACAGGCCCCGGCCGTGAGGGACGACGACTGCGTGGCCTTCCTGCAATGGGCGCTGCCGCAACTGCAGATGCGCTGGGCGGGATTCCGCAAGGTACACAAGCGGGTGTGCAAGCGGCTGGCCCGGCGGTTGAGCGAACTGGGGCTGATCGATCTGGCTGGCTACCGCGATTACCTGGCCGGCCAGCCCGACGAATGGCGGATCCTGGATGGGTTGTGCCGGGTCGTCATCAGCCGCTTCTACCGCGACCGGCTGGTGTGCGCCGCCCTGGCCGATCAGGTGCTGCCGACGCTGGCCGCCGACGCCCGTGCCACAGGCGACGGCACGCTAAGCTGCTGGAGTGTCGGCAGTGCCTCCGGCGAGGAACCCTACACCCTGGCGATCCTGTGGCGGCAGCTGCTGGCGGCACGCTTCCCGGGCGTCAAGCTGGCCATCCTCGGCACCGAGGTGGATGCAGGGTTACTCGATCGCGCCAGCCACGCCTGCTACACGGCGGGCACCATCCGCAATCTGCCCGAGGCCTTACGCAGTGCCGCCTTCCACCAGGACGGCGAGCTGTACTGTTTGCACAGCGATATCCAGGCGCTGGTCAGCTTCAGTCGGCAGGACGTGCGCGACACCCTGCCCGCCGGACCCTTCCAGCTGATCCTGTGCCGCAACCTGGTATTCACCTATTTCGATGAGGCCCTGCAACGACGGCTGCTGGACCAGCTGCTGGCACGCCTGGCGCCGGGGGGATGGCTGGTGCTGGGGGTGCGTGAGCACCTACCGGGGCATTCGGCCGAACTGGCGGTGGTGTCGGAACGGCTCGGCCTGTACCGCAAGACCTCAGCCGTCGGCCAGCACCAGGGTGCGGAACACCACGTCGACGGTTAGATCCAGCGTATCCAGCGCAGCGGCCGCCGCCTTGCCCTCGTGGCTGGCGCGGTACAGGTGCGGCGTCATGACCAGCAAACGATCCAATTGTTCACGCGGCAAGGGACCGGTGCGAAACGACAAGGCTTGAGTGTCCACCAGCCGGAAGCCAGCCGCCTCGGCCTTGTCCAGTGCGGGCGGTGGCGAGCGGCGCACCTCCGGATAAATGACTTCGCGCAGTTCGATCAGGTGTTCGGGACCGGACTCGACCAGCAGCACATGCCCACCCGGCCGGAGCACCCCGGCAAAGGCCTCCCAGCTGGGAAAGCCGAACAGGCACAGCAGCAGGTCCACCGATCCAGACAACAGCGGCGGGCGCACATTGCTGCCCACCAGCCAGGTGATCGCCTTGTTGCGCCGGCAGGCGGCGATGATGGCTGGCTTGGCGATATCCAGCCCCACCAGGTTCAGGGTCTGCCGCGGGTTCGCAGCAGCCAGCTGCTGAAACACCCGGTCCAGGTAATAGCCGTCACCGCAGCCGGCATCCAGCAGACAGATCTCGTCCTGCACCGGCAGCAATGCCGCGGCCAACTGAGCCAGTTGCTCGGCGATGGGCGCATAGGCGCCGCTGTCCAGGAAACCGCTGCGCGCCTCGACCATGGCCTGGCTGTCGCCGGGGTGACGGGATTTCTTGTGCTGCACCGGCAACAGGTTCGCGTAGCCCTGGCGTGCGATGTCGAAGCTGTGGCCATCCGGGCACAGCAGTTGGCGATCCTGGCGCGCCAGCGGCAGACCGTCCAGCGGGCAGGCGAGTTGGTGGAAGGTTCTGGTCGGCATGGATCGTGGGACACCTTGCGCAGCGTTGCGCCCGGTCGAGTGGAAACAACTTGAAACCCATGCGCCCGGCACTCTGGCGGGGAAAATGGGCCAGACTCAAGGTCATAAGTTTCACCCAAACCATCGCCGAGAGGAACCGCTCATGTCCCGACCACGCACCCCGCTGATCATCTCCACCCTGGCATGCACCCTGGCGCTGACCCTGGCGCAATCCGTACTGGCCGACAAGGACAAGTCCGGGAAGGCTGGCAAAGACCCGTGGCAGGAACAAAAGCAATACGACAAGCAAAAGACCCATGAGGCCCGCGAGCAATACCCATCCGAACGTGATGGCAGCCGCGAACGTGAGGAGTTGCGTGAGCGCAAAACCGAGCAGGAACAGCGGGAACTCGGCAAGGGTTCCGAGCAGGGTCAGCAGGGCCGCGAGGAACACAGCCGCAAGTGGTGGAAGTTCTGGGAATAGGCCGAGCCGGCCGACGTCAACACCAGGTCGGCACGACAGCGACGGCATGGCGCCCAGTCGGTCCCATGCCGTCATTGCTGTAAACGGCACTCGCCAGCGGGAGGTTTTTCCGTAAACTGCAGCTAACAAAACTGCCGTTGCTGCTCGAATGGACAACCAAGACCTGAATAACCTGCGTGAGCGTATCGCCGAACTGCGTACCGAGCACCGCGACCTCGACGAGGCCGTGGCCAGCCTGGCCGCAGACCCCTGGCCCGACCAGCTGCGTCTGACCCGTTTCAAGAAACGCAAGCTGCAGATCAAGGACGCCATCGCCAGGCTGGAGAGCATGCTGATCCCAGACCTCGGGGCCTGACCGAAGGCCCGCAACCACTGGGCTGCGTACCGAAACCGTCAGACCGGGCCGGCAAAGTCGATCGCCGGGCTGTCGGCATCAACAGCCCCGACCACCCCGCAAACATCGCTGTCACGTCAGGCATCGCCCCAGCTGCGGTTTTCCTGAGGTGTCGCTGAGACGACACTGCTCCTCATGTCCGTGTGAAACGCAGCACAACAACGCGTCACGGTCCTCAAGTTAGCCGGCGTGATACCGTTGTCCTCGTAAATACTGAAGATATAAACGACAAAGCGAGGAATGCCGGGCATGCTCAGCTGTCAGCGTCGCCAAGCCAGATCCAACGCGCATTTCAGCCTTACGGTTCTCTGCAGCATAGCCCTGCTGACCACCGCCTGTGTCCTGCCTGCCAGCGCCGGCCAGGCATATCAGCCCCACCACCGGCTGCTGAAGTCAATCCCACCCGGCCTGTCGATCGGACGGGTCAAAACCGAAACCGGCAGGAACGTCGCCTGGGTAACCGCGGAGTGCCCGGGACCGCTGGATCTGGTGCACGCTACACCTGTTTGTGAAGGCGTGATGCAGCGCTATGCGGAGGCCGATCCCCTGCCCCAACGCAGGGGCAGCGGCGTATCACTGCGGGCACCCATCGTTGATCAGGGCAGCGCACTCGACGGCATCGACGCAGCTGGCTCGGCGCTCCCGGGATTGCGCTACACCTGGCACCAGGCCAGCGCCAGCTATACCTTCGGGCTACTCAACGCCACCGGCTTCATGGACACCACCGAGGTGGCCGATGACGAAAATGCGCCGTTATTCACGTCCTCCCTGCTCAGCAATCCCACCATCCAGTTTCCCGACGACAGCCTGGGTGGCGGCATGCACTGGCATGGCAACGCGAACCGTCCAGCCTTGTTCCTGGCACTCACCAGTTCCCATGGCCTGGGTGACAATCCGCAGGCGAGCTACGGCGAGTTGATCGACGTCACCGAGGAGGGCAAGGGCGTCTTCGTCGGTGCCGAGCTTGAATGGCAAGGCCGCACCACCTATCGCCTCGGCGCCTGGACCAATACCGCGTCAAACCAGCGCCTGAGCGGCAATGGCAGGATGGCGAATTACGGCCTGTACGGCGCCGCCTATGGTTACAGCGACAAGACCCGCTGGAGCGTGCGTGGCGGTGTGGCCAACGCTCGGGTGTCGGCCGCGGCCTGGTTCCTGTCGGCTGCCATTGACCACGACCTGGGCTTGGTAACCGCAGGCCTGGGTACCGCCGTCACCGGCGCCTCCCGAGACCTGGGGCCTGACACCGCCAACAGCTGGGTCGGCGAGTTGTACCTGATTCACGACTTCAATGACGCCGTCTACATCAGCCCGCACCTGCAGTACCAACGCAACCCGGGATTCGACGCCAGCGGCGGCAGTTGCGGTCGGGGCCAGTGGATCGCCAGCCTGCAGAGTAACGTGGTGTTCTGAACGGCCACGACGGACCGAGGCGGCAAGTCCGCACAGCCGGCCTTGAACGCTGGCAGCCAGCGCCGTCATTATGGCCGCCCACACCGTGCCCGCCCCGGAGCGACCAGCAGCATGCAAGACACTGACACCACCGACCTCTTCACCCCTATCGGGCTTGGGCCTTACACCCTGCCCAACCGCATCGTCATGGCGCCGATGACCCGCAACCGCGCCGACCCGGGCAATGTGCCCAGCGAGCTATCGCTCGAGTACTACGTGCAGCGGGCCAGCGCCGGGCTGGTCATCACCGAGGGATCGCAGGTGGCGCCCGAGGGCCAGGGCTACCCCTTCACGGCGGGCATCCACAATGCCGAACAGGTGGCCGGCTGGCGCCGCATCACCGACGCGGTGCATGCCGCCGGCGGGCGCATGTTCCTGCAGTTGTGGCACGTGGGCCGGGTGTCACACCCCTGCTTCCAGCCGGATGGTGCTGCGCCGGTTGCACCCTCGGCCATCAGGCCCGCCGGGCAGGTGTACACCCTCGACGGGCTGCAGGATTTCGTCACCCCGCGAGCCCTGGCAACGGACGAGATACCCGGCATCATCAGCCAGTATCGCGCCGCCGCCCGCAATGCCCTGGAGGCCGGTTTCGACGGCGTGGAAATCCACGGTGCCAACGGCTACCTGCTGGATCAGTTCCTGCGCGACGGCAGCAACCAGCGCACCGATAACTACGGTGGCTCGCTGGAGAACCGCACCCGGTTGCTGCTGGAAGTGACCGAGGCAGTATGCGGCGTGTGGGGCGCCGACCGGGTCGGCGTGCGGCTGTCGCCGCTGCAGCCCTTCAACGACATGCGCGACAGCAACCCACGGGCCACCTTCAGTCATGCGGTGGCGTCCCTCAACGCCTTCGATCTGGCCTACCTGCACATCACCGAGATGGGCGCCGAGAACCCCGGCGCCGCCGGCCCAGCCTTCGACCTGCTTGAACTGCGCCGGCTCTGGAAGGGCATCTACATAACCAACGCCGGCTATACCAAGGACTCGGCCAATGCCGCCATCGCCGCCGGCGCGGCCGATCTGATCGCCTTCGGCGTGCCCTTCATCGCCAACCCGGATCTGGTGGCGCGCTTCGCCCAGGGCGCACCGCTCAACGTGGCGGACGAGTCGACCTTCTACGGCGGCGGCGCCAAGGGCTACGTGGACTACCC
>Ga0272444_10001868_pt1 | contig 19867 bp, 14 predicted proteins | sample SSMForm13_FD_201033 | JGI IMG/M metagenome (GOLD analysis project Ga0272444, IMG submission 201033) | Marine sediment archaeal communities from Little Sippewissett salt marsh, Falmouth, MA, United States - SSM-Form-13 | ecosystem: Environmental > Aquatic > Marine > Wetlands > Sediment ... | reverse complement strand
GTGGGTATCTCCAGACGCCACGGCAACGCCGTTCGACGAAATCGCATCAAACGCCTGTGCCGCGAGGCCATGCGATTGAGTCGCAACGATCTGCCGGCCGGGTGGGACTTTATGATTCTGCCAAGGGCCGGTGCGAAGGCGACACTCGCGAACTTGAGAAAGTCGGTGCTAACGCTGGCAGGGCGTCTGGCCAGGACAGATTTCGGCACTGGTTCCAGGGGGCGGTACCAATAATGATCCATCGGGTGATAAGAGTGTTTTCTTTTGGTGTCTCAGCCGGTCTGATCGGCATGGTCCGGGTGTATCAGGCAACACTTTCACCGCTGATCGGGCGCCAGTGCCGCTTTCAACCCACGTGCAGTCAATACTTTATAGAAGCTGTGCGGTTGCGGGGGGCTTTGGTGGGCGCGGCGTTGGGCTTGTGGCGAATCCTGCGATGCCACCCGTTTTCCCGTGGCGGTTACGATCCGGTCCCCAATCCCCGGCCTCGCGATGGCATCGACAGTTTGCCGGATGACTGAGTAGCGGGTCGGGCAGGGCTCTACATGGGACGGCAGATCACAAAGGAAAATGAGTTCAACTTGCTCATCGATCCAGGCGATAACGACAACTTGGTACCTGACGCAAGGGAAATATTGCTGAGGCCTTTATTTTTGGCATAAAATACTTGACGAAAACCGTTGTGTCGGGTAATATACGTTATGTAGAGATGTGCTTGGAGAGGTTAGGACTGTCAGTGGCCATTAGTGCTCAGGCGCTGTCGTCAGTTTTTGCTCGCAATTCGGTATGCTCGGCACCAACAAGTGAGGAGTTTTCAATGATACGCTCAAAGACTATTCTGCTGACCTTAGGGATGGTTGTATTCTTCGCCGGGACCGTTCTGGCGGCACCAGTTACCTTCGATGGCACTGTGAACGCCATTGAGTATGCCGACCAGATTGACGACCCCGTCGGCGACGGCGTTTACCAGACAGGTGGATGGGACATCAAGGCCCTCCACGCCGACATTGAGGGCGACTGGCTGTGTGTGGGCCTGGAGGTTGACGGGACATTCGACGCCGACGGTACCGAGGCCCGTCGTCCGAAGACTGAGTTTGGCGGATATGTAACGCTTTCTCCCACCTTGGAATACGAGATGACCTTCGTTTCCACCAGTGCCACTGCCGCTACGTTTGCGATCGATGGTACAACGCTGACTCAGGGCGTGGACTTCGACTTCAAAATCGGCGATGACCTTGAACTGATGTTCAAGAAGTCCTTCATGCCGGCGGTGGTCGATTCGTTCGCCTTCTACGGCTGGCTTGACGACAACGGCAACTTCCAGGACGACGTGATTGAAGGCAATATCACCGGTGTCCCGGAGCCGGCTACGATGGCACTTCTGGCTTTCGGCGGACTGGCGATGCTGAAGCGACGTCGGCGAGTCTGAACCGGCGGGCGCACAGGCGAGCCATGGCCTTTCTTGCCTGGTGCCTCTGGGTCGGAGAGTTTTTCGGCTTCGCTCGTAACAGTCTGTGCTGTATGATGTTGGGTTATAGTTTGAGATTGTGTTTCGGCCCTGCCTGTCTTGTGCAATAGGGATGAGGCCCTTGGTGGGCTACATCGGTAATCTGATACACTCGGTGCAAAAGCCCCGCAACAGCGTGGGCTTTTGCACTTGAAGGGGATAGGTCTAATCGAGGGTGAGCCAATGTCACGCATCCAGGTTTTGCTTCTGGCCTTGCTGTTTGTCAGCCTTCCGAACTGGGCTTCTGGCAAGCCTGTTTCTGTCGAGATCATGCCACCGCACTTGGAGACCGACTCGATCTTCCTGAACACGGCCATGGAGTGGCACACCGCCGGCTTCAACGTAATCGGATCATCGGTGACTTTCTTATCCAAGTTCGAGCCACAGGTCGACATCACCGTGAGTTCCCCAGCGCCCGACGAGATGGTGCCCATGGTATTGACCGGTGACGTTCACGGCACAGATCTGGGCGTGCTGACTGCCGGAACCTACTACTACACCGTTAACGAAATCCATCTGCAACGAAACACGGACAGCATATTCCCGGCCGGAAGCCTGTCCGGTTCCTTTACCGTGGCGCCTGAACCATCCAGCCTGGGCTTCGCATTGCTTGGTTTGGCTGGATTGACCATTCGGCGTCGGCGTCGAAACTGACTGCCCGTTTTGGATTCAGGATCCATGACAGCCGTCGCCCGGTCGCATCCCGGTTGCCTGACCTGAGCAATGACATCGCTGCTGCAAGACGTGCGACGGTCCCGGGCGGAGATCCATATGGAAATATCGGCTCAAGGGGCCGGCCTTTGCGGGTTCGGCCCTTTTTCTGTGCAGATGCAAACACCACGCTGATTGCACTGCTACTTGTCAGCAGTGAAGCATGCGCATCCAATTAGATATCGTGCCCTCTCGGACTGCCCACAGCCTGGGCAATTATTGCTTGGGTCTTATGCGGATAACTGAGAGTTCTCGTGACTGCCAACTTCTTCTCAGCCGCTCCAACGCGTTGGGTTGGCCGCGAACTATCTGGGATGCGTATCACTCGTTTGGGGCCTTCTTGTTTGGGTGCCTGCGGGCGGGTATGGCTGGCTTGCCGACGTAGGTGCCCTCGCCGGTATGGGTCAGTTCGTGGGGCATTTCGGCGGCTTGGCGGGCGAGATTTTCATCGTGTGCCCGCTTGATGATCTTGGCGGCTTCGTTGAGGCTGTCGGTCAGGTGGAACATGTCCATGTCCTCCGGATCGATCTTGTTGTAGGTGTCCTTGAGCATGCTCTTTCGCATCCACTCGATCAGTCCCTTCCAGTATTTCCGCCCGATCAGCACGACGGGAAAGGCTGCCGTTTTCTCGGTCTGGATGAGAGTCATGGAGTTGAAGAATTCGTGCAGTGTGCCGAACCCGCCCGGAAAGCAGACGAATGCATTGGCGTACTTGACGAACATCACGAGCCTGGCGAAGAAGTACCGAAAGTCGATCTGTACGCTTGCCCACGGGTTGGATACCTGCTCGTGAGGAAGTGTGATGTTGAGCCCAACGCTGGTGCCGCGAACGTCATGGGCGCCGCGATTGGCGGCCTCCATTATGCCGGGACCTCCGCCAGTAATAATCGAAAACCCATGCTCTGCCAGCATGGCTGCCATTTTGCGGGCCTGGCGGTAGTCGCGGTGTGACCGCGGCGTCCGGGCCGAGCCGAAAATGCTCACCGCCGGGCCGATGCGGCTCATCGTCTCAAAACCCTCGACGAACTCGCTCATGATTCGAAAGACTCGCCACGGGTCCTGATTAGTGAATTCCGAATGGTCGTCCATACCTGCTCCAGCGATCTGAATGTCTTTACGATTTTTTGGTGTCATATCAGCATGGAGTATATCGGCGAATGGCGGCGTTGGTGGCGAGTTTTTCGCAGGCGGGCAGCTTTTGCCTCGGTATGTCCAAGTTCTGCATTGAAGTCGAGGTTACTCAGACGTGTCGTCTTACGCGTGGCACGTCAAGGTTGATTTGCCATCAAGACTGGCGATTATTCGTTCAGTATGTTGTATGATCATTAACTTCACCAACCAGCCTCTAAGAGGAGCAGCGACACAAATGAAGACTGTTTATCCGATAGGGACCACACTGTATCGGCCGGGGCAATGCTCTAACGGCTACACGCTGATATCGGGATCCGGCGTGGTGAATCTGATCGACATGAACGGGCGGACCGCCCATCGGTGGCAGGTGGATCCCGATGAGTCCAAGGGCTTCATCCACCGGGCTAGGTTGTTGCCGGATGGGCGGTTGCTTCTTCTGTTCGGTCCCCGAGGCGATAACCCGGGCCACGTGGAGGAGTTCGACTGGGACGGTTCGGTGTTGTGGGAATACGCGCCGGAGGATGGCGATCCGCATCACGATGTTTTCCCGACGGCGGATGGCAACATCCTGCTGGCCTGCAAGGCGCCCGTGCCCCGCGAGGTCGTCGAGAAGATCGAGGACCCGGTCCGTCGGGAACTGACGATCTACGACGATACGATCATCGAAGTCTCGCGCGACAAGCAGGTCGTCTGGCGATGGCGCCAGCACGAGCATCTCGATATCAACACGTGCAACCCCATCCCGGCCAGTCGGGATTGGCCCGGCGGGCCGGACAACAACACCGTTACCGATTGGACGCATACCAATACCGTCCAGTCCTTGCCTGAGAATCGCTGGTTCGACCAGGGCGACGAGCGGTTTCGCCCGGGCAATGTTCTTATGAGCATGCGTCAACTCGATACGATACTCATTGTCGATCGTCAGACAAGCGAGGTGACCTGGTCCTACACGGGTGAGTTCAGGGGCGGCATGTCAGGACAGCACGAATCGGTGATGATCGAAAAGCCCTTGCCCGGAGCGGGTAACATCCTGGTGTTCGACAATGGATCATCGCCATACAAGGACCTCGCCCACGCTGGGCGATCGTTCGTGATAGAGGTCGATCCGCTCGCCGAGGAGGTCGTTTGGTTCTACGAGGATGGTCACCGGTTCAACAGCACCTTTACTTCCAACTGCCAGCGGCTCGCAAACGGCAATACGTTGATTCTGGAGGCTGCGTGTCGGCGGCTCTTCGAGGTGACGGCCGGGGGCGAGATCGTCTGGGAACACATAACAACCGATAGCGCCCAGCGCGTCCACCGGTACGCATACGATTACTGCCCCCAGGCCGGCGAACTGCCCAGACCTGCCGAACTGTCTGTCACGCCGCCGGCAGAACTGCGGATTCCCCCGGACGGCGTTTGAGGGACAATAAATGCGCCGGCCAACCAGACAAAGCGAAGCTGCTGAACCTGCGGTTGTTTGCATAATTGACGAGCAGTTCGTCAAAGGACGTTCGTGGCTTGTGCTTCTTTCGCTCCTTGGGGCTCTGGTGTTGTTCTGGGTTTTCTATCTCGTGGGCGAAATGGAGAATATGACGCTGACTGTGATGATCGTCATCACTCCGATTATGGCCATCGTCTTTGCCATCACGTGTTTTCTTGGGGGTGCTTTGGCAAAGAGAGGTTGTGTCGTACTGACGGAGACCCGAGTGATCGTCCTTTTGGCGGGTTCGGAGAAGGTCCTCCATCTTTCGAAGGAGGCTCCGGTAGTTGTCAGGAGGAGTGCCTCCGGGAAGTACTGGGAACTCGCGTCCAGTGATCGGCCGAAGAAGCCAATCAAGATTCCTTACCGAGCGTTTCCACACCTTGGCAAGTTCTTCGAGAAGGAAGGCCAAGGCACTGTGACGGTCGAAGCTGATGGCCTCAACCAGTGAACGAATCGACGATGGCGACACCTTGGGTTGCGGGGCAATATCTCAGCATGTTGGCCACTGTGCATACTGAAGTTGCGCTGCTGGGCGTGGTGATGGCTGCTCTGGCGATATTCGCCTCGCCCCGCTTGTTGGCGGCTCTTCGCGCCCGCCGGGCTTCCACAGGCGACCCGGCCAGGGGAGTGGTGATATTCGTCGAGCCGCTTCGCTGGCTGGGAGTGCGATGGGGGCGATGCGAGGCCCAGGTGGGCCTGCGGCGAGGCGGCTTTCGTGGCGAGTTTTGCTTTTGGGACTGGGACCCCACGTGGCGAGCCATGTTGGTGCTGCCGACCATAGCGGCAAGGTCATTCCTGGCTGGCGAGGCGCAGCGACTTGCCGACCACATCGCCGAGCTTCGAAAGGGCAGCGGCGACCGGCCGATTCACGTGATAGGCTATTCCTGTGGTGGTTATATCGCCGCCCGCGCCTTGGAACTTCTGCCGGCCGACGTTCGCGTGGACTCCTGCACGCTGCTGGCGGCGGCATTTTCGCCACGTCGAGACCTGAACCCCGCCGCGAGTCGGGTCAGCGGTAATCTCGTGGTCAGTTCCTCACCGTTTGACGTGGTCGTTGGCTTGGGGACGCTCATCGTCGGCACGGCAGACCGTGTCTTCTCGCCTTCGATCGGCACGATTGGCTATCGCGGCCCGCGCTGCGATAAGCTCAAGCAGGTGCGATGGCGCCCTGGGTTCATGCGACTGGGCTATTGGGGAGGGCACATGTCTGCGACGGCAGAGCGATTCATTGCCGAGAGCATCGTCCCGGCTGCGGGCATTGACCGGGAGGGCGGTTAGAAAGCTATCCCTGCTTGTGAGCGGCTTAAATGACTCCAGCGCGTTTGCCTTCGGGCGTTTGTTGCCCGACTGGGCGGCGGGTGGTATGATGGGGTTCTTACGCTTGGGAACAGGATGGTTTAATGAGGCTTCATGCAGCGATTTCTAAGAGACATCTGCTGGTGTTGCTGTTGTTTTGCTCGCTGGTGATGTCGTTTTTGGGTTTGGGAGTGGCCCGTCCGCTTCGCCGCGCGATGGCTTTCGTGCTGGCGCCGCTGGGTGATGCGCCGATGTACGCTAAAACCAAATTCGGCGCCAGGCTCAATCGCGAGCCCACAGAGCCCATGACGCCCGACGAGGCCCAGAAGATTCGGGCGGAGAACGCTTTCCTCCGAAAAGTCTCGGCCTATTGGCAGGCACGGAGCGAGATTTCCGAGCGGGAAAATGCGGGGCTGAAGAACTTCCAGGGGACGTACGGCCCGATACGCGACATGGCGTGCGAGCTGATCTCGGCGCGGGTCGTCGGGGCAGGGGCCCTGCCGTATGATCGTACCCGCGTGCTGAGTTCGGGCAGTCGGGGAGGCATTAAGTCTGGCATGCCGGTTACCACGCAGGACCTGACGACCAAACTGTCCAAGTCCCTGCCGCCCCGGTTGGCGGCGGTGAGTTCCTCGTCGCTTGTCGGGCGGATCGTCGATTCAGGCGCGTTCACGGCCCGGCTTCAACTCGTGACGGATCTCAATTTCCAGATGAAGGGTGTAATCCGCCGGGTAGTCGTGCCCGGAAAGCAGCGAATGGTCACTGTGACCGAGGACGGCATGCCGCGTCAGACTCTGCTGGATGTCTCCAACAACACACCGATCAAGGTGCTCGTGACCGGCGGGGGCAGTGGTCTGGTAATCGCGCCGGACGTCAAGGAATACCATAAGGTTCGCGAGGGCGACCTGCTGCTCGCAAGTGCCGAGGCCGAGAACCTGCCGGTTGAGATCCGCGTTGGCACGGTCGTGAAGGTCGAGACGGACAAGAAGGACCCGCGTCGCGTGAAAGTTTATGTCAAGCCGCACACCGACGTGGCCAATGTTCGCGATGTGTTTATCGTCAGCCCGATACTGTCCAAGGGCAGGGATTGAAGAGAAGGTAGTAGGTAGTAGGCACAGACGGCGGAAACCCGGTTGGCCTGTGATTTGTTTTGAGAGTTCCGTAAGGATTAGTGAAGGCGGACCATCCGCCAGGAAACCCGCGCAAATGAGATGGATACCTCTTCTCATCCTGACATACGTTGTGGTGCTGCTGGAAACCACCGTCGGGCAGATGCTGTTCATCGACACCACGAGCTTCGGCACGGTGGGGCCGGACCTGGCGGCCCTTGTGGTAGTGTTCGTGGCGTTCTATGCCCGCAGCGCCACCGACGCCATGCTTACGGCCTGGATTCTGGGCCTTGCAGCCGACCTGACTGTCGGCGGAGCAATGGGCGCAGCAACAGTCGTCGGGCCGATGTCGATCTCCTACAGCCTTGTCGCCGGCCTGTTGTGGAGAGTGCGGGATGCGTTTTTCCGCGAGCGTGCTATTACCCAGGCCCTGCTGGCGATGGCGTTCTGCGTACTGGCACACGGGTTGTGGGTGACCGCCCAGGCGATACTGGCGTCGGGTTCGGTGGCGTTTGCGGATTATGGCCGAACACTGCTCCAGGTCCTGGCCGGGGCGTGTTACACGGCCTTGCTCATGCCCTTGGCCCATTACGCCATGAGCAAGTTCCAGCGGTCATTCCTGGTCGCGGCCGTCAGGCCGACGCGGCGGATGCGGTGATCACACGTCAAAAGATTTCCGCAGAGCCGAACGCCCCGACAATCATTGGGAACGTAGAGGCATTGAGGTCAAAGACAAGACACGCACTTCTTGTTCTTGTGTGATGGCGTCGGTGTTCTGTATGAGGCTGGGCAGGGCTGAACGACAATGTATAAGAATCGAATGAAGATATTCCTCGGTTTGCTTGTAGCGGTGTTTCTGCTGCTTGCGGGCAAGCTCGTTCAATTGCAGGTTATCGAGGGCAAGGGCTTTCGCAACAAGGCTGAGGAGGCCATGCGAAAGGTGAAGATCCTCCCGGTGATGCGCGGGCAGATCACCGACCGCAAGGGGCGGATTCTGGCCATCGACGAACCTTGCTTCAACCTGTGCCTGCACTACCGCCTGCTGACCGAAGACCCCGCCTGGGAAAGTGCTCGGATACGTCAGATCGCCCGCGAGAAGAGGATAAGCCGGGACGTGGCGACCGTCCTGTTCCGACGCCGCGCCGACAGGACCTGGCAGGTCGCAAGGGAGGTCGCCGCCAAGGCGGGTGTTGACCTTGACGAGGCCATCCGCGCCGTGGTGCAGCGAGTCCAGGCCGTGCGGCGGATTGTCAACCGCGATCGCGCGGAGGATATCACCATCGCCGAACAAGAGCAGTGCCACCCCGTCATCACCGGACTGGATGAGATGACGGCCATACGCCTGCGGACCGACGCCGACGCAATGATCGGTCTGGCCGTTGAGCCAAGCCATCGGCGGTGGTATCCCTTTGGGGCAGATGCCTGCCATGTCATCGGATATACGGGAAAGGTCTGGCCTGGTGAGAGAGATCGCTTCAACCTTACCGAAGCCGAAGCGCCCTGGCTGGAGCGCATGAGGACGAACTACCTGCCGGGCGATACCATCGGCAAGGTAGGCATTGAGAAGATGTGCGAGTCGTACCTGCGCGGACATCGAGGATACCGCCGTTTTCGGCTCAGCGGCGAGACGATCGAAGAAGAACCGACCGTCCAGGGAGGCGATGTACACCTGACCCTCGATATCGTCCTGCAGAAGAAAATCGCCGCACTGTTCGAGGCCAAGGGCTTCACCGGCTCGGCTGTGGTGCTCGGCATCGGTACGCCGCAAGCTCCGAGTAATGAGGTCCTGGCGATGGTCTCCGTGCCGACGTACGACCTCAACGAATATCGCATTCAGTACCCGGAACTCGTCAGGGATGAGGTACGCCCGCCGCTGATGCACAGGGCGATCATCCAGCGGTATCAGCCTGGCTCGACGGCAAAGCCGCTGGCGGCGGTGGCTGCCCTGGCGGAGGGGGTCATTACACCGGGCACCACCATCAACTGTCGCGGTTACATGTACAATCCCCACTCGTTCCGCTGCTGGATATTCAAGCGTTTCGGCATCGGTCACGGACCGCTAGCCGTGACGGAGGCCCTGCAGCGCAGTTGCAACATCTTCTTTTACACTATCGGCCAGAGGCTCGGGTCGCGGCGACTGTGCGATTGGTTGAGCATGTTCGGCTTGGCTGAGAAGCCCGGCACGGGCCTGCCTGGCGAGCGGGCGGGGACCGTGCCGACCGAGCAATGGTTGCGGGCTCGCTCACACCGCGGATTCCGCCCGGGCGATGCACGTTTCATGGCGGTGGGGCAGGGGCTTCTGACCGCCACGCCCCTGCACCTTGCCAACGCGATAGCCACCATCGCCCGGGACGGCGTGTTTCTAACGCCAATGGTCGCGATGGAGGGAGGCCCCAAGCAGATCCGTCGAGACCTGCCGGTAATTCCCAGTCACATGCGGGCCGTCAAGGAGGGTATGTACCGCGTGGTCAACTCCCGCCAGGGAACGGCATGGAAGTACTTCCACGGCCCGGGTACGACGCCCATTCCGGGCGTCGAGATATGCGGCAAGACCGGCACGGCCACGACGGCGCCTCAGCGGATCGACTCCAACAAGAACGGGAGAATCGATAGGGGCGACAGAATCGTTCGCAGCGGCGACACCGCGTGGTTCGTGGGCTTCGCCCCGCACGACAATCCGCGGATAGCTCTGGCCGTCACCGTCGAATACGTTACCACCGGAGGCGGCGGCGCCAACGCCGGACCCATCGGACGTGAGATCGTTCGGTTGTGTCAGGAGATGGGATACCTTCGATAGATGCTTGAAACGCTCAGGACATACCTGCGATTTACAAGCTGGCCGATCATCCTGGCCATGCTGGTGCTCATGGGCATCGGCCTGATGGCCATTTCGGCCTCCGAGGGAGCCGACCCGACCATGCAGGGGTATGCCGCAAAACAAATGGCCTTCGCGGCCGTGGGACTGCTGGCGTTCGTTTGCATGACGCTCGTGTCGTACCAACTTGTCGGGCGGTTTGCGTATTCGCTGTTCGCGGTCACGCTGGCGATGCTGATTCTCGTGCTGCTGTTGCCGGCCATTCGCGGATCGCGGCGGTGGATCAATCTGGGGTTCTTTGCGCTTCAGCCATCGGAACTGGCGAAACTGTCCTTCATCATCCTGCTGGCCTGGTATTTGCGAATGGGCGACCACTACCGCAAACTGCTTGGCCTGGCCGTGCCGTTCGTGCTGACGTTCGTGCCGATGGGGTTGGTACTCATCGAGCCGGACCTCGGTACGAGCCTGCTGTTCTTGCCGACGCTATACATCATGCTCTTCATGGCGGGCGCCAAGCTGCGGCACTTGCTTGGCATTGTCGGCCTGGCGACCGTGATGCTGCTGGTGCCCGTGCCGCACACAATATCCAAGGACATAAAGCCTGCCGAGCGCCTCGACCGACAGTCGCTTGCATACTGGCATGATAAGGACACGGGCCGGGCTGTCTCCGCCGCTCCGTTGGTTAAAATGAAACGCCACCAGGTCAGCCGAATCGTCGGCTGGCTCCGGCAGGAAGACGCTCGGGTGATCCAGGGAACGGGTTACCAGTTGCACCAGTCCAAGATGGTCCTGGGGGCAGGCTGTCTTACCGGTCAGAAAAAGGACAGCCTCGTCCACGAGTATTTCCGCATGCTGCCCGACGACCACACCGACTTCATCTTCAGCGTTGTGGGCGGACAGTGGGGATTCGCCGGGTGTCTGGCGGTGCTGGTGTGCTATGGAGTGATCTTCGTCTTTGGCGTGGAGATAGCCGTTCGCACCTACGACCCCTTCGGGAGACTGCTGGCGGTGGGGGTGATGGCTCTGCTGTTCTCGCAGTTGGTGATCAATACGGGCATGACCATGGGGCTCATGCCGATTACCGGCATGACGCTGCCGATGATCAGCTACGGCGGATCGTCGCTCGTGGTGAACTGCATGGCGCTGGGCTTACTGGTCAACGTCGGTCAGCGAAGACCCATGCTGCTGGGCAAGCGGCCTTTCGAGTTTGGCGAGAAGAAGGAAAAACCCCCATCCCCGTACGGACCGTTCAGCAGAATGAATCCCGAGTAGGGACCGTGGCGTATGCCAGAAGGGAATCACCATGACAAAGGTCAATGCCCGCGTATCGTACCCCTGGCTGATGCAGATTTTGTTGATACTCTTTGGGGCGATTGGCGCGTATTTTCTGGGATGGCGTGCGAGCAACCCTGATGACCGGATTGTCGTCGGAATAGTGTCGAAGAAGACGGGGTGGGTTACGGCCAACGAGAGCGTTTACAGCTGGTCAGGTTTTCTAGGGGCGCCGGCAGAGGATGTTGCGATCGTCGGCGGAGTCCTCGTGGCGATCTTGCCTCTTGGAGTATGGGCGAGACGGCGACAATGCAAGCCTCGGGGGCTCGTCTGCTCTCGCTGTCACAAGGACATGAGCCACGAGCAGGCCCTGGCACTCCATGGCGATGTGCTTGTCTGTCATGATTGCGAGATGACCATGAAGGGCATGGGAGAGACGGACTTCATCCACCTTTGGCCAGAATGCAAGGAAGCCTGATTCACACTTACGTTATCAAACTGCTCCTCAAGCTCTCATACTCCTTGGCCCAAGAGTGGTGGAGAAGATAAACTCTGGCTTCAACCCATGAGAGTTGGAAAGACAATGGCGTCCGAACCGCAAATTGACGATCCGCTTGAGCTGTCCCGGCCTGTGCCGCCGGATGTGCGACTTGACCGCATTGGACTGGAGTTGCCGGACGGTTATGGAACCACCGCGCACGTTTACACATGTCAGGCGGCCGGGGCGGGTGACCCTGTGGTATACCTGCACGGCATTCAGTCGCATCCGGGCTGGTTTTCCAGATCGGCGGCGCATCTGGCGGCCAGCGGACACGCGGCGCTCATGCCGACGCGACGCGGAAGCGGCACTAACACGGTTGCTCGCGGTGATGCGCGGTCGGCTGAGCAATTGCTCGACGACGTTGCGGCCTGCTGCCGGTTGGCGATGGCGAGGTTCGACGCACCCCGTGTGCATCTGGTGGGCGTGAGTTGGGGCGGCAAGCTGGGGGCGGCGTTTTGCCTGCGCCGCTGGGAGGGCGTGGAGATCGCGTCGCTGACGATGGTCGCGCCGGGCATCGCAGCCAAGGTAGACGTTCCGCTGAGCAAGAAGCTGGCGATCGGCCTGGCCTTGCTGGGAAGGCCGGGGACGATGTTCGACATTCCGCTCAGCGACGTGTCGCTCTTTACCGACAACCCAGCCATGCGCGAGTATCTCGTGGCTGACGCGCATCGCCTGCATCGCGCTACGGGTCGGTTCCTGTTCGCAAGTCGGCGACTTGACGCCATGCTGAAGGCTCCTGCGGGTTCGCTGTCGGTGCCGACGACACTTCTGCTGGCAGACCGGGACAGGATCATTGATAACGAACGGACGCGCCAAATCGTAACCGACCTGACTGCAGGCAAGGTCGATGTCGATGAACTCCAAGCCGCCCACACAATGGAATTCGAGGAATCCCCGGAAGCTCTTCACGCCGCCCTCCTGGCGGGTGTAAGGGCGGATTTCTTCAGGAAGGATGCAGGGATTGAAGAGGAACGTCAGGCAGACGGTTGACGGGAAAAGTTGGCATTGTTTTTGTCCGAATGACCCGGCGACGTTGCCGGGCGGAGTTAAAACGGGGAACTGCGATTGACACTCCTGCGACACTTCGACGATAGAGGTCTGAAATTGAATTACCAATCAAGTTTAACTTCATCGTGGGCTTTGCTGGCGGCGTTTGTCGTGTCCGGCATTATTCCAACGGCTTCGGCCCGAAGTGCCGGGAAACCGTCGATCACGATCGTTTGCTCGCCGAAGGCCGGCTTTGGGGAACGATTGGCAGGCCGGGAAGTCAGGCGTTACGTTTACCTGCGTACCGGCGAGCTGTTGCCGCTGGCTCCAACCGCCGCATTGCCGGCGACGGGCGACGCGATCGTTGTTGGGGTTGACTCGTCGCTCCTGTCGCAGCAGTACCGGCTGCAGACCCGCATCGAAGGCCGCCGCCGCGTTCTGCGCATTGCCGGCGGCAGTGGCGTGGCGTGCTTGTACGGCACATATCGTTTCGCAGAAAAATTGGGCGTCCGGTTTTATCTGCACGGTGATGTGGTTCCCGACGAACGGATCGCGCTTAAGCTGCCCGAGTTGGATGAAACCGGCAAGCCGCTCTTCGAGTTGCGCGGGTTGAATCCCTGGGGTTCACACCCATTCGGTTTCGATCTGTGGAACACGGACGACTACAAAATGCACATCAGTCAGATGGCAAAGATGCGGATGAATTTCATTGGCATGCACTGTTATCCCGAAGGACATCCCTATGCTGAGCCCACGGTATGGGTAGGCGCCGACAAGGATTTCGACAAGCGAGGACGCGTGAAGTTCAGCTACCCGTCTGTCTATTACAACGCTCTGTTCTCAACGCGCTGGGGCCGATTGCGGCCGGCGCCAACCAGCCAATATCACCTGGGCGCGGCGGCACTGTTTGACCGAGACGACTGGGGGGCCGACGTGTTGCGTGGCCATGCCCCCAGGCCAACTGAGCCCGAGGCCTGCAATGAGGTATTCAATCGCACCGGTGCGATGTTTAACGAGGCGTTCGGCTTCGCGCGGCGGATGGGTGTAAAGACATGCCTGGGCACAGAATCGCCGTTGACCATGCCCAAGATTGTGAAGGAGCGACTGAAAGCTCAGTGCAAAAACCCAGCCGATCCGAGTGTCGTGCAGGGAGTTTACGAAGGCATGTTCAAACGGATTGCGGCCTGCCACCCGCTGGACTACTACTGGCTATGGACGCCCGAGGGTTGGACCTGGAGCGGCAATACGGGCGAACAGATGAAGGCGACAATCGACGATGTGAAGATAGCGCTGGCGGCGATGAAGAAAGTCGATGCTCCATTTGAACTGGCCACCTGCGGCTGGGTTCTGGGGCCCGCGGCTGATCGATCGGGTTTCGACAAGATATTGCCCAGACAGGTTGCGATGAGCGCCATCAGCCGACGGTTGGGGGAAGAGCCGATTGATCCTGCCTTCGGACGGATCGACGGCCGGGGCAAGTGGGCTATTCCCTGGATGGAAGGTGACAACGGTGGCCTGGCCGTCCCGCAGCTCTGGGTCGGCCGAACCCGGCAGGATGCCATCGATGCTCGCCGTTACGGTTGCACCGGTTTGATGGGACTGATCTGGCGCACGCGAATACTCGGGCCGAATATTTCACAACTGGCCCAGGCCGGATGGGAACAGCCATGGGCCGTGCCGGCGACGGCGCAGTCGGAAGCTGGGCCCGTTGGCGGAAAGCCCGCCAACTATGCCGGCGCCGCGATTGCCGGAACCGAAAACGACGTGGTCTATCAGACCTGTCGTTTCGACACGCGCGGCTATGATTTAGAGATTCCAAACGGCAGGTACCAAGTGACGCTTCAGTTTTGTGAGCCGCACTTCAACGCTGCGGGCAAGCGAGTCTGGGATGTGACACTCCAGGGCAGGAAGGTCATCAAGCGGCTCGACATCTTCGCCAAGGCCGGCAAGTTCACCGCCCTGGATTACTCGTTCGATAACGTGAAGGTCACCGATGGGCGGTTGAAAATCGGGTTCACCTATGTTGTCTCGCTGCCGTGCATTTCGGGTATTGTGATCGAGGGCGCGGATCTTGCGAGAAAGATCAATTGCGGAGGGCCGGCCGTCAAGGGCTACGTGGCGGACCTTTCGCAGGGGCAAACATCCACATCTGGTGGACGGATGCGGAAGGTTCCGTGCGGCGACTTCTATGCCGATTGGGCGAGGACGCTGTTCGGCGCCAGGGCCGCAGGCGACATCGCCGCCATCTTTGCCGCCATCGACAGCAGGTTGCCGCGTCCACTTTCGCGTGGGTGCCCGGCCGGGGTGCGGCCCAATGGTCAGCCGTGGGAGCAGGTTGCCCCGGTTTACGATTTCGTCGCTGAGCTTGCCAAATGTCGCCGGAAGGTCACGGGGGCCGGCAGCCGCGAACGTTTTGACTACTGGTTGGCCACGATGCGGTATCTCCGGGCCGGGGCGAAGCTCGACTGCGCGGTTGGCAGATTCCTAACCGTGATGAAGAAGGTCAACGCGGAGAAGGAATTGGCCTCGCGGAAACGACTGGCGAAAGAACTGGGTGTCCCCGCTTATCGCGAAATCCTGGCGGCCTATCGCGAGGCGTTCGGTCATCTGTTGGCTACTGTCAGCACCAAGGGAGGTCTGGCGACCGTGATGTACTGGGAGCACGGTTTCTACCCGCAGGCGGTAGGCGAGCCCGGTCTGATTCTGGCCACAGCCCTCGAGGCCCCCTTGCCTGCCGAACTGATCCTTTCGCAACAATACGATGGGCCTGCACGGCTGATCGTGCCTACTGTTCGTAACGTCCTGGTGCGCGGTGAGCGGTTCCGGTTGAATGTCCTGGTCCTGGCCGCGAAGGGTCCGCGGAAGGTAACGCTTCGCTGGCGAAGGCTGGGCGACGACGGCCCCTTCGCTGAAGTTCCCTTCGAGCATATCGCTCGGGGTGTCTATCGTGTTGAGTTACCGAAGAAGGCGACGGCTGAGGATTTCGAGTACCACGTCGGAGCGTCGCCGGCGTCCGGTCAGGCGATGCACTTTCCGGCCACGGCCCCGGTCATGAACCAGACCGTTATCTGTGTGCCTGATAAAACAGTGAAGATGTCGGCCAGCCGCGAGTAGTTCACGGGTTCGGCGCCAGCGTTGGGCGGCGGACCTGCAGCGTTGCTGGGATTGCTTCTTCTTTCGTTGGTTCCCTGTGAGAAACGCTATTTGGCGCCTACAACGGCCTTGGCGTCGTCAGGGGTTTGGGTGAGCTGTTTCTCGGCGTCCTCGAAGCGGACTGAGATCCGTGTCGAAACTCCGGGTTCCTGCATCGTCACGCCGTAGAGCACGTTGGCCATGGACATCGTGCGTTTGGCGTGCGAGATGACGAGGAACTGGCTGGTGCCGATGAACTCGCTGACGAGCTTGGCGAAGCGCTCGGTGTTTTGTTCGTCCAGGGCAGCGTCGACCTCGTCCAGCAGGCAGAATGGGCTCGGGCGGCACTTGAAGATGCTGAACATGAGCGACAGGGCGGTCATGGTTTTCTCGCCGCCGGACAGCAGCGTCAGGCTGCGGGTCTCCTTGCCGGGGGGGCGGGCGACGATCTCAATGCCGCTTTCCAGCACTTCTTCGGGGTTGATCAGCAGTATGTCCGCCTTGCCGCCGCCGAAGAGTTTGCGGAAGAGGACCTGGAAATGGGCTCGGACCTCCTGGAAGGTCTTGACGAACATTTCTCGGCTTTCCTTGTTGATCCGCTGGATCAGGTTCTGCAACTGGCGTTGGGAGTCATCGATATCCTTGAGCTGGTCGGCAAGGAAGGTCCGCCGTTTTTCGAGTTCCTCCTGCTCGGCGATGGCGTCGAGGTTCACGTTGCCGAGACGCTCGATCTTGCCCTTGAGTTCCTGGATATTGCTGGCCACTTCCTGCCAGTCTCGCTGGTCGTCGTGTTCGTATTTGTCCGACAGCACCAGCAGGTCCATGCCCATCTCCTCGGAAGCGCGGGAGATGAGGTTCTCGATGCGGACGTCGACCTCGCCGAGTTCGAGTTTGATTTGGTTGACCAGGTCGGCGCCGGCAGAGTGCTCCTTGCGGCGCTCGGCGACCTGCGTTTTTATCTCGTCCAGTTTTTCGTTCAGTCCACACCGCGACTGTTCGACGTCGTCGAACTCGGTGCTGAGAGTTTGCTGCTGGGCGTAGAGGGTGTCGACTTCCTGGGCGGCCTTGTCGATGGCGGCGACGGCGTCTGCCTTGCGCTGGCGGTTGAGGTCGATCTGTTTCCGATCGTTGTCCAGGTCGTGCTGCATGGCTTCGGCCTGTCGGCCCGCGGAGTCCATTGCGTCGCGCGCGGCTCGTTTCTTTTCTTCGAATGCCGCTCTGGCGACCTTCATTTCGGTGAGTTGCTCGGCGACTTCCTGGTGTTGCAGTTTAGTGTCTTCGAGTTCTTGCTGGAGACGCGAGATTTCTTCCTGGCGGCGGCAGTTCAGTTCTTCGAGTTCATCGGCCTGGCTGCGGGCGTCATGTTCGGCTTCGATGGTGGCTTCGATATCGGAGGCGAGGTTCTCCAAGTCGCCGGCGACGATTGGCTGCTCTCGGCGAAGGGACTCGACCTGTTCTTCGATTCGAGTAATGCGGCCCTGGCACTGAACGCGTTCGGTGTTGGCTTCGTAGATGGCGGTGCGAAGGCCTTGCTGGAGTTCGTCAAGGTGTTTGATCTCGTCGCGGGCCGAGGCGCATTGGCTTTCAAGGTCCTCGATTTGCCGATCGAGTTTTTCCTGGGTGGTCTGGAGTGAGGAGAGTTCACTTCGTCGCGTAATAACTCCGGTGGCTCGGCTTGATGCGCCAAAGCGGATTCGTCCGTCGGCTTCGAGTACTTCGCCGGTTTTTGTAACGAAGCGATAGCCACAACCGAGTTGTTGGGCGGCGTTTCTGGCGTCGTCGAGCGTTTCAACCGACAGCGTTCGGCCCAGCAGTCGCCACATGAGCGGCGCCAACTCCGGTGCGTATCGGACATAGTCAATTACTCTCCCCAGGATGGCTGGGCAGGCGTCAGGATTGAGGTCGCCGGCGAGCGGGCCGAGGCGGTCGAGGCAGAGTACTTCGACAGCGGCGTTCTTGCCGAGTATTTCGCGGATGGCGGGCGCTTCGGCGGTGAGTTTTTCGAAGGAGTCCGCCAGGAGTTGCTGGTCGGCTCCGGCAAGGGCAGCCTCGACGGTTGCCGCCTGGTCCATGTCTGCTTCCAGCATTTCGCCGAGCATTCCGCGGATGGATTCAATTCGTCCTGCCCGGCGTGCTTCGACAATTTTCCGGACTCCGGCCTGGACTCCTTCAAGGCGGTCCTGCATTTCGCGCAGGGCTTGGATGCGGCTCTGCGTTCCGCTGCGTTTCTCGCGGGCTTCGGACAGGTTTTGGCGGAGTTGCTGTTCTCCGTCGTGGACTTGTCTTGAGGTCTCCTTCGCTTCGTCGAGGCGACGCGTGGATTCGGCGAGGATTTCCATCACTTTCTTGAGTTCCACCTCGATCTCGGCTTTTTCGGTAAGCGAGGTGGTCAGGGCGTCTTCGATTTCCGCCGCTCGTCCGGTGAGGCGGTGCTGCTGGCCGTGAAGGTTTTCTCTTTTGATGCCGAGTCCGTTGATCTCGTTGTGAAGCTGCGAGGTGCGACGGAACAGGTCGATGGTACCGGCCTTCTCGTCCTCAATCTGAGCCCGGAGTTTGTTCAGCTTCATCTCGCCGACTGCGTGGGCTTCCCGTGCAGCTTTGTATTGATCGTCGAGGGTGGTGGTGTTTTGCTCGAGTTGGCGAAGTTGGACTTCCCGCTCGGCTTGTTGGGCAATGGCGGCCTGGATTTTTGCCTCGAGTTCCTCGCTGCGTCCCAGGGCGGCGAGGATTTGCTCGTCTAGTTCCGTGACCCTGGCGGTAAGCATCTCGCCACGTTGCTGACCGGTGGTGATTTGTCCGCTTATCGAGGCGATCTGTCCCTGGAGTTCGCGTGCGGAGCGTTCGAGATCGACGGCTTCGAGTTCGCTGGCGCTTCTGGCTGTCTCCAGTTGGTCGATCCTGGCCGAGACGGATGAGTGGGTGTCCGTGGCAGCGTCGAGCCTTGTCGACATGTCCGTGCGCCCGGCGCTTAGCGTGTGGTATTGGGCGAGGAAATGCAGCGAACGCATTTCCTTGAGTTGCTCACTGTAGGTCTGGTAGTTGCGGGCCTTGCCGGCCTGGTATTTTATCGATCGCAGACGCTTCTCGACTTCCTGCACGATGTCGTTGAGTCTCAGGAGATTCTGGTCGACGCGTTCGAGTTTTCTTAGCGCCTCTTTTTTGCGGGCCTTGTATTTGCTGATGCCCGCAGCCTCGTCGAAGATCGCTCGTCGTTCGTCCTGTCCGGCCTGGAGGAATACCTCCACTTTTCCCTGCTCGATCAGGCTGTAAGCGTCGATGCCCACGCCGGTGTCCATGAACATCTCTTTGATGTCCTTGAGTCGGCAGGGGACTTTATTGATGAGGTAGTCGCTCTGACCCGATCGGTAGAGTCGCCTTGTGATGCTGACGGTTTCGGTGTTGATGGGCTCGCCGTTCCTGGCCAGATCTATCTGGAGGACTCCGTGGGCGTTGTCGAAGATAAGCGTGGCCTCGGCCATGCCGGATGCTTTTCGATTGGCCGAGCCGTTGAAGATGACGTCCATCATCTCCGTGCCGCGGAGGCTTTTTGCGGATTGCGACCCCAGAACCCACTTAAAGGCGTCAACGACGTTACTCTTGCCGCAGCCATTGGGGCCTACGACGCAGGTTATCCCGTCGTCAAACTCAAATACCGTGCGGTCGGCAAAGCTTTTGAACCCTGAAACGATGAGCTTCTTGAGTTTCATGTCGAAGCGTCTTCCCTAACGCGGAACTGATTGATGCACCGTCCCTGGCTAACGAATGTCTAATCCGGCATTGATGGCGGGCATCCTCACTAAACCCGCCGAGTGCGACAAATACACCATATGTAGTAGCCTGCCGGTCTAGTCGCCCGGCATGTCGGGCCTGCCCACAGTTGTGGTGCCACGGTATATTG
>Ga0272444_10001867_pt1 | contig 19868 bp, 15 predicted proteins | sample SSMForm13_FD_201033 | JGI IMG/M metagenome (GOLD analysis project Ga0272444, IMG submission 201033) | Marine sediment archaeal communities from Little Sippewissett salt marsh, Falmouth, MA, United States - SSM-Form-13 | ecosystem: Environmental > Aquatic > Marine > Wetlands > Sediment ... | reverse complement strand
TAAAAAACCTTTTCTGTGATACGTGCGCAAAACCTAAAGAATAGTGTTTTATCCTTGTATCGATTTTCCCATAACAGAGCTATGCAGTTCAAGATTGGTGTATACGTACCAGAGGCTTTTATTTTTTTCACGAGTTACAACATATATTCGGCTAATAAATTTCAGGTCATTTTCTGGTATGTTACCCATCCAAGAATCTAGGTAATAGCTAATATCGCACTTTGCATTTACAAGTTTATGTTCAAATACTTCGATACCTTTGACTCGATATCTTTTATAGGTTTTTACTGAAAACTGATTAACAGATTTTAGAATTGCTTTGATATGTCTTGGACAACCATTTGAAATTACTTTATCGCAAATACTTAGAGCCTCATCTTCACTCAAATCATGGAGTAACGAATATAGGCCAGATACATAACCTGATAGTTCTTTATACCCTGCGTTCGACCACTCAATATCAAGAATTTTCTCCTTTAGGATAGGGATAACAGGCTGGCCAATTTGGTATAATTTTTTGTGGGCCTCATATGCAACTGGATAATTCGGCTCCATTAATCCGCGTGATAATTTTTTAAAATTTTCCTTTATCGATTCGTTTATACCCATAGCTTCTTCATATCTAGTGGGATGCCCAACATTATATATCATACGGCTGCATCTTTTTTACAGGATTTATTAATATAAGACAATTATACAAAAATAGTGGAAAAACCAAAGAAAAGTCAATATATATAATGATATTAATTTTCTATGCTTATTTTTGACGGCGGCAAACTAATACAAAACTGTAATAAATGCATTTTTTTGCTCTAGTTATGGGAATTATGATGCTGCATCATAATTCCAAATCTAAAATAACCTGAGACATATTTAATCTATCGGACTATTTATCCCAAGCCTGTTTTTGCTAACAACATGTGTATATATAATCTTCGTTCTAAGGTTCTGCATGGCCTAAAAGATCCTGTATTATCCTGATATCATGGCCTTTTTCTAATAAAAGGGGTGGCAAAGCTGTGCCGTAGAGCATGTACCGTTATCCGCTTTGGTATTTTCGCCCTTATTCCTGCCTGTTTAATCTGTCTCTGTAAATTCCCAGCATAAATATGGTGTCGTCGAATAATATTGGTTGTTGGGTCAACCGAAATTTTGTGTGAAGGAAACACCCAAAACCATGCCCATTCTTTTCCTGCATTCGGCAACTTTCGTTCCAGAACACCTGAAAGTTTCCTTGGGGAAGTTCATGCTGAACGTGCCAAACGCTCTTCTGAAACCCTGAACGATCATACAACTAATTTTTTGTCTCTTTGCCGTAGGCCTTTTGTTTTTCCCTAGCTGTGAATCCAATCTCCCCGGTTAAATATCAGCCAAGCATTAAATGATGAACTCGTAAAAAGTCCGATTTAGACGGTTTCGTAAAAAGTTCAAATTCAAGGCGTGCAAATTTTGCAATCATGAGGCGTACTTTTCGTACGTTGAATGATTGCGAAATGCAGCACAACGCAGAAGTTGGACTTTTTACGAGACCGTAATTAAATCATTAATCGTCTAAAACATACACCGTTTAGCCTGCTATTCGCACACAGAATATGTTGATTTAACTGGGTAAATATTCACTTTATTATCAGGAGGCGCCATAAGTTGCCGTGCTTTCCTCATGTTGTTACCTAATTCATTGCCCAATTCATTGGGTATTACCCAATTGCCACTTTCCGGTCTTGCGCCATTGGGCATTCTGGCCGCGTCCCAAACACTCCACTCGACTCTCCGATCGTAAGTTCTTTAAAACACGCCGGATCATATCCACGCTGACATTCGGGCATGCATTTCGCAGTTCGGCAACACTGAAAGGGCCGGAAGTTCTGCCAATGGCTTGGAGCAAGAGGCTTGTCTTTTCTCCTTTGGGACTTTGAAGTTGACCCAGACGATAGTTGAATTCCCTGTAGGCGGTTTTTATGATGAAAAGGGTGTAATTGATGTAAGGCCAGGGGTCATGTTTGCACTCGTGCCAGCCATGGGTGGGCCGCTATGGACCAGCCCTTTCAGGGGGGGTATTATTAAGATTATAGACTGAGCTGGAGCCAAGGTAAAGTTAAGACTATACATAACGTCCGTTAACCGGACAGGCGATTCCAGAACTCTTTGCCCTTATCTAAATCCATACCTCTGCTATGACCTGAGGTGTTATTCGGGGGTTGAATGCCTCTCAGCCGTGCAATTCGATCTTCCAGTGGCGGATGGGTGGAAAATAAACTCTTCAGTCTTTGCCCGGAAAGGGGATTTACAATGAACATGTGAGCCGTGGACGGATTGACATTGGCGGGAACTCTGGCCGAGTAACTCCCCAGCTTTTCCAGCGCCCGTGCCAGTCCTTCCGTGTTTCCGGAAAAACGCGCACCTGATGAATCCGCCAGATATTCACGCGACCGGGATATGGCGGTTTGTATCAACATGGCGGCAATGGGAGCAAGAATTGACATGATGATCAACCCGAAACCGCCCAAGCCTTCATCATCGTCGCTTCCCCCTCCAAAAATAGCCGACCACCGGGCTATACTCGCCAGCATCATAATGGCTCCGGCCATGGTAGCCGCGATGGATCCTATCAAAATATCACGGTTTTTCACATGGCCAAGTTCATGACCCAGTACGCCGGCAAGTTCCTCACGATTCATGATGTTCAGCAGACCTTGGGTAACCGCCACCACCGCATGTTCCGGATTTCTGCCCGTTGCAAAGGCATTGGGAGACTCCTGAGGGATGATGTAAACTCTAGGAGTGGGAAGGTCGGCCTTGCGGGCAAGGTCCCGTACAATGGAATAAAGTTCAGGGGCTTGTTCGGGCGTGGCTTCACGGGCCTTGTACATGCGAAGAACTATTTTGTCCGAATACCAGTAGCTGACAAAGTTCATCACCGCTGCAAAAACAAGCGCAATTATCAATCCCTGACGTCCCCCCAAAAGCTGGCCAATCAACATAAAGAATATCGTCATAACTGCAAGTAAAAAGGTTGTTTTAATTTGATTTCCCATAGTATAAAATTTCCTTTTAAATGATGAATAGTAGAGAAAGAAGTTTCCTAACCCGGATAAACCAGAAAAATTACAAGTGAGCTAAAGTTTGAAGTGAGCTAAAGTTAAGGAGTCGCTACGCTCCGGGTTTTATAAAAACTGGAAGTATTCCTTAACTTTAGGCACTTTAGATCACTTTAGGCATTCCACACTTATTTGCTTAAGCATTTTTTTCCCATAACAAGCACAAAATTAACAACTAAGGTACTAAAAAGTAATTAATAATATAATTCTGGTTTCAAAAAATTCAAGCAGGCAGCCTTTCAAATAATAGCCAATACCGCCTCCCACGGCAAAGGCGACAATCAAGGGCAAACCCGGTTGAAACCATTTCTGAGATGACCAATGACCCCAATTGCCGGAAAGTTCGGAAGGGAATTTGGAAAGATGGAAATTTGATAAAGGAAACTGTCCAAGAACTTCGTGGTTCTCCGGCACCCGTGATGCGGTATTACTTCGCTTAGCCCTTCCTGTTTAAAAATGCTTGACGGATAATTTAATGGTGTCATATTCATAGTTGTTGTTTTTGGAAATAATTAGGGAGTTTCAATATTAAAATATCGAGTATTAAAACATCGAGTGTCAAAGAGTGTCAAAAATGATGCATCATCTTAGGTTTAAAATAAGTTTATGTTTCTGTGTCATAATCGCTTTATCCGGTTTTATTTCGGTGTCTTGGGCAACGGCACCTAAAGTTCTGGAAAACAAGCAAAGCCCCGCGCAGGTGAACCATCAGAAGCCGTCGCCCGAGATCGATTCTGCAGAAATCGAGCTGAAAATTAAAGATATCAGAAAGAGGTTGACTGATGTCGAGGCAGAAGAAAATGAACAAACAGCACATCAATTGGGGATAACCCTTTCCCAGTTACAGGAACGAACAGTAAAACTCAAAGACCTAGAAAGCGTATATCAGAGACTCTTAACGGCCTTGAAGAAAAAGAAAACCTTGGAAAAAGAAGAAACTCTTCTTCAGGAAAAGACGCAGTCTCAGCAGCAAATAGCACTTTCGAAAAATCCGCCGTATTCCCTGAGTTTTTATGACACGATTCTGGATAAACTGATTACCGACGATCATAAGAAGGAAACAGCCACTTTGGGGCTTAGCCTGGCCGATAAGGCTTTGGAGGATGCCAGATCCAGGTTGGAGGAAGGCCAGCAGAATTTGCGAAAAGACAAAGAAGAACTGGAGGCAATAGAACCCGATAAAGATACTGCTAACCTAAAGTGGGCGTTGAACCAGGCGGAGCTGGAATTGGAACTATCCCAGGCAATTTTCAATTTACAAAGGACAACCAAGCAAAATCTTTCCATTGAAGTTCGACTTGCCAAGCAAAATGCGGATGTTACACAACAGAACCTTGTTTGGGTCAACAAAAACTTGCATTTTGACAACACCGACCTGGAAAAACAGATCGAAGACATCAATCGGAACAGGGATGACCTTCAAAAGCGACTGAAGGATCAACTTCGTGGACAGATGAAAGTGGAAACTGCCTGGCTTCAGGCCCAGGAAAGACTCGCAAATACCAAAAAAAAGACAGACATTGCATTGGCCAAGGCCCGATTAGAAGCCGTGGATGCCGATCGGGAAGCCTCCCAGCAGCTTCTGGAACAGACAGAGGATATGTTGAACCTGTTAAATCAACAGGAACAGGTATGGAAAAATCGTTACGGGCTTGTCAAGGGCGAAGCAGATTCTGAAAAAATAGATGCCTGGAAAAAAGAGATTGACGCCGGCAAAATAAAAATCGAACGAACCTTGCGGCTACAGGAAAGCTATCAGAACAGTCTTCAGCTCCAGATTGCATCCCTGGAAAAACAATTATTGGATCAGGGGTATTCGAAAGATTTACGACGCGAGCTGGAAAATCGATTGGGTGCGTTAAAGACATCTGCAAGGGGCGGCCTCGAATATTTGTCGATGCTGCAAGCTACCTTAAGGTTGAACCAGCGGCTTCTGGATGAGATTACCAATAAACGCAAACGTGTTGATTTGTGGAAAAAACTAACCACACTGACCGGCAAAATAAAAAACATCTGGAACCTGGAATTGTGGGTAATTGACGAACACGGGGTCACGGTAAAGAAACTGGCCATGGCCCTGATCATCCTGATTATCGGGTTTATATTTGTCAAAAGAATCATTCTTTTTTGGGTTCGACGTCTTTTAGCGCGTGTCAACATGAAAGAGACCACGACGGCGGCCGTTGAGAAGATCATCAATTATATTGTCGTATTCTTGATCATTCTCTTTGCCCTGCGCGTGGTCAACATGCCTTTAACGCTGTTCACATTCTTAGGTGGTGCTGTTGCCATCGGCGTTGGTTTCGGGGCCCAGAACCTGATCAATAATTTCATCAGCGGTTTCATCGTTATGGCGGAACAACCCATAAAGATCGGGGACCTGGTTGAAATTGAAGGGACCTTCGCCATGGTGGAGGAGATCGGCGCGCGTTGTACGCGAATTCGCACCGGCGGCAATGTCCAGATCCTGGTGCCCAACAGCAGTTTTTTAGAGAAAAATATCATTAACTGGACTCTTTCAGACAAAGAGGTCAGGGCGCAGGTGACGGTAGGGGTTATTTACGGTTCTCCGGTTCGTGAAGTAGAGCGCCTTATGCTTCAGGTCGCCAACAAACATACAAAGGTAAGGAAGGCTCCTAAACCCTTTGTGCTCTTTAACGATTTTGGGGATAATGCCCTGATCTTTGATCTTTACTTCTGGATCAGCATGAACCGCATCATGGATCGGCGCATCATTGAAAGCGATATCCGTTTTCATATTGACGAATTGTTTCGCGAAGCGGGGATCGTCATTGCATTTCCCCAACGAGATGTTCATCTCGACGTCCAGAAACCCTTAAAACTTCAAATGGTTAAAGACGAAGACGTATCGGGGAGCATCGAAAAAGATTAGAAGTGGTTTCAAAACCTCCCCTCAGGCCCAATTTCTGTGTTGGACCGAGGGATTCAATCCTCGAAATATTAAATATATTCATGCGGTTGACTCCCTCGCTCCACCTTGACTTTGAACCTGATTGAAGATTTTGAAACCACTTGTATACCCGGCAAGTTGTCGGGTTTCCGGTCCCATGATCCCGTTTTCGCCGGTATTGGGAAAGCCTCAAAAATTTCAGCCGGAGACTTATTTCTAAACTCCGGCTGATAGACCCGAATAGACATACTCTCAACGATCTGAAAGTAATCTCAAAACAAACTTCAACAGAGAATTATCATTCCTCTTTGGTTTCAAAGGATTTTACATCAAGAACTTTAACACCATCTTCTTCCTCAACGTCCCCCGTTACTTCAGCAACCTCTCCGATATGTTTTAAAAGTTCTTTGCCCAATTCCGTATCTGCTATTTCATAGATAGTGCCGTCTTTGGCGACAATTTGGTATTCGTCGTTGACCTCACCTACAATGGTTACCGAAGTGGGTTCTGCTGTTACCGGGCTTGAAAGAAACACTAAAAAAGCCAACAACACGATAAAAGCGATTGAAAACCTTGAAAAAATTTTTTTCATACATCTATCTCCTTATGTTTGGGTTAATACGCTGAAATCCGTACATAAGGTGAAGCAAACTTTATGCCAAATATATAACCCTTTGAAATTAAATTATATATCCATAATACGCCCTAATAACTGGAAAGACAAATTCTATTCAACCGGCAAAAGGCAGGAAGATAAAAATTTCAAAAACGATAAAATAACCTGATAAAACAGATACTTTAGAAGATTCGACCCATAAACTGCTTATGGAGAATTATGAGTTCCGATACGTCTTAAATCGGACATTGGACGTCCTGTCCATGATATTTCAGTTAGTTCAGTTAGTTGTATTGATGAGCAAAAGCTGTAAGAGGTTTCACGGGGTGGGAATCAAGACCGTTGGTAAACGCTGATGCCTTTCTATTGACAAACCGTGGGTCCGAAGCTTTTTTTAGGTGTCAGGTATCAGGTGTCAGGTGTCAGGAATGATGAACAGAGGCGCTGACACCTGACACCTAATAGCCATAGCAATCTTAGCAAAGAACAGTCTTGATTTACCCCCGGCTTCACGTCGAGATTTTGAAATCTACTAAAAATATAGAATTAAATTCATTGGAAACAAAAGCTTTGTTTTTAAGTAGGAACCGGCGCTTCCGAAATCAAATGAATAAAAAGCCAACACCTTATAATCTCAGGCACTTACTTATTTGGCACAACAGTTGCTATAGGTTAATTATTTTATTTAGCTTGTCGGAAGGATGCGGCTATTCTGCGCGAGCAGAGGTGACCCGTCACGAAAACCGGCGAACCGGGCAACAGTCCAATCTCGCTAGGGTTTTGAAAACCCGGGGCCGGCAAGGCAATCCCTTATAAAAATGCAATAGCCTGCGCGTTTGGTTAGGCTTTGTTCAATTGATGTAAATTTATAAAAAACGCTATATGAAAGGAGCGTCATGAAACAATTAAAGAAAATTTCCGAAAAAGCTTTAACGCGGGAAAAAAAATCGAATCATCAGGCAATGGTATTAGGGCCTGTAGATTCTCTTGAAGACCATGTTCAACCGGACTGGTGGCGTAATATTTTTAACTACCTTTACCTTAAAACCGACGCGGATGTTGTCGATGATTTAAATATTACGCGGAAAGAAGTGGATTTGTTTTCAACAACTCTAAATCTCACAACGGATGATACCATCCTTGATTTGTGCTGCGGTCAGGGGCGGCACGCATTGGAAATCAACAAGCGGGGATTCAAAGTCGAAGGATTGGATCGATCCCGTTATCTGATCCAAAAAGCCAAAGCCTTGGCAAAGAAAGAGAATCTTAGCGTCAAGTTCAGGGAAGGCGACGCCAGAAAACTTCCGTTCCCTCCTGACAGTTTCGAAGTTGTTATGATGCTGGGTAACAGTTTCGGGTACTTTGAAACCGTTCAGGACGATCTGCGGATACTCAAAGAGATATTCAGGGTATTAAAGCCTTGGGGGCGACTGCTTTTGGACGTGACCGACGGCGAATACCTTAGAGAAAAGTTTCAGGCCCGCTCGTGGGAATGGATAGATAAAAAACTTTTCGTCTGCCGGGAGCGTTCTCTTTCCGCGGACCGGCAGCGTCTTATCTCCAGGGAAGTGGTAACAGACGTAACCAAAGGAGTCATCGCCGACCAGTTTTATGCGGAAAGACTTTACACCAAAGACGACCTTTTAACACTCCTTAAAGAAGCAGGTTTTTCCGATGGGGTCATTCACGGTGAAATCGCAACGGATTCGGTGAGAAACCAGGATTTGGGAATGATGGAAAAACGGATTGTGATTACCGGAAAGGTCAAAAAAGAATGGACCCCGGTCAAAAAGGGACTCCGAAAAACGGCGAAGAAAAAAATCGTTGTACTTTTCGGTGATCCCAATAAACCGGACCCGCTCAAACCGTGTGCGGTTTTTGATGATGACGATCTTTACACCATCGATCAGTTGAAATCGGCGTTGCATACCTTGCAGGAGTACAATTTTACATACCTGTCGAATCACAACACGATTATCCCGGACTTGAGTAAACTTTCCGGAAAAGTCGATCTGGTCCTTAATCTGTGCGATGAAGGGTATAACAACGATCCCCGCAAGGAACTGCACATTCCGGCCCTGCTGGAAATGCTTGATCTGTCCTATACCGGATCGTCTTCCCAGTGCCTGGCCTTTTGCTATGACAAGTCCCTGGTGCGCGGCATCGCCAAGGAGATGGATATTCCGGTTCCCGAAGCGTTTTTTATCGAACCGGATGACGCTTCGTTTAACCTGCCGATTTGTTTTCCTGTCCTTGTCAAGCCCAATTTCGGGGATTCCAGCTTCGGCATTACCCAACAAAGTGTTGCCAACAATCATGAGCAGTTGATTAATGCAATTTCCATGATCCGGGAAAGACTGGGATACGACAAGCCGATTCTGGTCGAAGAACTTTTAACGGGCAAAGACTTGAGCGTGGGGATCATCGGAAATCCCCTGACATCGTATACGGTGTTGCCGGTAACGGAAGAGGACTATTCAGAGGTTCCTAAAGATCTACCGAGAATTTGCGGGTATGAAGCCAAATGGCTTCCGGATTCACCGTATTATAAAATAAAGTCCATTCCAGCGAATTTAACGGAGGCGGCGGAGAAATTTATTGTAGAATGCTGTATGAAGCTGTTCGAACGACTGGAATGTCGGGATTACAGCCGGTTTGACTGGAGATTAGACGCCAAAGGGCAACCCAAACTTTTGGAAGTCAATCCCAATCCGGGCTGGTGTTGGGACGGTCATCTGGCCAAAATGGCAAAATTCGGAGGGGTTTCATATGCTGAAATGCTCCAGGCCATCCTCCAGGCGGCTGAGCAGAGATTAGAATATTCACGCGTATCCAGCCCCACGGTTTGTGTTCAAGACAGTGTTGCTGCTTAGCCCAATTCTTGTACAAAAAAGATTCCTGGTCTAAATAAGGCTTACATCAACCTGATAAGCGTGACCGCAAGCGGCCACGCTTATCGCCGCCGGATGCTTCGCCCTTGGCCTTGAGAGGCTCCGCTTGTGCTCCGCCTATCAAGGCCAATGGAGCCGACTGCGATTCTCGGTTTTGGCGCAAGCAAGCTCCCGCCAAAACCTGCGATTCTCGCGGCTCATCCGGCGGCGATAGATGAATCTGTTGATTAATGTAGATCAGGCATGTTGAGACCGTCCGCCCGATTTTCGATTTTCAGCGGCCGGCAGATAGATTTTCACCAGGGTTCCTTTCTCCGGCTGTGACTCGACTTCAATCCAGCCGCCGTGGTTTTCGACAATACCGTGGGCGGATGCCATGCCCAGCCCGCGTCCCTGATACTTGGTAGTAAAGAAGGGATCGAACATCCTTTTCCTGATGGTTTCATCCATTCCCTTGCCCGTATCCTCAACGGCAATGCAAATGTAACCATCCGAAAAATGACTGTCATGTGTATTAGCGGATTCTCCGGCAATCTCAAAATCTTGTGTCCGAATCAGAATTCTTCCCGAACCTTCGATGGCTTCCACGGCGTTTAGCACCACCGCAGAGATGACCATTTTTAACTGGACGGGATCCACGTCAATTTCACATATAATATTTTGAAGCGCCGGCACGATCTGAATGTCGGGTCTAACGGAGTGCCGGATCAATTCCAGGGTCTCTGAAACGAGATTATTTACCGCCATTTTTTTTGTTCGATATTTACCGCCTTTTGCAAAAGCCAGTAAGTGCTTGGTTAACTTTACCAGCCGCTGTATTTGGAATTCCATGTTTTTGGCGTTTTCTTTGACGCCGATATCGCCACCAAAGTTCTCCTTCATCATTTCCAGATTGCCCATAATTCCTTGCAGGGCATTGTTGAATTCATGTGCAATGCTACCGGCTAACGTGGCAATGGCCTCCAGACGCTGGGTTTCTTGGAGCCGGACTTCCAATTTTCTTTTTTCTTCTTCGGCCTGTTTCCGTTTGGAAATATCAAAAAACGATGCCATGCGGCCCACCACGTTGCCTCCACTGTCGGTAACATATGAGGCGGAAACCTCTACAGGAAAGGAAGTTCCGTTCCGGCGCAGCACTTCAAATTCTTCGGCCTCTCCGCTGGCACGGTCGATGATGGCCTTTACATCGGCAAACGTTCTAACCTTATCTGAAGCGAACAAGACGGCTGCATTTTTACCGTAAACGTCGGCCTTGCTGCTATATTCAAACAGTCTCAAAAAGGTGTTGTTGACGTAGCGGATGTTGCTTTCCAAATCGGCGATGATCACACCACTTACAGAGGAATTCAACGCATCGCGGACCACACTGAGTTCCGCTGCGAATTGTTTTCGTATCGACCTGATCTTGTCAAATTCGGTAAGCTTGCGCTGCCGGCGAATGCTTGCCAAATTTTTTTTAATCGGCTTATTGGATTTTGAATAGTCTATCATGCCAACGTCTCAAAGGGATTACGAGCCATCCGCATTGGATATTAAAAAATCGGTGATACATCATATCGTTGTCCGCTTTCGGTTTCGGTCCAAGATGCCGGGCGGCTGCACTTTTGCAACCGCTCGGTGATGCTTGTCAACTGGTTTTTATTTCGATTTTTTTGCCTTCCGTGGCTTTGGTTTTCTTGAAAACGAGTTTTAAAACACCTTTCTTATAGGATGCGTCGATATTTTCCTGATCGACTTCTGCAGGTAAATTCACTCTTCGGGTAAAGGAACCATAGGATCGTTCCACACGATGGAAGTTTTTTTCCTTTTCTTCCTTTTCTTTCTTTTTTTCACCTTTGATGGTAAGGGTACGTGCATCCAGACTTACGTCAATGTCTTTTGCGTCACAGCCGGGGATTTCAGCCTGGACCGTGATCTCTTTTTCCCCTTCGCTCACATCGACCCGCGGCATCCATTGTCCCTCTTTGAAGAATTCGCGGGAGATTGGAAAATCAAGATCAAAAAATCGATTAAATAAATTATCCAGTTCACTTCTGAATCCCACCAAATCTTTGCCTTCGCGTTTGCGCCATGGCATTAAGTCAAACATTTTTCCATCCTCCTTCTATTATATACCGGTTTTAATGGCGTGCATTACCCGTTTTTTAATTCCTATCCAAGACCTTTTGGTTTCAGGTATCAGCTAATTCGTTTCTAACACCTGACACCTGACACCTGATTGCAAGTCTTTCGCTCAAGTTAATGGGTGAAAACCATTTTAACAAATCGGTAATGCTCCCTTTTAACGAATATCGGCTATCATTCCTCATCCATATCCGGGACTTGGGCTTTTGCCGTTTTCTTGGGCTTTTCTGAAATCATTGCCTCGGTAGTGAGCATTAGACCGGCCACGGAAGCCGCATTTTGCAGAGCCAGGCGGACCACTTTGGCAGGATCTATCACGCCGGCGGTAATCAGGTTTTCATATGTTAGTGTTTCGGCATTGAACCCGAAGTCGTCTTTACCTTCCAATACCCGGTTCAACACAATTGAACCTTCCAGCCCGGCATTTCTTACAATCTGCCGCAGTGGTTCGGTCAAGGCGCGTCTTAAGATTTTAACGCCGCTTTCTTCGTCCCCTTCATCACCCGCCAGGTTTTGTAATGCCGAAATGCAGCGTAACAGGGCCACCCCCCCGCCGGTGACAACACCTTCTTCAACGGCCGCCCGGGTTGCGTTCAGGGCGTCTTCCACGCGGGCTTTTTTCTCCTTTAGTTCCGTTTCCGTGTGGGCTCCAATCCGGATGACAGCCACTCCGCCGGCCAGTTTGGCCAACCGTTCCTGCAACTTTTCCCGATCGTAGTCAGAGGTGGTCTCCTCAATCTGGGCTCGGATTTGAGTGATGCGGCCCTGGATCGCTTCTCTGGCACCTGCGCCGTCCACAATGGTGGTATTGTCTTTGTCGATACGAACGCTTTTACAGGTCCCCAGTCCTTGGATGGTAACCTTGTCCAGCTTTACCCCCAGATCCTCGGAAACCACTTGGCCGCCGCAAAGAACAGCGATGTCTTCAAGCATGGCCTTGCGCCGATCCCCGAATCCCGGCGCTTTGACTGCCGCTGCTTGTAATGTGCCTCGAAGTTTGTTTAGGATCAGGGTTGCCAATGCGTCACCTTCGACATCTTCTGCGATGATCAACAGGGGCTTTCCATGGCGGGAAACCGATTCCAATAGGGGCAAAAGATCCTTCATGTTGCGGATCTTTTTTTCATGAATTAGAATATACGGCTCCTCAAGTCGGACCTCCATTTTTTCGGGATCGGTAACAAAGTAGGGTGAAAGGTAGCCCCGGTCAAACTGCATCCCTTCCACAAAATCCAACGTGGTGTCCATGGACTTGGCCTCTTCGACGGTGATGACGCCCTCTTTTCCGACCTTGTCCATGGCATCGGCAATCAAACCACCGATCACCTCATCGTTATTGGCCGAAATCATGCCCACCTGCACAATTTCAGTTTTATCCCGGATCGGCTTTGAAATTTCTCTTAATTTCGCAACCACATCCAAAACCCCTTTGTCGATGCCCCGCTTGAGCGCCATGGGTGCCGCACCGGCTGCAACCAACTTCTGCCCCTCTCTATAAATAGCCTGAGCAAGTATAGTTGCCGTAGTGGTACCGTCTCCGGCGGCATCACTTGTTTTGCTGGCTACTTCCTTTACCAGTTGAGCGCCCATATTCTCAAATCGATCGGTGAGTTCGATTTCCTTGGCCACAGTAACCCCGTCCTTGGTAACTGTGGGAGAGCCCCAGGATTTTTCCAGAATGACATTGCATCCCCGAGGACCCAAGGTCACTTTAACTGCATCAGCCAAGCGATTAACGCCTCTCAGCATTTTCCCTCGGGCGTCACTACCGTATTTGATTATTTTTGCGGTCATATTTATTCATCTCCTTTGATCTATTTGATAACACATAAAATATCGTCAGCCTTAAGAATCAGGTAATCCATATCCTCTATATTAATTTCCCTTCCGGCATATCTAGCAAACAAGACCAGATCCTTTTTTTTATAACAAATATTCCGAGGAGATCTCTTCCTCTATCCCGGGTATAGCAACAAGGATGCCAAATTTATAAGCTCTTGAATTTTTATTAATTAATTTAATCAAGGGAACTCGGAACCGTATCATTATTCACGTGGTTGAATGAAAGGCCCAATCTGCCTCGGAATTGGCAACCATGGGCACTTTGTACTTATTTGTGTAATATCAGTATGCTAAAAATAAACCTGTATATTTTAAATCCCTAAATTGAATCAGTTTAAGGCATGCCGCAGAAGACATCGCATGTCCGGTAGCACTGTAAATAGGAACCCATGTGTCCTGAAAATGCTTCAATTGTAAGATGATAAGGCCTATTACCTATAAAATGATTATGATATTTGGTTATTATGTTTTTGGTACAAAGATTGCTTTACCCATTTTTACAGAACGATTGGATAGCATAATATTTTTATGGGTTGTATGGACATGACAGAGACAAAAACTATTCGTGGGATTGTAATTCCCGTGGCCTGGGATGAAAAAGGGGATGTCACTTCAGTGGCCATCGCCACTTACCACGAAGAAAAATATCTGGTTGCGGACAATTTAACCGGTCGACGGCTAATGTGCTTATTGAAAAAAAGGGTGGTTGTGGATGGGGTCATAAAAGATGAAGACACAGTTAAAATAATTTACGCCAAAACAATTAGAATAGATGAACATGGAACTGAAAATACAGGAAGTAAAAAATGAAAACATACATAGGAATTTGGGTAGATCACAAAAAAGCGGTAATTGTCACAAAAAAACAGCCGGAACGATCATATGAAGAAGATGTCGAACTATCCGTGACTCAAATAAGCTCGGATGTGGAAAGAAAAGTACGTCTTAGCGGCGGGTCGCGAACACGGAATACCCCATGGGGACCCCAAGAGATTGCCGTGGACAGCAAGATCGAGGCCCGTCAGAAACAGCAGCTTAAGAAATTTTATCACCAAATTATTGAGGTTATAAAAGAGGCGGACAAGATTCTAATTATGGGTCCGGGAGAGGCAAAATTAGAACTGAAAAAGGAAATCGAAAAGTCAAAAGCATTAATCCCGAAAATCGTTGGCGTGCACACCAGTGACAAGATGACCAACAATCAAATCGCTGCAAAGGTCAAATCGTATTTCGGTCAAAAATGATCAATCGCAACCGTTGATAACCCGTTGAACACGAAAAACCTGTATCTTCCGGAAGCAGGTTTTTTTATTGACATGAACAACCGTACATGACAAATTTTATGCCAAACCTCACGACAAAGAAAAGAACCCACTCATCTTTTTATCTTATAGCGATTTCTTTATCGATTGTTACCATGAACGTATTGGTCATTTCTTACGGTATAGATGTCATCGGGTTGATTTCAAAGGCCCTTTCCGATAAGGTAGTTGTGGAACATGCCGAAGCGGTTTCGACTGCACTCCGGATCCATAAACAAAATCCTTTTGACCTCATTTTTACAGATCTCAACCAGCTGCAGGCTGAAACCTCGACCGGCAATTTCAGTGAAGCGATTCACCCCTTTAAAAAATCCAATCCATACGTAAAACTTGTCGTTCTCTTAAATAAAAAGGATATTCGGAAAGCGGTGTTTGCCATCAAGAACGGTGCCGAGGACTACCTGACGTATCCCATCGATGAGGAAGAAGTCCGGCTGGTGTTTACTTCCATGGGGGATATGCGGGATAAAGACATCGAGTTGGACTATCTGCGCGACCGTTTCTGGAAAATGGAGTGGCTGGATATCATTCGCTCATGCAACCCTGTTATGCGCGATATATTTCAAAGTATTCGATCGGTAGCGCCGACCATTGCCACCGTGCTGCTGCTGGGGGAAACGGGCACCGGAAAAGGATTGCTGGCTCAGCTTATTCACAGACACAGCCTGCGGAACGAAAAACCTTTCATTGCTGTTCATTGCGGGGCGATTCCGGACACCCTCCTTGAAAGCGAACTGTTCGGTCATGAGAAAGGAGCGTTTACCGGAGCCGATCGCAGAAAATTGGGGAAATTTGAAATGGCGCGGGGCGGGACCATGTTTCTGGATGAAATCGGAACCATTACCACTGCCGCCCAGATTAAACTGCTGCAAGTAATGCAAGACGGCACGTTCAGCCGTGTGGGCGGTACGGAGCAACTGAACACGGATGCCCGCATCATTACTGCAACCAATGCCGATTTAAAACAGCTTACTGAAAAAGGTCTGTTCCGTAAGGATCTGTATTATCGGATGAATATATTTCCTTTAGAGATCCCGCCGTTAAGGGATCGCCTGGAGGATTTGCCCTATATTATCGACATATTCTTGAGCAATCTAAATGCCAAATACGGCAAAGGGATCTACAAACTCCATCCTGCTGTTAAAGAGGGGTTCAAAGCGTATGATTGGCCGGGTAACATCCGAGAATTGGAAAACATTCTGGAGCGTGCTTATATCCTTGAAACTAGCGATATGCTCGGTCCCCAGAATTTTCCATCCGAGTTGGTGATGATCACCCCTTTCATTGAAACCTTGCCGGATCAAGAGGAACTGCCCTTAGCTCAAGCCCGGCAAATCGCCACACAAGAATTTGAACGCTCTTATTTAAAAGACCTTTTGAAACGATACAAAGGAAAAATTAATCTGTCCGCTAAAAAAGCCCAAATCACCACCCGCCAGCTCAATCGGCTCATGGCTCGCTATGGTATCCGGAAGAACGATTTCAAGGTTTGACCGGCCGCCCAAGTTACCCTTTAATTTTTTCTCATCATTACCTTTTTGAACGGGAGCTTTTAATTCGATCGGAACCGGGACGTCCGATAACCAACCGGCTTTTTTGCAATCGGATAATCCTTGTCCGAAATTTAACAACAAAATTTGTTTAATTTTTAATAAAAGCAACAATTTAATTTCGACAAGATGAGCACATTGAGGCTTGGCATAAAGATTGCTGAAAGACGCTTGACAGGTTACACAATCGTCAGGTGATACAGTCTAGTACAATGAGACCTTTGAAAAATGCTCAATTTTGTTCAATAACAAGGAAGGCGAAAATTTTAACCAGAGGAATACATGGAGTATTTTGAGGATTAAAATTTGAGCCTGACGCCGGAATTGGGCAAAAGGGGACGTTTTGCAAAGGTCTCACAATGTAAAAAGGAGGATAATCCATGAAAAAACAAATGCAAAAGAAAACAAAGCGGCGCCGAATAACATTTTCATTCAACGCTCCGGAAGCCGGGCGAGTCTTTTTGGTTGGGGAATTCAACAACTGGGACCGCGCAAAACATCCGATGAAATGCGATGATAACGGTTTATGGACAAAAACCATCATGTTGGAGCCGGGAGTCTATGAATACAAATTTTTGGAAGACGAGAATTGGATGTTGGATACTAAAAACGAAAATACCCGCCGTAACGGTTATGGAACCTTGAACAGTTTAATTACGGTTTTGCCTTGGGAGAAATAAGGATGGCAATTCTGTGGAAAAGATTTTAATAATTTTAAGTCGATAATCGAATGGCCCGGCTGAATAAACGGGGGGCGGATATCATGAAAAAATTCATTGATATATTAACGGTAATTATGGTATTTTTAAGTGTTTGTTTTTGTATGTATTCCGTCGCTTTCATGTTGGGTATGGTGTAGGCGTTTCTTTTCACGTACTTTATTCTATAAGTCAGGATTATCGAAAATGAGGAAGAACTATATTTTGCCGGGTTTTGTCATGTTTTTGAGTATTATTTTGGGAGTAACGGCTTATGCCGGGGAACCACCAGAGCCTTTCAATCTGACCATCGGAAATACAACCTACTCACAAACCCTTGAAACGCTACAACAGCGAAAATGGAACTATCAGGAATACGAAAAAAAACAGATGAAACTGATGGACAAAAAGGATCCCAACCGCGGTAAAAACACCTTTTTGTTCGTAAAACCCAAAGATACTGAAGGGGTTAAAAACATAATGATATTTTTTGATGAAAACTCGGCCCTGGACGCATTGATTGTTAATTTGGATCCAAAACTTTTTTATGTTATTTGGGATGAACTGGATAAAAAATATGATTTCGTGAGTAAACACCTTGGGGGTGATTATTTTTCATCAGACTTTCCCCGGATATTGTGGCAAAAGGAAAATGTTTACATTGAGTTGCAAAAAGTTAGCTCCCATCAGGTACGGCTGGTGTATGTCGAGAAATTCCTTTATGAAAACTATAAAGACTTTCTCCAGAAAACATACGAACCCTATCGACGCAAAAAATCAAAAAAAGACTGGATGGATAATTTATAGTCTGGAATCCGAAGATGTTTTGAAAATGATCTGTTCACCCTTAACAAAACTAAAGGAAGCTTCGGGACCCTTGCAAAACGCCCCCTTTTGCCCAATACCGGCGTCAGACTCAAATTTTAATCCTCAAAATACTCAATGTATTCCTGTGGTTAAAATTTTCGCCTTTCTTGGTCTTGAACAAAATTGAACGTTTTTCAAAGGTCTCGCTTCGGTTGAAAGGAGCCGGGAATGACATCCAAACGCATTGCCTTGATTATCATTGCTATTTTGTTTGCCGTTTTTATTCTTCAAAACGCCCAAGTGGTGGAAGTTCGATTTTTATTCTGGGGCACCGAGGCGTCCCGGGCCATTGTTTTACTGGTCACCTTCTTTTTCGGTCTTGTTTCCGGATGGCTGTCCGGCTGGAAACAAAAAAAGCCTGCCGAGAAAAAACCCAATATGTCATGAGCCATAACGAAATAAAATAATTACTCAAGTTTCCCAACCCGGCATCGCAACTAATCACCGGGCGAATCGATTTTTCGACCGACACATTTACGGGGTGGACAGGCTCGCTCTTTAAATGAAACCTAAATTGAGCGTTTCAAATTGCGGCAGGAATTTATAAATCTTACATCTTCGGCAACCACGCCAGAGTCGGGAAAGCCTCGACAATCGCAATTCAGGTGAAATAAGTCCGGTGGTTGAATTTGGTCCTGTGGGTACAAAGACCGAACAGCGACCGTCCGGGTACCACTCATCCGTGATAAAGCCTGTCATCATTGTCTCATTATCATACGCCCGTAACAACACTATCCACGAAAAGGGATATTTCTTTTTGCCCGGAAACTGCATGACCGCTTCCTTTTCAATCTCTCTCTTATTATCCGTCTTTCGGTTAACAACGGATGATCTGAAAAGCCGAATATGCGTCATACGGCGTAACTTCTCAATAAATTATGGAGCCTACTGGTGATAAAATATAACCTGTCTGGCTGTTTGAGCAGGTTAGTGAGCCTTAAGAAAAAACAGCGGTTAAGAAAATTCATCGTTTAAACGGTTGATGGTGCCTTTAACCATTGGGTATTAAAGGATTGGCTACTGTTTTTTCTTTAGGCTCACTTAAATGGGAGTTCCAGACAGGTTATATTTTATTATCAGTAGGCGGGGCAATATGATTATTTCATACACCAGAACTTATTGAGATGTTACCATACGACATCTTAAGATGGTTATCGAGCAGCCTCAATTTTATGAATAATTTTAATCTTGAAGATACGGAAAGTGGATGGTAGATTAGTTTCAAAGATATTTTGATTTTTGAAAAAGACATGACGTCTCATTGGACAAATGGGAGATAGAAATGGATTCTTTTATTTTTATAAAGCTATCTGGAAGATCTCGAAAAGATGATCAAGCTCTCTTTTCCTATCGGAAATTATAAAACACTGGCAGGGCTCGTTTACAAGCACCTTGATCGAGTGCCTGAAATCGGCGATACGGTTCAACTTCCCGGATGCAAAATCACTGTGGAATCCATGGAAAGGCACCGTCTTACCCAGGTTAGTTTGGAGCGAAATATCGTCGAGCCAGTGACGTCGTCCACCAAGCCTTATACGGGAGGTAAAACCCGGAAAAATAAATAAAGAATCCTGGCCCAAAGGACCAGGCTTTGGTTTACCCCTAAAAGGGGCTGTTTCCCTGAAAGCCAGACAAGTTAAAAGTGCCTTGTGATCTAAAGTGCCTAAAGTTGAGGTAGCGCTAACGCGCTGTCATTAAAATATAATTGGTAGAATTCCTTAACTTTAGCTCACTTTAATCTTTAGTTCACTTCAAACTCTTGCATCAATTCTTTTGGCAGAGCCAGAGAACTCTGACTCCCGCAATGCGGGACAGGCAAGGTCCAGAGGACCAGGTTTTTTATGACGAAATAAAATCAGAGAGGTAAAGAAACACTCACAAACAGACACGGTCAAAAGAGAAAAAAACAATGAATAAAGTAATTTCCAAAATGGTTGTCGTGCCGGTTG
>Ga0272444_10001866_pt1 | contig 19872 bp, 9 predicted proteins | sample SSMForm13_FD_201033 | JGI IMG/M metagenome (GOLD analysis project Ga0272444, IMG submission 201033) | Marine sediment archaeal communities from Little Sippewissett salt marsh, Falmouth, MA, United States - SSM-Form-13 | ecosystem: Environmental > Aquatic > Marine > Wetlands > Sediment ... | reverse complement strand
CCCCCGGCCGGACGCGGCAGGGGAGGCTTCTATTTTGACAGTCATCTGGACCAGCTGCGCCAGATCAGGTCGCTTCAGGGGCGGGGCCTCAGGCTCAGGGCCATCGCCGAAGTGATGAGCGGCAAGGGCATGCCCAGGTTGGCGGCTCAGGCGCTAGAGGAAGCAGCGGCGCCGGCCGAAAGAGAACTCTGGGTAAGATACTCTGTCGCTCCGGGGATCGAGATCCAGGTCGCGAGGCAACTCGAGGAGACCGGGCAGCAGCAGGTGGCTGAAATCGTGCGAGTGGCGCGATCGATCCTGACAAAGGGAGGCGATTGATATGGAACCCGCATACGGGCTCATAACAACTGAAGCGGTCCCCATTCCCCTCAAGGGCGTCAAGGTGGAGGGTGATATTCTGGGAAGAGGCGGGAGGGTCCGCGTCTCGCAGCGGTTTGCCAATGAAGAGAAGCAGCCGGTCGAGGCCGTCTACAAATTCCCCCTGCCCGAGGGCGCGGCCATCTGCGCCTTCACGGCGCGCATCGACGGCAGGAAAATCACGGGCGAGATCGAGAGGCGCGAGAAGGCGTTCGAGATATACGACAAGGCCCTCGAGCAGGGTCACGGCGCTTACTTGCTCGATGAGGAGCGGCCCAACATATTCACGCTGTCGGTGGGAAACCTGAAACCCGGGGCCGAAGCGCTCATCGAGATCGAGTACGTCACGCTTCTCGACATGGAGGGCCGGCGCTCACGGTTCTTTCTTCCCACGACCATCTCGCCGCGGTATGTGCCGTGCGACATGCCGGACAGCGAAGGCATACCCGTCGGCGACCAGGTCCATCCCGAGTACGCCGACGAAGTGCCTTACGGGCTCTCGGTCTCGCTTCGGGTTCACGGCCGGGCCCCCGTCGAGTCAGTGGAGTCGCCGACTCACTCGGTCAAGGTCGACATGTCGGGAGAGCCGGTGGTCGTGACGACCTCGGCCGACTCGGTGCGCATGGACCGCGACTTCATTCTCTATGTCGGCTACAAGGACCTCGCCACGGCTTCGCGGGCGTTCCGCTTTAGAAGCGGCGATGAGACTTTCATCCAGCTCGACCTCGTGCTCGATAAGCCGAACGAATCCGGGAAGGCCGGAGCTGCCAGTAAGGCTGCGAGTGCCGGTCGCGACATAGTGTTCGTGCTGGACTGCTCGGGCTCCATGAGTGGCGACTCTATCGCCCAGGCCAGGAAAGCCGTCGAGGTCTGCCTAAAGTCTCTTGACAAAGGCACGAGGTTTAATATCTACAGGTTCGGTTCCTCCTTCGAGTACCTCTTCGACAGGCCCGTGGAATACAACAAGAAGAACCTCAGCATCGCGCTCAAGCGCATCAAGGAGACCCACGCCGACCTCGGCGGGACCGAGATCGCCGCGCCGCTCGAGCACCTTTACGGCGCCACCGACCCGAGGACCGAGCGCAAACAGAGTATCGTGGTGATCACGGACGGAGAGGTCGCCAATGAAGACCAGGTCTTCGGTCTCATTCAGGCGAACCGGTCCGGGACGCGGGCGTTCGCCATCGGCATCGGAGCCGGCTGCAATGAGTTCTTCATCAGGGGCATCGCGAGGGCCGGCGGTGGGGCGTCCGAGTTCATCTATCCCGGGGAGAGAATCGAGCCCAAGGCCCTGAGGCTGTTCGCGAAGCTCAGCGAGGAAGGCGTGGACGACATCAAGATATCCTGGGGCGCGCGGCGGGCAGAGGCCTATCCGGAGGAACCCATCGTCTTCTTCGGAACTCCGCAGACGGTCTTCGCGCGGCTGGGAACGTCGAAGCGCGACGCCGCCCGGCTCAAGGTGAAGGGCAGGCAGGGCGGAGCCGCCGTCGAGTGGGATGTTGAGATCACGGATATCGATTCGAGCGACGTCTCGATTCCGACGCTCTGGGCGAGGGAAGCCATACGCTCCTTAGAGGGCGCGGACTGCGGCCCCGCCGCGAGAGGATCGCGACAGACAGCGCGCAAGGCCAGGCTCATCCAGGACAGGGTGGTGGATATTTCCAGGACGTACGGAGTCGTGTCCAGGTTCACGAGCTACGTGGGCGTTGAGAAACGCAAGAAAAAGGACAGGGCCAGGGGCGAGCTCGCCCTTCGCAAAGTTCCCGCGCTCGTCACGGTGGGCTGGCATGGGTATGGCAGCCTGGGCGTCCTCGGTGTCCCCGGCCGCATACATCGAATGATCAGCCTATACACCGATTACTCGATGAGCGCGCCGGCCGATGCCGGGGCGGCGTTAGGTGCGCGGCCAATGCTGGGGTATATTGAACCTGATGCCCATGGTTTTCCCGCAGGATCGGGCCGGGCCAGCAAGCGAACCGCCGCAAGTGCGCGGGGGGAGAAGAAGACCGATCTCCTCATGGACATCCTCTCACACCAGGAAGCCGGAGGTGGGCTCAGGCTTGACGCTAAACTGGCCAGGGCCATGGGCCTTAAGATCACCGACATCAAGAAGATCGCCGGCCGTATGGATGTGGAGGGAAAAGTCGACAGGTTACTGCTTGTATCGACCGCCCTGCTGCTTGCCACTCTGTCGGAGCACTTCGCGGATAGGATGAATATCTGGAGCAATACGCTTCAGAAAACCTCCGTGTGGTTCGACGAAGCCAGGAAGAAGAACAATCCGAACATTGCAGGCGCGCCCGTTTGGAAATGGGCGATCACGTATGTGCGAAAGAACGTGAAGATCGAGATTTGAGGAGTGGAAGCCTGAGGCTCCTTGAGTTCCTCGGCCTCACGAGGAGAGGAGGCACCCTGCGCAAGCTGCATGCGGGGTGCTTCTTCGCATTCAAAATGCCGCGATTTCATTTTATTCTTGACTTTGCATTTCTATTTCCTCTACGCGATTGCAATTAAAATTCACGCTTGCTTGACACATGTTTTTCCCACTTGGTATAATGGGTCAGATGGTGATGTTGACATCCCAACTTACAACAGAATAGATGAGACAGATAAATCCCTGTCGGCGCACGAGGTTGCTCCAGCTTATTCTGAGCCAACAGCACTTTAAAGGGAGCTGAAATCCGCTGGCTGATTGCATATCCGGCTTGCCCGGATCCATGAGGTCTGCGTGACGGCACCCACCTGGACTTGTCCGGGATTTGGAATAACCTGGGCACACGGCCATGACGGGGATTTTTCTTTTTGGGGTCAGGTCTTAAGTTGCACACCTGTTGGGGTCAGGTCTTGAAATGCACAGGCGTCGAAGTGCACGAATGAACCCGCGCGCTTATCTCACCACGAGCATTTTCTTTGTCGCGCTGAAGCCGCCCGCCTGCATCCTGTAGAAATAGACACCGCTTGAGACGCTCTCGCCTGCTAGATTTCTCCCGTCCCAGTTGGCAGCATAGCGACCCGGCTCCGCGGGCCCGTCTACGAGGGTCTTAACCAGCTGTCCCATGGCGTTATAGATCTTTATGCTCACGGCGCTCACGCGCTCGACCTGGTAGCGTACTTCGGTAGCGCCGGCGACGGGATTGGGGCTGTTCTGATGAAGCGCCCACCGGAATGTTGATGCCCCCGGGGCCCCGCTGGTTCCGCCGGTTCCGCTTCCGCTCGACGGGAGCCCGAATATGTCTTCGAGAATGGTGAGCAAGAGATCCACGCGGCCTTCGTAGTAGCCGGCGTCGAAGTTATCGTATCCAGACGGGGCCGCGCCGCCGCAGTACTGGTACTTGTGATTTATGCTGGCCGAGAGATCGAAGTTGATGAGGACGCTCTGCCCCACGCTCTGGTACTCGGAGTAAATCACCATGTCGGCTTCGGCAACATCCGGGCTGATCACGGACATCAGGGGCTGGGTGACATAGCCGGCCGGGGGCGCGACCTCCGTCTTGACCCAGCTCATGTCCTTTAAGTACGGACACGCGCGATAGACGAGCAGCGTGTCGAGGTCGAGCGGCGTGGGTATATAGAACACATTGACTGTCGGTTCGCCCTCGCAGTAGATATATGGTTTCACGAAAGGCGAGTCCATCTCGCTCAAATAATCACAGCCCATGATCCCGCTCAGGAACGGGCCGCCGAGCGAGTCGGAGCCTCCGCCGCCCTCGCTCTCGGGCGCTGCGTAATAGGCCGTGCGGTCTCCGCACAGGATAACCTTGCCTCCGGCCGCCAGGTAGTTCTGCATCTCGACCTGCGCTTCCTTGTCGAAGAGGTGGTTGGAATAGTACGGGCCCGTAAACCAGATGACGGCGTCGTAGTCGGTGTCCCAGGTGCAGAGGTAATGCACGTGGTCGCTGGCCCCGGCTCCGCCGATGTCATACCTGTCGAAGCAGTAGCCGGCATCGATGAGCGTCTGCGCGTATATGTCCTGGAGCCGAACCCTGTTCTCCGCAGTCGAGAAGCACTCCGAATAATCGAAGCTCGTTCGCGAAAAGCCGTCAACCAGCAGTATCCTGGGGTCCGAAAAGCCGTCGGGGTACATGGGCAGAATCGAGAACTCGAAGTAGTCGTCCCGGAGACCCGTGTGGTCGGGGTGGCCTAAATCGGATTCGCCCGGGAAGTAAGACTCGTTGCTTGACTGGTCGGTGCACATGACGTAGTACCATGCCTCGGTGCCGGCGTCCCATTCGCCGAGGCCGAAGTCACTCGGGCAGAACGTCGCGTAATACGTGCCGCCCAGGTCGGGGGTGGACGGGTAGAGGGGCTCTGAAAGCGTCATAGCACTGCTCGTCCAGGTTGCCCCGGCGTCAATCGTCCCGAAGAGCTCGACGGTCGCGACCAGGTCCTTGTCCGTGACTTCCACCACGAACTGCTTATAGGTCGGGTAAGGATGGGCCTCGCCCGAATAGTAGTTCAGCGTGTCGGGGTCATAGGGGTCGAAGAAGGAGTTGAAGGCGCAGAGGTCTGTAAAGAACATGTCGTGGAGCATGTCTATGCTGCGGGCCTGGAAGGCCGTGGCGCTTCCGTCGAAAACGCCGACGGACACATTGTCGATGATGTGGTCGGTGCCGCTGTGCTTGCCCTTGCAGAAGTCGGTGGAGGCGCTGACGTCGAGGAGATCGAACGCGAACTGCACTGACTCCTCTCCGGCGCCGAAGAAGGGCGTTACGTCTTCGTTGCGATCGAAGTCCCAGAAGAAACAGCCGCCGTTTTCGACGAACCCGTCGATGTCCACCCACGGGCACCACCTGCCGCCTGCGGTGTCGAAGAACCGCACCATGGAGTTCATGTAATCGCAGGTGATGTCCTTGCCGCAGATATACTGGTCGTACTGCACGACGCAGCCCGAACCGGCGAGCGGCAGGCTTGGCGTCATGAGCCTGTAGAACCAGCTATTCCTCCACGGCATACCGGTGGGGTAGCCGCCCTCGGGCCGCCCCCGGTAGACTATCGAAGAGTCGATCGTGCAGGTGCTGCGGTCCCCGCCGTCGCCGCCTTCATATGGCGGATCGGGGTCCCATACCATATGCCAGAGGTCTATGACCCCCTCGGGGTCGGGGAAGCTCCAGTAAGAGTCGAGGCCGCTTTCGAAATCGGTTGCGTATCTCTCGGTGTCTCCGTAGACGCCGACATTGTCTATGAAGGCCCCGCCGTCGCTGTCGACATTGCCGTCAGCGTCGCTCCAGGAGCCGTCCGAGACGAAACGCCATCTGAACTGCGGGCCAGCCGTGTATGCATAGCTCGCCGGGTCGAGCCCCGCCTTCAGCGCCGGCACGCCGCCCTCTGTTCGCGTCTGCCAGTTACACTGGTTGAGCCGGTCAATGTCGGTATTGCCCCAGAGGTCCGGGTTCCCGCCGCTGGCCTCGCCGCATTCGTCGCCGGGGTTATTGCTGGTCGCGTTGAAAGTGGCGAGGGTTTGCCACTGCGTCCCGTCGTAGTACTCCACGTAGAAGTAGTCGTACTTGCACTCGGTATCATATCTCGGGTCGAAGACGAGCGTGCAGCCGTTGGCCACATCGAATGTCCCGGGAAGGGTCAATTGCACGATGCAGTTCCACTGGTCTCCATAGCCCGGGGGAGCCCCCCACGTGCCGCATTCGACGGGATCTCCCTCCCACAGGCTGGCCGATCCGCACCAGAGCGCCGAGTCCCCGCAGTATGAGCGCTGGTCGGTCCGGTAGGTGCTCATATGCCAGTAGTTGATGCCGACCTGTGAGGGCAATGCGCGTACGTCATGATGGCTGAAGCACTTAACGTCCCAGGGCGCAATCGTCCCGCAGGAGTCACCCCAGGGCCAGTTGTCCTCGAAGCACCAGGTCTCGGTCCCGTCGGGTCCGCCCGTTGCCTCGCCGCCGTGGCCACCCACCGGGTCGCCGGGGCAGCTGGCGCCGGATGAATGCACCCGGGTCCAGGTGGTGTCGCCTGCCTGGAGTATGACGAAGGGCGCGGCCGCCGGCATCCTGCCTACGGCATAGTCCGGAGGCGCAGCCGGCCTCGCCGGTTGCCTCTTTGCAGATAGCGTAAACGCGAGCGCGAGCACAATCGCCGCCGCTAATATCAATGTGAGCAAAAGCCTGGTGGGTGTTCTGGGTCCCATCGGTGCCCTCCCCTGTGGACTTGTCAAATCATGCCGCGGAATAAACTGCAGCATCAGTATTATACCACAGAATCCGCCAGGGGTCATCCCCCGGGGGGTCAGGTCTTGAAATGCACAGGCTCCCGGGGTCAGGTCTTGAGATGCACAGGTCTGCTAAAGCAGGCATGGTCGCGTATCCTTACGCGACCATGAAGGGTTTCACACTGTCTGAGAGAGGGAAACGACGAATTGCCTACGTTATATCGAAAGTGAATGACGGGTCGAGCTCCTTAAGCTGCTCGGCCAGGAGATGAACTCTGTGCTTGAGGTCTTCATAGCCGGCCCTCATGTCGGACGCATCCTTCAACTTGAGGTAGGCGTCCAGGAACTCGTCCTGCTTGAGTTTGATTTTGAACTTCTTGATCGACTCTTCGACGGAGCGGTCGAGCACGTAAACCTCGGCGCCTTTGAAACGCTTCTCGAGGTCGTAGCGCTCGCCCTGGAGGTAGGAAACAATGGTGGCGTACTTGTCGAGGCCGGTGGCCAGCTCCTTGAGTACACCACCTATCGCCTCCTCCAGATGTGACACCCGGTGAGTATAAGTGAACGCAAAACGGAAATGGGTGTCTCCTCTCCCCATCTGACCTTGTCTGCCGTTTGTATATTCCGGATCCTTCGACGAGGAGTCCGAATCTTCGTTTTCAAAGAACCCGACGGTCGTTACGAGCACGTCGTCTTCGGTTCTGTAGATCACATATTTGAGCCTGGCGTCGGTGGTATTCCCGATGCGCCTGAAGAGTTCGAGGTCCGGTTCATTAAGATAGGGCTTTAAATGCTCGGCCCGGGCGGGGTTGTGGAACGCCGCCATCAGGCTGGAGATGTAAACGTCGGCCTCGTCCTTGAAGGCTTCGCGCGTGGCGACCTTCTCCTCGCCATAGCGCGTAAGCAGGAGGCAGTTGAGAGTAATCCCAACCGGCGCGTCGATCTTGTTATTTTTGGTGTTGTCTGAACTATTCTGCGTCATTCCTGTCTTCCTCTTGAGTGAAGCGAGGGTGCCCGGGGCTCGCTCCTTGTTTCAGTGGGAGCGCCTTCGCGTGGGGCTTAGTGCGAGCCCCGAGCATTACTTCTACTACCGTCAGTAAGGAGGCTAAGTGAACCATCGTCACCCCCTACATAAAGCACCTTGCGTGCCACATGGGGAAATTTGGCCCCGGCCGGCGAGAATCTTAGAACTTGTTTGTTTATAAAGAGATATGTTATGTATGGAGTCTGACGCGGCGGCGGGGCGGCCCGGGCCGCGCCGGGAATTGGGGGATTTTCCGCAAACTGCGGGGATAAACCCTCAGAACGGGATGTGGGGACGTTACCGGATTACTGGAGGAAGCAGGATGAGAGTCGGGTTTCTGCAGTTCTTTCCCAAGTTCGCGCTTGGCGAAGAAGACAAGACCAAGAACATGGAAAAAGTCCGCGGCTTCCTGGAGGGGGTCAAGGCGGATCTCATAGTCCTGCCCGAGCTCTTCGTGACGGGCTATCTCTTCGAGTCGAGAGAAGAGCTTGCCAAAGTCGCCGAGGACGCCGGCGGCCCGACAGTCACAGTGCTCAAGGAACTCTCGAGGGAGTTTAATACGGCCCTCATCGGGACCATAGCTGAGAGGTCCGGCGATGACATCTTCAACACATGCTATGCCGTCTCCGACGGGGAGGTGGCCGGCGCATACAGGAAAGTGCATCTCTTCAACCGCGAGAAGGATCTCTTCACCGCCGGCGACATGCCTTTTCCCGTGATCGAGATGAAGGGCGCGCGCGTCGGCCTCATGATCTGCTTCGACTGGATATTCCCTGAAGTCGCCCGCGTGCTCACGCTCCGGGGCGCGCAGATACTCTGCCATCCATCCAACCTGGTGCTGCCTTTCTGCCCGGCTGCAATGGTGACCCGGGCCATCGAGAACCACGTCTTCGCCATCACCGCCAACAGGGTGGGCATGGAACGCACCGGCAATACGGAGATGGAGTTCATAGGTATGAGCGGGGTAGTCGCGCCCAACGGCGACATCCTGACGCGGGCCGGCCGGGAAGAGGAACTGCTGCAGGTAGTGGACATCGAGCCGGAGGCAGCGGACGAGAAAATGGTGACGGCCACCAATGACGTCATCGGCGACCGCAGGCCCGAGTTCTACGGAAAAATCTGCGAGTAGCCAGGAGCGGAGATAGCGGCGCGCTGAGCGGAGAGATTAGCGGCGCCCTAAGCTGGGCGCTAAGCGGCGCCATTAGAAGAACCCACCTCAAGCGAATCCCCGGCGGTATTGTGCATTTCAAGACCTGACCCCGGGAGTTGTGCATCTTGAGACCTGACCCCAGGGATGACTACGGGTAGGAGGAGGGGGGCCGGTGGAGTAAACCGGCCCCCTTGAAACGATGAAAGTGCCAGGAGGTTATTTAACCTTTATAACCTTAGTCACACCGGAAAAGTCGCTTGCCTGCATCCGGACGAAGTAGAGCCCTGGCGCCACCACCCTACCCCTGTTGTCTTCGCCATCCCAGCGCACGGTGTGAACTCCCGGATCAAACGCCTCATTGATGAGTGTCGTCAACAGTCTTCCCGTCACGTCAAACATATCTATACGCACGGTCACGTCTGGTACCGGGACCGCAAATGATATCGAAGTTGCGCCCCTGCTCGGGTTGGGGAGCGCGTTGTATAGCGCGAACGACACCGGGTGGAGGTCGGGCCTCGGGCAGTCGTCGTCGCAGCCCGGCTCGACGCCGGCGAGCGCGTCGCCGCTCCAGAGCACTACGTCATCTATGTACATGCCCTCGCCGGCCGCGGACCGGTCGCAGCCGAACTTGAACCTTAAGTAGCACTCGCCCTGATAGTCCGAGAGATCGAACTCGACCTTAGTCCAGCCGTCCTGTCCCGACCAGACGCCCTTGTAATCTGGAAACGGCGCGTCCGAGTCGGGGAGAATCATATAAGGGTAACCCGCCACCGGGTCTATGGCCGTCGCCACGCCCGCCGAGTCCACCAGCGATAGCGAAGCTCCGTCCCAGGCGAGCCCGGAGCCCGTGAGCGGCTCGTATGCCTCCGCGTCTATCCAGTACCAGAAGGTGAGCCTCGCGTTCTCGGCCACGGTGACAACCGGCGATTCAAGGAACGCCTTCTGATGGCCGGCATAATCACCCGCGCCCGTGTCGCCGCACTTCCAGGCGGTGCCGCCCCCCGGAGTGTGGTTGCGCTGGGTCGAGAGATGCCACTCGTCCGTCCAGCCGGTTGCCGGACGGTGCGTCCAGCCCTCTTCGCCGAGTTCAAAGTTGAACTCGTCGGCCTCTAGCACACCGAAGACATGATAGTCGGCATCGGGCTCATAGGTCACGAGCTGCGCCACCGACGCATCAAGCGCCTTAATGCGGTACTCGATAAACTCGCCCGCCACCGGCCCGAGGTCTAAGGGGACCTCGAAGATATCGGTTCCGAGCTTCCTCTCCATGTGGAGCGTCGGCTGCGGCACACCGTTATAGATGTACTCGAGCTCAACCGTGTCGATCCCGAGGTTATCCGTGATCTCGGCGCTCACGATGGCCGGCCAATCGGCGTCCGGCTGGTCGGCAAGGGCCGTGTGAACGATCACGGGCGGCGTCACGTCCGCCCCGACGGCGAATGAATGAAATGCCGCCGGCGCGTTTTCGGGATGCGTCGCGGACGCGGGCCAGTCGCTTGCCTCGGCGCTCACATAGTAGTCGACCGTGGAGCCCGCCGACTGCGCCGGTATGGTAGCGGTGTACTCATCCGGGTTCGCGGTCGGGGCCATGGTAAGCGAGGTCCAGCCGCCGCCGTCGTCGTACCAGACGACTATGGAGTCCGGATCCAGATTGAGATTGGACTCGACGGTAGCAGTCACCGGGAACGGGACGCCCGCCACCTCCGAGTCCGTTACTTTCGCGTGCAGAATATCGATGAAGAGTCCGGGGCCAATGCCGTGCCGGCCGAACGCTTCGACTATCTCGTAGTAATGCGGCGTGCCGTTTGAGAGGTCGCCGTCGTCATCGTCGGTTTCCAGGAGGTCCCAGAAGTAGTCCTGGAAGTTCACTGCCCCTCCGAACTTGGCGTAGTGGAAGAGCGAGTCCGAAAGCGCTATGTCGGGCGAGAGGTTCTCCCTCATATGCCAGAGCGCGCCGCCCATGATGCGGCCGTCGTCGTGAACCTCGCCGGTGAGGTCTTCGGGGTAGCGGAGGTTATTGTCCATTGTCCTGAAGTAGCCGCCGTCTATCACGCCCTCACCTATATAGGGCTCGTTGGTGATAGTGCAGGCCGTGTAGTCTGCGAAGGCCTCATGCATGGCGCCCGACGGCGAGTAAGGACGGTACTGGAAGTCGACGATGCCGTGGCCGTACTCGTGATAGATGACGTCGGCGAACATGGCCAGGTCGTTACACGTCCCGGCGCCGGCGCCCAGGGTGATGCCGTCGCCGTCCCAGTAGGCGTTACAGTAATCGGTCTCGTTGACGCGCACGGGCGTGATCCTGTCCACGCCGGTCCAGGAAGCGTCGACGCCCTTGACCCAGTCATGCACCACGCACACATGGTAGTAGGCGTTACGCTCGTTTTGGAGGGAGTTAGAGTTGTCCCAGCGAATGTTGAGCAACGTGCCCGGGGGCACCGTGTCGAGATGCGCCGCCTCGCCGCCGGTGAGATTGGAAACCACGGCCCAGTCGCCGCGGAGGCGCGTGAACATATTGCGCTCGCCGCCCGTGCCGACCTCGATGGAGTAATAACCCGAGGCGTCGGTGGTGTCTTCGCCGTAGGTCTCGGCGGACATGTACTCGCACTCGAAGGGCCCCTCGGTGTCGGGGTCGCTTATGTACATGGGCTTGTAATGGCCCGTCACATTGCCTTCGACCGTATCGTAGTAGATCTCGTTCTCGCGCTTTAAGATGCCGCCGCTTTCAGCGCCGACGTAAGTCTTCCAGATCGCCGGGCCCTCTTCAGTTCTGACGCGCACCTCATAGGCGAGCCGGTAAGTAACGCCGTCGCTCTTAACGATGGGCAGGACCACGAGCCGCGACGAGAGCACCTGGTCTGTGATGATGTCGAAGTTCGCGGTGTCTTTGGCGATGCCGATGCCGGTCTCCAGAGAGAGGCCGGGCGCTGTCGATATGGCGATGTCCTGGTAGAAGTCCGAACCGAACATGGTGACCTTGCCGCCGTCCTTCACCCTGACGTGGACGCGCCCGCCCACGACGTCGAGCCCATCGTGCGTTTGCTGGTAATTGGTGTACCAGCGTCCGGCATGATGCTGGCTCGACACATGGCGAAGGGACTGGGGTAAAACCCCGAGAAAGCTTGCATTGTCACGTACGAATTCTCCGGTGACCTCCTTGATGTTGCTCTCCGAAACGTACTCCGCAACGCTCAGGCCCTGCCCGACCACGCGATGAGGAGTATTTGTTACAGTGTTCCAAACCCCAGTCCACCCCTCGCCATGCTGAATCTTAAACGCCTGAAACTCCCTTTCGGCATCTATAGAGGGAGCCTTCGTGTCAAGGTACATCCGTTCCTCTGACGGCGTACCGCGGAACGCCTCACTGGGCGGCACGAAGGCATAACTTGCTCCTGCAATCGATAACAGCGCTATAAGCGCTATAGATGTAAAGGATAAGATCTTAGTTGTTCTCATCATCTATCCTGCCTCCTTTAACTCTCCAGGTCTTTAGACTTCGGTTTGCACAAAAGGTTACGCATTTACTTACTATGTGTCAAAACAACAGGGTTGGACCGCCTCACAGCAGCCCAACCCCATCCACAGCCTAATAATACCAGATTCTGCAACGTTCAGCAAGGGAGCGTCGGGACTTCCGGTTTATCTGAACAGGCCCTTGATTCTGCCCCATGAAGATGGAGCCGGGGGCTCCACGCCGCTCATGTCGACAATGTAGAAAATGTCGGCGATTCTGGACTTGGAGGCCGGTGGTTCCTTGGCGTAGTACCAGTCCGCCGTGACAAAGTACATGCCCTCCGGTACCTGGCCTCCTCCGGAGTAGACCTGCTCCCATGAAAACGTCTCGGACTGACCGGGTCCGAATCCTACCAGGACTGTAGAGTGAATGCCCGGGTAGATCTCCGTGCCTGTGTGGTCGCGGATCTCGTAAATGGGCATGTGGGGGAAGTAGACTTCCAGTCCTGTTTCATTGGCTATGGTGAACCAGACCGTTTCCCCCACGTCGTAATAGTCCTTGGCCACATCCAGGGTCACCTCGCCGGCCACAACCGGCGCTGTGGCCGCGGCCAAGACGCACGGAATGAGCAACGCGATACGAATCATTCGGATCAACTTGGTCACCCCCTTGGCATGAAGGTCCGTCACTTCAGTCGATCGTCGCTCGTCTTGCGGGAGAACCTCGCTTCTCGCAATCTCTACACCAATTATACCCCGGTGTGGCGCCGGTGTCAATTGCCCGGCCACTCGCTTCGGATTTGCCCTTTTCCCTGTCCTGGAGATGTGCTATAGCTGGGGGCGAAAGAAGCAGCCGGGGCGAATAAATCCGACCGCGCCGGCGTATGTAAGGCGGAGGCATGACCAACTTCCAAGGTCCCGGGGTCTGCCTGCCGCCCGAAGGGTGGCGGGCGGATGCCGGGGCCGAAAACCGAATGTGCAAAACAAGACCTGACCCCCGGAGGTTGTGCATTTTGAGACCTGACCCCAAAACGAGGTGACGCGAAATGTACGTAGCCATGATCATGGTCCTCATCGCCATTTCGGGCTTCCTGCTGGCCACAGGCGCCGCAAGGCGCCGGCGCGGCCGCACCATACTCGGCGCCGTCCTGCTAGCGGGCACCATATTCTTCTTCTGGCTCCTGGGTTTCTGGGGCGAGATGCTGTGGTTCCAGGCCCTGGGCTACACGCGCCGTTTCTGGACGGTTGTGGTCGCCAAGTTCGAGATAACCCTGGTGGGCCTCGCCTTCGGCTGGCTCTCAATGTTTCTGCTCACGCTTACCATCCCCAAAGCGCATAAGCGCATCAAGCGCCTTGCCTGCGGTTTCGGCGCCTTCATAGGGGCCATCTGGGGGCTCAATAACTGGGAAGTCACGCTCAAGTTCTGGCGCGCCGTCGAGACCCCGCTCATAGAGCCCATGCTTGGCAAGGACACGGGCTTCTATCTTTTCAGGCTGCCTTTCTACGACAATGTCATGGTGCTCATCGGGCTCCTCTCGTTCTTCGCCGTCGTAGCCGTGGCCATATCCGTCGCCCTGCGCTACAAAGACCTCGCCGTCGAGTTCCTCATGACGGGTGGGGGAGACAGCGACATGCGGAGAAAACGAGAAGGCCTGCGGGCGAAGATCTTCACGCCGCTTTATCTCAATGCCGGCATCTTCATCCTCATTCTGGCAGCGGGGCGCTACTTCAGGCGCTTTCATCTGCTCTACTCGACCTGGGGAGCTGTAAGCGGCCCGGGCTGGACCGACGTCAATATCCGCATTGTAATGTATAACATCGTGGTGGTTCTTACGGCCGTGATCGGTGTCATGCTTATCATCCCGGCGCTCCGCCACCTCTTCCAGCGCGCTGTGGCGCCGCGCCTCAAGCAGATCGAGCTTCTGCACGTCGCCACGCTGGCATCGGCCGGCCTCATAATGCTGCTCATGTGGCTCGTGATGCTCGCCGTCATCCCCGGGCTCTATCAGTGGCTCCGCGTCGAACCCAACGAGATCACATATGAAGAGCCTTACATCGCCCACAACATTGACTTCACGCGCCACGCCTTCGGCCTGGACCGCATAGAAGAGCGGGAGTTCCCGGCCTCGTCCGTCTTCACGCCGGACATGGTCCTGGAAAACCCCAACCTCTTTTCCAATATCCGCCTCTGGGACTGGCGGGCGCTGGACGCCGTCTACAAGCAGTTCCAGGAAATCCGGCTCTACTACGAGTTCGTCGACGTCGATATCGACCGCTACGTCATCGACGGCAGCTACCGCCAGGTCATGACATCTGCCCGCGAGCTCTGGCTTCCCAACCTGCCGCTTCAGAGCCAGACCTTTGTAAACGAACGCTTCAAGTACACGCACGGTAACGGCATCACGCTCACCACCGTGAGCGAGTTCACGCCGGAGGGCCTGCCTCATCTGCTCATACAGGACATCCCGCCCAGGAGCGAGTATCCCGAGCTCGAGGTCAAGCGCCCGCAGATCTATTACGGCGAGCTCTCCTACGAGCACGCCATCGTCAACAGCGAGGAAGAGGAGTTCGACTACCCGAGCGGCGAGGAGAACGTCTACATTCATTATCCTGGCAAGGGCGGGGTCGAGATCTCGAGCCTGTGGCGAAAGTTCATCTACGGCTACAAGTTCGACGGCACGCGCCTCTTCGTCTCCGACTATCCGACCGAGGAGAGCCGCATCATGTTCCACCGGCAGGTCCGGGAGCGCGTCCGGACGCTGGCGCCGTTTCTCGAGTTCGACGAGGACCCATACATAGTGCTGATGGACGGCAGCCTCTACTGGATCGTGGATGCCTACACCACTTCCAGGTACTTCCCCTACAGCGAGCCTTTCACGTCCGATGAGCTCATCCAGTACAGGGAGGGCAATAGCACGCGCTCCATTCACATGGTCGTAAACGACTACCTCTCGGGCATCAACTACATCCGGAACTCGGTCAAGGTCGTCGTGGACGCCTTCGAAGGCACCGTGGACTTCTATATCTTCGAGCCCGAAGACCCGCTCGTGCAGGTGTGGTCGAGGATCTTCCCTGACCTTTTCAAGACCAGGGAGGAGATGCCCGCCGGGCTCCGCGCGCACATCCGCTATCCCGAAGACCTCATGCTCACGCAGGGGCTCGTCTACTCCAAGTACCACATGTCGGACCCCACGGTGTTCTATAACCAGGAAGATCTCTGGATAAGGGCGACCGAGAAATACTATGACCGCGTCACGCCCGTCTCGCCCTACTATATAATGTGGCAGCTGCCGGGCTCGACAGACCCCGAGTTCGTGATGATACTTCCGTTTACGCCCAAGAACCGCCAGGTCATGATCGGGTGGATCGCCGGCATGTGCGACGGCGACAATTACGGGCGCCTCCTGGCCTACAAGTTCCCCAAGGAAACGCGCGTCCTCGGGCCGCAGCAGGTCGAGACCAAGATCGACCAGGACAGGTTCCTCTCGGGCCAGCTCACGCTCTGGGACCAGCGCGGCTCCAAGGTCATACGCGGCAACGTGCTCGCGATTCCGATAGAAGAGACGCTGCTCTATGTCGAACCCATATACCTCCAGGCCGAGACTGCGGCGTATCCCGAGCTCCGGCTGGTTGCGGTCATGCATGGCGACAACCTGAGCTATGCCGAGTCCTTCGAGGAGGCCCTCCGCGGGCTCTTCGAGGGTGGCGAGCTAGCCGCGCCCGAGCGCGACTGGGAGGCCCCCGGCGGTGAGGACGCCTCGCTCGACGATCTCATCAAGCAGGCGAACGGCGCCTTCGAGGACTACCTGAGCTATCAGAGCCAGAAGCGGTTTGCGGATGCCGCGCGGGCGCTGGAGACGCTGCAGCGGTCGCTGGAGCAGCTCTCGGAGAAGTCGCGCTGATCTGGAATTGGCCACTTAACAGTTTTCCTTTCAATGCTTTCGGGCTTGCGTAACCTCCCGGGCTTACGCAGTATATGGAGTTCGTTGCCACGGACCCGTCAGGGCGTATCGGCTGGCTTCAAGCCAGGGAGGAGGACATCATGAGAGCCCGCACAGCAATGCTCCTGGTAATCGGATTCGCCGCTTCTGCCACGCTCGGCCTACTGGCAGCCCCGGCCGCAGCGCTGGCCAAGGACATTCCAGCCCATCCGCTCATCCGGCCCTATCCGGGCTCGGTGCTCGCCGAGAATATGTCCAAGTACAATAGCTTCGACGCCTTCGAGTTCACTTACATCGATCCGGCGACCGGCAAGAAGGCCAAGAAGACGGTCAAGGGCAAATCCTGGAAACTCCTCTATGAGGTCAGGACTTCCGATGGAGCGCGCGTCGAGGACATAACCACCCTCGAGTTTCTGGAAAACTACAAGAATGCCGCGCTCGAGAAGGGCGGGGAAGTCAAGTTCGAAGACCAGGCCACAATCGTGTTCACCCTGCCGCGGGATGACGGCGGTACGACATGGTGCCGGGTCATGCCGCAGGGCAATATGGGCCAGCAGTACGTCAACATCATCGACGAAGAGGGCTTCAAGCAGAAGATGGCCTTCGGCCCCGCCGAGATGAAGGAGGCCCTCGATAGGGACGGCAGGATCGCGCTATACGGCATACTCTTCGATCTGGATAAGGCCACGCTGAAGCAGGAGTCGGACAAGCAGCTCCAGCACATAGTGACGCTGCTTATCCAGTACCCCGGCCTTGGCCTGGAGGTACAGGGCCATACCGACAGCCAGGGCGACGACGCCTATAACCTGGACCTTTCGCAGAGAAGGGCCGAGGCCGTACTCAACTACCTGCTGCTCTTCGGAGTGGACAGGTCGCGGCTCGCGCCCAAAGGTTATGGCGAGACCGTGCCGGTGGCGTCGAATGACACCGAGGATGGAAGGGCGAAAAACCGCCGCGTGGAACTCGTTAAGAAATAGGCCGTAAAGACACAAACGCAGGTGACAGCCCCGGTGTCGGCGAAATCCTGTGTTAGCCGGGGCTGTCCCCTGTTGCCTTATTCCCAGCCGGCGAATACCCACATGATGAGCTTCACAAACCCGAGTCCAAAGGTGATAAGCACCAGGACCATCAGCGCTTTCGCCGCCTTCATTTTGAAATCCAGAAACGCCAAGCCTTAAATCTACCTCAGCAGCATGACCTTCTTCATGTCCTCAAACTCGCCCGCCTCCATACGGATGAAGTATACACCGGGGCCAACCAGTGTGCCAGCCTCGTCTTCGCCCCGCCAGGTCGCGGCATGCCGCCCGGCTTCATAGTTGGTATCGACAAGCCTCTTTATCAGCCTGCCGTGCGTGTCGTAGATCCTGATGCGCGCATTCGTCTCCTCGGGAAGATCGAAGGCAATGACGGTTGTGGTTGAGAACGGATTGGGCCGATTCTGCCGGAGCGCGAACGTGGCTGGTATGTCGCCGATCCCCGGAACGCCGGCGAACAGGTTGTTGACGCTCGACTCATCGCCCTCATTCCCGGAGAAGTCGGTTGCCGTCACGTGGTAGTAGTCGTAGACATGCCCCGCGACGTCCTTCATGGTGTCGATGGTGTAGCCGATCAATGTCGCTGTCTCGTCTAGCACGTCAATCGCCGACCCGTACACCGAGTAGTAGTCGAAGTCTGTATCCGGCACTTTCTCCCAGGCGAGCTCGGTGGCAGATGTCATCATGAGTCCCGGCGGCGGCGCCGGCGCGAGGTTGTCTATGGAGTAGCCGCTGTCGGGCGCCGAGTCGAAATAGGTTCCGGGGTCGGGCGTTTCCGCCGAGACCATGAAAACCGACCAGCAGATGCCTTCATCGGTCGAGTCGCATAGGGTGGCGGCGACGTACTGGTAAATGGAATCATACCTCGCCGGAACTCTTCCGAGATAATCCCACCCCTCGGCCATGGGAGATTCCCCGCCGCCGTGCCGGAGGGCGATCGCGCTCGTCCCGCGCCCGTCGGCGAGATGCGCGTCCTGGCGCCTGTAGACGCCGTAACCCGTGACGACCACGGTGTCTCCGCCCGCGTCGTAGCTCGAGCGCTGCCAGGTGAGTCTGGCCTGGCGGCCCTGGTCGTTGCCGACGTCGGCGACGCTTTCGATATACGGAATCTCATCCCAGCATCCGCGGGCGAGCGCGCCGACGAGACCGCAGGGCCGGTAGAGACAGGGCGAAGCGGATGACAGCGCGAAATCGTTGTCACCCGGGTCACACAGCCTCGGGTCCAGAGAGAAGTTGCCGTCGATGCCGGCCTGGTCGGCGATGCACACGGACCAGCCGCCGTCGGAATTGCCCCATACGTCTGAGCACGTGAATGTCGGGGACGAGAGCCCGGAGCAAACCACTGTGGTACCCGTACCCGCCGTGACAATAGAGTTCTGGACGAGGGGCGACGACAGGTCGCAATAGAGCGCGGACCCGACGGGCGCCGAGTTGCCGTAGAACGTGCACCCGGTGAACTCTGGCGAGTCATGATAGCAGTGGACCGCGCCGCCCTCATATAGCGAGTAGTTGTAGGCGAAAACACAGTTGGTCACCGTCGAGTAAGTATGGTTGAAGGCTATGCCCCCGCCCTCGGTCGAGGCTCCGTTGCCGTAGAAGTGGCAATACCTGATGATGGTGGGCGTGTTGGTGAGGTCCAGTCCGCCACCTGTAGTGGCCGCGCCTTCGGTCAATACGAAACCCTCTATGACGGCCGTATCGGGCCAGCCCGTGCAGCTCATCACCCTTCCCAGGCCCTGGGCGTTTATTACCACGCAGGGGTTGGGGCCGGGGTCTCCGACCAGGCTGACTCCGGGCTTCATGTCGATGTCGTGCTCGTAGTATGTGCCACAGGCAACATGCACCGTATCCCCGGTGCAGGCCGAGTCGATCCCCGCCTGGATTGTCGGGGCCCCTGCCGGCACGTTCCACGCCCTGGGGCAGTAGCCCTCACCGTGCGCTCCCACGCGGCCGCAATCGGGCGCGTCTATGCACGGTGAGCAGCTCCGCAGCGTGAAGTTCGCAGTCTCCCGGCTGCAGAAGCGCGGGTCCTCTGAGAAGTTGCCGTCGATGCCGGCCTGGCCGGCGATACAGCCCACCCAGTCACCGCCGACGTTCCCGAAGATGTCCGAACAGGTGAACGTGGGAGGAGTGCTCCAGCAGTCGACGGCCCCGCCGCCCTGGCCGAATGCGATGATGGTGTTGGCCACATTTACGGTTGAGCCGTTGGTGTAAATGCCCCCTCCACCGCTAATGGCCTCGTTCATGTGGAGGGTGCAGCCGTCTATCGTGAGGTTCGATGAGGTCGTGGAGATGGCGCCGCCGTTCGCCGGGCCGTAGTGCCGGTCGAACGTGCAACCGGTGAGCGTGACCGTGCTGCCGTTGTCGCATCGCATGCCCGCGCCATTCTCGTTCATGATCAGGTTCGACCTGAAATAGCAGAAGGTGAAGTCCGCCTGGGAGGCGTCTATGACCGCCCCTCCTCCGCCATGGAAGGCCCTGTTGAGCTCGATCGAACAGACCCGGAACTCCGGTGATGAACCTCCCGCGGCATAGATGCCGCCCCCTCTAGTCATGCCGAAGGTTTCGGTGAATATGCAGTCGTAAAGATACGGCGAAGAGGTACCTGTGGTGTAGAGCCCCCCGCCGTATACGTCGGCGGTGTCCGCGTAGAACATGCAATTAGTAAGCGAAGGCGAGGAGTTGGTAAGGTACATGCCGCCGCCGTACTGGCTGGCCCTGCAGTTCCTGATCGTGCAGTTAGTGATCTGGGG
>Ga0272444_10001865_pt1 | contig 19882 bp, 7 predicted proteins | sample SSMForm13_FD_201033 | JGI IMG/M metagenome (GOLD analysis project Ga0272444, IMG submission 201033) | Marine sediment archaeal communities from Little Sippewissett salt marsh, Falmouth, MA, United States - SSM-Form-13 | ecosystem: Environmental > Aquatic > Marine > Wetlands > Sediment ... | reverse complement strand
CATGGCACCCGCGCCCTTGTGACCCCTCTCCCTTTGGGAGAGGGTGGCCCTCCGGAGCTGGAGCGGAGGAGGGCCGGGTGAGGGAGACTGGCGGCGCGTCACTCTTGCCGTCACTCCTGATGGCGTGCCGGGTGAGGATCATGGCCGCGCCCTTCGGTTGCGCTCGCGGTCTCCGCGTCGCTCCGACACGCATGGGCCATGCCACCTGCGACCCGCGAGGAATGGAGTCAAGCAGCCGGCCCCCCTTCTCCTCTCTGGGGGGGCCGGCTGCCCCTTTGCGCGGCCCGCGTATGACGACAGTTTGGGGGCAGTCCGGTGTCGTCAGCCCCCTGACACGTCCGGCAACGGGGCGTTTCGGTGCCCGCGGGGCGGACGATTGCGCAGGCACAGCGCTAAGCCCTTGTAGCACAAGCGGTTACGTTTGTACGAAATCCACGCAAACCGATTTGCTTTCCGGCTGTTTGTGGGGTAAACTTAGCCTGAAGGCTCTGTTACGCCGAGGTCTGGAGCCCAGACATATCAGTGGCCGACGTCCAGGGTCCAAGCGGATGCGGTTACGCATAGGCACCGGACGCCAACGTCGGAGACAGTGTAATTTTGCAGTCAAACGTGCTAACAGAAACGTCAGGCGGCCCTCCTGCGCGGTGCAGAGGGGGCCTCTGCCATTGCTGTCTGCGACCGTAAGTGGGGCACCGGGCCATGCGGGGTTCGGTCGCCCGGTTGTGTATTTACAGTGGACACGTGTTCTCGTGAGGAGAGGAGGAGCGTTATGAGAAGGGCATCAGTGCTGTTGGCAGTTGTCTTTGTGTGCGGCATGGCCTCGTCGGCCATGGGCGGGGCCGCAGTCCAGATCCAGATGACCGACGCCCAGTGCAACTACGACGGCTACATCAGCCAGGACGAGGCGAATCACGGCAGGTTGTACGATCCGCGCGGCGAGTGGGGCCTGAGCCGCCGCTCGGTAGGCGGCCACGTCTTCGGCGAGCATTTCGCCGACCGGTGCATGGTCTGGGATTCGCAGTTTGCCGATCCGGAAGACGGCGTCGGCATCCCGGCCGACGGTGTGATCACCACGAGCTATGGCAGCTTCCAGCTCTCGACCACGCTCGATAGCGGCGCCGTCCCCACGGAGCCGCTGATGACCACCGACGACGCGCCGTACACCAACACGAATTACCCGGACCAGATCTGGGACAACCCGAAGGGCAAGCTGGCGATGCCCGACAACATCCTGCGCGTTTGGCGGAACCGCGACGGGCTGCCGTCGCACGCCTCAGCCATCCAGACCTTCATGCTCGACGTCACCGAGCAGGGGCAGTACAGCGACCTCAACATGCTGGTCCAGGGCAGCAACGAGCAAGTGTCGGTCCATGCGGAGTACGACGACGGGGCCGGCGGTCTCGAGCGGGTCCTGCTCTATGCGTCGTTCTTCCAGGACGCCAACAACGAGGTAGGCTGGCCGGCGTGGAACAATACCACGTCGAGCAACCCCGACATGGAGCTGGCCTTCACAACCACGCACCACTGGGGCATGTCCGGCGACTCGTCGGCCATCCGCACCGACGACGGTCACCTGTGGACTTTCAAGCAGCCCCTGCTACTGGACTCCACGAAAACCCTCAAGGGCATCACGGTTGAAGTCTATGACGTGGGCGCCTGGGACGGCCGCGACGCCTATGTCTTCGCCATGACGGCCTACTCGGTCGGCACGATGGAGGGCGTTGACGCCGGCACCAGCACCGTGAGCGCCGCGCCGGAACTCATCCCGAACGACGGCGCGACGACCAGCACCATCACCGTGGTCTGCCAGGATGCCGACCACGACCGCGTGACCGATCTCGAAGAGAGTGACTTCCTCGTCGTCATCACCGGCGACGGGACCAACCCGGTGACCTGGGTCGGCGAGACGGCCAACCCCGGCGTCTATGAGTTCACCATGACCAGCACCACCCCGGGCAGCAAGACCGTGAACGTGACGGCCGACACCGTGGCCATCGACGACACGGCCACCATCGACGTCTACGACGTCAACAAGCCCACCCAGGGCACCGTGGACGCCTCGCCCGACGCCATTCCGGACGACGGGCAGTACCCGAGCGTCCTGACCATCGAGTTGGCCAACGCCGGCGGCACGCCCGCGAGCGGCTACGTCAGCACCATCTCGATCGTCCAGACCGACGGCACCGGCACGGCGACCGTCGGCACGGTCACCGAGACGGCCACGCCGGGCACCTATGAGGTCGAGGTCACGGGCACCGGCATGGGCGACGTGGAACTGACCGTCTATGTCTACGAAGGTACGGGCGACGAGGCCACCATCGGCACGGACACCATCACGGTCTTCACGCCCGGCGTGAACGACTATCCGCTGGCCGATGCGGGGGCCGATCAGTCGGTCGAGGATACCGACGGCGACAGCAAGGAAGAGATCACGCTGGACGCCTCGGGCTCCTATGATGCCACGGGCATCACCAACTACCTGTGGATGGACGGCACGGAGCAGGTCTACAGCGGCACCGAGGCCGTCGTGATGATCGACTTCCAGATGGGCGTGCACGACCTCGTGCTGACGGTGAGCGACATCGCGGGCAACTACCACAGCGACTTCGCCACCATCTCGGTTCTGCCGCCGGCAGACGACGAAAGCGTCCAGCTCGACATCTCGGGCACCGAGTCCGGCTCGGGGTACAACTATGACGGTTACTACAGCGAAGATGAGAGGGCTCATTGCTACGAGTACGACCCGCGCGGTCAGTGGGGCCTGAGCCGTCGCTACGTGAATTCCATCCTCGGCGAGCACTTCGTCGGCGGCACGATCCCCATCCTGGAAGGCCAGACGGCCTACGCCGTGGGCATCCCGGCCAGCGGGTTCATCCACACCTCGTACGGCACCTACGAGCTGTCGACTGATAACGTCGACAGCGGTGACTATCCGAAGGCGGCGCTGATGACCACCGACGACGCGCCGTACACCAACACCGACTACCCGGACCAGATCTGGGACAACCCCTTGGGCCGTCTGCCGCTGGCCGACAACATCGTCCGGGCGACGCACGTTCGCGGCAGGACCGCGCCGGACCCGAGCGCGATCGTTTCGGTCATCCTGCCGGCTGGCCAGCAGGCCGCCTATGACAGCATTAACTTCATCATGGCCGGGAACAACCAGAAGGCCACCATCTACGCCAACTACGCTGGCGAAGGCGCGGGGACCGACGGCACCCTCATCTGGGAGGCCCCGGTCATCGCCGAGGTCCAGACGGGCATCCCGAGCCTTCACGCGACGCCCGCCAACCCGGCCATCGTCTCGGCCCTGTTCATCGACAACCACTACTACGGCGCTTCCGGCGACGTCACATCGATCCGGACCGGCACCGACCAGAACCTGTGGACGTTCGCCGCGCCGCTGGCACTGAATCCCGCCAAGACCTTGGTCGGCTTCACGGTCTACGCGGATGACAGCGACCAGTGGACAGGGACAGAGGCGGCCATCTACGCCGCGTCGGCCATGGCAGCCTCGGGCGCGCCGCTCGAGGTCACCGCAGCCCTGGCTGCCGGCGAGGACTGGGTCTATCAGAACACCGAGACGACCACCGACGACCGCCACACCAGCCTGGCCACCATCAGCCTGGTGACTGAGGCCAGCCCCGGCGAGGTGTACAACGTCTCGGTGGCTGACGACGGCCCCGGCGGTGCCAACTTCACCCTCGGCGCCGTGGTGGACAACCGTCCGGGAGAGCAGACGCTGACCGTGCCCATCATCGGCGGACGCGTTGGTGTCGGCACGCCCGGCACGGCCGGCGCAGCCTACACCGTGACTCTCACCGTCGAGGGTCAGACGAGCACCCAGAGCGACACCGCGGACGTCACGCTGGCCCTGCGTTACATCGGTGACGTGGACGGCAGCGGCGCTCCGGGCGCCCAGGACAAGCAGTTCTTCAACCAGAGGCTCAACAACGTGGCGACCGCCTACCCGGACAGGTGCTACGACCTGAACGGCTCGGGCGGCGCTCCGAACGCCGAGGACAAGCAGGTGATGAACCAGGTCCTCAACGGCGTCGCGTTGCCGTAAGCCGAAGATGTTGCAGTGAACGCAGTCAAGCAGCCGGCCTCCGAGGAAACTCGGAGGCCGGTTGTCTTTGTGCGCGGTCCGTATGGCCACGCCGCGGCACGGTCGGGGCACCCGCCTAGCCGAGAGACACGGCAGTCGCAGGCCGCGTGGCAGAGGCCCTGACGGCCCTGCGTCGGGCCCCGCGAGGCGGCCGGCTGAGGACCGCCGCACACCCCCGGAACCCGTCCGGAGCGGCCCAGAGCGGCCCGCGACATCGCGATCACAACGCGCAATTTCCCATGCCACCCATAAGCTATTCCGCTGTCAGTACTTAGGGATTCTCTAAATATCTGGGACTGATTTGCTTTCCGGCCGCCCCTGGAGTACACTTACCTAGACGTATTGCCACGCCAAGGGCGGGGCGCCGGACGCCCTTGGCCGGTGCCGCAAATCTCGGCATATCAGTTCACCTAATGGACGAACATTTAAGGCGCGTGCAGTGCCGTTGAGTCTGGTAGCGGCCGTGGCCGGCCGTCTTCGCGCGCGGCGCGGGAAGAGGGTTTTTGCTGCGCGCTGCGCAAGCTGAGGCCCCATCGTGGTTGCCTGGCTACCAACCGGTTCCCTAAGGAGAGGAGGAGCATCATGAGAGTGTTCAGAGTCATGCTGGCAATGGTCTTTGCATGGTCCATGGCCACGACGGTCATGGCAGCCGAGTATCAGTGGCTCGGCGTGGGCTCAGCCGACGCGACGAGCTACGACGACGACGACGTGGACGACGGCCTGTTGTGGAAAGACACCTCGGACGACTCGACGGGCGTGGTTCCCGGCACCGACGACACGGCCATCTTCGACCGGCGCACTGACGCCTATGCCGAGGAGGTGATCATTCCCGCCGGGTCCGTGTTCGCGCCTACGTACCTGCAATCCCTGACGAACAGCAACAACCAGTTGCCGTACTGCCCGGTGTACCTGCTGAAGGACATGTCCCTGGACACGCTAACCCTGCAGTCCGGCACGTCTTCGGGCGGCCAGGGCGACGAGCTGATCTGCGTCGGCTCGAGCGCCGCGGGGGCACCCCGCGGCTACCACGGCTACGCCTGGGTCCGCTACTACTTCCGCTACGACGGCCCCGGCGGCGCGCAGGCCAGTTACATCACCGACACCATCTACTGGAACGGCACCATCACGATCACCGGGCCGGGAGGCTCGGTCACCTCCGACACGGCCGACTACGGTGCCGGCAGCAGCGGCCAGAGCGCGTTCCTCGCCGCCGTGAACGCCGACACGGCCACCCACGGCGTCGGGGCCGGCACAGGCTACCGGACGGTGTACCTGTACACGGCGGCCACCGGCAGCGCCTCGTGGCTGAAGGTGGACCTGAGCGACCCGGTCAACGGCCCGCCGTTTGAGCACTTCGCCCGCCCGGCCGACGGCCAGACGTTCTACGGCATCGACGACACCGTGGCCACGCTGACCCTGACGGGCAACCAGCCGCTCGACCTGGGCGGCGCCAAGGGCTCCTGGCGAACGTTCTGGCTGGCCCAGGACTCGAAGCTCGTCTTCACGGGCGACCCCATCACCTTCCAGCAGATGCGACAGGATCCCAACGATTCCGGGCCGCTGCAGGGCGAAAGCGGGACCTCGGTGGAATTCACCGCCGCCAGCGGCACTGTGAACCTGTCCGACCCGGGCGATCGCACCGAGGGCAGCATCGCCGTCCAGAGCGCGGCCCTGAAGATCCGCAGCGATCAGACGTGGACCAACACCAGCGGGCTGGGATATGTCTGGCGCACGGTCGGCCTCAACGAGACCCTCATCGAGGCCATCGACGCTCAGCCGCTGGATAACCTCGACGAGATCAACTTCTACGCCAACTGTGGCAACAACAGCTTCGCCGACGCCAGTGCCGTGACCATTCCGGCCGGCGAGTACGGGGGCCTTCGGACCACCGGCGACCTGCACTACAGCACCCGTTACGGTGCCTTCAAGCTGGCCGGCAACGCGGCCTTGAAGGGCTACGCCGTTACCCCGGGGGATGACAGCGGCACGGTCGCCGCGGCAGACCCCGACTACAGCCTCTACTTGCTCGGTCGCCGTTACTACGGCATGAAGATGCTGCTCGACGGCAACACCCTCGACACGACCAACGGCGTCATCCTGGTGAAAGTCGGGACAGGCAGCTGGCGGTCCAGCGAGGCGTCGGGCGGCCCCGTCATGGTCGACGCCACCGGCTCGACGCTCAACATCGGCGGGGACCTGGAGATCAAGTGCCAGGACTACTGGATGGCCGGCTGGATCCTCAGCGACGTGCTCCGTGAAAGCCGGAAGGTCGGCATCGTCGGCGACGCGACCACCGTGGTCAACATCGGCGGCAGCTTCACCTCCAACGCCCGCTCGATGAGCGCCGGTTACGACGGCCTGACGGCCGCGACGGTCAACCTGCTGGGCGGTTCGGTGGGCGCGGCGGAGACCTTCGAGGTCATGGCCGATCCGACGACCACGACGTTCGACCCCGGCACCAGCGCCATCGGCACTCTGAACGTCGGGGCCGCCGGCGACGACGCCTACATCCAACTTGTCAACGACCAGCTCAACGACAACGACGAATTCAACTTGGCCAAGGTCAAGGACGGCGAGGTCCTGCTCGTCGGGAGCCTCAACATCGTCAACGGCACGCTGGACTGCAACGGCCTGGGCATCACGGTGAGCAACGCGACGCTGTCGATCGCGGCCGACGGCACCCTCGACCTGACCACCGGCGGCATCGAGGCCGGCGAGGTCTGCCTGCTGGTTGCGGGCCTCGAAGACCAGACGGCCGCATGGGACACGTTCAAAGACAAGGTCATCGACAGCGACACCCCGGGCATGGGCTTTGAGCCCCTGTACGTGGCAGCCTTCGACGCGACCTTCTGGGCGGCCAAGGACGCCGCCGCAACCGGCACCATCCAGGACGGGTCGCTGGTGGTGGCCACGCCAGACCGCGTGGCTAACAACGGCGACGCCGCCATTGTCACCGTCGTTCTGAGGGACACCGGTGGCTTCCCGGTCACCGGCCTTTCGGACGCCGCCTTCAGCGTTGCAGCCGGTAGCGCCGTCGCCGGAACCGTCACCGAGACCGGCACCGGCATCTACACCTTTGCCCTGACCGACACCACCGCCGAAACAGTCAACGTGGCAGTCACCGCAAGCGGCACGCTGCTGACCACTCATCAGCCGCAGGTCGAGTTCTACGTGCCCGGAACGGCGGAGGATCCCGCCTATGCGGGCGTTGACCAGACCATCAACGATGCCGTGGCCAACTACGCGGCCGTGACCCTCGACGGGTCGGGATCGTACAACACCGGCGACATCACCAACTACCACTGGGAACTCGACGACGGCCAGGTGCTGTACGACGGCGTCGATGCCTCGGTCAACGTGGCAATGCTGGCCGGCGTCAACAACGTGATCCTGACCGTGACTTACAGCGATTCCAGCACCTATGACGACACGACGGTCGTCACCATCAACTTGAAGGCCTACGACACCGTGGCACTGGACATCTCGGCCGGGTTCAACCACGACGTGGTCGGCACCGTGCTGGAGAACAGCAAGTGCCTGCCGATCTACAACTACTGGCTGGCCAGCACCCCGCCGGATGATCCGAACTGGCTGGAGCGCGAGCGGGTGACCGCCGACGGCACCGGCAACCTGGATCGGCGGCTCTGGTGGTGGTACAACGACCCGCTGAATCCCATCGGCGGGGCGCCCGGCTATACCGTGGACGAGTTCGACCAGGCCTACGGGCACCACTCGTTCTCGGGTTGGGATTACAGCGCCGGCAGCTACGTGCACGACCCGGACAACGACCTGAGCCTGCAGCCCACCGTGGCCACGGGGTATGCCAACTACGAGCTCGGCCCGTTTGACGCGGGTGAGGCCGCTCTGGCCGACACCACCGTCTGGACCCTGCCGGCCACCCCCAACTGCGTCCACGTGGGCACCGGGCGCGGCAAGCACGGCTACTGGGAGGAGTCCACCTCCGACGTGCCGCCTGCCGATCCGGATCCGACGACGCGCGGCTACGCCAAGAAGGTCGTCATGCTGCCGGGGGACCAGCAGCAGGCATACCAGGACGTGAACTTCCTGGTCGCCGGCCAAGGCTACGGCAACACCGACCAAGCCGACCCGTGGCTCGCTGAGCCTCGGGGCTGGTTCCGCGTCTATGCCATCTACGACGACGGGGCCGGCGGACAGGAAACGGCCCTGATCTTCCACTCGCCGGCCATCCAGTACCGCGGCGACCCCCTGCGGGCCGTCGCCGGGGCCGTGCCCGGACCTGGGTGGGACTCCACCACGCTGAATGCCGCGGCCGACGCGGGCTACCTGGCCGTCTGGGACGGCGGCTACGAAGTCAGCTACAGGCGGTGGGACTACTCCGGCAGCAACCCGGCCCACTCCACCAACGTGAGCGACATCTGCCGCATGTGGGAGACCGGCGCCGCCGGCTGTGCCCTCAACCCGGCCAAGACGCTGCTGGGCTTCCACTTCGAGGTCGACAACGGCACACTGGCCCCGGCCTACGAGGAAGGCGACGAGGTCCACATCTTCGCGGCCAGCGCCACCCCCGCTGGGGGCGCACCGTTGGAGATCACGGCCGCCTTGGCCGCAGGCGAGGAGTGGGTCTATCAGAACACCCAGACCACCACCGCCGACCGTCACACCAGCCTGGCGACCATTACGCTTGTGAGCGAGGCCAGTCCCGGCGAGACGTACGTCGTCTCGATTGCCGACGACGGGCCGGTCGGGGGCAACTTCACCCTCGGCGCCGTGGTGGACAACCGGCCGGGAGAACAGACGCTGACCGTGCCCATCGTGGGTGGGCGCATCGGCGCCAGTACGCCCGGCGCGGGCGGCGCAGCCTACACCGTGACCCTCACCGTGGAAGGCCAGACCAGCACCGAGACGGACACGGCGGACGTCTCGCTGGCACTGCGTTACATCGGTGACGTGGACGGCAGCGGGGCGCCGGGCGCCCAGGACAAGCAGTTCTTCAACCAGCGGCTCAACAACGTGGCGACCGCGTACCCGGATCGCTGCTACGACCTGAACGGCTCTGGCGGCGCTCCGAACGCCGAGGACAAGCAGGTGATGAACCAGGTCCTCAACGGCGTGTCGTTGCCGTAAGGTGAAGTGGTGCCACGGTCTGACCCAAGGCCAGGCCGTGAGGTGTGCGACGAGTATCATGGCCTGGCCCTTGGCCAGACCATGGCACCCGCGAGGAGTGAGTGTCAAACGGCCGGCCTCCGAGTTTCCTCGGAGGCCGGCTGTCTGTTTCCTGTCGTGAAGAAGGTCCGTGTGTCCATCGGGACTGCGGGAATCGTGGTGGCGGCGACTCGGCCCGGGGATCAACTCGCGGCGGCGGGCACCTCGCCGATGCTGGCCGTCTGGTGGATGACCCGCGGGATGCGAATGCTGGGCGGATTCAGGGTACCGGCCAGGAGTTGCTCGACGATCTCGACGGTGCACTCGGCGGTGCGTTGGTAATTGTCGGTGATGCTCGTGAGCCGCGGCCGCCAAGGCGCCGTGGGAATGTCCCCCGAGGGACCGAAGGTGGCCATGCTGACTTCGTCCGGGACGCGGATGGAGGCGTAGCTTTCGTCCGTGAGGGCCGCTTGGGCGATGCCGACCCCGGCGAAGAGGATGGCGGTCGGCCCGCCGGGATAGCCGAACAGGCGGTGGATGTAAGGAGCGGGGTCGCGGCGGGCCGGCACGAAGTGCACCGGCCTCGTGCAGGAGGCGATAAGCCCCGACTCGGTGAGGAAATCAAGCCATCCGTCGACACGGTCACGACTGCCGCGCCCCGTGCCGACGGCCAGTTGGGCCACCATGCAGAGATTGCGGTGCCCCTGGCGTGCCATGAGTTCCCCGACATGCCACGCGGCGGCATAGGAGTCGCTGCTGACGGTCGGCAGGTCCAGGGAGGGGGTCCAGCGGACATGGAGCAAGAGGGGAAACCGCTGGCGGTGCAGTTCATCGAGCGTCGGCAGGTAGTGGGGGTCCATGACCATTGCCAGGACCGCGCCGTAGCCTTCGGAGCAGATGCGCTGGGCGAACGGCACCTGGTTGGCCATCGCCCACTTGAGCAGCCGGGTCTCGATGCCCCTGCCGGCGGCCTCGTGGTTGAGCGCATGCAGCACCGTTTCGGTATGGGTGTCCAAGGGCCAATCCGACTCGGGGATGAGGACGGCCAGCCGTAGCGCCTGGGGGCGGGCCTCGATCTGCTCCACCAGCCAGCGGGCCCGCTCGGGGGCCTCGGGTAGAACCACCACGGGCCGCCGCTGCCGCACGTCCAGCAGGCCGTGTGCGACCGCCAGTCGCAAGGCGCCGACCAGGGTCGTCTGCGACACCCGGCACTCACGGGCCAACTCGCGAACGGGGGGCATCCGGGTGCCCGCCGGCCAGCGGCCGGCGGCTAGCTGTCTGAGCAATTGCTCCAGGACTCTCTCGGCGATTGCACCGCGACGCATAGGCCTTCTCCTGGCGCACAAAGTCACACTTAACAATCCGTGGTGCTCTACCAGCCTGCTCCACATGTACTCTAACTCCTTCTTAAGGCGAAGTCAAGTTCCTTCTGCCTTGCTTGTTGACACGGATCGCGGGGCGCTCCGCCAACGCCGCATCCTATTGCCGCACAATGACTTACGTCTCACGCCGGGGCGAGCGGGCGCCAGGCAGTCCCTGCGGGAGGTCAGCGTTGCATCCGCCAGCATATCGTGCATAATTACCCTGTCAGGAGACAGGTGGCGAACTCCGCTCTTGTGCTTCCCCGTGCGGGATCCCAGGGAAGTCCTGGATCTGATCTGGGGCTGGCGCACGCAGGGAGACCATGGTGGGTCAACGCGGGGGGAGGCAGTGCCTGACTGGCGATCCCGGAGCCCCTCACTTGGTTTCCGGGTTGCGTTGTGACATGCCGCGCCAGCAGGGCGCGGTCCGGGGCAGACAGAAAGGAGAGGTGCGATGAAGGCGATGATATTCAGAGGTCTGGTTCTGCTGGTGTTGGCTTCGTCGGTCATGGGCCAGGCCGTGCAGATTGACATGACGGGCGGCAACTACGACGCCTACATCACCACCTACGAGGCCACCTACTGCAAGGACACCTACAACGATCAGCCGGGCGACGTCCTGGGCGAGCACCACATCGAGCAGCCGTACGGCAGCCCGTACACCGGCGCGACCTTCGCCGTCCAGTCGGAAGTCGACGCCCACTACCCCGGCCAGGGGCTGGTCGGGCTGCCGGACAACGGCGTCATCACCACGACCTACGGCACGTTCCAGTTGGCCACCGGCAGCCGGGACACCGGCCCCTTCCCGCCTGAAGACCTGGCCAGGAACACCTTCTTTGCCTTCAAGTACAACTCGGGCGACACGTATCCCGCCACCATGATGTTCAAGCCCGGTGAGCAGAAGAAGTACAACAACATCAACATCGTCTTCGAGGGCAAAGGAACGGTTTACATCAACGCCCTGTACGACGACGGCGCCGGCGGTGTGGAAGAGGTCCTGTTGTTCTCGGGCGACGTGCCCAAGTGGACCTACACGCCGCCGCAGTCGGGCTTCGATCAGGCCGGGGCCACCTGCACCGCCTACTGGCGAACGCGGTACTACCAGTACACCCGGTGCCTGTCATACGAGGCCGAGCCGGTTCGGTTGTGGACGTTCAGCACCCCGCTGACCCTGGACCCGGACAAGACGCTCATGGGCCTGAAGACCGACGTCGCGATAGGGTCCGGCACGCGGGCCCTGTGCATCTACGGCATCACGGCCTATGAGGCGACCGGGCCCGGCGAGCCGGACAGCATCACGGCCTCGGTGATTCCCGAGACGATTGCAGACGACGGCGGCGTCACCGCCACGATGACCATCACCGTGCGCGACGCCAACCAGAACCTCCTGGGCGGCCTGGCCGGCGACATCACGGTGCAGCAGACCGGCGGAACGGGAGCGGCTTCGGCCGGGACGATCGCCGAGACAGCCACAGAGGGAATCTACGAGGCCACGATCACCGGCACCGTCGCGGGCGACGTCGTGCTGACGGCCTACCTGAACGAGGGCGAAGGCGACGAACTCAGCGACGCGGAGCCCGACACGGTCACCGTGTACGATCCGGACGAGGTCACCCAGGGCACCGTTGTCGCCAGCCCCGACCAGATTCCCGACGACGGGACGTACGGAAGCGTCATGACGATCACCCTGAGGAACGCCGTGGGCGAGCCCGTCTCCGGTCTTGCCGACGACCTCACCGTGTCGCAGGCCTCCGGCACAGGCAGCGCCCTGGTCGGAGCCGTCAGCGAGACGATGCCCGGCACCTACGAGGCCGACGTCACCGGCACCGGTGCGGGCGCCGTCGAGTTGAGCGCCGTCCTCTACGAGGGAACGGCAGCGGAGTTGCCCATCGGCTCGGACACCGTCACGGTCTTCACGCCGGGCGCGAACGACTACCCCATGGCCGATGCCGGGAGCGCTGCCAACGTGACCGACACGGACCGCAACGGACGCGAGGAAGTGACGCTCGACGGCTCGGGGTCCTACGACGCCACAGGCGTCACGCGATACCTCTGGACGGTCGGCGGGTCGGTGCTCTACGACACGGACTACGAGTGGTTCTCGTCCGTAGCCGTCGTGGAGATGCCCGTCGGCGTGTTCGAGGTGATGCTGACCGTGTTCGACGAGGACGATCACTACCACTCGGACACCGTGCAGGTGACGGTCAACCCCGGGGCGGCGGACGACTCGGTGCCGCTCGACCTCTCGGCGGGCTTCAACTACGACGCCGTGGGCACCGCCGACGAGGTCCTCGCGACCGAGGGCTGGTACGACTACTACCTGGCCGTCGACATCAACCGCCTGTTCCTCAGCGGCCGCGTGTCCCGGGCCCTGACGTTTGCCTACACCGACGATCCGTGGACGGGCATCGCCATCTCGCCGCCCGACCTGGAATTCTACAACATCACCTACCAGATGGAGTACCCCGGGGGATTCCCGGGAGGGAGCAGCGCCTGCTACGCGCACGCTCTCGGCGACGCGAACACCGTCCCGCTCGTGGCCTACACCGACTACGGCACCTACCAGCTTGGCCCGTGGGACGCCGGGGCCGCTCTGGCCGACACCACGCAGTACATCATGCCGGCCCAGCCCAACTGTGTGGTCCTCGGGACGCGCTACGGTTACTTCGCCGCGGATGCCAGCGACAACCCGATCGAGGCGGGCTACGCCGCGAAGACGGTCATGCTTGCCCCGGCCGATCAGAAACATTATGACGACGTGAACTTCCTCCTCTCAGGCCGCTGCAGCGGCGACCTTCGGGGCGATCCCGAACTGCCGCGCAGGCGGTCCACCTTCCGCATCTACGCCCTCTATCAAGGCGAGGAGGCCACACCGGTCCTGCTGTTCGAGAGCCCGACGATCTACTACGACCCGGCCGAGCCCTACGGCGCCGGCGATCCGCGGAACGCCCGCAACGGCGGCGTGCCGGCACCCGGCGGCCTGTCAACCGATGTGGACACGCAGGCCATGTGGGACCCGGCCTTCGCCAACCACTGGCCCGGTCTGGGCGTCGCCGTCGGGACGAAGTACTACCAGACGTACGGCAACGGCACAATCTACGGCGACGGCCATGAGGCGGACAACGAGAAGTACTCCAGGTGCTACGCTGTCGAAGAGGGCAGCTCCCTGTGGATGTGGGAGGTGGACACCGACGGCCTGGCGCTGGACTCGGCCAAGACGCTCGTCGGCTTCACGTTCGAGGTCGACGCCGGCCGCTATGCCCCCCTGTCGGGAGATCAGTCGGGCGACATGGTGAACATCTACGCCGCCAGCGCCCACGTGGCCGAAGGCTTGCCGCTGGAAGTTACCGCGGCCCTGGCCGCAGGCGAGGACTGGGTCTATCAGAACACCGAGACCACCACGGCCGACCGACACACCAGCCTGGCCACCATCAGCCTGGTGAGCGAGGCCAGCCCCGGCGAGGTGTATGACGTCTCGATCGCCGACGACGGCCCGGGCACCAACTTCACCCTCGGCGCGGTTGTGGACAACCGGCCGGGCCAGCAGACGCTGACCGTGCCCATCATCGGCGGACGGATCGGGGCCAGCGCGCCCGGCGCGAGTGGCGCGGCCTACACGGTCACGCTGACCGTCGAGGGCCAGACGAGCACCCAAAGCGACACCGCGGACGTCACGCTGGCACTGCGGTACATCGGTGACGTGGACGGCAGCGGGGCGCCGGGTGCCCAGGACAAGCAGTTCTTCAACCAGCGGCTGAACAACGTGGCGACCGCGTACCCGGACCGTTGCTATGACTTGAACGGTTCGGGCGGCGCGCCCAACGCCGAGGACAAGCAGGTGATGAACCAGGTCCTCAACGGCGTGTCGTTGCCATAAGGTGAGTGTCCCCTTGCCTGTTCAGGGCATCGGCAGGTTCAAGGCAGAGAGTTCAAGTTGGGGCGAGCGTGCTCGGATGTAAAGCCCCAGGCATCATCAGGTGAAGTTGCAAGAGGCCCTTGCGAAGCAGTAACGTGCAGAGAATGTTGTGATCCTGTGATCCGGTGGCCGGCCTCCATTCTCCTCTCTGTGAGGCCGGTCACCCCTGATTAGGCAGCGACACGCAAGTGCGCTTGACGTGAACCGGGGGATAGACGCGCCGGCGCTCGCCCGAGGGGCGGTCTCCGGTGCCCTGCCTTGTAGCGTTTCTCGTCTGCGGAGGAGTCTGTGTCTGCACCCGCGCTTGACTCTGCCTGAGGCGAGTCTTCGGCAAGTGCCGGGCGAGCCGCCTACCTGTCCGAGGAAGAAGGGAGCGAGTGGTGATGAAGCTGATGGGAGCCGGGACCATTCTGATGGCCGTGCTGATCATCTCCCTGTCCTGTGCAGCCGCCGAGCCGCGCGTCAGGCTCGCCGAGAACGGCGGACTACTGGTGGACGGCAAGCCGTTTCTGCCCATCTTCGTGTGGGCGCAGCCGATGAAGCTCATCGAGTTCCACAAGGGCCTGGGCATCAACACCCTGCACGCCGGGAGCAAGGACGACTCGCCCAAGGAACTGCTCGACAAGCTCCACGCCGCGGGCATGTTCGGCTGGATGAATCTCAACCTGATGAACCCCGAGACGGTCGGTCACCCGGCGGTCCTGTGCTGGACGTCGATGCACGAGTACGACTCGCCGCAGGCCCCGCTCTACAAGGCGGACCTCGGCGGCAACGCGACCAGCCTCTGGATCGAGGGCGAGCAGCCGAGGGAGCACTCGTTCAAACAGGCCGGTTGGCTTAACGTCGAGAAGCCGCAGCTCTCGGGCGGCAAGTGGCTCGTTTCGAGCGCCGCTGGCAAGGGCAAGGCCGTCTACGAGTTTACCGTTGAGAAAGCGGGCACCTATAACCTGTGGGTCCGCGAGTTCTACAAAACCCGGGCCAACCCCACGCGGTGGACGCTCGACGACCAAGCCCCGCAGGAAACGCCACGCTCGCTCGGCACCAAGGAGTCCAAGGGCGTCGCCCCCAGCATGGCCGTCGGCTGGGGGAAGTACGGCACGGTCGAGCTCTCCAAGGGCAGTCACACGCTGACGCTCGAGGTGGTCCCAGGCCAGACCCAGGGCGGACCCGGCAAAGAGCCCAACATGAAGCTCACCCTGTGGGCCGTTGACGTAGTCTGCTTCACCACGGCCGAGACGTACCCACCGGCCCTGAAGGGCGACTACCTGCCGCGACGGTCCCCCGACGAGGCCGCGGCCAACCTCCGGAAGATCCGCGAGGCCGACCCGAAAGCCCTGGCGGCGCTGATCTTCACCGGGGCCATCGCCGAGAAGGTGGAGGGCGTCGCCAAGCAGCGCATCCCGGAGCGCACGTACAAGGCGTTCATGGACGCCGCCGACGTCGTCACCTACGACTTCTACCCGTCCAGCGGATGCAACAAGCCGTACCGCCTGCCGCAGACCGGGCTGTCGTGCCGCGAACTTGTGAGCTGGGCGCCCCGGGGCAAACCCGTCTGGGCGTTCATCGAAACCGGCCAGATCAACAACAGCTTCCCCTCGCCCACGCCCGAGGAGATGCGGGCACAGATCTGGAGCTGCATCGCCAACGGGGCCAAGGGCATCGGCTACTTCACCGTTGCCTTCGACCCGTTCCGCTGGACGAACTTCGGCGAGGGCATCGAGGGCGAGCTGAAGCGCTCGAACGCCGAGCTGGCGGCACTCGCCGGCCCCATTGTCATGGGTGACACCGACAAGGGCCTTGCGGTGACGGGCGACGAGGTGGACGACAGGTGGGCCCTGGGCCACGCCATCCACGCCATCCGCAAGGACCATGAGGGCAAAACCTATGTCATCGCGGTCAACGTCTGCCGCAAGGCCGTCACGCCGATGTTCCGTCTGGAGGGCGTGGTTGCTGACAAGGCCGCCGTCTGGAAAGAGGACCGAACGGTGGCCCTGAGCGACGGGGCGTTCAACGACACGTTCGAGCCCCTGGCGGTACACATTTACACAGTGCCGTAACCGGTGCCGCGCCCCGCTTGTGTAAGCGGGCGGGGGGCCTATCCGACAGGGAGTCATTGCCATGAAGAATCGGCCCCTAGCCGGGTTCACCCTCATTGAGATGCTGCTGGTGATCAGCATCATCATCCTGCTGATGGCGGTGCTGGTTCCGCAGATCGGGGCAGTGAAGCAAGCCATCAAGATCAAGGACACCCAGCGCAGGATCGCCATGATTCACCAGGTGGTCGAGGACTACAAGCGGATCTACTATGCCTGCCCGCCCAGCCACAGCCCCAATCGGAACATGAAGGCGACGGACACGACCAGTTACCCGCGCTATAGTTATCCCAGTGGCGACTATGCGGACTACCTGTTCCACTATCCGCAAGGCACGTCACAGCCGTTCGGCGGGAAACTCCTCGCCTACTTCCTCATGGGGCCCACCGGCACGGGGTGGCACCGACCCAAGAACCCCAGGAACACGGCCGACCCCGACTATCGTAACCGCGGAATCACCGCCGAGTGGGAGGTCCCGGACGGGCTCTCGGCGTGCCTGAAGAACGGTCCGGTGGATGCCGGCGATCACGGCGCCTACCTCGCGCCTTGCTTCATTGACGGCTTCGGCCTTCGGGAAGGGCGGGGCGGCATCATCGGGTACGCGGCAGCCAGTCCGCAGGCCTCAGGCCTGAAGCGGTGGTCGGCAGGCGGCAACTACCCCTTCCGAACAGCCTATTACTGGGACTGCCGAAAGGTCAGCGGAAGCTGGGGCGACGGACGCGGCGACGACCATATGAACCGCATGTTCGAACAGTGCCCCCACGATTTCGTGCTCCTCAGCCCCGGGCCGGACTGCCACTACGGCTGGCGCGTCTACGGCATGAGATACGGCGGCCAGACCCGCAAGAGCTGGTACGCCGATTTCAAGAATGGCGTCACCGACGACATCGCCAACTTCCCGCTGAGGTGAGCCGAGCGTCCGGCGCAACCGCTGTCGCCAGGTCACGCCGTGCGAACGTCATCCCACCGTGATCGCCTTGGTGTTCTCCCAGACGCCGTGCAGGTTGCACTTCTCGAACGCCCGCAGGACACCGTCGCCCGCGGCGACATCCGGCTCAAGCATCACGGTGAACGTGACCTTCGGCTCGGTCGTGGCCCCGGCCAGGGCGGCCCGGGCCAGCAGGACGTACCCCTTGTACAGGTCGACCGACTCGATGTGATGGCCCGGCTCGTTGGGATGCTTCAGCAGTTTCCCGACGTGCACGGTGACCTCGAACGGCTCGCCGGCAGTCACGGAGTCCGGGGCCTCGATCACCGGCACGTGTTTCTTCTCCAGGTCCGTCATGTTCGCCGGGTCCTTCGCCTTGTTCACTCGCGTCAGCAGTTCGGGCAGCTCAGCCATAGGGAGATCTCCTTCCTCGACTCCGTGCGTGCAGGTTCGTGGCGCCGCCGGACCGGGCGGTGATACTGCGACTCCATTATAGACCGGCCACCGCGCATGCGGCGGGGAAGATTGCCGCGATGTGAATCCGCCTTACCGGTCGGCCCCGGCTGCTCTGACCAGGCCCAGTTCGGCCGCCAGTGACCGGTGCGGCTGTCCGATGGGAAAGAACGTTCGCCGACTCCATTGCCAGTGGAACCCGTCGGCGTCCGCGGGCCACTGGACCTCGCCGCCAGCCGCGGCCACCAGGAACGAGAATCGCCACCGGCTGCCGCGCGACCAGGGAAGCTCCTTCAGGGCCTCGCGCGGGATGGCCGCCTCGTAAACCGCCTGGCCGTCCGTGTCAACAATGGCCACCCGCGCCCCGGACACCTCGCCCCACAACGGGTCGGCCAGGTCCGCCACGGGGTTCCGCAAGTCCATGCCGGGCGCGAGCATGCGGACCACCGCCGGCCGCCGCGCCGTCGGAACCAGGGCCACCACGTGCGACGGGTCCGCAGCCCCCTGCGGACCGAACGCCAGTTGAACGGTCCCTTCACCCCATGGCGTGCCGCCGGGGTCCGTGGTCGGCGCGACCGTACGCGACCGCGCGAGCCGCGCGCCGGCAAGCGGCACCCGGACCGCAACGTAGAGATAGTCCCGGTCGTGAGCCAGGCGCATCTCGGCCACCGGCGACCCTGTGGGCTGGTTGACGTGGACGGCCGCCGCGCGTTGATCCGATTCCGGCGACGGTAGCCGGGCGGTTAGTACCGGCGCGGCCGCCCATTCGTCGAGCCGGCCGTCCACGACGATCTGCACCTCGGGCGCCACCACCTGGTGGGCCACCGCCGCCTGCTCCGCCGTCCAGTCGCCGACCGCCGCCCGGATCGTGACCGGGTGGGCATTGTCGACGTTGCGCGCCGCCTTCTTGAAGCTGAACTCCACGCGCGACTCGCGGCCGGGTTCGGCACGAACCGTCTTCGTCCGGCCGACCGGGATCCAGCCCCTGGGGCCGGTCACCGTGACGGCCGTCCGATGCACGCCACCCGTGAGGCCGCGCACATAAACCGGAACGGTGACCCGCGGCCCAACGGGTGCCGTGATGGTGCCGACGCGCACGGCCACTGGGGCGATGCCCGCCACGCGGGCCTGGCGCAGACGCCGGACCAGGTCCGAGGCGCTCAGCCGGTCGCTCGTGATGTAGATGGGCGCCGGGCCGAGAGGCACCAGCAGCGACCGTTCGCGCCACAGGCCAAGGCGCGATCCCAGACAATCCGCGGCGTCGATGTGTCGGGCATCCGGAATCTCGATCATGCCGCGACATGGCGTCCCGAAAGGTGTTCCGTCCTCGGTGACACGGCTCCAGAGGACGGCCACGCTCCGGCGGCCGCGCAAGCCGAAGACCGGTGAGCGAACCAGGTCGAGCCCCGGCCAGACGTCGCCGTGGAACGTGGCCCCCTCGAGCCGCCGGGCGAGTGCCGCCATGACCGCCGCGGGCGCCGGATCGCGGACGGTGCTCACCGGCAGTTCAACGTTGCCCCCCACCGCGAGCACCGAGACGACCGTCCTGGCCAGCATCCAGGCCCGCCGCTGCGGCGACTCGACCACCGTCATCTCTCCCAGCCGGACGGTCCACTTGTCGGCGCCGGCCCGGGCGGCCACCCATGCGGCAAAGGACGGGTCGCCGCCGACATCGGTGAATCGCGCATCGCGGCCCCTAGCCGACACGCCGCGCAGCGTAAGAAAATCGTTCACCAACTGCGGCGTGCCGCTAACCCAGAGCCCGTCGACCAGGTCACCGCGGTGGCTGAGGATCGCGCGGGTTTCGATGTCGAGGTGCCGCAACAGGTCGGCCGACGACGACCCAAGCCGCTCGAGCGGCTCCGGCAGGATATCCCACCGTGCGACGGTCGGCAGCGC
>Ga0272444_10001864_pt1 | contig 19883 bp, 19 predicted proteins | sample SSMForm13_FD_201033 | JGI IMG/M metagenome (GOLD analysis project Ga0272444, IMG submission 201033) | Marine sediment archaeal communities from Little Sippewissett salt marsh, Falmouth, MA, United States - SSM-Form-13 | ecosystem: Environmental > Aquatic > Marine > Wetlands > Sediment ... | reverse complement strand
GCCTTTCTATAAGACCGTCGATATCCCGGGCAGTGGCAGATGGTATCGATTATTGGTAGGTCAATATGATAGCAGAAATGAGGCCTTGAAAGCCGGGGAAAGGCTCAAGCGCCAGGGAATTATTAAAAAAGTCATTATTCATGAACTTGAAAAAGCAGTCAATAAACTTCCCAAAAAAAGCATAGCGATCACAAAAAAAAGCAAAACCGTCACTCAGAGAAGTACACCTGTTAACAAACCACAAAAGATAAGCGTACCGGTCAACAAATCGGAAAAGAAAAGTACTCTTGTTGGAACAAAAATTCAGCAAGAAAGACCGGTCAAACTGCGCGCTGATCGAGGCGGTGCGATTCGGAAAAAGATATTATCCGGCAGAAAAGAGAATGGTGGTGATCATAAGGCGACAGATCATAAGACCAAAAGTATATCCAAACGAACTTCTGTCCCCCCAACAGAAAAGAAAGCATCACTCTATGACAGGGCCTTACTCGATTTTCAGTCGGGGCGATATGAAGATGCCATGAAAAAACTGACTGAAATCACCAATGGTAATCCTGCAAATATCAAGCAGAAGGAAACCGTGTTACGGTGTCTGGCGGATTGTTATTATATGGTGGGTGAAAAAGATGGCGATAAAAAAAACTATTTAAAGGCTATTGATCGCTATCGATATATCATCAAGTTCTATACTGATTCTCAAAAGAAAAATGTACCGGTCATGTATCGTTTGGCCAAGAGTTACTATAACCTGAAATTTTATTACCAAGGGATAAAAGAATATAAAAATCTTTATACGAAATATCCCACGTCAGTGTATGCAGCGGAATCACTCTTTATGGTTGGCAAAATGTTGTATCTGACGAGAAAATATGAAGGGGCGATAAAAGAATATAAGAAGTATGTGAAAACATTTCCTGATGGCAAATATGCAACAGCGGTTTATCTGCAAATAGGGGATTGCTATGCTCAGATGCATCAGTTCGATGCGGCCAATCACTGGTACGGGAAAGCTTTGAAAAAGTGGCCCCGTTTGGAAGATGTTCCCAAAAATGTACTCATGAAAATAGGATCAAATTTTCTAAAAGTCGGCAAATATCATAGTGCTTCAGAAATATTTTTTGTCTATATGAATTTGTTTCCTCAGGACAAAAATTCTGCTGATATCCTTTATAAGCTTGCTCAATCCTATATCGGTGTAGGCCAATTATCGCTCGGCCTTAAAGTGTTAACACAGGTGATTGAACGATACCCGAAAAGCAAAGAAGCACAGGAAAGTGCAATTATGATGGCTAATATGGGAATTAGAAATCCCGGCCTGAAAGTGCCAGTTCATATTCTGAGCAGTCTGGAGCATTACCGTAATCCCGTAGACACATACGAATCTATGATGAATAAAGTATCTCAACCTGAGATGAAAGAGGAAATACTGTATCAGAAAGGGGATGCCTTGTTTAATAAGCAACAATACCGTGAGGCATTTGAAACCTTTACTGTGTTACTGAACCGTTTTCGATGGGGGAAATACAAAGATGCAGCCAGGAAAAATCTTATCGTCTGTGCCAGTCACCTGGTTAATCGTTGTTTTTCAAAGGGGGACTATCTCAATGTTTCGAACATATATTTTTTGGTGAGGGAACACGGTCTGATGGAAAAAAGTGATTTTGAAACGTTGTTCAAAATGGGAATCAGTTTGAAAAATACCGGTCTGGCAGCTCTTGCAACGTCAGTCTTCGAAGAAATGAAAGATATGTGTAAAAACGAAAGTGAAACTGAAAGGACTTCGCTCGCCTTGGCAGAGATCGACTACGATCAAGGTCGATTTGAGAGCGCGAAGAAAATTGCTATAAATATACTGAAGAAGCAGCCGCTAATGGAAGAGGGACTTCTCGTTAATACGAAAAAATTGTTGGGGGACATTTACTATCAGGAGGGTCTCTTTAAAAAGGTGGCAGGTTTCTATTCTGATGTGCTCGGTTCCGGGAAATATTGTGAAAGGATCGATGTTGTGTATAAGCGATATGCCGATTCTTTAAAGGAAATAGGATTTTCTCCTTCTGCAGTCATTAATTATAAAAAAGCCATCAGTACGTATAAAGGTTCGAACGTGGCACAGTGCAAACCAATAGTTGCCGGTTCTTATCAAGGCCTCGGTGACTGTTTCTTTGAAACGGGAAAATATCAAAAGGGAATTTCCATGTATCAGCAGTCTTTGGCTTACGTCCCTGAAGACGAACAAAATTTGTGGACTCTCTATGAAATTGGGTGTGGATACATGAAATTAAATGATGAAATTTCAGCAGATATGGCCTTCAAATCTTTGACAGAAAAAAGCAAGGAAGAATTTTGGACACGCGTGGTTGATTATTATCGAGAGGATAGAATCTGGTCGCAAAAATACAGCAACTATCTGGTCGCGAACTGATTCGCTGTTCGGAATAGTATGAGGATTGAGAAAGTGGAAGAGATGAACAAACGAGCGGAAAAACTTACGGCTATGGGCGATTTGGCCGCAAATATTGTTCACGAAATTAGAAATCCCTTGGGCAGTATAGAACTCTTCGCATCCCTTATAATGAGGGAAGGCAGGGATAAGAAGGTCCGGGACAGAGCGTCACAGATCATTCGGTCTGTAAGGAATGTTGATACGACGTTATCCAATCTTCTTTTATGTGCCAGAGAACTCAATCCGATCATGAAAAGAGTTAATCTCCTCAGTGTTCTCAGGGAGGTTGTGGCTTTTGCCCAAGACCTTATAGAGAAAGAAGACATCGTGTATTCAGTGTCATATGCGGATGTGGATCTGTATGTTGAGGGTGATACCGAATTGTTGAAACAGGTCTTTTTAAATCTGATACTGAACGCGTATCAGGCGATGCCTGATGGCGGGCATTTTCATATTGAAACAAAAATGTCTGAACGAAGAGACAAGGAGGGGAAACAGCAACAATCATATGCTCATGTCAGCTTTGTCGATACAGGTGTAGGAATTCCTTCGGAAAACATTCAGAGAATATTTAACCCTTTCTTTACGACCAGGGAAAAGAGTGCAGGGATCGGTCTTGCAATCGTTCATAACATAGTTGGTATTCACGGCGGTACTATAGATGTGAAGAGCGGAAAGACCGGTGGAACCGTTTTCCACGTAACCCTTCCACTGATAAGAGAGTATGAAACGGAATTGAACAGAAATAGTTAACTTGGATAATTATATTTCATGGAAACAAAATCGATTTTAGTTGTAGACGACGAACCTTCAATGAGAATGGCCCTTTCCGAATCTCTTGAGAGCTGCGGGTATGGTGTCGTTACGGCAAACAATGGTGAGGACGCATTGAACAAGTTTCAAGAAGGATTGTATGAAGTTGTTATCACGGATGTAAGGATGCCAAAACAGGGCGGAATGGAGGTTCTCCGCCGTATTAAAGAAATCTCCCATGAAACTCCCGTTATTGTCATTACAGCGTATGGAACTGTCAACACGGCAGTGGAAGCGATGAAGGAAGGTGCTTCTGACTTTATCATGAAACCATTCTCGTTAGAGCATCTGGAGTTAGTGGTAAAAAACGTCGTGTCAAAGAATGAGCAGGATGAAACTACGTCAGGATATACGAAACGAGAGCACCGCTCTTCAAAGAAGACAATTGTAACAAGCGATGAAAAGATGCTGTCCCTCCTGGATTTACTGAAAGGTGTAGCCAGGAGCAGCTCGAGTGTTCTCATACAGGGTGAGAGCGGGACCGGGAAAGAATTGATAGCCCGTTATATACATTGTTGCAGCGACAGGTCACGCATGCCGTTCGTAGCAGTTAATTGTTCTGCCATACCGCATAATCTCCTTGAAAGTGAGATGTTCGGTCATGAAAAAGGTGCGTTTACCGGTGCGACCATAAAGCGATTGGGAAAGTTTGAATCGGCACATGGTGGAACGCTGTTACTGGATGAGATCAGCGAGATGGATCTCCAGCTTCAAGCAAAACTTCTCAGGGTTATTCAGGAATCTGAAGTGGATAGACTAGGTGGGAAGGGTCCCGTACCAGTCGATGTGAGAATAATAGCGACAACAAATGCCGATCTGAAAAAACGCGTTTCCGAAAAGAAATTTAGAGACGATCTCTACTATCGCTTGAATGTCATCCCTGTCAAGATTCCGCCACTAAGGGAACGAAGAGATGATATTGGTGTATTGACTGACTATTTTTTAAAAAAATTCAACAAACGTAATGGAAGCAAAAATGCCACGGTTTCAAAAGATGTCAAAGTAATACTGGAAGAACATGATTGGCCGGGAAATGTGAGAGAACTGGAAAATGTTATCGAACGGTCGGTATTAATCTGTAGAGGCGACACAATCCTGACCGAACATCTTTATATGGATGGAGACTGCGGGGGTACGGAAGACACAGAAAATACACATCAAATGGCCAGCGTCGAGCAGGCTGATACGTCACAGGGATTAACGTTGCGAGATTATGAAAAGAGACTCATATTCGATACATTAGAAAAAGCAGGTGGGAATAAGACACGGGCGTCAAAAATATTAGGTATCAGTGTTCGAACAATGAGGAATAAGCTCAATGAGTATAAGAATGACGAATCTATGATCGATAACAGGTGAGAGGTGAGCACAGACTAATAGCTCGTTTGTGTTGCATTTTGGTATGAGCATTGCATCTTAGTTCTTGAGAGGTACTCATATGGACAAGTTATTCGGCAAAACAGTGGACATGTTATCAACCATGATGGAATATCAGTCTAAGAGACATAAACTGATAGCCGCAAATATCGCAAATATCGATACGCCGGGATATAAACCGAAAGATCTTGCCTTTAAAACAGAGCTGGACGGAATGATGTGCAGTGAAAAAAATGTTGCCATGAATAAAACGAATCCCGGGCACTTGTTTTCAAAGGATTGTAATGAATATGACGTGGTTAATACAGGTAATGCAGTAAACATTGATAAGGAAATGACACGATTGGCAGAAAACAATTTAATGTATAATCTTTCAGTAGAGTTGTTAGCAAGAAAGTTCAAAAGTCTTACGACGGTACTCAGGGAGGTGAAGTAATATGGATTTTGCTGATACATTTAAGGTCTGTGCATCGGGGTTTGCAGCCCAGCGGGCTAAGATGGACGTTATTGTTACAAACCTTGCGAATGTTAACACGACACGCACACCTGAAGGTGGGCCATATAAGAGAAAAGTTGTTGTATTTTCAGCTGAACCCGTGAACGGTAGTTTTGATAATGTTCTGGATGCATCTTTGCAAGAGGTTCGAGTCGACGACATAGTTGAAGACGAAAAAAGTATAAAAACGAGCTATGACCCGAACCATCCCGATGCTGATGAGAGTGGATTTGTTTCCAAGCCCGACATTAATTCGATTATTGAAATGTCAGATATGATAGCGGCGCATAGAGCATATGAGGCGTGTGTCACCGTGTTCGATGCAACGAAGAATATGGCACTTAAGACATTGGATATCGGGAAATAGAAGCCGGGTTGTAATGGCAGAGTCTGAAAATTCCATCTTTAATAGAAAAGCAATACGCGCAGATTATCATGATTTTTCAACACAATCTGTGTTTTCAAATAGCAGGGGGTTAGTATCATGGATAACGTATCAATTCGCGGTAATCTTACACCACACCTCTCGAACAACCAGGGGGAAAATGTTGCCGGTAAGAATATCAAAACATCTTTTGGCGATGTATTAAAAAACACGATCAGCGAAATCAATGAACTCCAGGTAGATGCCGACAAGGCTATCACAAAGGTGGAACTTCAAGATTCAGGCAGTATACACGAAGCCATGATAGCCTTGGAAAAGGCAAACATTTCCTTCAGGGTAATGATGACGGTGAGGAATAAGATTATGGATGCCTATCAGGAAATCATGAGAATGCAAGTTTAAATGTGGATATCGTAAAACAATATACATGGAGAAAAACAGGGCATAGGGGAATATGGATTCGATATTTCAATTCGTAAGTCAAGTATTAAAGGGTTTCAACGCACTGACACCATCCAAAAAAATGGTTGTCGTAATAGCCGCGGCCGTCAGTCTGTTGAGTGTCTGGTCGTTGGTCTTTTTTGTGAACCAACAAGAATACAGGGTACTCTTTTCAAATCTCTCCAATGATGACGCAGGTAAAATTATTGCCAGACTCGAGGAAAAAAAAATTCCCTACAAACTATCTCCGACAGGGGATTCCATCAAGGTATCATCACAGAAAGTCTCAGAGTTGAGGCTCGATTTAGCATCGTCAGGATTACCGCAAGGCGGGGCGGTGGGATTTGAGATATTTGATGATAAAAATTTTGGGGTTACTGAATTTGTTCAACAACTCAATTACCAAAGGGCGTTACAGGGAGAATTGGCACGAACGATTAGCAGCCTTGATGAAATCCAAAAGAGCAGAGTCCACATTGTCATACCCCAAAAGTCACTTTTTATCGAGCAGCAGGCAAAACCCACAGCATCAGTATTTTTAAAACTGAATTCAAGAAGAAAATTGCAATCATCTCAAGTGGACGGGATCATCCGGCTAGTGGCCAGCAGTATAGAAGGCCTGAACCCGAATGATGTGATGGTTGTCGATAGTAGTGGCAATGTTTTATCAAAGACGGCACCTGACTCTGAATTTTCACAGATGACAAATTCCCAGATAGGATATCAGAAAAATGTAGAAAAGGAACTTTCTACCAGAATACAGTCCATGCTGGAAAAGATAGTCGGTCAGGGTAAAGTTGTTGCCAAAGTCTCCGCCACACATGATTTTCAGGTTACTGAAAAGACAGAAGAAGTGTATGATCCTGAGGAACCGGTTGTCAGGAGTGTTCATCGCAAGATTGAAAAATCGGGTATACCTTTTTCCGGAAGAGGACAAAGTACAGTAAGCCCTACGGTGAAACAGGGTAATGATGTCTATCGTTCGAGTCGAGAAAACAGTGACGAGGTCATTAATTATGAAATTACACGGGTTGTCAGTAAAACGGTGATGCCCGTAGGAGAAATTAAGAGACTGTCAGTAGCAGTCCTTGTGGATGGAAATTATGCGAAAGATGATAAAGGGATAGAAACGTTTCAACCACGATCCAAGGAAGAAATGACTGTCTTGGAAAATCTTGTGAAAAAATCGGTTGGTTTTGATGCCAGACGGGGAGATACGGTTGTCTTATCAAGCGCTCCGTTTAAAAAGGTTCACATGGATGAGGCGATGATCGAGGAGGGTTCGTGGAAGAATATCCTGATCTCTTTGATCCCGGCGATTAAATTCGTCGTTTCTTTGCTGGCGCTCCTGTTGGTGGTATTTATTGTTCTCCGACCTTTAGTGGCATTCCTTATGGCGAAGGGTAAGGAAGGGGGTGTCAGGATGAGTGACAGGTATGTTGCAGACGGTCAACTTGATATGGAAAGTAATTACATGAAGTTAGATGACACAAACCAAGAAATGAAGCAAGAGGTTGAAATGGTGCGGCAGATGGCCAATAGAGATTCCCAGGATTTTGCAGAATTGGTTAGAAATTGGTTGAAATAAAGTTCCGAAAAGCATGGTAGTTAGGGGATTGTGATTTATGACGAACGATGAGAAGGCAGCGATATTGATCTTGAGCCTGGAAGAGAATCTTGCAGCACGTGTTTTGAAAAAGCTGAGACCCGATGAAATCAAGCGGATAGGTACATCCATGAATCGTCTAACGAAAATATCAAATTCGGATATGGAATTTGTTGCCAAAGAATTTTGTTTATTAGCTCGAGAGAAGGGAAAACGAATAGTATCAGTACAGGATGACGCTATCCGAAATATCATTATAAAAGCCATCGGGGAAGAACGGGCGGAGAAGCTCCTCGATGCAATCGAGAAGGATACTTTTAAAGTAAAGGCGAACCCCCTCATTGACAAGTTGAAAGATGTTGATCCCAAAGTTCTGGTGGAATTTACAAAAATGGAGCATCCCCAGACCATCGCACTTATATTGGCACATCTGAAACCTCCACAGGCAGCTGAAATACTCGAAAACCTGTCTTCCGAACAACAGGTTGAAATTCTGAAGAGAATGGCAACACTGAAAAGTGTTCCCCAAGAGTTTATTGATGAGATGACCAGGGCTCTCGAATCCGAAATTGTTGTTAGTGGTGGAGGAATGAATGAGCAGTTCTTTGGTGGCGTTAACATGGCGGCAGAAGTATTGAATCAAATGAGCAGAACTGCCGAGAACTCGATTCTGGAAGCGTTCGATAATGTTACTCCTGAGCTGGCAAACGAAATCAGAAATCTCATGTTTACGTTTGATGATGTACTGAAGTTAGATGATAAGAGTATGAGAGAGATATTACAGGAAGTCAGTGGTGAAGATTTGGCCCGTGCCATTAAGTCACTCGATCCGACTCTGCAGGAGAAGATCTTGAAAAATATGTCGAAGCGTGCAGCAGAGATGCTTATGGAAGATATCGAACTTATGCCGCCTACACGTGTATCTGAGATTGAGATGAGTCAGAAAACTATTATTGAAGTTGCGAAGCGATTAGCTTCTGAAGGTCGAATAGTAATTGCACGCGGAGCAGAAGAAGATGAGTTTATCTAATAAAATTATCAAGGCGGAAAACACAAAAATAATTGGTGCAAGGAAGAAAGCAGCGGCGAAGTTCGTTCATGTCGATATGACAGGGAGTGGTACAAACAACGCTGAACAGCATTATGACAATGGTGCCACCAATGCTGCAGCGATAGAAGATAGAATAAAGAAAGCAGAAAACGTGGCTTACAACACGGGGTATTCAGAGGGAATACATGAGGGGAGAACCAGAGAGAAACAAGAACTCTCTCTATCGCTGGCTTCTGTTGAGAAACTCATAACGACATTAAAAACATTGAAAACAGAACTCATGGAGCGATTTGAATCAGACATTCTCAGCCTCAGCATGGCAATTGCCGAGAAAGTCATTCATAAGGAGGTGTCAATAAATAGAGATGTCATTGTGGCTGTATTGAAAGACACCATACGACACATCAAGGATAAAGAAGGCTTGAGGATCAGGCTGAACCCCGATGATTATAATTACATGACAGAGATTAAACCGGATATTTTCAATAATTACATTGATATGAACAATGTAAGATTTGAAGTTGATGGACAAATTCAACGAGGGGGAGCTGTTGTTGAGACGAATTTTGGAGAAATGGATGCACAACTCGATCATCAATTACAGAGAATAGAGGAATCGTTGCCGTTACGATAGTGTTGATTTTATATGAATGTAAATTTTGCACAATACCACAAAATAGTTGAAGGGATAAATCCGGTCAGGGTTTATGGTAAGGTGAATGACGTTGTCAGCCTCCTGGTTGAGGGTCACGATCCGGGTACTTCAATCGGCGAGATGTGTAACATCTATTCAAATGGCACTGCCGCTCCGATCAGTTCCGAGGTAGTTGGTTTCAGGAAAGGAAAGGTGCTCCTGATGCCCATTGAAAGTCTTCAGGGTATTGGGCCGGGGTGTAAAATTCTTCCCTTGGGAAAAAAGGCTGATGTGAAAGTTGGTCATCAACTCTTGGGAAGAGTTATTGATGGATTGGGAAATCCCATCGATGATAAGGGCCCCATCGAGTGGCAGGAAGAATACCCGATTTATGCAGAACCCATCAATCCCCTTAAAAGGGCACGAATAAAGGAACCCATAGATCTGGGAGTAAGAGTGATAAACGGATTATTCAGCTGTGGAAAAGGGCAGCGGATGGGGATATTTTCAGGGTCGGGGGTTGGTAAGAGCTGTCTTCTGGGTACGATAGCACGAAATACGCGAGCAGATGTGAACGTTATCGGTCTTATTGGTGAACGAGGGAGAGAAGTTCGTGAATTTATTGAAAATAGTCTTGGTGAAGAAGGGTTGGCACGATCAGTGGTTGTAGTTGCAACATCTGATAGTCATCCCCTGATACGGATGAGGGCGGCGTATGTAGCCACATCCGTATCCGAATATTTCAGGGATAACGACAGGGATGTTCTCCTTATGATCGATTCTCTCACGAGATTTGCCATGGCACAGAGGGAGGTGGGTCTTTTCCTTGGTGAACCGCCGACGACAAAAGGTTATACGCCGTCGGTATTCAGCCTCATGCCGAAGTTGCTGGAAAGAACGGGAAATATTGAAGATGGTGGGAGTATCACGGGACTGTATACCGTGCTTGTAGAAGGAGATGATTTCAATGAGCCGATTGCCGATGCCGCTCGGTCCATACTTGACGGTCACGTGAGCCTGTCCCGGGATCTGGCAGCAAAAAATCACTATCCGGCTGTGGATATACTCAACAGTATCAGCAGAGTAATGATTGATATTGTTGATGATAGTCACAGGAAAAAGGCCAATGATATTCTGAATATCATGGCAACGTATAAAAAAGCAGAAGATTTGATCAACATAGGTGCCTATGTGAACGGAAGCAATCCCGAAATCGATTATGCTATACAAATGATAGACAGGGTAAATTCATATCTCAGGCAAGACTTTAATGAGGAAGTCAGTTTTAAGGAGAGCATCGAACAACTCATCTCTCTCTTGAATTAACGGTGGAATATGTTTCATTTCAAATTGCAGCCCGTACTCGATTACAGAAAACAGATAGAAGAACAGTTCCTATCCGAATTTGCAGATACAAAACGGCGCCTCAACTATGAAAAGGAACGATTAGAACTATTGGAGAACAAGAAAAAGGATTTAATTACTCAACTGGAATCGATGGGCGAAGGCGATGTTACCGTTGCCGATATTTCTCTGTGTCAATCATATTTAGAGCGGATGCGTGATGAAGAGATTTGCCAGTGTAAGGTTGTGGTAAGATTGGATGAAGAGCTGGAAAATAAAAGAATCAAACTTGTTGATGCGATAAAAAAAAGAAAGGTTCTTGAAATCATAAAGGAAAAGAAAACCGAAGAATATAAGACAAATCTCATTTACAATGAACGCAAAGAGTTGGATGAATTTGGGGTTTCCCGGTCCGGCAGAGGTAAAGACATTGAAGAAACTGATAATTACCTGTGAAATTTTCATACTGTTTATCTTTCTCGTAAAGATAGTCATGGTCGGAGGCATCGTAAAGAGTGCCGATTCCTTAAGCCCCATTTTGTCTGTCAATCAGGCACGTGCCGAATCAGCATCGAAAAATACTCGCACGTATCCTGTTAAAGTCAAAGATGTAAGTGAAGATCCTTTAATGACGGAGAAAAAACTTATGGCCTCATTATTGGAAAGTCAAAAAAAGGTTCAGGATCGAGAAGCTGTTTTGCAATCAAGAGAGAAAAAGTTGCGTTTATTGAAGACGGAGATACTTTCAAAAATTGACGAACTTCGCGAGATAGAGAAGAGATTAACGGTGGTTGTCGAGGCCATTAAAGAGGTTGATGATAAGAAATACCAGGACCTTGCGAGGGTTTATGAGTCGTCCCCTCCACCTCAGGCAAGTGCTATGCTTGAAAAAATGGATAAAAAGACAGCCGCGGCCATCATCATGAATATGAAGAGTAAAAAGGCCGGCGCAATATGGGGGCATATTAGTCCGAGCAAGGCGATCGAGATAACCAAAGAGATAACCAACCTACAGCTTTCATCCGGAGAGAGCAATCCTCGTTAGCAGATTATTACACAAACGAAAATCTATTTAAAATTCGAAGCACGAAGCTCGAAACAAATTCTAATATTCAATGACATAATGTTCAAAACGTAAGGACAGTGCCTCAGGTTCTGTCAAGAAGCGCAAATCATGTATCGTTCTGATATTTGGATTTTTGTCATTTCGTATTGTTTCGGATTTCGTGCTTTGACGTTCGGATTTTAATATACGTTTTCCCATTTCCAATTTTGAATTTCTATATACGGTTTCCGAATTCCGATTTTCGAATAAGGTCGGAATTTTTTTTCGTGTTCCCCGAAACCTGCAGGCAATATTTGCCTCTTTTTCAGACACCCTCCCTGTTTAAATTTTATAACCAAATGATATAATACAACATATATGGCTACGCTCATGTGGCACATCTCTTGCTCCCCTTCCCAACAAAGACATTTTCGATAAAGTGTTTCCTCTCTTTGTGTCGAGGAAACGGATTTGGTATATCCGCTAACCCAGAAAGTTGATGTTTCTATGAATACAGCAGGAACTATGGAAAGCTTGATGAACTGTTTTACCGATCTTTCAGGAGTGGAAAAAGGTTTACTCAAAGGCGGAACCGGAAAAGAACGATCGATAGACGGATCAGGAAGCGACGAGATGCCGTTCCTTCAGATGTTGAAAGAGAGTTTGCCATCCGTTTCTAAGAATAAAGCTTGTGTAATGGGAAAAGAGCATCTGACGAAACAAGAAGGGGCCGATCTCCAAGACGACGCCGTAAAGAATATTGTGAGTCTCAAAAAAGAGGATCTGAATGTATTGTTCTCTGCCCTGGCAGGATTGGGCAAGGATGTATTCGACAAAGGTGGGGGCACCTTTTTCTTAACAGAGGCTGGTGGAAAAGAACATGAGGCAAACCTCCTTATGCATCAACGTTTACAGAAGGGTGATGCTAATAATGCCATCTTAGCAGGAAGAAACGGCCAAGAGATATCGGCTCAGGATGTGAAAGATTTAATCAACAACATAATGAAAGGATTTGAGGGGGGTCGTTCCGGTAGTGAATCGGGATTCGTTTCCGGGAAAGCAAAACAGGGGATAGTCGATATTCTGAAAGGATTTGGCTTCAATGAAAAAGAAATCGAAGGACTTCCGTCTACCGGCAAGAATGAGAACAAACAGAATGAACTCGCTGCCGGGAAAGAATCTGACATTGCTCGAGATACAGGGAAGAAATTATTTGATGTAAAGACCGGGAAATTATCGGCGGCCTTTCAAGAGATCATAAAGGAATTTCGTGAATCGCAGTCCAAAAATGGAAACGCATTGCCGTTGACTACCGGTGAAGAATCGGAAGACGTGAAGAAAAGAATGACCGCTTTGAAAAGCAATGGCGGTGAGCAAAACAAAATCGGAACGATGAATACGGAAATGAAACAAAATGCCACGGTGCCGAAAACCGGGTTAGATACGGCAATGGCAGCTTTGAAAAGCAACGGCAGTGAACAAAACAAAATCGAAATGATGAATACGGAAATGAAGCACAATGCCATGGTGCCGAAAACCGGGTTAGATACGGCAATGGCAGCTTTGAATGCAGGGAGCAAGGACAATCATGAGGACATGAAAACAAGATGGAGTGTTCGTTCCGGGGAGGATTCGATTGGTACGAATGATAAGACATCGTTTCTAAAGGCGGGCAACACGCAGGGGCAAGGCGAAAAGGAAGGATACACGAAATTTGTAAATGAAAGTGGAATAAAGGATGTCGAAACTCTCAAGATGGAAGATGCCCACAAAGAAGGTCGATTGTTACATCGTTCAGGAGACGGAAATCATATGACGGTTTCTCAGAGTTCAACGGCATCAGCAAATGCCACTGAGAACCGCGGTGCTGTCGATATGAACCCCCGGGTTGTGATCAATCAGGTGATCGATGCCGCGGGGGACAAATTGACGAAGGGGTTTGGAAGGATACGAATTGAGCTGAGCCCACCTCATCTGGGTAAAGTTGATATGGATGTCCTCGTTCGTAACAGCAAGGTTCACGTGATTTTACAAGCAGAGAATTATGACGTGAAGCACCTGCTGCAATCAAACACGGAACAACTGAAGACATCGCTCCATACCCAGGGGTTGACTGCTGATACCATTACTGTCTCCGTCCAGGAGAGATCGGACGGGAACCATAACGAGTACGGTCAGAGCGGAACACTGTACCAGGAAATGAGTGACCGGGGGAATGATAGTGACGATCAGAAGGGACTCCATAATTCCGTGGCAGATACTTCGTCCATGCCACCGGAAGGGGAGTCAAACACAAGCCCTGACGGACGGATCAGCTTATTCGTATGATAAAGAGAAGAGATTTTGAGGAGGTATAAAAATGGATTATATCCAAGCCTTGAGTTCAAGTTATGTAAATCCTACATCAAATGATAATGACAAAGATGTGGCAAACAAAGACCAGTTTTTAACAATGTTGATTGCACAGCTCCAGAATCAGGATCCGCTCAATCCCGTGGACGGAACTGATTTTACTGCACAGCTTGCCCAGTTCTCGAGCCTTGAACAATTAACGAACATGAACACCAATCTTGAAACTCTCTTCGCAAATCAGCAGATGTCGAACAGGGTCGAGTCTGTGAATCTTATCGGTAAGGAAATTACAGCTCTGGGAAATACAGTCCAGGTTGATGGAACACCGGTAACGATTAGCTACAGCCTGCCGGAGGATGTCAGCGCAGGAACGATAGACATATATGGGCCTGACGGGAATATCGTGAAATCGATTGAGTTTAATAATCAGCAAGCCGGCACAAATTCCGTTGAATGGGATTGTCAGGGGGTTGAAAACGGTATTTGCCAGTTTACGGTACTTGCAGAAAATAGTGCAGGAACTTCCGTTCACGCGGATACACTCATAACAGGTCAGGCAACAGGCGTTACCTTTGAGGGTAATACGTCTTATATCCTGGTCGGTGAACAGATGGTTCCTGTTGAGAATTTATTATACGTAAAAGACAGTCAACACGAATAGAACACAATGTAAGATGAATTTAACAAAACGGATCAGGAGGTAAAGAGACATGGGGAGCTCATTATATGCGGGTATTTCAGGTTTAACGGCCAGTTCAAAGCAGATGGATGTCATCGGTAATAATATTGCCAATGTTAATACCATCGGTTTCCGGGCCGGGAAAATTCACTTTGCAGATATTCTGAGTCAGAGTATTACCGGCGGATCGTCAACCTTTATGCAGGTCGGCCGTGGTGTCGAAATAAGTGATGTTTCGACGCAGTTTTCTCCAGGATCATTTGAAACAACTGCAAACGCCACCGATCTTTCCATTGACGGAGACGGTTTCTTTATCGTCGAAGACGCCGACGGGGGATTATACTACACAAGGGCCGGTGCGTTTCATGTCGATAGTGATGGGTATCTGGTGGATGTCAATGGTTACGGCGTGCAGGGTTACAATCTTCTCTCGAGTGATCCGAATATGGTAACCGATATCAGCCTCAGTAATGTTCAGTCCGCACCGTCGGCGACGGCGACCATTTCTATCGGAGCAAATCTCGATTCAGCAACCACCACGGGAGATGTCTTCAACGCTGCCCAGACAGTCTATGATTCTCAGGGTGAGACGCATACGCTGAAGATGACATATCAGAAGACGGAGGAAAACGGCTATTGGAGCGCTCAGGCGTATCTGGATAATGTTGTAGCCGACACGCAGACATACTACGGACTTAAATTCGACGGTAATGGTGATCTGGATAAGGTTTACAGCTCCACACAAACCGAGACTATAACAACTGCGGGAACCGGTGCTGCTGCAATGACTGTGAATAATGAAGGGCAGATGTATCAGGATACAACCGCCCTTACTCCGATTCTTCTGACAAGAGGTGCCGATGAAGACACATGGACAATAACGCAGGACGGTGGTTATACAAATATGTCTATCACGCTTGGTACTGTTGGAGCTGATGATGAGGTTGCTATCGATCTGGATGGTGCAGGTGGTGCGGATGTTACTTTTGCCCTTTCAAATGTATGGGCGGCCGGCGATACCATACAGCTTGCCATCGATCAGACGGAAGTAGATCCTGCCGATGTTTCACTTACCCTTGCCACACTGTCGAATGGTGCAACCATCGGAAGTTCTAATGTCGTAACGTGGGATCTTGCCGGGACGACGGCGCAAACGCTGACAGGATATGCCAGTACGTCAGTGGTCAAAGCTTTAACCCATGATGGGTATGCCTCGGGTGTATTGAAAAGCCTTTCCGTAACAGCGGAGGGCATACTCAGCGGTTTCTTCACAAACGGGCAGACAGCCGACATCGGACGGATCGTTCTTGCCGATTTTTCAAATCCCTGGGGATTGAAGAGAATGGGGAACAATTTGTTCGGTGAAACGGTCACATCGGGAGCCGCAGTCCAGAATAATCCCGGTTCTGCCGGTATGGGTGATATCAGTCCGAACTCCCTCGAGATGTCTAACACGGATATTGCAACGGAGTTCATTAATATGATCACCGCCCAGCGGGCATATCAAGCCAGTGCCAAGGTTGTTACAACAACGGATCAAATGATGGGGGAATTGATGAACATCAAACGGTAGTCGTTGAGCGATCAGCATTCAGTGATCAGCCGTTGGCTTAAACCCGCAAACGTTTATGAAATGAGAAACGTGATCGCCTCGTTTTGTAAACGGGTATGAAATATTGATAAATATTCCATACGATGCCCCGCCTTCCAGGCGAGGTAATTCACGGATCATGAGGGTTGGACACCGGGTCTTCTCAGGTGTCCAGCCCTGTAGGTTTGTCATTGGTCTTTGCCGATCGATATTTGTTCGTAATTTCGATCATTTCACCGTTATCTTTTGACTGAAGTACCGTAGTTCTTCTCCTCGGAATTTACAGTAAGCTACCGAAAATTCCGGGTGAAACCGGAAAGGATATAATTCCGACGGGTCGGTTGAACTGCTGTCAAATTAATGACGATTTGTCAAGATATCACTTTCTTCAAAGGAACCATTCTTCATCCTATCTCTTAACTATCCGATATCACATATGAATGTATGATGCTCAATAAGTGATGCTTCTGGTACGGTATTTGCTCATTTGAGAAATGACAATCATTAAAACAATGACGGGGTGGTGGATTCAATGGATCTGGCGACAATTGCAGGAATATTAAGCGGATTTGGTCTTGTAATCGGTGCAATGAGTATGGGCGGCGGACTCTCATGGTTCATCAATATTCCTTCAGCATTTATTGTCGTGGGTGGAACGCTTGGTGCTGTGCTTATCAACTATCCGATCTCGGATATGCTCGGTGTGATTGGGATAGGGAAGAATGTGCTGTTTCACAAAGAACTGAAAGTTGGTGAAGCAATAGAGATGTTGATCGAAATGTCTAAGACAGCGCGGCGTGAGGGCATACTGGCACTGGAGAAACAAGTAGACAATGTTGATGATGCCTTTTTTTCGAAAGGTATCAGATTGATGATAGATGGTATCGAGCCGACAGCTCTTTCCAAGATCCTCTATACGGAACTCGAATTCATCGAGGAGAGGCACAAGCTGGGAGCAGAGATATTTACAACGATGGGGAATTTTGCACCTGCCATGGGTATGATGGGAACATTAATCGGATTGGTAAAGATGTTGATGCAAATGGATGATCCCAGCTCTATCGGGCCTTCTATGGCGGTTGCTCTTATTACTACTTTTTACGGCGTTATCCTGGCAAATCTGATATTTCTGCCCATTGCGGGCAAGCTTAAAACGCGAAGTGCTGATGAACTCTTGATGAAACAATTGTTGATTAGTGGCATTTTATCCGTTCAGTCGGGTGATAATCCGAGAATATTAGAACAAAAACTTCATTCATTTATAGCACCTGGCGAGAGAAAGTCGGTGTTCTAAATGGAGGAGGAATATACAAAAGATAAAGGTGGAGGTGAAGCGCCGGTAGCCGGCTGGGAGGTGATCTATTGCTCTCTTGCTCTCATCCTGGTCGCTTTTTTTGCCATGCTCGTATCCTATTCAACGGTTGAGGAGACTAAGATGACAAACTTCATTCGGGGTTTTTCCATAACTTCTGAAAAGACGATGATGGATGGAATGTCATCATCATCCGCTTTGAGAAAATTCATGGTTTATACGGCAGGACGCAAGACCGGCGGTGGCAGTACCATCCTGCACAATACATCTGATATGATCGAAAGTGATAAAAGAACGATTGTCTTGGGAATGTCATCATTGACTGAAATTATCGAAAATGCGGGAATCGGTAATGTTGCTCATGTGGAAAGAACGGACACGGGATTTAAGGCGACATTCGGAAGCAGTGTTATGTTTCCGTCGGGTGTTGCGGCCATTAACAAGGATGCATTACCATACCTCGATACAATGATTACCATGACGAAACAAAACAAATTATCCGTACGGATTGAGGGACATACGGATAATGTTCCCATACAAAGTCAACAATTTCTGTCAAACTGGGAATTATCGACGGCACGAGCAGTCAACGTGCTCCGGTATTTTCTCGATCGGGGGAGGATACCTCCGAAGAGATTGGCTGCTGTTGGATTCAGCGAGTATCATCCCATCGCATCGAACGATACACCGAAAGGGAAACAGACAAACCGGAGGGTTGAATTCCATTTCGAGATATATCGGGGAAAAGAATAACGTTGACAGAGAGATAGTACGTGAAGAAAAAAGCAAAAAATACGGAAGAAGGGGGCGGAAAATGGCTGACAACCTTCAACGATATGGTTACATTGCTCCTTACATTCTTTGTTTTGGTTCTCTCCATGGCAGATACGGATTCAGGCAAGGTCAGGGAAATGTGTCGCTCTGTCCAGGATGCCTTCGGAATGTTGCAGTGGGGGGAGATGACCGGTGTAAGGGCGTTTAGTCCTTTCATTTCTCCCAGGGGTAATCAAATGCTCATGTATGAAAGAAAGAAGGAAACGTTGGCTGATCGTTTAAACGAGATACCGGGAATTGATGCGACAATGACAGAAAATGGTGTGTCCATTATTATGGGAGAAAAGGTGTTATTTGAAACGGCAAAGGCCGACTTTGAAAGGAAGGACCGGGCTGCTCTTGAGAAGCTTGCTTCTATTCTCAAAAAAGTGGATTGTCAAATACGAGTGGAAGGACATACGGACAATGTTCCTATCAGTAATGAATACTTTGCATCAAACTGGGTGCTATCAGCAGCACGGGCTATCGCTCTTATTAAATATTTTATTAATGACGGCGGTATTTCTCCGGAAAGACTTTCTGCGGCAGGTTATGCAGCTGCAAGGCCCCGATTCCCGAATATAAGTGACTCGAACAGGGCTTTCAACAGGCGAGTAGAGATCATTTTAACTTTGAAAGACTAAGGAGGAGAGATGGCTGACAAAGAAAAAAATGAGAATCTTGAAGAAAATGAAGATTCAAAAAAGAAGAAAGGTAAAGGCTCGATTATTAAATGGATTGTCATTATGGTTGTGCTTTTGATCTTGACAGCCGCCGGTTTCGGAGGCTGGAAATACTATCAAACGAACATGGCAAATCAGGAAAAGAAGGTGGAAGAACAAAAGCCTTTAATCGGTGCACTGTGGCCCATGGGTACTATGATTGTAAACCTGATGGACGGCAATGGCGAACGATACTTAAAAGCGGTTGTTCAGGTGGAATTGTCGAGCCAGAAGTGCATAACGGAATTAGACGTGTTGAAACCAAAGATAGTGGACAATGTTCTGGATCTCCTTTCATCGAAGAAATACAAGGAAATCGTAGGATATGGCGGAAAACAGCAGCTGAGAGATGAGATTGCCATGCGTGTTAATAGCTATTTGACAAAGGGGAGAATCAAGCACGTCTATTTTACCGAATTTGTCATTCAATAAAGGGTCGGTTGCATTTGTATAACATTTAGCAGGAGGAGAACGTATTTATGTCCCAGATATTGTCGCAAGATGAAGTGGATGCCCTCTTAAAGGGTATATCGGGGGGTGAGATTGAAACTGAACCGGAGGCGGTCGATGAATCGATATCTCACCCGTACGATTTGACCAGTCAGGACAAAATCGTACGGGATGGAATGCCGACTCTGGAAATGCTTACAGAACAGTTTGCTCGGATGTTCAGGACAACCATGTCTTCATTATTGCGAAAGGTTGTAAGTGTCAATATCGTATCGTTAAAAATGATGAAATACGGGGAATTCATGAGAACGGTTCCATTACCGACGAGT
>Ga0272444_10001863_pt1 | contig 19885 bp, 19 predicted proteins | sample SSMForm13_FD_201033 | JGI IMG/M metagenome (GOLD analysis project Ga0272444, IMG submission 201033) | Marine sediment archaeal communities from Little Sippewissett salt marsh, Falmouth, MA, United States - SSM-Form-13 | ecosystem: Environmental > Aquatic > Marine > Wetlands > Sediment ... | reverse complement strand
CTGACGGTTGCGGCCGGCCTCGAAGCCCGGGGCTTGCAGCCGGCCTTTCTCCTCGGACCGGCGGAAGCGGACCTTGCCGAGCGGCTGCAGCACGCAGTGCCCCCCAACCGCCGGCTCCACCGCGTGGCGGACCTTTTCCAGCTGCAGCAGCTGCTGGAGGCGGCCGGCGGGCTAATCGGAAACGATTCGGGCATCAGCCATCTCGGCGCCTTTCTGGGCCTTCCCACGGTGGCCGTTTTCGGGCCCTCGGACGCCGCCCGTTGGGCCCCCAGCGGACCGGCCGTGACTGCCCTGCGGTCCGCGCCCGACTGCCCGCGGTGTTTCGAAACCGCCGCTGAAAACTGCCAGGAGGCCCTCTGCCTGAGCGGTATCCGCCCGGAGACGGTCCTGAAAGCCTTTCTGACGCTTTACCACCGAGGACTCGGCAAAAAAAGTGGGGACGATGACGACCGGCCGCACCCGCGGGGCTAGCGGGGCAGCGGTTGCAGGCGGGGCTCGCCGCGGAGTAAAAGCCTGGCGGTGTTTACCGCCTGGGGGTTGTGGTCGGTCACCATCAGGCGCGGCAAAACCGCTGCGGCGCCTGCAACGACTTCCGATTTGAAGGCCTCAACCACCGTTTCGGCCAGGATTGCCGCGGCATCCAGCAGAACCACCGAGCGACCGAGCTTGCGCCCGATGACCGGTTGCAGCAGCGGCAGGAAAGCGCTTCCCAAAATCAGGGTGTCCACCTGGCGGACCTTCAACGGGTGAAGGCACTTCTTGGCAATCCGCAGCGTCTCCGGTTTTTTCAGCCAGCCGGCGCAGATCAGGCTGGTCAGCAGCGGGCAGGCCCGGACGTGCACCCGGATCCCGGCCGAGCGGGCTTTCAAGCGCGCCGGATAACTCCCGGTGGCCACGGTTGCCGGCGACGCCACCACCCCGATGACCCCCCGTCGGGAGCATGCCAGGGCCCGCCGGGCGGCCGGCTCAAGTGGGTCCCAGACGGGAACCGGGGTGCGCTCGCGCACCTCGCCGGGCAGACAGCTGGCGATGGTGCTGGAGGCGATCACAATGACGCGGGCCCCCTGGTCCAGCAGGTAGTGCAGGCCCTCGCCGGCAAACCGGCCAACCGTTTCCGGGCTCTTGTCGCCGTATGGGCTGCGTGCGGTGTCCCCCCAAAAAAGGAGGGGCACCCCGGGAAGCCCCGCCGCCAGCGCCCGCACCAGGCCCAGCCCGCCGACCCCCGAATCCAGTATTCCGATCATGCCGCCCCCGCTGCTGCTGGCGGGTTGCCGCCGTAAGCGGCCGCGTGGTATGGTTGCGCCGGTCAGCATGTCCGACCTTCCCACCGCCTCAAGGAGGATGCCATGCCCCCAACTGGGGAACACCCTGCGATGAACCAGAAAATTTTTGCGCTGGGCTTACCGGTTGAAACCGTTTCGCTCTATCTGCTGTGCTGCGCCCTTGCCGATCAGGGGACCGCCATCACCCAGGAGAATCTCCAGAAGGTCTGGACCGACTCACCCCAGCGCCTGTCCCAAAGTCTGGCCGAGTTGGCCGCCCGCATGATTGTCGAACCGGCCGCCGCCGGCTTTCAACTGAACCCGCCGGATCGATGGCAGGCCTAAACGCCGCGCTTCCCGGAGGCCGCCGCCAAAACCCTTGCGACGCAGGCGGCGATCTGCTGCGGGCTGAAATCGGTGCGCATCCCCGGGCAGGAGGCCGCCATGGCAAACCAGTTCTCCGGGTGGCGCATGACGCCCCGGATAAACGGCCACTGCCGGCACATGCGCGGTTTCACCGGGTGAATCGCGCACAGAGCCTCGCGCCAGAAAACGCAGTAGCCGTTTGGCCCCTGCCCCAACACCCAGCGCGAACCCGACGGCTGGCAGTAGCGGGCGATGAAGCGCTCCGGGGAAGCCTTGAGGTAGCGGGCGATGGCCTGGATGTCGTTTTCTGAAACGTAGGTGCCGCCAAAACCCTTGCAGCACTCGCCGCACTGGCGGCAGGTGAAAAGGGTCTCGGGCGCTACGGGCGTCTCAGACACGGTGACGGCCCTCCATGGCCCGCTTGAGGGTTACCTGATCCACGTACTTGAGGTCGCCACCGACGGGCACCCCCGAAGCGATCCGGGTCAGCTTGACGGCGCATCCCGCCAGGCGCTGGGCGATATAATCGGCCGTGGCCTCGCCCTCGATGCTGATACTGGTCGCCAGGATGACCTCGTCGACCTGCCCGCCGCCAACCCGCGCCACCAGTTCCCCGATCCGAATTTCGTCCGGCCCGACGCCGTCCAGGGGGGAGAGGACCCCCTGGAGGATATGGTAGACGCCCGTAAACGCCCCGGACTTTTCAATCGAAACCATGTCCGCCTGCTGCTCCACCACGCAGACCTGCCGGCTGTCGCGGGCCGGATTGCTGCAGATGCGGCAGAGCTCCCCGTCGCTGAGGGCGAAGCACCGGCGGCAGAGGCTGATGCGCTCCTTGATTTCCTGGATGCTGCGGGCCAGGGCAAGGGCCTCGCCGCGGGGCGCGCGCAAAACGTGAAGGGCCAGCCGCTCGGCAGTTTTTTCGCCGATCCCCGGAAGACGGGCGAAATTCTGGATAAGGGCCAGGATGGCGGCGGGATAGTGGTTCATGTCACACCAGTCCCGGGATCTTCATCCCCCCGGTGAGTTTGCCCATTTCCGCGGAGATCATCTCCTGGGATTTGGCCAGGGCGTCATTGACCGCGGCCAGGACCAGATCCTGCAGCATTTCGACGTCCTCGGGGTCGACGACCTCTTTCTCAAGCAGAATCGAGACGATCTGCTGCCGCCCGTTGGCGACCACCCTGACCATCCCGCCGCCGGCGGTGGCCTCGACGGTTTTTTCCGCCAGCTCCTCCTGCATCTTGAGCATCTTGGCCTGAAGCTTCTGGGCCTGCTTCATCATGTTGCCTATATTTTTCATGATATCGATCTCCTTTTGTTGAAGGGGATAACCGCCCGCCTGCAGCGGCTTCCCGCGGACGGGGTCGGGGCGCTAAAGAATTTTGACCTCCACCACCTGGCCCTCGAAAACCTCGATGGCTTCAGACACCAGTGGGTGGTGAAGCGCCTCGTGCTTCAAGCGGGCAGCCTCGCGCTGCTTTTCACGCTCATCATCGCGGGCCAGTTCCTTCGTTCTGAGAACCAGTTTGCGGGGGCCGCCGAAATAATCGCTGCAAAGCGCCTCGATGAGGGCGATGCTCTCCTTGCGCCGCGCCCGGTCCAGGGAAAAGGTGCTGCCGCAGAGTTGGATTTCGACGACGGCCGCATCCACCCGCAGCAGCTCGCTGGCGGCCAGCACCGCTTTGAGGGCGGGATCACGCCCGGAGAGTTTCTGCAGCACGTGCTGCCAGCTTTGCGCCAGGCTTTCGTTCGGCTCGTATCGGGCCTCGGCTGCCGAAGCAGCCGGCGGCGACGACACGGGCGGCGAAGCAGGCAGCGCGACCTGTTCCCGGGGCGCGTGGCTTTGGGGGGGCGGGGTGCCGGCGGGCAGCTCCGCCAACCCCTGGCGCAACTGATCGATCTTTGCGATCAGGACCTCGATGGGCAGCACGGGGGCAGCCTGCAGCATCCGCACGAAGGCCATTTCAAGGACCAACCTGGGCTGCGCCGCGTACTTCAAGGCGCCCTCCTCCCGCAGCAACAGCTCGAAGACCTGCTCCAGCCGCTCGGCGGGCACGTCGGCCACCTGGGACTGCAGCTGGGCCAGCTCATGCCCCGGCAGGTCGATCAGACGCTCGGGGTTGCGCCCGATCTTGGCCACCATCAGGTTGCGGAAATGCTCAAGCAGATCGCCGTGGAGCTTTTTCATGTCGTGGCCGCGATCGTAGATTTCATCCAGTTGCCCCAGGACCGCCGGCAGATCGCGGTTGAGGATGACACCGGCGATATCGTGGAGGATCTTGCGGTCGATGACACCCAGGATATCCAGCACCTCCCGGGGGTCGATCCCATCAGCGGCATCGGCGCTGGCGATCACCTGGTCCAGCAGGCTCAGGGCGTCGCGCATGCTGCCGCCGGCCTCGCGCGCAATCAACCATAGACTTTCGGGTTGCACCACAACCTCCTGGCGGCGGCAGAGCATTTGGAGGTGGTCTGCAATCGCCCTCAGATCGATGCGCCGCAGGTCGTGGCGCTGGCAGCGGGAGAGGATCGTGACCGGAATTTTATGGGGCTCGGTGGTCGCAAAGAGAAACATCACATGCGCCGGCGGCTCCTCAAGGGTTTTCAGCAACGCGTTGAAGGCTTGAAGGCTCAGCATGTGAACCTCGTCGATGATGTAGATCTTGCGGGGGCTGTGGGACGGCATGTACTGCAGATTTTCGCGCAGCTCCCGGACCTGCTCGACGCTGTTGTTGGAGGCCCCGTCGATTTCATAGACATCGGCCGCATTTCCCGCGGTGATTTCGCGGCACGAGCGGCAGACGTTGCAGGGCTGCGGTGTGGGGCCCTGTTCGCAGTTCATGGCCTTGGCCAGAATCCGCGCCACCGTGGTTTTGCCCGTTCCCCGCGGCCCCGCAAACAAAATCGCGTGGGCCACCCGGCCAGAGGTGATGGCATTGGCCAGCGTGCGGGTGACGTGCGCCTGCTGAACGACCTGGTCGAAGGTTTGCGGACGATATTTACGGGCAAGGACCAAATAGGACATCGCAACCACTCCCCGTGTAACGCGCAAAGGCTTACCCAGCTGGCGGAAACGCGCGTGTGATTTCCAGGGGTGAGACTACCGGGGACGAACGGGAGGGGGGTCGAATTGAAAAAATATGGCGGAGAGAGAGGGATTCGAACCCTCGGTGCCGCTTTTGACAGCACACACGATTTCCAGTCGTGCTCCTTCAGCCAGCTCGGACATCTCTCCGCAAAAAAACGAAACCGGACTGCCACCCGCATCCCCAGGACGCCGCCGCGGGCACGTGCGGCCGTATGTTTCAGCCGGAGGCATGCGGCGCATCCCCGAAAGCCCCCTTAAGCCGAAAAATTGTGGCGGAGAGGGTGGGATTCGAACCCACGATCCCGTTTTTGACAGGATACCGCTTTTCGAGAGCGGGGCCTTCAGCCACTCGGCAACCTCTCCTGAACTTGTCGGCTGCCGATCCCAGCGGGCCGCCACCCGTTGCGAGACCAGCGGCGCAAAATTTTCCAGCATGTGGGGGAAAGATCGGCAAGCATGGGATCGGTCCGGCGCAGGTATGTCTCATTATACTTTTTGATTTTGACTGTCAATGGTCGATTGTCACTTTCTGCTTGAACAACACCCCCCCTTTTAGTATCTGGAGCCTGATTTCAACCCCAGCGTGCAAGGTGGTTTTTAAATGGCGACGATTCTCCCCTTCAAGGGGATTGTGTACAACCCCGACAAGGTGGGGGACCCGGCGCAGGTGGTCACCCCACCCTACGATGTCATCTCAAGCGACGAACAGCAAACCTTCTACGAAAGACACCCCCACAACGTCATTCGCCTGATCCTGGCAAAATCCAGCGGGCGGGACTCGGCCACGGACAACCCGCACACCCGCGCGGCGGCAGCCTACCGCCGCTGGCTGGCCGATGGCATCCTGCGCCGGGACCCGACACCCGTCTTTTATCTCACCAGCGTCGAATTCCCTTTCACAGGCGGCAGCCGCAACCGTATGGGCCTGATCGCTCGGGTTGGACTGGAGCCCTTCGAGAAGGGCATCGTTTTGCCGCATGAGCGCACCTATTCCGCGGTCAAAGCCGAGCGGCTGGGCTTGATGAAAGCCTGCCACGCCAATTTCAGCCCCATCTTTTCGATTTACCCCGACCAGGGCGACGTACTGGCATCGCTGCGGCAGGCGGCCGCCGGAGCACCGCCGGATATGGATTTCAGGGATGACCGGGAGCATCGTCACCGCTTGTGGCGGATCGCCGACCCGGCCCGCCACAGGCTGATCAGCGCGCAAATGCAGGACCTGCCGGTCTACATCGCCGACGGCCATCACCGCTACGAAACGGCCCTGGCCTACCGCGATTGGGCCGCCGCCAACCTGCCGGGATTCGACGCCCGGCATCCCGCCAACTTCATCATGATGTATCTCGCCAGCATGGCGGACCCCGGACTGATCATTTTACCGACCCACCGCATGCTCAACCGCGTAAGCCCGACGGCCGCTGCGGCTTTCGCCGCACGCGCGCAAGCGTTTTTCAACCTGCAGCTTTTTCCTTTCAAGCGGGAAAATCTCGCGGACGTGCAAACGATTTTTCTAAGGGCGCTGGAGCGTTCCGCTGGTCAAAACGGCATCGGCGTTCTGCTCAAAAACCGGTCCGAGTTTCTGCTGTTGACCTTAAAGCCCGGCACGATGTCACGCCATTTCGGGCGCGAGGAGGCCCCCGAAGTCGCTGCACTGAATGTCACCGTTCTCACGCGGGTGGTACTGACCGAGCTGTTGGGGTTCAGCCCGGCGGACCTGGACGACAAATCCCTCATCGGCTATTCCAGCGACGCCCGGGAGGTGATTGGGACGGTATTGAAAGGCGGCTGCGAGGCCGGCTTCATCCTCAACCCCACCCGCATGACCCAGGTCAAACAGATTGCCGAAAAGGGGCTTATCATGCCCCGCAAGTCCACCTTTTTTTACCCCAAAGTCATCACCGGGCAGGTCTTCAACCCCCTCCTGCCGGAGGGCTAGCGAAAGCTGCCGGAGCCGCCCGTAACGGTTTATCAGGGCCGCAACATGGCCTCCAGCGCATCGCTGTAGCCTCCCGCGGCGCCATAAATGAAAAGGGGCGGGTCGATCGCCAGCCCCGGCCGGCCACCTTTGAGACCCTCCACGACAATCAGCTTGGCCCGCTGCCCCGGGCGGGAATGAATTGGCTGCAGGCGTTTGGCCTCCAACCCCGTCCGCCGCATCTCACAGCAGATATCCGTCAGGCGCTCGGCCGCATAGACCATTACGAAACGCCCGCCCTTTTGCAGCATGCGCTCGGCGCAGCCCACCACATCGGCCAGCGTGGTGGCAATCTCGTGGCGCGCCAGCGCTCGCTGGGCGCCGGGACTGACGCGCCCCGCGCGGGCATTGCGATAGGGCGGGTTGCTGACGACCAGATCGAAGGGCGCCAGCTCCTTGCCGGGGCGCATCTGCCGCAAATCCCCCTCCCGAATTTCGATGGCGGCGCTCATGCCATTGAGCGCCACGTTCTGGCGGGCCAATTCGGCCAGCCCCGGCTGCAATTCCAGTCCCGTGACCCTCAGCCCGCCTGATTGAAAGACCAGGATCAGCGGCACGATGCCGCAGCCGGTGCCCAGATCCAGAACCCTGTCGCCCGGCCGCGGCCGAGCGAGGCTTGCCAGCAAAACCGCATCGATGGAGAAGCGGTAACCGTCACGGGACTGCCGGACCTCGAGGCGCCCGTCGAAAAAGGCGTCAATCGTCAGGCGCTCATCAATTGGCACTGTCACCCACCGCCCCGATCTTAAACTTGATGTCGTCCACTCGGGCATCCCCTAAGGCGGCGTTGACGCGTGCGATCATCTCGGCTTTTTGAAACCGGAGCTGCTGAAGCCAGGCCGAGCTGGACACGCTCACCAGCAGCAGGCGCCCCTTGAAGGCCGTCGGCCGGGCGTTGCGGGCAATCTGGGCGCCAAGGGCCTCGTCCCAGATGTCCCAGACGCGGTGAAGGGCCAGGTCGGGGTTTTTACGACAGGCCCCGAGCACCTGACCCAGCAGTGCGCCAAGCGGGTCGAAGCCCCCTTTTCTGGTGCGATTGTTCACGCCTATCTCTGCTCCGGCGGGTGATGCCGCTCCTGCGACAGGCCCTGAAAAAGGATCTTGGGACACATCCGGCATCCCCCTTGCGAATGGCCGCGTTTTGCGCCTGACACATGTCCTGAATGCCCGTTTTTACTTGACTTGCCGCGGCCCCTACCATATCTTCTGTTTCTTCAGGCGTTCACTGGGTGTGGGCGTTTGATTGCATTCTGGCAGAGGGCAAGATCACCTTACAACACCGACAGGAAATATCAAGATGAGTTGGGATTGGGAAAAACTTAAGCAACAACAACAGCAGCATCGGGGCGGCCCCCCGCCCCAGGTGGATGAAATCCTTCAGAAACTCAAAAACATGAAATTTCGGGGAGGGCCGCTGATCATTCTGGCGCTGGTCCTCATATTTTTCGGCTCCTCGATGTTCTTTACGGTCAAGCAGGACGAAGTGGGCATCGTGCAGCGTTTTGGCCGCTACGTCCGCACCGCCCAACCGGGGCTGAGCTTCAAGCTGCCCACCGGGATCGAGCGGGTCACCAAGGTAAATGTCACGCGGGTGGAGACGGCGGAATTCGGCTTCCGCTCCGGCCCCCAAACCAACCCCTCCCGTTTCGGCACCGCGATCACCGCCGACACCGCCGATTCCCTGATGCTGACCGGCGATCTGAACGTCGCCGTGGTCCCTTGGATCGTTCAATACCGGGTCAAGGACCCCTACAATTTCCTCTTCAAGGTGGAGGACCCGAAGCGCCTGCTGCAGGACATGGCCGAAGCGGCCATGCGGCTGGTGGTCGGGGATCGAAGCATCGACGAGGTGATCTCAAAACGTGAAGAAATCGCAGTGGAGGCCAAAGCCGTTCTGCAAACCGAGCTCGACCAGGCGGAAAGCGGCATCCACATCGTCACCATCGAACTGCAGCGCACCAACGTCCCCGGCCCGGTGCAACCGTCCTTTAACGAAGTCAACCAGGCCACCCAGGAAAAGGAGCAGATGATCTACCGCGCCCGGGAGGACTACAACAAGGCCATACCGGCCGCTCGCGGTGAAGCCGAGCGGACCATTCGCGCCGCGGAAGGCTATGCGCTGGACCGCATCAACCGGGCCGAGGGCGATGCCTCCCGCTTTACCGCCCAGTACGCGGAATATGCCAAGGCTCAGGATGTCACCAAGCGGCGGCTTTATCTGGAAACCATCCGGGAGGTCTTCCCCAAGTTCGGGTCGACCTTCATCGTTGACTCGGATCAAAAAAATGTTCTGCCCCTGCTGAACCTGGGCAAAGAAGGCGGTGTCGTAAAATGAAATTCAAAGGCATAATCCTGGTTCTGGTCTTGGCGCTGGTCTTTCTGGGCTTTGCCTCGGCCTACGTGGTGGATGAAACCGAACAGGTGGTGATCACCCAGTTCGGCCGGATCGTCGGGGAACCCAAAACCGATCCGGGACTAAAGTTCAGGATCCCGTTTCTGCAAAACGCCAACTACTTCCCCAAGATCCTTTTGCAGTGGGATGGCGACCCCGGTCAGATTCCGACCCTGGACAAAACCTTCATCTGGGTCGACACCTTCGCCCGCTGGCGAATCGTCGACCCCGTCAAGTTCTTTCAAACCGTCAACAACATCAACAGTGCCCAGTACCGCTTGAACGACATCATTGACCCGGCGGTACGCAACCTGATCACCGAAAACCGCCTGATCGAGACCGTCCGGGCCACCAACCGGCAGCTGGGTGCCGGTTTCGGCGACGACGAGCAGGCGACCAAGGTGCCGCGCTACCTGATCACCACCGGTCGGCAGAAGATAACCGAAGCGATCCTGAAACAGGCCCAGCCCAAACTTACGGCGTTCGGAATCGAGCTCGTGGATGTCAAGATCAAGCGGGTCAACTACGTGGAGCAGGTGCAGGAATCGGTTTTCAACCGGATGATCGCGGAACGTCAGCAGATCGCGGAAAAGTTCCGATCCGAGGGCAAGGGGGAGGCCCAGAAGATTCTGGGTGAAAAGGAGCGTGACCTCAAAAGGATCACCTCTGAGGCCTATCGCAAGGCCCAGGAGTTGAAGGGTACGGCCGACGCCGAGGCCACCGCGATTTATGCCAAAGCATACAGTGCCGACCCGGACTTTTACTCTTTCATCAAAACGCTGGAAATATACACCGGTGCGATGAACGATAAAAGCTCCCTGGTGCTCTCCACCGATTCGGAGTTCCTGAAATACCTCAAGGGCTACCAGTCCGAACCCTGAGTACGTGAGCAACACAAAAAGCGCCGGTTTCTGGGAGGATGCTCCCAGAAACCGGCGCTTTTTATGCAAGCATATCAAAAGAGAAGCCTGGTGAGACTACTTACCCTTTCTTCTCTGATGTCTCGTGCGGGCCAACAGCTTTCGATGCTTATGCTTTCTCATCTTTTTTCTTCTTTTCTTGATAACGCTGCCCAACAGATCACCTCCATTCTTCGTTATTTTTTGTGTCCCCGCTTGTAGCATCAACTCAAAAAGATTGTCCACTCTTTTTTCTGGCTGCGCCTGTGAAGCGCCGGTTCGGACTTCACCCCGCTTCAACCGACGGCCCGGCCGCCTTTCCTTGAAAGCTGTGGCGAAAAGCCTGGCAACCCGGGGGCAGCCCATTCAGCTTGAAAACTGTATTAGTATATGTTATTTTTTACACAAAATCAAGAGGTTCTAAATCAGGTGGGCAAGACCGCGAACCAGCACCCCACAGGTAAGCGGCGCTTTGACCCCCGGTTCCTCCACGGCCGAAAACGCGGCCCCGCGCGCTTCACGTGGGGTCAACGCGCCAACCAAACCCTTGAGCCTGCAGGCGATTTACCGGTGATGTTCACCCCCGAAGATCTCAGCATCGTCAACAATGCGATTGCCTTGGCCGAGGAGCTGGTCAGCAACCATTTCAAGATGTCCACCAATCAATGGCTGCGGCTCAAATATGACGTCAAAACCCTGGCGTCTCTGAACTCCAGCGAAATCGTGGCGGAGCCATTCGCCCAAATCGTCCGCTACGAGGGTAAACGCGAGGGCAAAGAGCTGGGCTCGGCGGCCTATGACTTCTACAAGATTTGTCTGCAGGACCACAACATCCTCAAGGCGCTTGCCAAGGCCCCGGGGCTCGCGCTATTTCCTTTCATTCTCTACATCGTGACTCATGAGCTGATTCACGTTGTGCGGTTCAACACCTTTCTGCAGAATTTCGATGCCTCTGCCGAAGAACGACTGGCCGAGGAGTCCCGGGTGCATGCCATCACCCATCTGATTCTCACCCCCATCCGCTGCACGGATCTGTCACCGGTGTTGGCCTATTTCAAGGAATGGCGCAAACCCTTCGAGGGCTTGGCCAGCCCTTGACCGCCCCGGGAGCGCGCCCGCCCAAAGCCTCCAGTTGAAAGCATGCGCCCGCGGCCTTAAAAATTTTTGCGGTCGCCTTGACAACCCGAATCAACTGAATATATTTGACCAGGTTTTTCAGGGAAAAACCCAACTAGAAGATTTTAAAAGATTTTTTTCCCGGAGGTAATCGATGCCAATTTATGAGTTTGAATGTACCCAATGCGGTCACATCCAAGAAGCTTTTCAGAGGATTTCCGATAAACCGCTTGAGACGTGCAGTCAATGCTCAGGCAAGCTTCGCAAGCTTATCTCCCACAGCAGCTTCCACCTAAAGGGAACCGGCTGGTACGTTACCGACTACGCCAAGTCCACGAAAGGTTCCTCTTCCCCGGCCGCCGAAACAAAGTCGGAATCCAAACCGACCGAGAAGGCTGCATCAAGCGACAGCGCACCAAAAAAAGCATGATTTGACACCCCCCTGTAAGACTACTAATTAAGCGCAGGGATAGTCCCTGAAAACAGAGGTTTCGTCTTCAGAAAGATGGTTTGACTCAGACCAAGATACGCAGCAACCACCTGAAAAGCTAAACAAAACCGCCTCAAACGGCAAAAAGTTGACTTCACATTTCAAATGGCGGTGTTTCGGGGCGCAGCGGGCGCCCTCCCCCACCCCAAACAAAAGCCTTTCGGCAAAGAATCAAAACACAAAACCAAGGAGAAAAGAAGCAATGAAACTCAGACCACTGCAGGATCGCATCATCGTTCAACGCGTTGAGGAGGAGAGCAAAACAAAGGGCGGTATCATCATCCCGGACTCCGCCAAAGAAAAACCCGCGGAGGGAGTCGTGATCTCGGTTGGCAAGGGAAAAGTGGCCGATGACGGCAAACTCATTCCGATGGAGGTCAAAGAGGGGAATCGCATCTTGTTTGGCAAATACTCGGGCACCGAGGTGAAGGTTGAGGGTGAGGAATATTTGATCATGCGCGAAGACGACGTGCTTGGCATCATCGAATAACTCGGTTCACACTTATATAAAGGGAGGAAATATCGAAATGGCAAAACAGATTAAGTATGACATGAAAGCTCGCGAGGCGATGCTCAAGGGTGTCAAAACGCTTGCAGATGCAGTGGTGGTCACCCTTGGCCCCAAAGGCCGCAATGTGGTGATCGACAAGTCCTGGGGCTCCCCCACCGTGACCAAGGACGGCGTCACGGTGGCCAAGGAGATCGAACTGGAAGACAAATTCGAGAACATGGGCGCCCAGATGGTCAAGGAAGTGGCCAGCAAGACCTCGGACATGGCGGGTGACGGCACCACCACGGCCACCGTTCTGGCGCGCTCGATCTACGAGCAGGGCCAGAAACTGGTTGCCGCCGGCAACAACCCCATGGCCATCAAGCGCGGAATCGAAAAAGCGGTGGAGGTTGCCGTCAAAGAACTTCAAAAAATCAGCAAGCCCACCAAAGACCAGCGTGAAATCGCCCAGGTGGGTACCATCTCGGCCAACAACGATGAAACCATCGGCAACATCATCGCCGAGGCCATGAACAAGGTCGGCAAAGAGGGCGTCATCACCGTCGAGGAGGCCAAAAGCATGGAGACCACCCTGGAGGTGGTCGAAGGCATGCAGTTTGACCGCGGGTATCTTTCACCCTACTTTGTGACCGACCCCGAGAAGATGGTCGTGTCCCTCGATTCCCCCTACATTCTGATCAACGAGAAAAAGATCAGCAGCATGAAAGACCTCCTGCCCATTCTCGAGCAGGTTGCCAAAATGGGCAAACCCCTGCTGATCATCGCCGAGGATGTCGACGGCGAGGCCCTGGCCACCCTGGTGGTCAACAAGCTCAGGGGCACATTGCAGGTCGCGGCCGTCAAGGCTCCGGGCTTCGGCGATCGACGCAAGGCCATGCTGGAGGATATCGCCATTCTGACCGGAGGCCAGGTGGTTTCCGAGGACCTCGGCATTAAGCTGGAGAACGTGGCCCTGACCGATCTTGGCAAGGCCAAACGGATCGCCATCGACAAAGACAACACCACCATCGTTGACGGCGCCGGCGCCCGCAGTGCGCTGGAGGGCCGCGTCAAGCAGATCCGCGCCCAGATCGAAGAGACCACCTCCGACTACGACCGTGAGAAGCTCCAGGAGCGGTTGGCCAAGCTGATCGGCGGGGTGGCCGTAATCAACGTCGGTGCTGCCACCGAGACGGAAATGAAAGAGAAAAAAGCGCGTGTTGAAGACGCCCTGAACGCCACCCGCGCGGCAGTCGAGGAAGGCATCGTGCCCGGCGGGGGCGTGGCCCTGGTGCGCTGCCTGGCCGCGCTGGACAAGATCAAGATCAAGGCCGACCAGAGGCTGGGTGTCAAGGTCGTCATGCGCGCCGTCGAGGAGCCGCTGCGGCAGATCGCCAACAATGCCGGTTTTGAAGGCTCGGTGGTGATCGACAAAGTCAAGGCCTCCGAAGGGGCTTTCGGCTACAACGCTGAAACCAACGTCTACGAAGACCTGATTGAGGCCGGCGTGATCGACCCGACCAAGGTCGTGCGCTTTGCCCTGCAGAACGCCGGCAGCGTGGCCGGCCTGATGCTCACCACCGAGGCCATGATCGCCGACAAACCGGAAGAAAAATCCGAGGCCATGCCGGGTGCCGGTGGCGGCGGCATGGGTGGCATGGGCGGTATGGGTGGCATGGGCGGCATGATGTAGCCCCCCTCCTTCACAGACATACGGCCAAAGCGCCCCATAAAAGCCTGCACGCGAATCAGCGTGCAGGCTTTTTTCATTTAGAACGCACAATGACGCGGCCCCATAGTCAAGTTTACTTCAGATGTTCCGATACTAACTTTGATGAACCGGCGACAAGAGACCCCAGGGTTAACCACTGAAAATTCGGAGCAATCGATGTTCAAAAAAAGACTGTTGAGCGTTTTGGGCAGCGTTTTCATCCTTTCCACCCTCTTTTCCCACTCCCAGGCGATGACCGCGGCGCCTCAGGCGCCGGCACTCGCCCAGGAGACCGGCTACTACTACACGGTCAGAAAAGGAGACACTCTCTGGGACTTATCCGAGCGTTTTTTCGGCTCCCCATTTCAGTGGCCAGAGCTCTGGAAAGAAAATTCCCAGATCCCCAACCCCCACCTGATTTTTCCCGGGGATCGGATCAGCCTTTTTCAAGGCCGATGGCGTGATGGTTACCTCGCGAGCGCGGGCGACGGCTCAGACCAATTGAACCGCGCCGGATTTTTCACCTATCACGGGATGGACCGGATCGGCTTTATCCGTGAAGAGCCGATGGCCCCCTTCGGAACCATATTTAAAATCGCCGAAGACAAAATGATCGCCGGCACCCATGATCTGGTCTACATCAAGCAGGCGGCCGAGACCCCGCTTGCGGTGGGATCGCTTTTTACCACCTACCGTGTTTTCAACCCCCTGATCGAAAAAGAGACCCGCCAGAAAATAGGGTTCCAGCATTATATGACCGGCGTCGTTGAAATTACCCAGTCCAATGCCCACATGGCGGTGGGCAAAATCGTCCGGGTATACCGCGAAATTCACGTTAACGACCATTTGATCCCCTACCAGAAACGACCCTCAGAACTCAAACTTCAGGCAAGCCCGCCCGACATGACCGGCAAGCTGCTCATCTCCGAGGAGAACACGGTGGAAATGGGCGACAACACCATCGCCTTTATCGACAAGGGGGCCAGCGACGGCATTCAACCGGGGCAGGTGTATGCCATTTACGATCAGCAGTATTGCCGTATGGATCCCCAGTCCAAAGATGTGATCGCGCTGCCGGCCGATGACTTTGGGAAATGCCTGGTGCTGGACGCCGAGGATACCACCGCCACGGTTCTGATCACCGAAGCCCGGCGCAACATTCAAGCGGGACTCCCCATTCGCGCCGTGCACCACTGAAGACGGCCGGTAGGACCTCCAGGCCCGGACAGGCGCCTCCCCCAAAAAAATGACAGGCCCCCTTTGGTGAACCACTGCCCAAAGGGGGTCTGTCATTTATCCGAAAAGAAAAACCCCGGCATGACCACACCTCCGGGATCCTGACCCAACCGCCTCAGCCCCCTTCCCGTGCGGGCTTCACACCTTCTCCCACGTCACCCGCAGCACTTCCTCGACCGTTGTAATCCCGGCCAGCATTTTCTGAATGGCGCTTTCCCGCATGCTGACCATGCCCTCCCGGACCGCCTCGGCCGCAATGGCGTGGGCATCGGCCTCGGGGGTGGTCAGGCGGCGGATGGCGTCCGTGTAGGGGATCACCTCGTGAACAGCGGTGCGGCCGAAAAAGCCGGTCCCGCGGCAGCGCTGGCAGCCTTTACCGCGCCGCAGGCTCACCTCTTCCATGGGGTTTTTGGCGACGGCAAGCCCCATCCGGAGCAGTTCTTCGGCGCCAAGCGTATAGGATTCCGCGCATTTTTCGCACACCTTGCGCACCAAGCGCTGGGCAACGATGCCGACCACGGTGGCCTGGATGAGAAATGACGGAATCCCGAGATCGATCATGCGGGTGATGGCGGAGGCCGCATCATTGGTGTGAATCGTCGAGAGCACCAGGTGGCCGGTCATGGCGGCCTGGACGGCATTTTCGGCGGTCTCCAGATCGCGCATCTCCCCGATCATGATGATGTCGGGGTCCTGGCGCAGAATATTGCGCAAAATCGAACTGAAGGTGATGTTGACCGCCGGCTGCACCGCAATCTGGTTGAAATCCTCGTGAACCATTTCAATGGGGTCTTCGACGGTGGTGATGTTGATCTCGGGGGTCGACAACTTGCGCAGGGTCGAGTAGAGGGTGGTGGATTTGCCGCTGCCCGTCGGCCCGCAGACCAGAACGATACCGTGGGGTTTGCCGATGATTTTGCTGTAGCGTTCAATGTCGGCCGGGCTGAACCCGAGACGGTCGAGATCCTGGAACAAGACGTCCGGGTCCATGATTCTCATGACCACCTTTTCGCCGAAGGCCACCGGCACGGTGGAAACCCGGATTTCCAGCTCCTCCCCGCCCTTGTCGGTCTTGATGCGGCCGTCCTGGGGTCTGCGCTTTTCGGCCATGTCCAGTCGGGACATGTTTTTGATCCGGCTGACAATGGCGAAGTGGACCTTTTTGGGCAACTCGTAGACGGTGTGCAGGACACCGTCGATCCGCATTCTGACCAGGGTGGTATCCCGCTTGGGCTCGATGTGGATATCGCTGGCACGCTGGTCGAAGGCATAGAGCAGGAGATGGTTGACCGCATTGACGATGTGCTGGTCGTTGGAGGGCAGCTCCTCCACCGACTTCAGCCGCACGTACTGCTCGAGATTGCCCAAATCGACCAGGGGGGAGGAAAACTGGTTTTCCGCCGCGATAATGGAGCGTTTGAACCCGAAAAATTCGTTTATGATTTTGATGATATCCGCCCGCGGGGTAACCACCGGACTGATCCGCAGGTTTCGCACGCGGGCGATATCATCCATGGCCTCGAGGTTGAACGGGTTGCAGGTGGCCACGATCAGGGTGTCTTTTTGAATCTCGACCGGCAGAACCAGGTGCTTGCGGGCAAACGAGCGGGGGATGGTCGTCGTAACCAGGTTTAAATCCAGTTTGAGGGGATCGATCTTGCGGTAGGGGATTTTCCATTGGGCCGCCAAGGCCTTGTACACCACCTCCTCGTCCAGGCCCATGCAGGCATCGCCGGAGCGCTCCAGATTGCGGGCGGTGAGCAAGGTGATGATGTCCACCGCGCAAGACTCACCATTGACGCCGGACCGGTTGCCGTCCTCCTTGCGCCCCAGCCGGTCTGCCAGCCGTTTTTTGAGGATCTCCTTTCTCCCGAGGATTCTTTTGGCCTGATCGCGGGAGAGCACCCCCTGGCTTAAGAGCGCCTTGCAGACGCTGGCGTCCGACAGTGGGTTGCTGAGGTCGATTTGCATAGAGTTCTGGTCTCCCGAGAGGTGAATCCGACCGCCTTAAAACCGCGTGCCGACTGCGCAACTGTGCTGAAAAACCCCTGCGCCACCGCCAGCGAGCGCGGTTCGAAAAGCGCGGGGTCTCCTGGCGCCGGGCGCTTTGGATCCCAACTGCCGTTTAGGGTCTTTCAGAAACGGTGGGCCCGTCGGCGGCGGTTTGAATCTGCCGGTTGAAGGCGTTGACGCCCGTTTCATATTCCCGCCGCGTTTTTTCGTAGGATGCGATCCGGGCGTTTAAATCCCGAATTTGGCGTGCATAATCGATGGAGGCCGGATCGTCGCTGGCAGGCCGGACCAGTGGAAGCCTTTCCTTGGCCTCGGTGATCTCCCGATAGGCCGCGTCCAAATCGCTTTTAAGGGTTTTCAGCCGGGTTTCCAAGGCGTTGGGGTCTTCCGGGCGCCCCATGGGATTTTCCTGGAGCTGAGCATCGGCAGGGACCGCACCGATGGTTTTTTGCTGCGATGCCGTATCCCCGAGATCGCGATGGACCTGAAGCGTCACGCGTTGGTTTTCAGGAACAGCCTCGATGGCGTCGGTAAAGTGAACGACGCCGCTGGCATCACGGTATTGGTAGTAGCCCGCCCAGCCGCAGGCCGGCAGCAGACCTAATACAGCCCATATCATGAATTTTTTGAGAAACATCTCGCCTCCAGCGATTAAAATGGCGATCAGCCAAAGCGATGGGTGGCCTGGCGACGGCCCTCGGGTTTTAACCGAATCGCACCGCCTCCAGGCCACCGCGACTGCCAAGATTTATTGCGCCTGCGGCGCCGGCAGCTTCCAGAGAGAGCGAATCACCTGCTCCTCCTCGAGCTCGTAGCCAACCAGGGTCCCCCCCGCAAACGATCCGCTGCTCAGAGGCTCCCCACCCTCACCATAAAAGGAAACCGATGGAGATAACCGGAAAAGGGAGTCGTCGATGACGATCTCACCCGCCCCCATCCGATCAATGACACCAACGCCCTGAAATTCCACCTGGAACCCATCCCCGCGTTGGGGGGTGGCGTCGGTAAGGGTATCGGCCCCTGCCGCCGACCCGGCCCAGGGGACGAACCCCACCACCAGTTGGAGCAGAAAGCAGCCGAAGAAAAACATGATTTTACGATTTAAATTTTTCAAGCAACAGCCCTCCCTGTTTATTTGCCTTCGATTTCGCGCCAGGAAGACATCCCCAGTTGGATCTTTTTCTCTTTGATGGGAATGACCGACCCATCGGAGTTGCTGAAATATTTGACCTCGATATCGGTGCCCGGGATTTCAGCCACCGCCGGTGCATGCGGCATACCCTGCACCTCTTTGCGGCTCAGGGAGCTACTTTCGGATTTGGCCGAGGAGCCGATATCCACCAGATCGCGGGAATCGATCACCCCGTCGTTATTGGCGTCAAATTGCGCGCTGATGGTGCGTCCGCCGCTGCAGGCGTTTATTTCTGTCAGGTAGGAATACCCGCCCGAGCTGCACGGCGAAGAGGACGGAATGGAGGAGACCACGATGGCGATGGTATCCCGGATGATGACATCACGGACGGTGCGCTCCCCGGTGGCGGGCAGGTCGAAAAACCACCCCACATGCTGCCCGGTTGCACTATTGGGGATGTACCAGTTGATTTTGTTGTCGCTAAGAATCCCGTAATTTTCCCCAAAAAAACTGCCGTAATAGATCTGGGTCTGTTCCTGCAGGGTCGCGTTGATGCCAAGCGCCGCCAGGTTTGAGAGCTGGCGCCCGGGGGTAAATTCACCGAAATACTTGCCCGCGCTGTCCTCACCGGAAACCTCCCAGGCCCTGGCCCAATCCCAGATCCCGTAAAGGCTCTGGACGCTGTTGTCGGTGAAGTCATCGTCACCCAGATACCGCCCGGTCCCGAAAATCACCAAATAGCCCAATCTGTTGAAGCGGCAGTGGGTCATCACGTCCGGTTGGGTGGTGATGGGCTGCCGGTGCCCTTCCCGGTTTTTGGCCACGAAAAGGGGCTGCGGATCACCGGCCGTGCCGTAGGCGACTTTCCAGAGCATGGCGGAGTTGGCCGTGAGGTCGAATTTCCACAAATTGCCCAGAAGATCGCCGGCATAGGCATAGTCCACCTTGCCATCCAGGTTGTGGTCGATCAGCACCGGGGTGGAAAGACCGTTGCACTGGTCATCGGCGGTATCCTTGATGCCGTCGGGTCCCCAACCGCCGGCGCCGGTGTCGATTTTGGCCAGCAGCTGCCCGGTATAGGCATTCAGGATGAAAAGAACCGCCTTCTTGTTGTAACTGTCGTAGCCGTTGCCGAAAATCACGAAGGGGCCGCCGGCGTTGGAGTTGAAGATAAAGGCCCGGCTGAAGCTGTAGCCGAGGTCCGCCCAGTCCGGGTCGGCAAAAACCGGATCGGACGGGTCATAAACATTGTCCGGGTCGGGCGTGCTGCTGGGATTGGGGTACTCCCATTTGACGATCCCGTTGGCGTTGGTTTCGGCGTTGGCGTTGGCGGTGATGTCCAGACAAAAATAGCCCTTGCCGCCTTTGCCGAGACCGCCCACCAGGTAAGTTCTGTCGCCGACCTTGCCGGCATAGGGCGAATTGTCCACGAAATAGGTGTGGGCATAGTTGGGATTGGGAACGGTCAGTTTGTTCAGATTCTTAAACACCAACCGCGGAGCGTAGGCAAAGACCTCCTCACCGGTTTCGATGTCAAAGGCGTGCAGCATGCCGTCGTTGGCGCCGACGTACAGTGTGTCGCCATTCTTCAGAGGTGCCGAGTGCACGATGTCGCCCAGCCTGCTGCCGCGGCTCCTGAAACCCAAGCCGTTTGGCTGTTCGTTTACCGTCTCGCCGCGCAGGTAATCCACCATTTTCCCAGCCGTATCGAG
>Ga0272444_10001862_pt1 | contig 19897 bp, 14 predicted proteins | sample SSMForm13_FD_201033 | JGI IMG/M metagenome (GOLD analysis project Ga0272444, IMG submission 201033) | Marine sediment archaeal communities from Little Sippewissett salt marsh, Falmouth, MA, United States - SSM-Form-13 | ecosystem: Environmental > Aquatic > Marine > Wetlands > Sediment ... | reverse complement strand
ACCACAACCTGCGCCGATGCCTACAACGAGCAAGATGATAAGAAGTAATCGCTTTCCCATACTTACCTCACGATGATGACCTTGTTGGATACCGCAGCCGAAGGAGTCTCCGCGCTGAGGAAGTATATTCCGCTCGAGACCCTGCGGCCTGCGCCGTCACGGCCGTCCCATACAATGTCTACGGATGAACCGAGTTTACCCTCATAGATGTCGGTGACAAGCCGGCCCCTGACGTCGAAGACGCGCACCTTAACGTGGCTGCCGGCCGCCCCCGCCAGGGAGATTCGACATTCACCGGCGAAAGGGTTTGGGCCGGCAAGCTCTATCCTCAGTCCCTTATCCACCGGGGCGACGCGTTTGCCAAGAGCGTAAATGCCCGGGGCGGCGTCGGGCAGGGTGAGAACTTCGCCTTCCCGGAACTGCCCGGAGGCCTGTACCCAACCGCCGTCGTGGACGTAGATGGCCTGGTCGGAACCGGCCGGCATGGCGAGCCTGAGCCTTTCGCCTCCGGCGCCGAACGAGCAGACATTGTAGGCCTGTCCCTCCACCACGCCATGGTCTCCGCCACCGAGATAGGCCGGGTCAACGGGCAGGATGCCCACCACCGGCCCCGGCCCCGGGAGCGCCGGCTTGACCTCGAGTACTCCGTCGTAGCTCAGCGCTACGAGCTCGCCGCCGATGAGCTTCGAGTAAGTGATCACTCGTTTCCCGGTGCTCGTATTGCCGCTCAGATCGGTGGACGATACCAGAACTGTCTCGGCCGAAGCTGCCTCGGTCAGGTGATGCGCGCGATATGTCCGCATGGACGCGGGCACGCTCTCCACCGTAAGCGCTTCCCGGCCCGAGGCCGAAGCGATCTGGATTGTAGGCGCGCCCTCGGTGAACTCGCTCGGCGCGACGTAAATGTCGAGCACGCGGTCGATGACCGTCCCCTGGAAAATACCGACTGTGTAGGACGGCGGCAGCGTGTCGCCGGGCGCCTCGAAACCGGCCACACCGGTATGCCAGATATCATGATGGTACATACGCCAGGGAACGGCCTCATCAGAGTAAGGGGCTTTCAGGTCCCAGACGTGGACCCTTGAGTCATAGCCCGCGATCACGAGGTCCATGTCGCCGTCCATGTCCAGATCATCTATAAGCGGGCTAGCATAAATGAACCCGTCGATTCTGCGGGGAAATCCCCTGGCATGCGTCCCGTCCGCGTTGAGGCCCAGCACCCAGGCGTCCACGGTGCATGCGATTATCTCCAGCTCGCCGTCTTCGTCGATATCCGCTATGGCTGGGGAAGACCACCCCATCGAGCGCGCGCTCGTATAGATGACTTCTTCGTCCCCGTAAGGGCTCCCGTCGCCCTTCAGCAGTATGAGTCTCCCGGGGTCCGGGCCGAGACCGAATACGATCTCCAGGGCGCCGTCATTGTCGAAGTCCGCGAGAGCCGGGTCGGACCAGCATGTGCCTCCGAGGGAGGCTACGCGGCCCCCGTCCCCACGGGCGGGACTGCCGTCATGATTCCAGACGAAGACATGGCCCCAGTCGTTGACCGCGACTATCTCGGCGTCACCGTCACCGTCCACATCCCCTACGGCCGGAGAGGCCCAGAAGGCCGCATCCGTATCGGCGAGGAGCCCGGTGGAATCCGCGAGGTAGGCGCCTCCGTCCCACTTCCAGACATATATGGCGCCCGAGAGGTCGGCGACTATTACTTCCGGTTTGTCGTCATCGTCCAGGTCGGCGACGCAAGGTGACGTCCATATGACATTGCCGCACTGGCCGAACACGGGGTCACCGTCAAAGTAGGACGAGCCGTCATACCGGTAGGCGTAAAGCGTCCCGTAGCCGTCCACCTTGCCCATGGCCCCGATAAGTATCTCGGGATGACCGTCATCGTCGAGGTCGTAAACAGCCGGAGCCGAACGCACCAGGGAGCCCACCGTCCGCGGCCAGCCGGGCGCCCCTGAATCGAGGCCCGGGTTATTCTCCGGAGTCACCGGAGTGCCGTCATGGTTGAGAGCCACGATCTCGGCGCAGTGGCTGCCGCCGACAACGTCCATGCCGATACCGAATACGCATTCGAGCGTCCCGTCCCCGTCGAGGTCGACCAGGGCCGGCGAGGATCTGACTTCGCATGTGCATATATAGGGATACCCGTAGAGCTGGCTGCCGTTGACGTCGAACGCCGCCAGGTCCTGGCCCCTCGATCCTACGAAGATCTCCTTGAGCCCGTCATGATCCGCATCGCCCGAGACAGGCGATGACCAGGCCGCCCCGCGGATCTCAACGGGAAATCCCGCGAGATAGGGCGCGGCCGTCCAGATCTCCGTCTCATCGGTGACGGTGCTCCCGTTGCCCATGTCGTCCCGCGCTCTTATGGTGTAATAGTAGTCCTCTTCATCATAGATGTCGTAGTCAACGAAACGCGAGTGCCCCTCGGCGATGCCGACGAGATCGCTCTCCAGGGTCTCGCTTCCCCTGTGGACTTCGTAGTGATGGATACGTTCGTCCTCGCTGGCTTCCCACCTGAGTTCTACGTAACCGGAACCCACCGAATACGTGACGTTCTCCGGCGCGTCCACGCTTCTCTCATAGACCGTGTCGAGCCACACTCTTCCGAAAGCGTCCTTGAACTCGACCTCCACGACGGGGCTGTTCGGAACGCCGATGCAGGCGTAATCATCGCCGCCGCTGTAGCCGCCGCTTGCGATGTCACCGTAAGAGCTCGTGCTGTCGGCGATCGTGATTCCCTCGACCGCGCGCACGGTGCCGGTCAGGTCCTTGAGCCCGCCCTTACCCGCGTTTCGAACGCCGATGCTAAAGTCATATGGGAAACCCCCGAAACCCGAGAACACTTCTATGCGGGGCATGCCGTCGGCGACGACTACCGGGAACCACTCATACCAGCGGTTCTCACTGCCGTCTTCGAGGGCGAGTTCGAACCATACCGGCATGCCGTCACCGGGTCCGCCTGCGAACTCGACATCGAAGTAGCGAATCACCTCGCTCGCTCCTACGCTGCCGTAAGTCTCGCCGGCGTCATGCACTATGACGCCGCCGTCGTAGCCCGACTGGAAGTCAAACCCGTCTTCGAAGTCATTGTCTGTGAGTTCACCGGCGAACACCAGGTAGCCTTCACCGGCCGTGACATAGTCACCGCTCTCAATATGCTCCGCGCGGTAGCTGCCGATATCGCCATATACCTCGATGCTGCAGCGATAGGCGAACCCGTCCACACCCATGCCGTTCATGCAAACGTGCCAGCCGCCGGAATCCAACCACAACCAGCAACCGTCTTCCTCACCCAGGTCTCGCGGCGAGCGGCCGAGGACGTCTTCCCCCACGCTCAGGCCGAAGGGAATAGACGAAGGGCTGCCGCGTCCCGCCCCCAGGTACACCGGGGGAGCCGCCGCCGGCCCGGTAAACTCCATGTTCACCCAGAGGCTGCAGCCCTCGACCGGGCTCAGCGTCCCCACGACGCCTGTAAGCGTCCCGGTTCCGCCATTGGTGACTCCGGCACCCAGGCCGAGGCGCTCGCCCCAACCCGCTTCGCCGTCGCCGTTTCCGGTATAGGGACTGTCGTCCGCATCGTCCACCGTAGAACCCGATACATAGGGGCGTCCGCCACTCCCCGTGACGCTCAGGACGCTCTCGTGGGGGAGATATCCTTCGGAGTTCACGACGAGGTCCACTTCGCCGGGGCCTCTGGGCCGGAAGCTCACGACTGCGCTTCCCGAGGCGCCGGTCAATGCGGCTCCGTACTCCCCGCGTTCGCCGGATAGAACCACCACTGCGCCCTCGACACCCAGGCCGCCGGCGGTAACGGTCACGGTGTAAACGCTGTCGCCCAGGGCGATGGTCGACGGGCCCGCGACGTCGAGACTTCCGGGAGTCCCCTCCCATAGCCTAATGCAGGGGTCGCCGTATAAAATGCTGTTGAGATAGGTCCACCAGGGATAGTTCCGGTAGGGAAGAGCATACGTGTGCCGCGGTATGGTCGTGACGACGCCGAGCGTCAGGTTGTCGCTAGTAAACAGGAGTTCGAACACGGCTTCCTCGAGATCGAGTCCGTTTCGCGGCGCCGCGAATATCTGATTGCCAACGAGCGCCACCGCCCCGCCTGTGGGATTCCGGATGAAGCTCTTGGCTATGCTCTCGACGTCGGGATTCGCCGACGCGCAGTTCATCATATACATGAAGAAGAAAGTGGAGTCATTGCTGAGCGAGTCCGCCTGCCAGCGCCACATCATCTCCTCTCCCAGGTTCAGCCTGAAGAAGTCGCCGTGCCCGATATGGCTCACGATACCCGCTCCCTGGTTCATGTAGCTTACGCAGTTTTCCAGAGTCTCGGGGATGGCGTCATCATATGCCTCGTACTTCTGATAGAGCTTCACCTGCTCGTAATTCTCGGGGAATTGCTCGAGTATGCTCTCCGCGAATTCGGCCCCGTCGAACTCGGGCTGCTCGAACACGATCTGCGCCATGAATACGGTGCGGTCGTACCAGTCGCCCTGCTTGCCGCCCCGCGTATATAGCATGGTCTTGTCGACAAAAACCTTTGCATCCTGCACGGACTCCACCGGGGCGCGGCCGACGACGATATCGGCATAAGCGTCTATGGCGTCATCGTCCGAACCGGTGCCGCCCTCGCCAAAGTGCTCGTCGCCGTCACCGTTCCAGTTGCCGTCGAGGTTGGAATAGTAGCAATCAACCGGGATCTTATCGGCCGTCTCCGCGGTGTAGCCCCACAGCCAGCCGTACTCCAGAACGCGCATGGGCACGACCGACGGGTCGCCGCCCATCAGGGCGTAGACGGTGCCCCAATTCTGGTAGGCGTCCTTGAGGAAGTTCCGGATTCTCTCGGGAGTGTCCGAGCCCGGATACCGCGATTCGATCCAGTCGACCGTTCTGACGACTGTTCTCACGCCCATGAGATCGTGCCAGGCCGCAAGCCTCCCGAACTCGGCGGCGAGGACATCATCGGTAATGATGACGCAATCCACCGCGCTGCCGTCCACACTCGGTCCGTCGGCGACCAGGTCGGTGGCGCCGGTAACCGCCCACTCGCCGTGGCCGGAAACGTCGACGCCGAAGGCTTCACTCAGGCATGTCTGGAACAACCTGTCGGTCAACTCTCCGCGCCTCCTCACAGCGAGTCCCGTGGCGCCGGATTCGCACTCGACCCTGAGGCGCATGCTCATGAGCGCCTCCGGACCGCCTTCGGTGGCCCGCTCCGACGCGGCTGCCACCATGAGAAGGTTATAGCCGAACAGTGTGCCGCTGCCGACATAGACGAGGTCGCCGTCCGAGCCGGAGACTTCAGGCGGGCCCGCCTGCGGCCCGCCGGTCCGGACCCATTCCTCGCCGATCACCTCGTATCCTGTAACCTTCACGCCGGGCGGCAGAACTCGCACGTCGATAATCCTCGCCCGCGACGCATCCGCCTCGCCCGTCACCCCACTGCCCAGAAGCGCCATGTCCGGGTCCTTACCGACCTCCACGTCAATGCTGAACCCGTGTGCAGCAGCCGGCGTCAGAAACAACAACAACAGCAGCATGTATCTCATGCGGTCTCTCTCCTCACTCTCTGATGTAGTCTCGCTTGAAGTTGAATGCGACCGCGAGAGCGACGCACACGCCGTTCTCGTCCACACCCTCGATGTTGTCTTCGTTGCTTGTGCCGTACCATTCGAGCCCCCCCTTGATCAGCCAGTTATAAGAGGGTCTCCAGGAGACATCCAGGCCCGCCTGCAGGGTCTTTTCTACAATCCCTGAGGGGAACTTGACATCCTCCGGAGGTGCGTCCTGCGGGTCACTCACCCTGCCCTCACCCTGACGCCTCTGGCTGAACCTCACCGTCCACAACGCTTCGGTGGGAAGAGAGAACGAGAACCAGAACTCGAGAAAGTCGCCGTCCGGTCCATAAGGATATCCAATGATCTTATTCTCATGTGTGTATCTATCGTATTCGATTTTGTGCCCATAGGTCCCGTTCCTGATATGAAAATAAGAACATCCGACGAGCGAGTAAAGGTCTAACAGCGGATTTTTCGCTCTGAAGTCCAAACCGAAGCCCATCTCATGCGGCCTCGCGAAGTCGTACTGGAAATCGTCGATGACGACCTCGAAACGGATTTGGGCGGCGCGGGGAAACAGAAGCGCGAAGTCTCCGGCGAAGAGAACATTGTCCTCGCTCCCGGAGTTCCACTGCTCCCCATAGAACACGCTTATGGGGTTTAAGTACACGGGATCGAAGCCGCGGTACTCCCCGCCGTAGAGCACGACCTCGGACAAGGAGAACGTTAACCTTGGCCAGAGCTTGAGGTCCAGCCTGTGGGCCGAAACATAACGGTTTATGGTTTCATCCCAGGGGTCGTCCTCGCCGCGCCGCAGCCGCGAGTGAACCGACGTAAAGAGCACCTTCTCCTCGATGTAAGTGAACTTGAGCATATCCATCGTGGGAGCCACGCCCGAAAAGAGAAGACCCTTCGGCCTCTGTATGCCCCACGCGAGCTCGTCCCTTCCAAGGAATAGCGAGAACCTCCCGCCCTTATAGCCCAGCCCGCCGTGATCGAAACTCGCGCGGAAGTAGTCGCCCCAGGGCTTCGTCTCCATGCGATGCGCCGTGGGGTCGGTGACGGTGAGGAGGAGATAGGTCCAGAGCGCGACCCGCTCGTGGAAGTAGAAGCTGAGCCTGAACAGGTTGTCCATGCCCACGTTGGCGTTGCTGCGCGCTTTGAGGCCGGACATGAACTCGCCGACGAAGAGATTCTTGCGGTCCCTCTTCCAGGCGGCTTCGCTGCCCAGTTCCCTGTTCACCAGGTCCAGGAGATACCCCATGCGGGCTTCCCCCGTCCCTTCAACAAGCGCGGCGCGGGATACCACGCGGCCCAGCTCACATCTCTCATAGGGAAGCGTGGTAACGAAGAAGGACAGGCTGTCCGCCGACAGCCTGAGCTCGTCGATATAGTCGTATACCCAGCTCGCGCTGGGCTCGGTGGGTATGGCGAACCCGTCGCCCGGGGCGATAAGCGGCAGCGCAAAGGCGCATATCAGGCAGACGATGCAACCGCGCATCCGGTCACCTCCAGAACACCGGCGTCCCTCAGAGCTCTCGCGCATTCGGCGAGCGTGGCGCCGGTGGTTACGACGTCGTCGATGATTATCGCATGCCTCCCGGCCAGAGCTTCACCGCCGGCCGCCGTGAAGGCCTTCTTCATGTTGTCCGATCTTCGCGCCCCGTCGAGTCCCGCCTGCGGCGAGGTGTTCTTCACCTTGAGCAGCGCCCCCTCCTCGACCTCGATTCCCGTCAGGCGGCTCACCCCGGCCGAGAGCAGCCGACTCTGATTGTAACCTCTTTCGCGTCTCTTTGCAGCATGAAGCGGCACGGGAACCAGCACCGGTTGGGCGAGGCTCATCGAGCTCAGCGCCAGGGCCAGGAACGGGGCGAGCACATCCGAGAGCCCGGGCCTGTCGGAGTACTTCATGTCCTTGATGAGCCGGGACACGGCCGGCGAGTACGGAAGCGAATACAGAACGCGGAGAGACTTCCCGCCGCCCAGGTCCACTTCCCTCTCCATCTGCCGGGCGCCGGCGGCGAGGGCGGTCATGCAGCTCCGGCAAACCCAGGTCTCGCGCGCCCCGAGCGCCCCGTCACATACGGCGCATAGCGGAGGCACGAAGAGCCTGAAGAGGTCTCTGCGGAACTCGAATATGGGTTTAAGCCTGGACTTCAGTCCCGGACTGAGTCCCGCCATGCTTTCCGCTCCTGAGTAGCAGGCCAATTCCAACGACTATCAAGATTATGCTCACGACCTGGTTCGAAGAAAACTGGAGGCTCCCCCAACTCAGCATGAGGTCGGGCTCATAGTAGCGCCAGAAGTCTATGACGAAGCGCCAGGCGCCATACAGAATGAGTAAGCTCGCAAAAACGGACCCGGCCGGGAGCCGCCTTCTCAAGAAGGACCAGAGAATGACGGCGATCATGACATTGGCGATCACGGCATAGATCTGCACGGGATGAATATGAAGACCGTGCATCACCGAGCCCGCCAGGCAGTCCGGCGGGAAGACGCACGCCCAGGGCAGAGTCGACTCCTTGCCGAAGCAGCAGCCGTTCAAGAAACAGCCGATGCGGGCGATGGCTATCCCCAGCGCTATCTGCGGGGCGAGTATGTCCGTTATCTCCGCGACGGGTTGTTTGCGCCGCTTCAGGAAGAGAATTCCGAGCACGACTGCGACCACGAGACCGCCGTAGAAAGTGAGGCCTCCCTCCCAGACCTTGAACACGCCCCACGGGTCGCCGCGGAAGTCGTTCAGGTGAGTGACGACGTAGAGCAACCGTGACCCGATGACCGAGGAAAGGAGAATCACCAGCCCGAGGTCGACGATGAGAAGATGATTATAACCGCGTTTGCGGGCGATTCTCGCGGAAATCTCGATGCCGACCCAGAATGCGATGGCCAGCATAACGCCGTAAGAGCGAATCCCCACAGCTCCGAAGTCAAGGATTGTCCTGAACATCAAACCACCTCCGGGTCACCTCAGTATTCGCGCCGCGCCCCATAAGCCGAAATGACGAGGCCGATGCAACTCCACAGAACCACCGTGGACGACCCGCCGTAGCTCACAAAGGGGAGCGGCAGCCCCGTCACCGGGGTTATTCCGAGATTCATACCCACGTTGATGAAGATCTGTATTAGGATGATGCTCCCCACACCGTAACACAAGAAATAGAAGAACCTGTTTCTGACCATACCGGCCACCCCGAACACTTTCAGGGAAATATACAATAACAGAATGAGAATCAATACAGAACCAACAAAGCCGGTCTCCTCGCCTATGACCGAGAACACGAAGTCGGTATGCTGTGCCGGCACGAGACCGAGGGCCTTCTGCGTGCCCCCGAGGACGCCTTTGCCTAACGCGCGGCCCGACCCGATCGCAATTCTCGACTGGATGGCGTGGAAAGCCGCCCCGTGGCGGAGCTCCTCCTGCTTGAACAGGGCCTCGACCCGCTGGCGCTGGTAGGGCTCGAGTCCCATCCAGAGCTTGTGCGCGGATGCGCCGACTCCGAGGCTCATGCCTACGATGAGCACGACTATGGTCGTTCTGAATCTCCCCAGGTAGTTGATGCCGGCAAGATACACGACGAATACCATCCAGCCGACGACCCTGCTCGGGATCGCCACGCCGCTCGTCAGCACGAAGGCGAAAATCGGGCTCAACAGATAAATGAGGAAGAGCGGGCTCATCCCGGAGGCAAAAAGCATGGGAAACGCGAGGAAGCCTACGAGGACCGCGCTGCCGAGGTCGGGTTCATAGAGGATGAGAAGCGCCGGGAGCGCCGTTATGGCAACCGCCCTGACTACCCTCTCGAGCGAATCGCCCATGGTCCTGGTCTCGGACAGATATCGGGCGAGCGCCAGTATCGTGGCAATCTTCGCGAACTCCGAGGGCTGAAACCTTAATAAACCGAAGTCAAACCATCTGCGCGTCCCGTGGGGCCCGGTACCTATGACCAGCACGAGCGCGAGCATGATGATGGAGGCGCCGTAAATAAGATAGGCCAGGGCCGATACCGTCTTGAGGCGAATACGTGAGATGACCACCATTGCGACCACGCCGATCGCGATCCACATGATCTGCTTCACGGCAAAGGCGTTCCCGTAGTCGGCAAACGTACTGCTGTAAATGGTCACTACGCCGACCACAGATACAATCCCCAGGACTACCAGGAGGGGTTTCACCGTGCCGCTCATCGCCCTGCCACCAGCTCGCCTTCCCTGGTTGCGAAGTACTGTCTCAGCAGCCGGCCGGCGATTGGCGCCGCGACCGACCCGCCGTGACCCGCGTTCTCCACCATGACACATACGCCTATTTCGGGGTCGTCGCAGGGCGCGTAGCAGACAAACCACGCGTGATCGTCGCCGTGCGGGTTCTGTGCTGTTCCAGTCTTGCCGGCCACCTCATAACCGTCGACGCGCGCCGCCTTGCCCGTTCCCTCTTCGCCTTCCACCGCGTTGCGCATGGCCTTCTTGAGAATACCTATGGTGGTATCGGACATGGGCATGTCTATGAACTCCGGAGTCATCTCGGTTTCGTCGCCGTCGTTTCCGATCGTCTTGACGCAATGGGGCACCGGGTATTTCCCGTCATTGGCGATGCCGCAAATGAAACAGAGCATGGAAAGCGGCGTCACGAGCACCTCGCCCTGGCCGATGGCGATATTGAGCATGATCCCCTTCGTCCACTTCCCCTTGCCGTAGGTCCTGTCGTACCACTCGGAGTTGGGGACCAGGCCCCTGACCTCGTTGGGAATGTCTATGTGAGTCGGCTCGGGTATGCCCCAGAGCGTGCTGTAGGAATAAAAGTCCTCGAGGTCCATGCGTTCGCCCAGCTGGTAGAAGTAGACGTCACATGAAACCGTAATGCCCCGGACAAGGTTCGATGAACCGTGCCCTTCTTCTTTCCAGCACTTGAAAACCCGCCGGCCGAACCTGTACGAACCCGAGCACGGCTTGTACCGGGTGCTCTCCATCACAAGGCGCGTCTCGAGCCCCACCGCCGCCGTCACTATCTTGTAGGTAGATGCGGGCGGATACGCGCACTGTATGGCGCGGTTGAGCAGCGGCTTATCCCGGTCCTCTATGATATTCTTCCAGTCGGCCGAAGAAATGCCGGTTGCGAAAAGTGACGGGTCGAAGACCGGGTTGCTCGAAAGCGCCAGCACCTCGCCGGTCCTCACGCCGAGGACTATGGCGCAGCCTCGCCGGCCGGCCAGCAGGCTGTCCGCGAGCGTCTGGAGATCGCTGCGCGCGCACAGCCTTACGCGCTTGCCCGGCTCCGGCGACACCGACGGCACGTCTTCGTAGTCGATGGGAACCTCGTCGCCGTCCATGCTGACGCGGACCAATTTGTAGCCCTCGGTGCCCGAGAGAACGTCGTCATACCTCTTCTCGACGCCGCCCCTTCCGATGAGGTCTCCGGATGCATATCTGGTCGGGTTGCGCGCGACCTCGTCCTGGGTGACCTCCCCGACATAGCCCAGGAGATGGCAAAACGACTCTCCCCCGGGATAGCTTCTCACGGGTTCTGCAACGACGAGAACATCAGAGAGGTCGGCGGACATTTCCTCGATGACGCTCAGCGTCGCGAAGTCCACGTCCCTCCGCACGACGGCGGGCCGGTAGGAACTTGCCGTCTTGGACAGCTTGCCTACGATGAACTCCTCATCCACCTCCAGCAACTTCGCCAGGAGGGCGATCTCGTCCTTGTTCTTAAGAGTGGTCTTGGGCACTGCACATATGGAAAAGGACTGTCTCGAGCCGACCAGCACCTTGCCGTCCGTGTCAACTATCTCGCCCCTGGCCGCCTTGAGAGGGACCTTGATCACGTAGTTCTTCTTGGATTCAACTTCGAATTGGGCGCCCTCGATTATCTGGTACTTGAATAGGAAAGTAACGAGCACCGCGAAGACGACCCCGATGATTACCACGGCGACTCTCGGAGGGGTGAACCAGGAAGCGTACGACCTGCCGGAGTTACTAGGCAAGGATCCTCAAACCTCCTATCCTCTCGACCACGGCAACGACGATAACACCGGCCAGCGCCGTATAGAGCGCCCCGGGAAACGTATACCTGAAGAACTCCACCCAGAACTCGGCCGAGCCCAGCCAGATGAAGTTGACGATATCGAAAACGATGACGCTTACGAAAATGATAACGAGTTGCACGAGGTAGCTCTCGTACATGATCTTGGTCCCGTACCTTCCCACGAGGTAGCCGACCAGCGTGCCGGCGAGCGGCAGAGACGCGAGCATGCTCGATAGAACGGAAAACTCAGCAAGGCAGATGAAGAACCCGAAGACCGCTCCCACGACAGCGCCGTGGGCGAGCGCGATGTAAACCAGCACTACTATGATCGCGTCCGGCCTCACTCCCCATACCTCGATCTTCCTGAACAGGGTGACCTGGAGTATGAGGAGCAGGAGCACGAGGAACCAGAGTGAAAACTTTCGCATCAGTCCGTGAGCTCTTTTCTTTCGAGGCACTGCGACGCCGGTCCGGCAGACCCGGGCTCGGGAACGAGAACGAACACTTCTTCGAGGAGATTGAAGTCGACGAAGGGCACGACCTCGAGCGATAGGGAAAATTCGGTCGGCCGCTCAACTATGGATCTCACCTGGCCGATGGGGATACCCTTGGGGATCACGAGTCCATAGCCCGAGGAGATAACCGTATCTCCCGGCGCCACGTCGGAATCGGGCGGAACCCATTCCATTACCAGGCCCCCGCCGGCCGTGGTTCTGAGAATGCCTCCCGACCGCGTCCTCGACAGCATGGCGCTCACCTTGCTGCCCATGTCGATGAGCCGCTTCACTCTAGAGTAACCGTCGCCGGCGTCTACGACCCGGCCCACGAGACCATCCGGAGAGATGACGACCATGTCCTTGTCGATACGCGCCTCGGTCCCGCTGTCTATCTTGATCCCGCCGCCCTCACGCTGGTCGGCTTCTCCGAGAACCCGGGCCGGCACGCAGCCAGCCGAGCAATCGGATGAGAATCCGACAAGCGCGCGGAGCCGCGTTATCTCGTGGGCCCGCTCTCTGAGAGCCATGTTGTCCCGCGAGACTTCCATGAGGCGCCCCCTCAGTATCCTGTTCTCGTCGTAGGTGTAGGAGGCGTTCATGACGCGCACCGACAGGCTCTCGAACGGGAGGAACACGCGCGCCAGGAAGTCGGTCAGGTAATTGGAGTGCTCGGTCTTTCCGAGCACGGCGATGGAAATGGACATCACCAGCAACACTATGAGTACGGGAAAGTCCCGCTGAAGCGGCTGACGACGTACATCCCTCACCTCGCTAAATCCTTCTCAGCTTCATCAGAATTTTCTCGTACTTGTCGGGGTCCTCGAGCACGCGGTAGGCGCCGAGCACCACGCTTCTTAAGGGGTCGTCGACCACGTAGATCGGAAGACCCGTAGCCTCCCTCAGGCGCTCGTCCAGACCGCGCAGGAGCGCACCGCCACCGGTCATGAGTATGCCCTTGTCGACGATGTCGCCGGCGAGCTCCGGCGGAGTCTTCTCGAGAGCGAGCTTGAGGGCGTCCACGATTTGTTCTATGGGCTCGTTGAGGGCGTCGGCGACCTCTTCCTGCGTGATCCTCTCGGTGCGGGGAACGCCGTTGACCAGGTCACGCCCTTTCACTTCGAACTCGATATCGGACATGGGCTTCGCCGCTCCTATGACGATCTTGATGCGTTCGGAGGTCTGTTCGCCTATGAGCATGCTGTGCTCGGTCTTCACGTGGCGCATGATGGCCTCGTCCATCTCGTCGCCGCCGATGCGTATCGAGGTCTCGGTGACGATGCCGTTTAAGGCAATAACCGCGATCTCGGTGGTCCCGCCTCCGATATCGACGACCATATTGCCGGATGGCTTGTCGATGGGAAGGCCGACCCCGACGGCGGCGGCTATGGGCTCGGAGATGAGATAGACTTCCCTGGCGCCCGCGTGCTCGGCCGAGTCCCTGACCGCTCTCTTCTCGACCTCCGTGATTCCGGACGGAACCGATATAATTACTCTGGGTCTTATGATCTTCGACAGGAAACGGTCTTCCTGGGCTCTTCCGATAAACTCGCGCAGCATGAGCTCCGTAATCTCAAAGTCGGCGATGACGCCGTCCTTCATGGGCCGCACGGCCAGGACTTCCCCGTGAGTACGCCCCAGCATCTCCTTCGCCTTCTTGCCGACAGTGATCACCTTACCGGTGACCTTGTCTACGGAGACCACAGATGGCTCATCCAGAACGACGCCCTTGCCGCGAACGCAGACAAGCGTGTTCGCCGTCCCCAGGTCGACCGCAATGTCATTTGTAAACCAGTTGCTCAGCCCGCCGAATCCCATCGCTTCCTCCTAAAGGTAGCCTCCTTCCTTGAGGCTCTCGTAACTACCATCTCCTATTATTATGTGATCGACGATCTCTATGCCGACTATGCGCCCGCACTTCTCGAATCTCCTGGTAAGGAGAATGTCCTCCCTGCTCGGAGAAGTGTGCCCGGTGGGATGGTTGTGAACGAGGATCAGCGAAGTCGCGCTCTTCATGAGCGCGGGCTTCAGGACCTCTCGCGGGTGCACAATTGACGCGTTCACGGTTCCGATCGAGACCGTCTCGATGCTTATCACCGAGTTCTTGGAATCCAGAAGTATGACCTTGAAGTGCTCGCGGTCGAGGTGCTTCATCTCGTCCATCAGAAGGCATGCGGCGTCCTCGGGAGAGCGCACCACCTTTATCTCTCCCCTCGTCGCCCTCGCGACCCTGTTCCCGAGCTCGACCGCCGCCCTCAGCTTGCAGGCCGTAGCGACTCCCACACCGCTTACCGAAGAGAATCTCTCGACACTCGCCGAGGCTATCTCCCGGGTGGACCCGAAGGAGGCGACTATTTCATCTGCAAGATCCATGGCACTCCTGCCGCTGCAACCCGAACCGACCACTATGGCAAGCAGTTCTCTTAAGGAGAGCGCGTGCGCCCCCCTCTGCTTCAGCCTCTCGCGTGGTCTGTCCTCATGGAGCATTTCCCTTATTCTCATGAGTGGTCCTCCCCTCACCCCCAACCCGTCCCATTTCACTCACCCTTATCTCTGCGCCCCGCGGTAAACGAGGCGAGAATGTCGAGCGCTTCATCGAGGCTGCCCGCCCCGTCGATGCGTTCCTTGAGTTCGCGCTTCTCATCCTGACTGAGACCCGCCAGCGAGTCTATCTTCTTCTTGAATGTGGCCCTGAAGCCTCCGAGCGACAATTCCGAAGCTCTCGAAAGCAGCCCCGGCGCGAGCAGGGCGACCGCCAACAGCGAAGCGAAAAAGAAGACGAGCGCCGTGTTGCCGGCGTGAAGCGAGTAAGCCGCCCCCGCCGCGAACGCTATGCCTGCTGCTATCTGGGCAGTTTTCATTCCCTCTCCTTCAGCGACCACTCGTCGAATTGCTCGAGGTCATGCTTGTCGGGCTCGCTCTCGAACCTCACCGGGTAGTCTCCCGTGAAACAGGCGACACAGAAATTGCCCCCGGGTATGCCCGTCGATTCCAAGAGGCCCTCAACGGAAAGGTATTCAAGAGAGTCCACCCCCAGGTAGTCGCGTATCTCCTCAACCGAGTAGTTTGCGGCGATGAGGTCGTCTCTTCTCGGGGTGTCGATGCCGTAGAAGCACGGATTCTTTATCGGGGGCGAGCTGATGCGAAGATGTACTTCCTTCGCCCCGGCCCACTTCAGCATCGCCATCAGCCTCTTTGACGTGGTTCCCCTCACGATGGAATCATCCACCACCACGATTCGCTTCCCCTCCATGAGCTCCCTTACAGGATTGAACTTCATCCTCACGCGGTTGCGGCGGAGCTCGTTGGTCGGGGAGATGAAAGTACGCCCGACGTAGTGATTGCGGATGAGGCCCAGTTCAAGCTGAAGTCCGGATTCGATGGAGTAGCCCAGCGCCGCCGCATTGGACGAATCGGGAACAGATATCACCAGGTCGGCGTCGGCCGGATGCTCGCGCGCCAACCGCTTCCCGAGCTCCTTCCTGACCGCGTCCACCGAGACGCCGAAGACCGAGCTGTCGGGCCGCGAGAAATAGATGAGCTCGAATACGCAGTAGGAGGGCTTGCCGTCAAACGCGAAGCGGATCGAGTTGAAACCATTCCCGTCTATGACCACCATCTCGCCGGGCATCACCTCGCGGATGAAACCCGCCTGCACCGTGTCCAGCGCGCAGCTTTCCGATGCGAAGAAGAAGGCGCCGTCCCTCTCTCCTATGCAGAGCGGCCTGAAACCGCTCGGGTCGCGCACGGCTATGAGTTTGTCCAGCGTAAGCAGGAGGAGCGAGTAGGCGCCGTCAACCCGCCCGAGGGCGCTTATGAGCATATCCTCCACCGTCTCCTTGCCCGACTTGGCCATCAGGTGAACGATGACCTCGCTGTCCATCGTCGACTGGAATATGGAACCGGCGGCCTCCATGGATTTGCGAAGAGAGTGGGCGTTTACGAGATTGCCGTTATGCGCTATTGCCATCTGGCCGCCCTTGAGCTCCACGACCAGGGGCTGGACATTGCAGGCGCGCGTCGAACCGGTGGTCGAGTAGCGGTTGTGCCCGATGGCGGCGTTGCCCTTGAGCCGCGCGAGTATCTCGTCGGAGAAGATCTCATTCACGAGTCCGAGTTTCTTGTAGCCGTGGAGGCAGCTGCCGTCGGATGTTACGATGCCGGAGCTCTCCTGTCCGCGATGCTGAAGGGCGTAAAGGCCCATGTATGTTTGCCGGGAGGCATCCGGGTTCCCGAGCACGCCGAAGAGGCCGCAGTTGTGTTTAATATCTTCCATGTCTAACCGCTTCCTCCGAGCAGATATTCCCTGGCGCTCACGACTTCCGCCTCCTGACAGTGCGGGTTGGCGAGGAGGCCGGCCCCACGTGCCTCGAGCACTGCGACTCTCTCGGCGAGCTCCCGCGAACGGGGTTCGCCCCTCGACATCTCGATCACCCACAACGTCGATGACGAAACCGAGCGCAGCGCGTCTATGCCGAGCCTGGACCTCGCGATGCGCGCCACTTTCTCACCGGCCGAGTCCCAGAGGTTGTGGACCTTCACGACATAGGCGCCGACCACTCCATCTCCGGGCTCGTATATGCCGGGCTTGACGGGTTCGGATGCGCCGGCCCTGAGCTGCCTGATATCCCGGTTCGGATTGGCCAGCAACACGGTTTCCCTCAATATGGTCTCGGTGGGCCCAACCGCATCGTCCGCCGCCACGACGTCATAAGATAAACTCCACGTTCTCATTCTCTCTATCCCGACGATTTCTTCAAGTCCGAATTTGCGGCTGAGCGCGTCATACACCGTGAAGCTCCACGGGTCGGGCGCTACGAGTTTCACCAGCACTTCTACGTCGGTCATACTTTTTCCTCTATGTACGTCCTCATGGACCCGAAAACGCGCGCGCCGGGCCCGTCGTCGTCCATGGCCCGCGCCGACAAGCGTGACGCCAGTCGCTTCTCTCCCCACGGTCCGGCCAGCTCGCCCGGAACCTGTCTCACCCATGCGCAGCGCTCAGGGTGAGGCATCATCGCGACGACGTTCCCAGCCGGGTTCGAAATCGCGGCCGCCATGTGTTCCGAGCCATTGGGGTTCTCGGGAAACGCCTCCGCGGGCACTCCGCCCGAGTCGCAGTATTTGAAGACGATCTGCCCGCCCGTCTCGAGGCTCTCGAAGAGGCCGTCGAGGCAGCTCGTGAACCTGCCCTCGCCATGCGCTATCGGGACGGGGAGTATCTCGCCCGGTTCCAGGTCCCACGTGATGGCGGTTCGCGCCGGGGCGCAACTGACCCTGAGATAGACCCAGTTACAGTAGTAGCCACCCCGGCCCATTCCCGTGTTGGGCGCGAGCGCCATCTGAACCTTGCCCTCCTCTAGTCCGGGCACCAGCCCGGCTTCGACCAGAACCTGGGCCCCATTGCATATGCCGAGAACCGGTTTACCCTTCGCCGCCTGCTCAATTATAACCTCGAAGACCTCATCCGTGGCGGCTATGGCCCCCGCGCGCACCCTGTCCTGGTATGAGAAACCGCCGGGAAGAATGAAGCCGTCGAATTTCGTAAACTCCTCCAGCGGTTCGTTCCACCTCAGGATGTCGGCGTCCATCCCGGCCTTCCGGGCGGCCCGGGCCGTCTCATACTCGCAGTTGACGCCGGGAAACTGGACCACGCATATCCTGGGTTTCATTCCGTCCCGTCCTCATCCGTCATTTTATCGCAACCTCCAGCGAGCGCTGCCAGGCATCGCGGAGGGTCCGGCCTTCGAGGTTGACCTCCGGCGCGCCGCCGCATTCGATGACGAGCGCGTGCTCCTCTGTCGTCCGGCCGATTGCGCGGGCCCGCGCCCCGGACTCCCTCGCTAACTCGAGCACGTCTTCGACCCGGTCACTTATGACTTCCATCACGAAGCCGCCGTTCTCGGAGAAGAGCAGTTCAGTCGTGGATAGATCCTCCCCGAAGTCCAGCGATACCCGCGCGCCTACAGAGCCCTTCCCCCACCCGCCTATGACCATCTCCGCCAGGGCGACCGCCAGGCCGCCGTCCGAGATGTCGTGGCAGGCGAGCACATGCCCGCGGCCGATGCTCTCGATTACCGCGTGGATCGCACTCTTCTCTTCATCGAGGTCCAGGTCCGGGAGCCGGCCCTCGCCCTGCCGCCCCAGCACGCCCATGAGCGCGGAACCGCCCAGGCCCGGCTTCCTGTCGCCTATGAGGAGGAGCGCGCTCCCGGGTTGTTTGAGACAGAGCGAAACCGCCTGCGCGTAATCCTCGAGGACGCCGTAGCAGGCGACAATAGGGGAAGGCGGTATAGCTGAACCCGAGTGGGATTCATTGTAGAAGCTCACGTTGCCCGAGACGATCGGCACCGGCTCATCGCTCCCCGGAGGCGAAAGCGCCCGCGCGGCATCACCGATGCCCTTTACCGATTGCTCGAAATCCCTGAACACGAGAGGGCTCTCGGGGTTGCCGAAGTTCAGGCAATCGGTGAGGGCGACCGGAACGGCGCCGACGGCGGCCACGTTCCTTACGCTCTCGCAGACGGCGCAGACTGCGCCCATATAAGCGTCCAGAGCCGAGTAAAACGGATTGCCGTCAACGGATGTCGCTATGCCTATCGTCGTCCCGTAAATCCCGGTGACGCCGGCGTCGGCCTCTCCCGGCCTCAGCACGGCGTCGCCCCTGACCTCGCTGTCGTAGTGGCGGTAAATATACTGCCTGGATGAGATTGAAGTATACCCGAGTACGTCGAGCACGGCCGCGCCGAAGTCCCGTATGCCCGGAGCCTCGATAGGCGGCCCTACCGGCCCGGGCGGCGCAGCTTCACGGTCATACGATATGCCCTCGTTTATGAGGTCGACGTCGACGTCGACGACGGGCTCGCCGCGCCAGGTCATGCGATAGTTCTTATCGCGTTTCACTTTGCCGATCACGGACGCGCGCGCGCCCCTGTATATGTGGGGAAGCTCGTAGTCCCCGTTGTAAATGCGCAGCACCTCTTCGGCCACTCCGGCCGGCACGGCAAGGCAGTAGCGCTCCTGCGTCTCAGAGCAGGCTATGGCATAGGGTTCGAGCCCGTCGAAGGCCGTGTGCACTTCGCCGAGGTCGATTTCCGCTCCGAAACCGCCCGCCCCGGCTATCTCGCTTGTGGCGCACGCGATCCCCCCGGCCCCGAGGTCCTTGAAGCCCACCGGGATCCCCCGCCCCCTCAGCATGCCGAGCACGGCCTTGTTGGCCTCGACGAGCATGCGCTTTAAGAAGGGGTCGTGAATCTGCACCGCGCCGACATTGCCTTCGACCTCGCCGTCCAGTATGCGGGACGCCATGGTTGCTCCCCCGAGCCCGCTCATGTCGGTGGGCTTCCCGACCAGTATGAGCACATAGGGCTCTCTGCCGGCTTCGGCCGGAACCCGGCTCCTGATTATTTCCTCTTCTCTCGCCACTCCCAGCGCCACGACGTTGACGAGGCAGTTGTCGTCATACCTGGAGTCGAAGTAAACGTCACCGCCCACGTTGGGAACGCCGAGAGCATTGCCGTATTCCCAGATGCCCCTTACGACACCGTCCACGATTTCCCTCGTGCGCTCGGCGTTCGGCCCCGCCGGGTCTCCGAACCTCAGGGCGTCCATCACGCCGACGACATCGGCTCCCATGCAATAGACGTCGCGCACGATGCCGCCGATGCCGGTGGCGGCCCCTTCGACCGGGATGATTTGCGACGGGTGGTTGTGGCTTTCGTGGGCAACGACGAGGACGTAGGATACCCCACCGCTCTCGGCCAGCCTGACGACGCCGGCGTCTTCACCCGGCCCCAGTATCACTCTCTCGGACC
>Ga0272444_10001861_pt1 | contig 19899 bp, 9 predicted proteins | sample SSMForm13_FD_201033 | JGI IMG/M metagenome (GOLD analysis project Ga0272444, IMG submission 201033) | Marine sediment archaeal communities from Little Sippewissett salt marsh, Falmouth, MA, United States - SSM-Form-13 | ecosystem: Environmental > Aquatic > Marine > Wetlands > Sediment ... | reverse complement strand
ATATAAGATAGTAGCCAGGCTGTAATCCACTGCTATCCGATTTACAGGACCAAGAGGCCATACCTGAAATATCTTTAAGCGTATGAAGGGGAACGTTGATAACATTTTCCCCTGAACTCTCTTCCTGTATCAGTAGGCTTACCACAATGTCTTTAGCATGTGTCCCTGTATTTTCAAGGATCATGTCTGCAACAATGGAATCACCCTGAACATAAACATCCTTGTCGGTTTGAATATTGACTATCTCTATGCCAGAGACTATATAATTGATATCAAAACTATACTTCCTGTAAAACTCTGCAGTGTTAGTCAACTGATTGTAATAGAAAGGGAAAATCGATACGGCAAGGGTTGTAGTGTCAGGACTCTCAAACACGGTCCATTCAAATATCTTTTCAGGCCACGATTCCGGGATATTTTGCTGTTCAATCTCAAGATATGATTCACAACAACCGAGCACACCTAAACTGCTGCTTGGAATATTCAGACCGGATTCCGTAACTTTATCAGATCTATCATTAAATAAAACATCCTGTATTTGATAGTCCTTGGGATAGTCATAAAACACACGATAATAGGGAACCAGGGGCATACCAGATTTGTACAGGATATATCCGCCTGGAATCCTGAAAAAATCTTCACCATTAATGTGGGTGACCTCATAGTCAGGCACTACAATCTCAATGGATGAGGTATCTCGTATCATATTTTTTAAAGAATTTGATGCCTTGGTGCTCTTAGAAGCCAGGTATCCGAATTTCGGATCACCATATAAATGATAGATCCCAGACCAAATCCTATGTGTTATGTCATTGCTCAGGCTTCTTTTTGTCTGTTTAAGAGCAAGGCCAAGGGACTCACTCAAATCCCATCTTTGAAAAAACTTATCCGCATTCGGGCATACCTGACCTTGATAACAGGCCCCTTTTTCCGTTGCGCCGAGGTAAACTCCAGCTCCTTTTGCCAGGAATGCCTCGGCAAACTGGGATCCGCCTGTATATTTTCCTGTCAAACATGAAGAAGCGAAGACAAAAGGATTTGTCGAGCCAAAGGGATTGGTTTGATTTATAATATCGTTTTTATGAATACCATCCCAATGGCCCACGTTTCCATGGCCTGCCAGGAAAATAACATCAATATTAGGAGTATCTGCGAAAAATGCCTGTTTTATGGCGTTTTTTGTCGCATTCTCATCCATTTTTCCTGCGTTATCATATTTTGTATACGATGGCGTATGCCATTTGAATTGGTCACTGTTAGCAGAAACGGGTTTCTTGAGAATTTGCTTCAGAACATTATCTACTTCATTTTTGGTTTTGATATTCATTGATTTTCCGCTTAGACCATTTGGAAAACCGCTGATCAAGAGGGAGTGTGATCTGTCAAAACCATATCCTGAGAGTCCCTTTATAACATTGATACTCGTTTGAATCGGTTTTCTTAAAGCCGTTGGGTTGTCTCCAATAATTCTCCCGATGTTCAGCTCCGGTTTAAGTTCCTCGCCATAGGTGCTTGCATAGGGGTAATCCGTGGGATCGGCCTTCCATGTGTATGTTCCGCCGGTACTTATTTCATGGGTCCCCAAAATTTTGGACCATGCAGGAACCACCTCTGTCTCTCCTACAATGAGAAGATAACCTTCAGAAACCCAATTATCCTTCAGTTTGCTGCTCCATTGGCCTATATTTGGGAAGAAGAAAAAAGTTGGTTTTATTAATTTACGAAGCAGGTTCTTATCATAGGTTTCCATATACCCCAGTGCCCCATTCCTATAGCGGGCCAATTCAGCCATATCAGAGAGCAAACTATAGACTGCATTGGTTTGTGTATTTCCAAAAGCAAATAGCCTAACAGGGTTGGTCACGATCAGATAATCGGCTTCCTTAAGGGCCTCGTCATAAGCCTCCGGAATGCTCTTTCCATTAGCGCCCCATGTTTTAGGAACAGGCACAGAGAACCAGTCATGAATCCTTAAGCCTGAGGGATCCTTATCATAGTGCAGCCCGGTGAGGTATCCGATCTCAGGCTTAGGTGGATTCGTTTCGAGTAATACGGGCACAACAAAATAGGTATAGGTCCGTGATTGCATTGCCGGGATATCCTCATAGCTCGTAATCACACACTCCCATTCTTTCTTGTAGGAATCGTACTTTGTCTCATACTTTGCGTGGACGGGTGTCGTGAACGTGCATGAGATGGGCTGAAAGCCTTTTAAAAAATCCTGGATCTCAATATTCTCGGCTGTTTCATCGCCAACATTTTCCACTGACATATTGATGGCAAAATAATTATCGTACCTTGTGACATCGTGTGTGACCTTGAGCTTTGGAGGGAGTGCAGGCGGCACTTGATTAACGATGACCTGACGAGTGTCATAGCCGTAATTGACATATGGTGTATCTATATCGTAGGCCTCTACTGCCAGTGTATAGGATCCATTTGCCACTGATGTGGTATCCCATTCAAAGGTTACTGTTTTGCTTTTCGGGTGGCTTGACAAGGGCTTGAGTGCCTCCCAACCCCCGTTTACCCTGAAATATGTCTGGGAAAGCCCTGTGTCATCACTCAGATTTGCAATAACATTTACCTTACCTGACACCATAGCGCCATCCTTGGCCGGGGAGGTGATTATAACTGAAGGCGCCGCCTCATCTACAGTATTGAGCATTTGGATAACGCGCTCATCAATGGCGTTCCGCCCGGAATGATCGTACGCTTTAGCCTTAATGGTGTACTCACCATTGACGTATTGTATTGTATCCATGGTTAAAACATATGGTGGCCCATAGGCTGTAAACACAAGATTATCATTGAGGAAAAAAGCTACCTTCTCCACCCCCGTATCATCAGAGGCATTGGCGGAAATCGTCACAGTACCCCTGCACACACCAGGGTCAATGAGGGAGACTGTAGGGTTGATGTTATCAGTCAAGGCCAGAGTCTCAAAGGTGATCTCATGGCTTTCCACCTTCTTTCCACTTGCATCGGTTGATTCTACCATAAGGCGATAGGTGGTGGAGGGTACTAAATTAGTGAGAGAAATACTGTGGTCTTTTACCAGGGCTGCATCTGTTTCCTGTAAGGTATAGCGACCTGCTGTGTTAGAGTAATGGAGCACACTGTCACTATCATCACTGGTCTGCCATGAGACAGTTGCTGAGTATTGTGTGAGAGATGACACGGTTGGACCTGATATTATCTCAGGAGGGCCGGTGTCCAGGTAAAAGGGTCCCAGGTGTACGGCAGTGGCGGCCCTGTTCCCTGCCGTATCACAGGTAATGAGGTGAAAGTAGTTGTCATTGCCCTCAGCCGGGATGGTGGTAGAAAGGGAGGTAGAGGTGGTCGACAGGCTCTCATCAGGAACCGTGGTAGAGGAGTTTGACCATTGGTAGAAATAGTTTGCAATACCGCTTGATGCATCTGATGCCCCGCTCCAGCTCATCATTATCGTGGCATCCCCTGACCATGTGCTTGTGTCGCGGTCCGCGCTCAGGGTGGGATTGGTAGGAGGGGTGGTGTCAATGTTTACGTTGAAGGCAGGGCTCTCTGCTGAACTCCCTCCCATATTAAAGATGCGGAACTTGATGAGGTTTGGGTCTGTAGTAGTAGAGTCATGGGTAAAGGAGACACCTGTAGCAGAGACGGTCTGGGGATCTGTGCTTCCATCGGATCCCGTGCAGGAGGCAGCCTGCCAGGCGCTCCACGCGGAGTCTTTATTGTAGGCATACTGGGCAGTGGAGACATCAAGGCCGGAGCCTGTGTCTTCTACCTGTACGCTACAGGTGACGGTCTGGGAGGTAAGCCAGTCAGTGGGGCTGAAGGTGGACCAATTGCCTGGGGGGAGATCAGCGATATCCCAGAAGTCATTGTCACTCATCTCACTGGAAGATAAGGGATGGGTAAGCTCTATCCAGTTGTCGTTGATAACCCTGCCGCCCACAGAGGCGGCACCTGTGGATATATAGCCTGTTGGGTCTTTCTCTGTAATATTATAGTACTCACAGACATTGTCTACCATAATGCTGTAAGAGCCATTAGAATCTGTTACAGTGCTTGAAAGGAGACTCCCTAATTGACCGGCGTTGTTGGAGCAGTAGAGGTCCAGGGCTACATTGCTTAAGGGACTGCTTTCATCCCCAATGTTTCCTGAATATACATGGCCGGTGAGCATCTGTAGTGTTATAATGTCCCCATAGAGGTCTGTGTCCATGGGGGCATTTCTTCCATCCTCCCATACGATCATATATGAGCTGTCATCAGGGGCAATGGCGGGATGTGTTTGAGAGATGCTCTGGTTTGATACCATCACCTCATCTCCAATCAGTGTGCCACTGCCTGATACCCTTCTCTGATAGATGTGTGAGTCTCCATAATACTCCTCATACTCCCAGGCTACCAGATACTCATTGGCATGTGAGTTATAGGCCACATCCGGGCTTAAACGGAAGTCTTCACCCTCCCAGGAGACGGCAAAGTTTGCCCCCTGAAGGGTTCCGGTCCCGGTAATTCTCTGGGCGTAGATGTCCCTCTCATCTCCCCAGTCCCCCTGATGATCCTCCCAGACCACGAGGAACTCATTGGTCTTGTTGTTATATGCCAGGCTGGGCTTTATCTGATTATAGACATAGGTGGAGACGGCTATCTTTCCTCCTGCCAGTGCGCCGGTGCGCCCTATTTTCTGGCCATAGATGTCGGTCTCACCGGTTGCCTGGGTATCCTGCCAGACTACAAGGTAGTTGCCATTACTGCTGCCAAAGGCCACTGCCGGGGCGGATTGATCCAGTGAGGTAGTGGCAATCAATATGGGACCTCCTAAGAGAGAGCCGGTGGAGGAGAGGCGCTGGCCATGGATGTCGTTTTGTATGATATCAATGGTGCCGCTTCCGGTTGTTATTGAATCTATATTGCGATGTTCCCAGACGATGAGGTATTCGTTGTCAGTGGGGTTAAAGGCCACCTTAGGGTTGCTCTCAAATTTAGCGGTGTCTGCAATATGGATATGATTACTTCCAATGGCCGTGCCGGTACTTGAGAGTCTCATGGCATAGATGTGGTGATCATCTGATGATAACCCATATTCCCAGACAAGGAGGTATTCATGGGCAGTAGGGTTGTAGGCAATGTCAGGATTTTTAAAGGGGCGGGATGTAAGCCATTCCCCTACCACAGCAAAGGATTCTCCAATGAGACTGCCGTTTACACCTATCCGTTGTGCAGCGATACCAAGCGTGCCTATTGATTGCCAGACATAGTCCTCCCAGACTACGAGGAACTCATCTGAGGAGCTGTTATAGTCGATGGCAGGGTTTACCTGGTCTTCTTCAACCGTGCGTACGAGAAACTCACTGCCGTATACAGGGGGGGAAATGGTGAGGAGTAAGAGGGCGGCAATTAGTATGAACCAAAAGGGTTTCTGTTTCATCCGGTGCCTCCTGTTTGTGTGAGGGTGGGTTGTGCTCTTAAAAGGCCTATAACTGGTTTGATTGTAAAATAGGGGTAATTCCCTGTTTGAGATAGTATTTGGCCTATGAAAGAAAATAAGTCAGCCAAGGAATCATCGTTACAATGGGCAAACAGTTTCGAAGACAAAAAGTAGGAAATTTTTATTTACAGCAAACCAGATGATTTAGGTAATTATACAGTTCATACAGTTTAGGCAGAGACCTCTTAACAGTTTTTTAGTTACATGAAAATGAAAAAAAGGAATTTTAATTGCACCGCTCTCCTCACTGTGAAGATGGACTGTTGTAAAGTGATGTAAAACAGTAAAGAATATTTTTAATTACTATGTTATTTATTTTAAAGTCAAGCTATTAGTGTGGCATGTCATAGGCGCATGGTTAAGTCAAAGTTGCGTCTAACATAATGATTCTTATATGAAATGTCTTTGATTGCAAAATCCCCCTTATCCCCTTTTTGTAAAAAAGGGGATAAGTAAACGTTTTGTTATGTCACTCTTTATTCCAATCAAATATGAAAGCTCATCAGGTAGAGCGGTAGATAAAAATGGCTAGTTTGTTATTACCCGCTGGTATATACTACCGCCATAAGATAGACCTTAAATATCTCGCTGTTGTGCTCAACAGTTTCCTCCACACTATTCCAGTCAATGTTCTCTATGGACTTTCCAAGGGTGTAGGAGTGAAGGAGGTCATCATCCTGCATTTGGCCATATCCAGGTATATGTGAGGTGGTAATATAGTCTCCTGCCTGTATGTTGCCGTTTCTATTACTGACCCATACCCTTCCCTCTCCCAGGGCATTTACGATGCCAAAACGCTCTCCTTCATTTCCTTTATACCAGTGATCCTCAGGGAGGGGTGACTCCAATACAAGGACACCGAATACCTTTTTATCGTTTGCTGAATCGGACAATGCTACCGTAGGTAAGGTCGATGATAGGGAAGCAGTGCCGTCTTTTTTCTTCCTGACAATGGTATCTCCGGTAACGGATATTATCATCCCAGGGATTATATGTTCAGGAAAGTTATCTGCCAGTTTTACATCATGGGCGCCGGTGAATGGGCCGTAGTTGCCGGAGCCACCTGCCCAGAAGTCATAGGAGTCGCCCACTCCCTTAACACCTATACTACCATGGCCATATACACCAGTGTTATGCGTTGCAAGGGCGCCACTGTTGCCGTTGCTATTTTTGCCGTATACGCCGCAATCTGACCGGCCAAGAATACCGAAGTTACCGTTGCTTTGATGTTCGCCGTATACGCCGCAATCTGACTGGCCAAGACGACCGAAGTTACCGCTGCTTTTATGTTCGCCGTATGCGCCGGAATTTGCACTGGCAAGGCTGCCAATGTTTCCCGTGTCCGTGTGTTCGCCATAGACCCCGTCACTCAACCACGACGAGCCCGTAGCCTTACCGTATACTCCGTATTTTTCCCCGATGCCGCGAACTCCGGTGCGAGTGACCGAGTAACCTACAACGCCATAATATAAACTTCCAAGGTACCCAAAGTTTCCCGTGTCCGTGTGTTCGCCATAGACCCCGTAGGTCATTCTACCAAGGGCCCCATAGTTTCCGCTGTTGTCATTTTTGCCGTATACCCCGGCATAATCAATTGAATATGAGTAGTTGACTCCATACACAGCATGGGAGCTTTGGGAGGTTCCGTGAACGCCATAATGTGGACCTCCAAGGTACCCATAGCTTCCGCTGTCTTCATTTTTGCCGTATACCCCGGCATAATCATCTGAAGTTGAGTAGGTGGCGCCATATACACCATGGGAGCTTTGGGAGGCGCCGTGGACGCCATGAGAGATAGTGGAGGCGCCGTGGACGCCATATGGCTCTGCGGGCATTAGGGCTGCATTGCGAGTGTTTTCCCCATACACGGCTGCTCCAGAGCCATTGTTTATTGCCTTTATAATATCACTGGTTGATGATCCTGTTAAACTAAGCGGCACATTGACGCTGAGTGTTACATCCCCTGATGCGCCTCCCCCGTTGAGGCCTTCTCCTGCATTGACAGACGTTATATCACCACTGCCACTGCCGCTGCCTGTCGATGCTATGGTGATGGTGTTTGCACCATCATCCGGGGTAATGGTAACATTCGTGCCTGCAATGAGGTCCACATTGCCCCCGTCATTGGTGACGCCATCTATGCTGCTTAGTATATGAGGGGATATCTTATCAACTGTCACCGCATTGTCCTTGAGGTCCTGGGTAGTTATGGAGTTGTCTCCTATCTGGGATGAGCCGACCGCTCCATTGGCAATGGCAGAGGAACCGACCGCACCGGAGGCGATCTTTGTTGCTGATATGGCATCGTCTACTATCTTATCGGTTGTTACCGCATCATCGGCTATAACAGGAGTGGTTACGGCATTGTCTTGTACGGTGTCCGCCTTTTTTGCCCTGAATGCATATCCAACACTTGTGAGGGGTTGTCTGGGTATCATCTCACTGTCTGATCCAATGGTAATGCCAAGATAGTAGATGGCATCAAAGGGGAGGGTAAGGGTGGTCACATCACCAAGGTTTACACTGAATATACCGTCTGTCACGGTTACTGTTTGTGTCTCTGTCCACAGGGGGGTATCATCCGTCATAGTAGGGTAAAGAGAGAAGGTGATTGGTGTTGATACATCTATCGGTGTTCCCTGGGGGTCGGTGAGGTAGCCCTGGTAGTTTATCTTCCCGGGGATTGCTGCATGGGCTGAAGATGAAATAACAAGAAACAGTAGTAAAAGCGCAATGAGTAAAGGAAAAGGCAGATGGTTTTTGTATGTTTTCATGGACTTTGTTCTCCTATTATTTTGAGGTGGTAGTTTTGATAAAATTATACTTGAAAACTAATAAATTAGCTATTTTTAAAGTAACTTCTCAATAATGCAGAGTAATAGCTCTGGATTCCCACCTCCATGGGAATGACAGAAAGGATGCCAGAATGAGATTACGACTAACTTAGCGCTTATGTCCCATTACCCCCTCCCACAAGGGGAGGGGGATAACTTGCCCACTCATTTTGAGAAAGAGCCCTTAATTTTTCGCTAATTGTAAGTCTTTGGCCCTCTATTCATTTTTAGGCATGTGAACCAGTTTGATAATAGTGACCTCAGGGGGTGAGAGAAAGCGCATAGGCGGTCCCCACGTTCCAGAGCCCCTGCTCACGTACAATTTGGAACCATGAGGGAGATCTATCAGACCTGCATGATTATGAAAAAAAAGCCGAGTGATCAAACTAAAGGGAAAAATTTGTCCTTTGTGGGTGTGTCCTGAAAGTTGCAGGTCAAAGAGACCGAGGGCCTCCTTTTTTACCGTTGGTATGTGTTTAAGGAGGAGAACAAATGTCTCATTGCGATTCTGAGAGAGCAGAGAGTCTTCTGAAACGCCTCTGTAAGAGCCAAAGTACTTTCCGGTTGGATCGTCAATACCAGCCACCGTAATTATGCCCGCAGCATTATGTGTTTCTCCCCGCAGCACAGTAAAGCCCGCACTTTTAAAAAAACGAAGGGCCTGATCAAGGCCGGCGTAAAATTCGTGATTCCCGGTAATTGCAAATTTACCGTATGGTGGATTGACAGTCCGTAGGAGTCCCGCCAGTCCAGCGAGATTGTCAATTTGCCCGTCAACGAGATCACCTGTCGAAACCAGGATATCAGGTTTTGCCGTTTTTACTGCATTCAAAATTTTACTCAATCTCTCATGTCTGACAATCAACCCAAGGTGAACATCGGAAATTTGTGCAATAGTTATCGTACCAACTTCCTCGGGTATTCTTGGGCTCCGTATCACCAAAGTTTCAGTACGGATAGAGCACGCCTCATAATACCCTACTACTGCTATAACTACTGCGGGCAGGAGTGCTGCGAAAAAGACAAATCTCGGAGAAGGTGTCAATACATAGAATTCCTTGTGAAGGATGATTCCAATTGCATATAGTATAATGCGGTAAAGATCTATAACAACGGAACAAAAGAAGAAAAAAAATACGAGCCCCATCCATGTAAATCCAATATAAGAGATGAGCCGTGCAGAGCCACCACATTCAAACCCTTCCAATAAGCGCACTAAAAACGGTGCTCCGACCATAAGCACCATGAACGTTATGAGAAAAAAGGTGGTTACACCGCTGAAGGTAAATGCCCCCCGAATTTTTAAGAAAACATAAAGGTGCAGCAAACTATAAATAGAGAAAATGGAAATGAAAAAAAGAATCTTCATAGTCGTTTCTCCCTGATATTTATTGTTTTTGTGGCCATTGACCATTTTAATACATCACGTTTCTCTACGTGGATAAAAAATTGCTACAATACCTTATACAAACTCCTAACCCCTAACAATAGGGAAACTCGATAGCAAGAAAAAAATCCTGGATTGGCAATTGAAAGCGAGCTGATGGCGTTGGTAATACACCAATAGATGATTGTGTGGCAAATCGATGCATTCGGGGAGACTCCCACAAATTGTTAGCACTGCTTTACAAGATTGAAATAGAATGGTAAGAGGCATTCATGCGATATAGTCGGCTGTCTATGTAACGGCTTAGCCAACCTTTTTGGAGGTACTGTCGTGGATTTCAAATTGTGTGAAAAGATTAAAGAAAACATATCTCAGGTTATTGTGGGTAAACATCAAACCATCGAATTGCTGTTAGTGGCCCTTCTGGGAGAAGGTCACGTCTTGTTGGAGGATGTCCCGGGGCTGGGAAAAACCTTAATAGCTAAATCTCTTGCCAGAAGCATCGGCGGATCATTTAAAAGGGTTCAATTCACACCAGACCTGCTCCCTGCCGATATAACCGGTTTTAATATCTACAACCAGCAAACAGGCCGGTTTACCTATCAACCCGGACCGGTTATTACCAATATTCTGCTCGCCGATGAGATTAACCGCACCATTCCCCGTACCCAGGCGAGTCTCCTGGAGAGCATGGAGGAACGCCAGGTGACCGTAGATGGGCAGACCTTTCTCCTGTCTCAACCATTCTTTGTTATGGCAACCCAAAACCCCATTGAACTGGAAGGGACATTCCCCCTGCCGGAGGCACAGCTTGACAGGTTCCTCCTTAAAATACACCTGGGGTATCCTGAAAAGGATGAGGAAATCTCGATACTGGAACGGTTTCGAGAGGATGACCCTCTGCATAAGCTGGATGCGGTGGCAAGTCCTGAGCAGGTCACTGAACTTCAACAGGCACGTAAGAAAATTCGTATCTCCCTCCCGGTACGGGAATACATCACGGATATTGTGAGGGCTACCCGTAACAATACATCCTTGCGTTTCGGGGCCAGCCCGCGGGGTTCTCTCGGATTAATGCGTACCGGTCAAGCACTGGCAGCCCTCAGAGGGCGCGACTATGTGCTGCCTGATGATATCAAATATCTCGTGGTACCTGTTCTTTCTCACCGATTGATCCTTAATGAGGAGGAACGGTTAAGGGGAGGGAAGCCAGAACATCTTCTGGATGATATGATACGTCAAATACCGGTTCCCGCACCCACAACATAAAATAATAATCATGGAATCACAAGAAGGCAGAGTGCCGACCATTTTCATTGTCCCGCTGATCCAGTTCTTTGCGGGACTCCTTCTTTTTGTAGCATTATTACATAGCCAACGGGACCTTGCTGTTTTAGCGATACTGGTGTTAGGTGTAATGGGCGGTGTAAGACTATGGAGCAGGATGAGCCTCTCAGGCATAAAATGCTATTCAATGGTCGACAAAGAGAAGGTTTTTCCAGGGGAGGTGCTTACCTTACATGTACGCCTGGAAAATGCCAAGTTTTTGCCGGTTTGGCTCCAGATAACGATGCCTGTAGACGGTTCACTGAATCCTTCCTCCGATAAAAGGACAATCACACATCAAAGCGGCCTGTTGTGGTACCAAAGGGCACACTTCAATCATACCTTAATTGCACAACAAAGGGGTATACATAACGTCGGGCCGCCCCGTATAGAAGTGGCGGATCTTTTTGGTTTCTTTCCCAGGAAAAGAGGTGAAAAGCATCACCTTCATGTTATCGTGTATCCACGGCTTGTTCCACTGAAACCAGTTTCGTTGCCACAACGGGATTTTTTTGGCATTCCAGGTGCCAAGAGTCCTGTGCAGGATCCCATTTATATACTCGGCACCAGGGATTATCAACACTGGCGGCCGGCCAGATACATTCACTGGAAGGCGAGCGCACGCCATAATGTGCTCCAGGAAAAGGCCTTTGAGCCTTCGGAACAGCTCAAGGTCCTCTTCGTCGTTGATGTAGAACAGTTTAGCAAAAAAAATAAGGCAGAGGAATTTGAACACACCCTTGAGGCAGTGGCGTCCCATGCGGTTCAATATGATCAGCGGGGTTACGCTATGGGACTCGTGACCAATGGTGCGGTACAAGGAGGCCCGGCAATCATGCCGATAGCCAGAAATCCTCAACAGTTGCCTGCTATTCTGGAGGTTCTGGCACGGTTGCATATGAGAGTAAAAAGGAATCTTGTTGATACATTGCAGTGCGGACTCCGGCTGTTATGGGGAACGAGCTGTATTCACTTCTCATACGAAGAAACCATAAAAGCACGCGCTATTGAGGGATACTTTTCGCACCGAAAGATACCCATGGTATTCGTGGTATGCCAACCTCGCTCTCTCTCGGGAGATAATGGGCACAAGGTGAGGAGTAAAGTGTATCCCCTTGATGAGATCAGAATCAAAGAAACGGGAAGGGAATGAAAAGTCAAAAAGGAAGCCTCTTGTTTTTAGCCAGCGGAGGGATGGAGCTGACCTGGCTCTATGCGTGGGCAAATTTTAGTATAGTTTCAATACTGCACCGACCCTTTCCATTACCAGAGGCAGTCGGAACGTTTACATTAGCAGCTCTCCTTACCGTGGCTTTTTGGGGAAGGGGTTTTCGGGTGATTCTGGTTTTAGGACTTCAGGTGTTCGGTTTTCTGCTGGCCGCTTCAAGAATCGTACATGTGTTCTTCTATGGGTCACATCCTTTTTTTGACCAATGGTGGTTATTGACCTGCTTCAGCCAACCGAAAGATCCCCTTAAGTGGTTTATCCTCGTCATTATCCTTTTCTTTGCCCTCTTGTTTTGGGTAGAGGGGATAACCTTAGCCCGCAGGTCTGGTAAGTATCTCACCGTTTGCACCCGCTTTGATCTGGGAGTGGCAGCCTTCTTTTGTCTCTTGATAGTCAAATTCCTTTTCCTTATAAAGGGAGGGATTGATATCCAGGATTCCACACCCGAGATGTTGCTGTTTCCATTTTTCGTATTTAGCCTGTTGGCGATCGGCATGTCCCGGAATAAGAGCAGCGCCCAGAAGGATTTTCTCTCAGGCTACCAGGGGATCGGGGTGATCATGACTTTTGCCGTGGTTGTTCTCGCCTTTGGTGGAGGCCTGGTGCTCCTTTTTTTGCCCTACCTGCGTGTAGCTGCAGAGATGGGCTATGGCGTGTTAAAGAGTGCCGCCGCACCATTGAGCCCAATACTGATAGCTATTGTGCGATTTCTCTTTATGCATAATCGAAACAGGCTGGACACAATGTCTCCTTCATCTGGCGGCGATAAGACTGAGTTTGTAGCCTCGACTGAGAGCAGTTGGTGGGCAGAGCTTTTTGAGAAAATATTCAGCTGGAGTTTTTTAGGCTTGGGCACAGTAATTGCGTTCATTGTGTGTTGTCTGAGTGTATGGTATCTATTTCGTTGGTTATTCTCTCGAACCGCCATAAGCAATAAGAAACAAATCCGATGGAACCTTATTTTAGGGTTGGTCGCACAGCTATTCACAGCTCTGCTCCTCGGCTGGGGAACAATAGTTCAATGGGCCAAGGGCTACAGAAGCTCGATCCAGCTTTACAACGCGCTTCTCGCCTGGGGGCGTCATAGCGGTTTTCCACATTTTCTAAGCGAGACACCCACGGAATATGGCGTGCGTCTGGGGCATCAATTTCCAACACTGACTTACGAGATAGGATTGATAGCAGAAACCTTCAACGAGGAGGTATATGGCGAGATTGTTCCCGATGAAAAGCAATTCAGCATGGCCAAGCTCGCGTGGCAAAGGCTGCGCAGTCCCATTCATTGGCCTTCTCGATTTAAATCCTGGTTTTTCCAGCCAGGAGAATAGTATCAGCCATTGATCCTCTCATTGGTTACTCGCTATGAGCTGTAGACAATCAGATATGATGATGCGCACATATGTTGACATACAGGCATTATTTCCTTGACAAACCCCAGCTACAGGCATAAATTTTCTTCTACTATAGTTTAAACCCTTCTAAAAAAGGGTAGCATGTTTACCTCGTGCACTGTTTACCGCGCCTACCAAGCAAGAAAGAACTATCATAATGGTATTGAACGCCTGCATGCTTGTGCCTTTCAATGGTAGGTGCGCAGAGCATAATCTGCCGGGACATACCCTATTCAACAAGGACAAAGACTATTCCACCGGGACAAAGCACATTTCTGTAAGTATATGTTTCACACTTTAAAGATATTTTTTAGCAATCTCTCAACGAACGTCTCGGTAAATAGAAAATGCCATAGTATAAATAAACCAGCGGCTCAAATTATTCCTGTAAATGACCTGTGCTGAGCTTATCATGTATTTTCACTAACACCCAATTGTAATACTGGAGGAAAAATGGTTACTGCTTTTCTAAACGGTTCTGTAATTTTAGGAGATGGTCGTGTTTTGGAACATGCAACGGTCATTGTTGATGACGAAAGAATTGTGGGAGTATCTGAAAATAGCCTTCAGATTCCGCAGGATGCCCGAAAAATATCCCTTGATGGACATACCTTGCTGCCGGGCTTTATTGATTGCCACGTACATTTTTGCCTTGATGCAGGTCCTGATCCCTTAAGCAGTTGTATATCGGAATCGCTGACCATTAACGTTTTAAAGGCTGTGGACTTTGCACGGCGGACAATAATGGCAGGAGTTACATCTGTTCGCGATATGGGCGGCATTGACGGGATTGACTTGGGTCTTAAACATGCCATCAACTCCGGGATGATTACGGGGCCACGAATGCTGGTCAGCGGTAGGATGATCTGCATGACTGGAGGACACGGCTGGCAAGTGGGCATAGAGGCGGATGGTGCGGACGAGGTCCGCAAAGCTGCCCGTGGTCAAATTAAGGCGGGCGTGGATATCATTAAGCTCATGGCCACCGGCGGCGTAATGACCCCTGCCGTTGAACCGGGCAGCGCGCAACTTACCGAGGAGGAACTTCGCGCAGCCGTTGAAGAGGCGCACAAGGTCGGTAAAAAGACAGCGACACATGCCATGGGAACCGAAGGGATTCTTAATGCTTTGCGCGCCGGCATCGACAGCATCGAACATGGCGTATATCTTAACGAGGAGGCAGTGGAATTAATGGTCAAACAAGGTGTTCCACTTATCCCAACCATCTCGGCGCTTTTTAATATTGAGAGCAGGGGGGTGGCAGCCGGTATTCCAACCTTTGCAGTGGAAAAAACACTCAAGGTGAAACCCTTTCACCTCGCAAGCGTTAATTTGGCACGGGAATCAGGTGTCACCATTGCCATGGGAACCGATGCAGGAACTCCTTTTAACCTGCACGGAGGCAATCTCAGTGAAATCAAACTGCTGGTAGACTCTGGTCTTTCTCCTCTTAAAGCCATTGAGGCAGGCACAGGGATAGCCGCCAGTGTCCTCGGGTTGGAAAAAGAGATTGGTACCATTGAGGAAGGCAAGCTGGCCGATCTCATCCTGGTAAAAGGCAACCCCCTTGACGATGTTACTATACTACTAAATGCGGAATCTCTCCGCCTGATAATGCAGGGCGGGAAAGTGGTAAAGTCTGATTTACAATAACCTTAAATCAAAGGAGGAGTTAAGCTATGAAAAGTACAAAAACATTCTTAAGAAACCTTATTTTTTTATCCCTTATGTTTGCCGTGCTTGGTCTGTGTCTTACCCCCATGAGTGTTCAGGCTGAAATCAAGGAACTCAAGATTGCTATCGGCGTAGATGCCGACACCTTAAATCCCCAGGAACAGACCACAACCCTGTTTCAAAATATGTGTGATCTTATGTATGATAATTTTTTCTTTCAGGACCCGCAGGGCAAGCTTCACCCGCGCCTGGCCACCGAATATAAGGTTTCACCGGATGGATTGACCTATACCCTTTACCTGCGCAAGGGAGCTAAATTTTCTGATGGAACGGATCTCAATGCCGACGCAGTTAAGCTGACCTGGGATCGTGTCTTGAATCCCAAGTTAAGAGTGCCTTTGCGCTTTTCGGTGGGCATGGTAACGCAATGCGTCAAGGTCGATGATTATACCGTGGCCTTAAAGCTCAAATACCCCTTTGCACCTCTGGTGCCAAGTTTATCCCTGACATTGATCTCACCCATCAGCCCGGCCGCTATTGCTAAGTATGGAGAGGATGTTCGTCAACACCCGGTGGGAGCAGGTCCGTACATCCTCAAGGAATGGGTAAAGGGTGATCGTATCGTTATGGTACGCAACGAAAATTACTGGGGTGAAAAGCCTACTGTGGCGCAAATTACCTGGAAAGTTGTCCCTGAAGCGTCTACCAGGGAAGCAATGCTGCGGACCGGTCAGGTCGATGTTTGTTACAAACCCTTACCCTCCAATGTCGCCGCACTGCAAGCACAACCAAACATAATCGTGGAGATGCCCCTGGATACCAGAACCATCTTTATGGGCCTCAACTGTCAAAAAGGGGTAACGACCAACAAAAAGCTTCGCCAGGCCTTTAATTATGCCGTGGATAAAAAAGCTATCGTAAAAAAGATTTTATTCGATACCGCCCAGGCCATGGACGGGCCGATTTCACCAAAGTTATTCGGATACCTTAAAATGGACAAGCAGTATGACTATAATCCCGAGAAGGCCAAAAAACTGCTTAAAGAGGCTAACTTTGATTTCTCTCAAACGGTTCACATGCGCACCCCAAATGGAAGGTATCTGTTTGATAAGCAGGTTTCCGAAGCAGTACAGGCCTATCTCCAGGCCATAGGGATAAAGGCCGAATTGCGTACCTACGACTGGCCTACCTATGTTGCTGGATTGCTAAAACCCATTGAAAAAAGTGAGCTGGAGGTCTTTTTGCTTGGCTGGGGCCCGCTCACCCTCGATGCAGACATGGCCCTCTACGGGCAGTTTACCTGCGAGGTCAGCCCTCCTAAAGGCCTTGGTGCAGCCTTCTATTGCAATCCCGACTATGATTTGATTATGAAAAATTCACGAAAAGAACAAGATCCGCAAAAACGCCTTGCACTACTCAAAAAGGCATCGGTAATGGTTTGGGACGATTGTCCCTGGATATGGCTCCATGTGGAGAAATTTGTCCTTGCTTACTCTAGCAAGATAAAGGGAATGGTGGTAACACCCACCGAAAAGTTCTATCCGCAGAATATAACTATGAAATAGTGAGATGTATCGGAGCTGAAGCCTGGCCGCTCGGGACGTATTGACGTAAGCTTTTTTATGCACACGGCAGTTCCAATTCCAGGACTTCAGCACGATTGCGAGACCATAAACGCCGTTACTACTGGCTTCGATAACTATCATTTGCAATAACTGTTCAATGTGGCAGATTCAGGGGGTTGCTTTGGTACGCTCTTCATGTCTGATGAAGTTGCAAAAAGACCGTCCACGGTCTTAATGACTCGACGGAACATGAAAAATGCGATTTTACTCATATGTACAACTATTTGATAAAACGTTTACTTTCTATTATTCCCGTGCTTATCGGGATTTCGCTTTTACTCTTCTTTATGCTGCGTATGCTCCCAGGAGACCCTGCCCAGGTACTTGCAGGTCAGATGGCAACACCGGAAGAGATTCAAAATATACGCAGCCAGCTCGGACTTGACCGACCCATCCACCAACAATATGCAATCTACCTGAGCCATCTTGTGCGCCTTGACTTAGGATATTCGGCCCGTACCCAGAATCCCGTTATCCAGGAAATCTGGGCCCGCCTCCCGAACACGATGCTGCTTGCAATGGTGGCCATAGGCCTCGCCTGCCTCTTCGGGATCCCTGCCGGAATTATTTCTGCAATGCGACCTTACAGTTGGATCGACTATGCGGTTACCATGATGGCGCTTTTTGGGATATCCATGCCCGTATTCTGGCTCGGTTTGATGCTTGTGGTAGTTTTCTCAATCATCTTGCAATGGTTGCCGGCCGGCGGCACAGGAGGATGGCAGTACGTTATTTTACCATCGATTACCCTGGCCTCATTCGTCGTTGCATTTATTGCCCGTATGACCCGATCAACCATGCTCGAAACACTGTCCCAGGATTTTACCACAACCGCCCGCTCAAAGGGGCTGACAGAAAAAATTGTTGTGGTAAAACACGCCTTACGAAATGCCCTCATACCGATAATTACGGTGGTCGGCCTGCAGTTTGGCATGCTTCTTGGTGGAGCAGTCTTGACAGAAACTGTTTTTGCCTGGCCAGGCATTGGCCGGCTGATCGTTGATTCAATTCTTGCCCGGGACTATCCCATGATTCAGGGTGTTATCCTCATATTCGGGCTGCTTTATATCCTGGTAAATCTCCTCGTTGATATGATCTATGCATTTGTTGATCCAAGGATCCGGTATGACTGATAGAGAAAAAGTAAAGGCCCTCATGGCTGAGAATAGGGTGTCCGATAGCCACTTTAAGCGAAATTGGGCCAAACTAAAACGTAATAAAGCAGCGCTCATTGGGGGGTTATTGATTCTGCTATATGTGATGAGTGCCTTACTGGCCCCCGTGCTTTACCGGGGTAATCCCTCGGCCCCGAATTTGATGAAATCATTGGAACTCCCATCCCTGGAAAATCCGCTTGGGACTGACGAGCTGGGACGATCAATCCTGGGCCGGATTATATATGGATCGCGGATTTCTCTGCTCATTGCCATCGGCGTTGTTTCCGTAGGCTTTATCATCGGAATTCCTTTGGGACTCATCTCTGGTTATTATGGAGGTAAAATCGATTTTATCATCCAGCGAATCACGGATACCATGCTTGCCTTTCCTGGATTTCTGCTGGCCTTAGGCCTGGTGGCCGTACTCGGAGTCGGGCTCGAAAATACGGTAATTTCCATCGGCATCAGTATGGTACCGATTTATATCCGGCTCGTACGCGGCTGTGTCCTTTCCGTTAGCGAAGAAGTTTATGTCGAGGCTGCTAAGGCGGTCGGGACCAGCGATGCAGCCATTTTGATCCGGCATATCCTGCCCAATGTTATGGTCCCCATTACGGTACAGACTACCTTGGGTATGGGCATGGCCATCCTTTTTGCAGCGGGTTTAGGTTTCCTGGGTATCGGGGTTCAGCCACCGACACCTGAGTGGGGGGCAATGCTTGGCTCTGCCAGATCGTATCTCTTTCGCGCCCCGCATGTGGCAACATTTCCCGGAATCGCAATATTTCTCAGTGTTCTCAGCTTTAATCTTTTCGGTGACGGTCTGCGGGACGCCCTGGATCCAAGGTTCAAGCTATGAACAAACATATCAAACCTCTCCTGTCTGTCAGGGATTTGCAGACCCGTTTCCACACACTCGATGGTATCGTAAACGCCGTTGATTGGATTAACTTTGACGTCTATCCCGGTGAAACCCTGGGGCTGGTTGGTGAAAGTGGTTGCGGTAAAAGTGTCACCGCCTTTTCCATATTAAAATTGTTGCGCTGTCCACCGGCAGAAATCCGTGGAAACGTCTTGTTTGAGGGGAAAAACTTGCTGGATCTTGACAAAGAGGCAATCAGAGAAATCAGAGGAAAAGGTATTTCAATGATTTTCCAGGAACCAATGACCTCTCTGAATCCGGTTCTAAGAATAGGCGAACAGATTGCCGAGGCCGTTAGAATCCATAAAAAGATGAGGCGCTCGGAATCCTGGCGTTCGGCCGTGGAAATGTTGCGAATGGTCCAAATCTCGTCGCCAGGCGAAAGATCCCGACAATATCCTCACAAATTTTCTGGCGGCATGCGCCAGCGGGCCATGATTGCCATGGCGCTTTCCTGCAACCCCAGGCTTATACTGGCGGACGAACCAACCACCGCCTTGGATGTAACCATTCAAGCACAGATCATGAACCTCATGCTGAACCTTAAAAAAGAATTTAATACCGCAATTGTGCTTATTACCCATGACCTCGGTGTCATTGCAGAAATGGCGAGCAGGGTACTGGTGATGTATGCCGGCAAGATCGTAGAGGAAGCACCGATAAAAACCCTTTTCAAAGATCCCCGCCATCCGTATACCCGCGGTCTCTTACATTCAATTCCTGTTATCGGCCGCAAGGCGGTGATTGGACGCCGACTTCAGGAGATCCCCGGCATTGTTCCAAGCCCCCTGGACATGCCCCAGGGCTGCAGATTCCATCCTCGTTGCGACATGGCCATGAATATCTGTTCCTCACAGGAGCCCCCCATGCAGC
>Ga0272444_10001860_pt1 | contig 19899 bp, 7 predicted proteins | sample SSMForm13_FD_201033 | JGI IMG/M metagenome (GOLD analysis project Ga0272444, IMG submission 201033) | Marine sediment archaeal communities from Little Sippewissett salt marsh, Falmouth, MA, United States - SSM-Form-13 | ecosystem: Environmental > Aquatic > Marine > Wetlands > Sediment ... | reverse complement strand
CGGGGACTTCTCCATGCGGCAGCACTAATCGCAGTGACCCAATCGTTATCTTTTCTCTTCTGCATCTTCCCGGCAAATATCAACGCAGATAATAAGAGACACCCACATAAATCCGGGACGGATTTTGTGGGCGCTACAGTATTAGTCTTGTTAATGCAGGATATTAATTCCGATAGCTGGAAGCTACCGGCACAATATGAAGCTACCGGCACAATATGAAGCTACCGGCACGTTTCTCTACTGGCTCAGGAACGCGGCTAGGAGATTGATTCCCGCCTGGACGTCCTTCTGGTGCACAGTCTCGTTGACCGAGTGCACGTAACGTGTCGGTATCGACAGAGTGACCGCTCTCGATCCCGCTCTCGACCGTTGCATCGCGCCCGCATCGGTGCCGCCGCGAGGGAGAATCTCGAGCTGCACTGGAATTCTCTTCTTTTTGGCGATTGCCCTGAGTTCCTTCACCAGGTCGCGGTCAGATATCACCGCACTGTTCATGATTGCTATCGTAATACCCTTGCCGAGCTCGGCTACCTTGTTATGCGGCTCGTTACCGGGAGTGTCCATTGCGAGAGTTACATCCAGGGCGATAGAGATATCGGGATCGATTTCGTACGCCGATGTGACTGCGCCTCGAAGCCCGACTTCCTCCTGGACCGTTCCAACCGCGTATATGTCGTGCGTGTTGCCCTTTGCTTTTCTCAACGCTTCGATCATCACGTAGACACCGACACGGTCGTCCATCGACTTGCAGTTGAGGCATTCTCCGAGTTGGATGAAATCTCGCCGCCACGCGACCGGGTCGCCTATTTCCACTTTCTTCGCCACTTCTTTGCCCGGCAGACCGAGATCTACGTAGAAATCGGAGACTTTGAGTTCCCGCTTTTTCTCTTCGGGTGACTGGACATGGATCGGCTTGCCGGCGACATTCAGCAGCCCCGGCAGCATATGCTTCCCGTTCCCCAGCACCAGTACTCTCTGGCACATGAGGGTTTTCGGATCGAATCCGCCGACCGGGTTGATCCTGATAAATCCCGTCTTCTCATCGACATGACTGACGAGAAAGCCGATTTCATCCATATGCCCGGCGATCATGATTTTCTTTTTGTTCTTCTTGCCCTTACCCGACTTGAAGCCGACCACGCTTCCCATCGTGTTCGTCCAGACCTTATCGCACAACGGTTTCAGTTCGTCAATCACGATCTGCCTGGTTTCATCTTCGAAACCGGACGGTCCGAACGACTCTGTGAGTTTCTTCAGAAGTTCCATATCAAGCGTCCTTTGTGTTTGTTCGTTTATGGATAGAGGGTGGTAGTTTAACGCTTAAACCGGTGTTCGTCCAGTGCAGGGCATCCGCAGTCCGGGATATAAAGAGTCCCGGTACAAAACCGGGACAGCTTTATTTCTCCCCTTGCGAAAGGCCCCTTACGCGGCCGAGGCTGTCCTTTTCTTTCTTATTCCATTGCTGCCCGGGCGGTGGATAATCGATACCTGCACTTCCCTGAGATCAAAATCATCTTTCAGCCGCGTCTCGATGCCTTTCTTCAGAGTGCCGCCCATCGCGACCGGACCCTCTCCTGTCGAGCCCCCGGTCAAATCGCACCATACCTGCAGCACCGGCGATCCGAGCTTGCGGGTGAACTCCACACTGCAGTTCTTCGAAAACCCGTACTGCTTCAGCTCGTTACGAGCGACACTGCATAACGCCTCCGGTGCTATCTCCAGCGCGCCGGACTCGTCCTCGCTTATTACGACCGGCTTATGAGCGCGCCACTTCCATATGATGGATGTCGTCCAGATTGCGATTACCCATCCCGCGAGAAGGGCGAGCCACGATGTCATGGGCGATGTCGAGATGCGGGTCGCGGATGAAGCAAGCCATGCCGTCACAATGTGCGGGGTTACCGCGCCGACCATGAAACCGGTGATTATCGCGAGCGAGAAGAATAATGTCGCGATTCCAATGATCCCGTATATTGTGAGAAGCTGTGTGCGAAGTGTGCGCATTTTCCGTCTCCAGTTGACAAATGGTTATCCACAATAATGTCCGTGGAAGACGGTTTGCACTTATTAAAGAGAGTTATCGATACCCGGTTTGTCTTCCGGTAAGATCTTCAGACCCGACAGGCTCATCGCCACCTTGAGCTCCTCGATTCTTTCCTCAAGTTCCTCCCACTTCTCGAAGCTTTCCAGGTTGACGCTGGATGAGATCGCCACCGTACCTTCCGCGCCGCATTTTTCGCAACGGTACCTGTACGTAGTCCATCCATCGCCCGTACCCACTCGCTGCACCGGTTCGAGCAGGATCGAATAAGCCCGGCACTTCGAGCATTTCAGGATATTGATTGTCTGCTCCCTGTACGTACAGTAGAACATATGCCTCACCTGCCAGAATATCAATTAGTACAGATCGTATATGTCGAGACCTTGTGAGCCTTGCACGAAGTACAGGCAGCCTTCGTGAATATTAAGGTTGAAAGCATTGGAATACGGTGCGGAATACACATATCCGAATTCCGACGGGCTGTCCGGTGGCCAGACATGGAAAGCGATCGGCGGCTCGTCCATCGTACTTGCGTATACGAATTGCCCGTCGATGCACTGGGTTTCAAGGGGCATTAATCCCGGATGAGTAACAGATCCCAGGAACGACGGAGCCGAAGGCGTCGAGATATCGAGAATCTCAATGCTCTGTTCGACAAGGATATGGAGGTAGTATCCTCTTATCTCCGGATCTCTCGGATGGGTGCAGACATAAGTAGTCTCGTACACCGGAATTATAGGATCCGTGACGTCGTAGACCAAGACCCCATCGTCGTTCGTCATGTACATGTAGTTGTAACGGAAGGCAAATCCGGTTACACGGTTGGCGACCGCGAAACTACCCTGGGGAGTCGGTGAAGTATAGTTGCTGATGTTGTAGAGAAGGATCTCCGGACTCCCGGGAGTATCGTGTGAAACGTACAGGATCGGCCAGCAGATACCGATAGCCCTTATTGCATCCGATGCCACATCGCCGCCGCCGGGAAGTAAGTTGAGCGGATCGGAGGCGTCACAAGCCATCCACTCGTTGTTGTCGGCTGCAATCAGGACATCATTGCTCATGTCGAGACGGATTGGACGTAATGATGGCCAGAGTTCGGCGTCTATCTGGAGATTCTGTGGATCTGAAACATCAATAGTTTTAACTGCATTGTAGTAGCCGGTCACATCGGTAACTATCAGATAATCATCCTTAAAGATCATATTTCCCGCATTGTTAAGCGTCCTGTATCTTGAAAGTGAAACTGGATTGGACGGGTTAGTCGGATCGAAAACCTCGAATCCCGCGTCCAGAAGCACCATGTAGACGTTCCCATTGTTTACACTGATATCTGAGCCGTAGGATACGCATGGTGTCGTGCTCTCCTGCTGAGGTGATGTTGGATCTGTGACGTCACAGATCGTTAGTCCGCTGCCGCCGTCACCCATGAATACGTAAGGCCAGTCGATGTCAATATAGCTGGCGCTTCCCGGGGTGTCGAGAAATCCCTCTTCGATAAGCGTGGGAATCAATGTCTGTCTCAGGATATAGAGCCATCCCTCTCCACCGCCGGATGAGTCGTATGCCACGTAGATGTAATCCGATTGGACCGATATATCCCTTGGAGTTCCCGATGGGAAACTGTAATTACCCGCGGGAGTAACCGAGGCTGGATCCTCGACATCGTATGTCAGGACATCACCCCATGTGCCGACGACCAGTTTGGTTTCGAGACCTTCGGGATCGAGGAGAGTTAGGATATGCGGCTCGTACGGGACCTGGAAGACTCCTTCAGATACAGGAATCAGAGGATTGGAGGAGTAGTTGTAAATAACCACGTCCGACAAAGGGCTCTGGCTTTTACCTACGTATAGGTCCTCGGAGTTCATGGCGATCCCCGAAACCTCGTCGGTATAAACAATCACATCCTCATGAAGAACAGGATAGTACGGGTCGGTGAAGTCCACCATGTTGATCTTGTCTTCGAGGCCTGAAATAAACTGAGGATAATACATGTATGGGTAATGAAAGCATCCACCGGCATAGACGGTAACTTCGTCATTGTGTGAGACCTGCTGCGGATTTGAGGGATCGCTGATATCAAACACCCAGATCCCCATCCCGGCCAGGTACGCGTAGTCGCCATGTAACCAGATATTGTGAGCGTCAAGGTATAAATGCTCTGGCGATATTTCGACCGGGCTTGAGGGTCTGACATCTGTCTGCTCGATATCCAGCTCCAGCGCGTATGGCCTTACCCCGTCCGTGAATGTGGCCTCGACAACAATAAATTGATCGCCGGGCATCAGGTTCAGATCATCGACGTCGAGCACCGCCATGTCACCTGATACGGGAACTTCGGCAAGCTGGTAATGATTTTCATCGAAGAGCCACAGGGTCGCGGTGCCTCCATCGCAGTAGAGCCTTATCTGGCCGCTCGCGGCGTAGTACAGATCGATCTCGAACACGTAATAGTCCTCGGGATCATCATTCAGGCAGACAATACCGGTAGAGTTGTCGTCCAGATCGACGAACGACGCATTGCTCCAGTCATTATCACTGTCGGCCTCGCATTCCGGATCGGTTACATCGACATTGATGGCGTGCCATGCAGATACCGGCTCAAACGGGGCGGGCGCTCCACCCTGCTGATAAGTCGAACCATCGGTTGAACCAACGCGGCAGATAACTTTCGCCGGTCCAGCTTCCGTTGGCGATACAAGTCCCCATAGGTCGGCTGTATATCGCGCTTTTATCGGTGAGACGTTCAGGAACGTGCCACTTGTGCCGCTGGCCATGATGTCGGGTGCGAATACCCTTACCTCGCTGATTTCCGACGGGATATCACCCGCGAGCTGTCCCTGCCAGTCATACGCGTGCACCTGCAGCTTCAGCAGTCCTCCACCGGTCGCGGTTTCGGAGTCATACCACAGAGAGTTGATTGTCGGGATAAGTCCGATCCTGTATGCCTCCGGCTGGTTTGCCTCTATCGGGAAGTTATCGGGGATTTCGCCGGGGGGATTTGGAGTCGGGAAGTCCCATGAGCAGTCGATCGCGTAACCGTAAATCACCTGCGGACTGGGATCCATCGGGAACCTGATACTGTATCTTCGGGTGTTGGACATTCCCGCGGTGAAAACACAACGTCCCTGGTCGCTGTCCAGCGGCTCATCAGAAACGAAAGCAAGCCCGTCGGTCGGTCTGAGAATATCGGCGTACAATTTGTACGGATTCACGGTAGCCGTGAGAGCGCCCGCGGTTGCCGTTGCCAGAATGCCCTCGGTATATCCGAAAACTCCCGGGGATGTGAACTCGACCGGGTTCCACCAGCGCGTGTATCCGTCTGCATTCTCAAGGCAGATTTCATCGACGTCGGCCAGCACCAGCGATTCGACCTCAAGCGATCCGGGAGTCATGAGTATGCCCTTGACGTCGAATCCGGAGAACTGGGGTTTCGTTTCGAACGGGTGGGTCAGCGTGATATCCAGCGCGAACAGACCGTTCGGTGGATCGGATTCCCCGGGGACCGGAACCGCCGATACTCCCATCGTGCTGTTAAGGACACCGGTCATGTTGAGATGCCATTCACCGGTGCGCACCGGGAGCATACGAGCTGTTCCGGATTCCGTGTCTATGACAAGCGAGTAATACCCGAGGCATCGATGAACTCCCGCGCCTGCGTCAGTTGCCGGAGTGGTGGATTCAGTGCTGGGTGTGGCTGGATTTCCCTGACAGCCTGACAGGCAAACCAGGATAAGTATGATTATCGCGGTCGAAGTCGAACGTATCCTGCGCATGAGGATTCCTCCATAGCAGTCTACATATTAAATAAAATCAAAAGCTCCAGTCTGTCGGAAAGCAGTATTACATGCATTTTTTCAGTATAGATCGTAAATCTGAAGTCCGTATGGTTCCGTCGCTTCGTAAAGATATCCATCATGAGCGATCAGGGCACGCGATGTAATCGGGAAGCCCTCGTAAATCGGTCCGATGAGAGTCGGATTGTCTGGCGGGAACAGCAGTGCGGAATGGGGTATTGCTGTATACCCCGACATGTAACCGAACTGACCGTCGACGGCAATATTGTTGTAGAAATTGAAGCCGTCAACCGGGAACAGCGCAGAGCCTGCGAAAGATGGCGTCGACGGTGTGCTGATGTCCGCTATCTCGAGACTATCCTCTGCTGTAAGATAAAGATAATTCCCCTGGACCGCTCCGCTATTATAGCCGAGGAGGGAATACGAATAGGAATCGACATTATTCGGCAGGAGCGGATTTGTAAGAGAGTAGGTTTCGACAGAGACCCTGGTTATTACGTACATGTAACCCGCGATGAACTCGATATCACTTGAACTATCAGGAAGGCTCAATGTCCATTTATACGAAGGCATTGAGGTGTTGGTGATATCATAGATCCTGATGTAGTCCCCGCCTGCTCCGCTGGTGGAGACATATAGTGCGTTGCCGTATAAGCCTACGGCATTGATGTTGTCAGTCTCAGAACGTGTGCTGAGGAATGAAATATTTTCCGGATCGCTCGCATTGTACAGTTCCCAGTCGGTCTGGTAGCCGGCAGCAAGAAGGTTCCCTTCGAGGGCAAGCTTCCACGGGCGGTTTGACGGGTAGTGCTCTCCCACAACGCTGGCTGTTTCGGGATTCGATATATCGATAGTCTTTATGGCTCCGAATGTTCCGGCTCCCAGTTCGGCGGCAATAATGTAATCTCCGGTCTTTACAATGTCATATGCGTGGTTGAGGACGTGTAATCTCTCCACCAGGGATGGGCTTATGGGGGTGGAGACATCGATGATCTGCAGACCCCCATCGCGCGGAACTGCATAAAGCATGTCATCGGTATCAATAGCAAGATCATCTGCGTACGAGATCAGCTGCGTGGTGCTGGCATGAGTGGGTGTGTTGGGTGTTGTGACATCACAGATGGTCACTCCGTTTGGGCCATCACCAATATAGACATACGGCCATTTGACATCGATGTAGCTTGCGGTGCCCGGAACATCCAGGTGCCCTATATTGTTCAGGCTTGGACCGGGTGACTGGTAGAAGACCTCCAGCCATCCGTCTCCGCCCAGCGTCTTATCATAGCCCACGTAGATATAATCGCCATGAGTGGTTATATCTCTTGCTGTTTCTCCTACGGGAAAAGTGTAAGTACCTGTGGGAGTTACAGAGGCAGGATTCTCGACAAGGTAAGTCTCTAGCTCGTCCCATGTTCCCACCACCAGCCGGGTATTCGGTCCCTCCGCGTCCATGAGCGTCATTATCTGCGGCGTCCAGGATACATTGAACACACCGACCTGGGCGGGAGCTGTCGGATTCGAGGCGTAGTCATAAATGTAGACCTCGCAGGTCGGCTGGACGTACGAGCCGACATACAGGTGCGTCGAGTTCATACAGAGGTCTTCCAACTCAAACCCATAGTGGATGAGGTCCAGATGCTCGACCGGTGATGAAGGATCGGAGAAATCGATCATGTTCAACTGACCTTCGTTCGTGTCGGGTCGCTGCACGTAGTAAAGGTACGGGTAATGAAAGTCGACATCATCAGTTGCATAGAGCTTGGCGTAGCTTACCTGGATGGGATTGGACGGAGTGGAGATATCGTAGACCCAGACGCCATAGTAACTTGACATAAACGCGTAATCCCCGTGGAGCCATATATGGGACGGGTCGCAGAAAAGCGTCGATGGCGTTACATTAACCGGGTTGGTAGGCGTAATATTCTGAAGCTCTCCCGTCAGCTCGAGAAGGTAATAACCGATTTCAGACGCATTCGATGTCAGCACGCGGATGTAATAGCTGCCGGGTGTAAGGTCGAGGGTTTCAAAGCTCAGGCTCGCGACTCCCGACACGATATCGGCTTCATCGATTAATACCTGCGTATGGTCATAGACACCGAGTTTTGTGCTTGTCGCATCGCAGTTAAGACGGATTTCACCCGTTGGCTCATATCCGGGAGGAAGTTCGAGAGTATAAAAATCACGATAATCATCGGGCAGGCATACCTGGTCGACTATAGGCTCATCGAAGCCAAATGGTACCGCCTCAGACCAGTCGTTATTCGCGTCGCCGACACAAACCGGATCTGGCACTTCCAGCATGATCATGTGATACGCCGATAGCGTCTCCTCCGGAGCTGCGCCTCCGCCCTGCTTGTATGTAGAGCCATCAGTTGATCCAACACTTACGATAATCGGTGCAGGTCCAGCGGAAGTGGGAACCGCAAGCCCGGTCAGATCGATCGTATATCGTGCCTTGCTCGTTACCTGGTTCAGGAAAGTCGCGTCGACCCCGCTCGCCATAAGTCCGGGCGCGAACACTCTCACCGTGCTGATCTCGCTTGCCGTGTCGCCGGAGTTATGTCCCTGCCAGTCATGGACATTAATCTGCAGCCTTAGAACACCTCCCCCTGTTCCTGTATCGCTGTCGTAATACAGGCTGCATGCAGTTGGGACAACTGCGAGCCTGTACGCCTCCGGCTGGTTCGCGTTTATCGGGAAATCGTCGGGTATCTCACCCGGAGGATTCGGCGACGGAAGGTTCCACGAGCAATCGACCGCGTAGCCGAAGATAATCTGCGGGGCGGGGTCGACCGGGAACCGGATAGCGTATCGCCTTGTATTGGTCGAGCCGGCCGCAAATACTCCGCGACCCTCGTCGTTCGTAAGGGGCTCATCGGTGACAAATGCAAGCGCGTCGGTCGGACGGAGGATATCCGCAAAATATTTATACGGGTTCACAGTCGCGGTAAGCACGCCGGGCGAGGCTTTCGTAATCGCTCCTTGCGTGTATCCGAAAATTCCCGGCGTGGTGAACTCGGTCGGATTCCACCAGCGCGTGTATCCGTCTGCATTTTCAAGGTGCGTCTCTCCCACCCCCGCGAATGTCAGCGGTCCGAGCGCGAGAGTGCCAGGCGTCATGAGAATGCCCTTGACATCGAATCCCGCGAACTGGGTCGCGGTCGGCAGCGGATGGTCGAGGGAGATGTCGAGTACGAAGAGCCCGTTCATGGGATCGGACTCTCCGGGAACGACGGCCGCAGACACCCCCATTGTCGTGTTAAGCATCCCGACCATATTGAAATGCCATTCTCCCGACCTCAACGGGACGGCCTCGACTTCGTAACTCTGAGTGTCCACATCGAGCATGTAATATCCCATGCAGTGATGAAAAAGATCACCGGAAAGCTCTCTGTTCTCTGTGTTGATCGGGAATGAATCGGCAGGGGTTGTCGGACTTTCATTGCATCCCGCGATGAAAAGCCCGACAATTGCAGCGCAGGTAATAGCGTTCGCTCTAAGAACCATTTTCCGCTCCTCTCAGTCGTATTTGCCAAAATCTCTATGCAAAGCAACCGGTCAGTAGCCGATCAGTAAAGGTCGAAAATGCGAAATCCTCGTCCAAGCGTTATCTTGTACAGGATTCCATCTCGAGCTTCCAGATGTGCGCCTGCGAACGGATCGGGGTAGACTTTGCCGTAAGGCGTTATCTCATCCGGCGGATAAATCCAGCATGCGTGGATATTGGGATCATTACCGGAGAAGTATGCGAACTGTCCGTCAATTGCCATGTCACCCGAGGAAATAGTCCCGTTGATTCCAGAGCCCAGCTTCACCGGGGCCAGAGGGTTGGATATATCCCATATCTCTACAACGCTGGTGTTTGACAGATTAAGATACAAATAATTATCTGCAATCTTAATATCGTTAACATAACCGGAAGCAGTAATTGAATCTATGTAATCCGGCATTAGTTCAGACGATAAGGAGTAAATCCTGACGTACTTATCGTCGGTAACGAGCAGGATATTGTCATGAACTAAAAATTCCGGATAGCTGATTGAAGAATAGGTTAAGGTTGTATATGGGCTGGGCGAAGAGGGGTCAGATATGCTATAGATATGAATATAAATAGTGCCGCCACCCCTGAAACCGCAGTATACTGCTCTCCCTTTGATTGCGATGGCATCGATCAGATCAAGTGAGATATAGTTGGGATAGGAAGTTATATTCAGAGGATCAGAAATATCCAGGACAGCGAAGTTCCACTCATTGGAGATTACCATCTGCTCTTCTTCCCAGTCTACAGCGGCGTAATCGGGATGGTATGCAACTTCTCCTTCCGCCATAATTACCATGTTCAGGGGATCCGAGATATCAACGGTGGAAATTACGTGACGGTCATTTGTATGCGGGACAAGCATAAGCTCATCGTCCGTGAAATAAAACCTGCCCGGATAGATTATGGGCTTGTGGCGATAGACAGATAACGGGATTGATGGAGTAGACAGATCCATAACAATAAAGGAGCCACCCTGCGGTCTTATGCAAAGGAAATCATCGCTTAGCGCAAGGTTCAGCGCGTTATTAGTGATTTCGTAATTATTTAGTACTGAAACGCTGCCGACGTCAGTGATGTCACACACGACAATTCCGGCGCTCCCGCTGGCAAGATACGCGTATGGTTTTTTGACTTCGATCCATTTTACTTCGCCGGGGATGCTGGCATAGTCATTATAAATCGGACCACCGAAGACAAGAGTGTAGGTGTTCATATAGCTGACCTGACCAACTGAGTCCCAGTAAGCAAGGTAGATTTCCTGGCCATGCACCGCGATATCGGTTATCTCGTACATCGGGGAAACGCCAAGTGATCCATTGCCGGAGATCGATCCCGGATCCTCCACATCGTAGCAATAGAAGGCATTCTGACCGGTCAGCACAAGATTCGTGTAATCTCCTTCAGGATCGATGAGTATCGCGGTAGTTGCTTCGATGGGGATGTCCTGGTTTGCCAGCAGTACCGGATTAAGCGGATCGGTTACCCAGTCGTATATCCTGAATTCAGGTGTGGGCTGCTCGTTGGTCGCAACGTAGAGATGCTCTGAGTTCATTGTCACTGCCACAGGTTCTTCGGGATCGAAGGTCAGGATCTCTTCGGTTCTGACAGGTAAGGCGGGATCACTGAAATCAATAAGCCTGATTTCACCGGCTGGTGTACTGGAGGTCGAAACTGCGTAATAGCAGTACGGGTACCTGAAAGTGGCATCGTGAAGCTCTGAAAACCCGCTTTCCTGCAACCCGTAAACAATCCTTGGATTAGTGTGAGTTGAGATATCGAATACCCATATACCCGACTCACCGAAGCAGTACATGTAGTCGCCATGGAAATATATGTATTCAGGTCTTACATGCCATCCTGGAGGTGTGATATCGGTCACATTCGACGGAATTCTGCTCTCAAGCTCTCCATAGAGCTCGAGTAGATATGGTGCCACCTGGGTCGAGTTCGATGTCCAGATACGGATGTAGTAAGAACCGGGCAGGATCTCGATTGCGTCAAGATCGATCGACGCTGTCCCGCCTGAGATATCGGACTCGGTAATCAGCGTCTGCGATTCGTCGTATAAGCCCAGCTTTGTCGGCTCAGCATCACAGTAAAGCCTTAATTCTCCGCTGCTGGTTACGAAGCCGGGAGGAATCTCGAACGAGTAAAAATCGCGGTAATCATCCGGCAGGCATACCTGGTCAGCGACCGCATCTCCGAAGCTAATTTCTATTGCCTCGGACCAGTCATTGCTTGCATCGCCTTCGCACTCCGGGTCGGGTATATCAAGCGTGATGACATGGAAGGCAGACAGGGGGTCATCCGGCGCGGGAGCGGTGGCCTGCTGGTATGTGGAGCCGTCCGATGACTCGACACGGCAGACAATCAGCTTATCTCCTGCCTCGGTTGGCACCGCCAAACCTGTAAGGTCGGCCGTATACCGTCCCTTGATCGAAGCCTGGTTCAGAAAGACACCATCCACAACGCCCGACATCATTCCCGGCGCGAGAATCCGTACCGCGCTGACTTCACCGGGGAAATCGCCCGCCACCTGTCCCTGCCAGTCGTGCACATTTATCTGTAGCCGCAGGACACCGCCGCCGATACCCGACTCGCTGTCGTAATAGAGCGTATTTGCAGTAGGGATGACGGCGACACGATACGATTCAGGCTGATTCGCCTCAATCGGAAAGTCGTCGGGAATTTCATCCGGTGGATTGGGAGACGGGGCATCCCACGAGCAGTCGATCGCGTACCCGTATACAATCTGCGGACCGGGATCCATAGGGAACCTGATGTTGTATCGCCTTGCATTATCGCGTCCGGCGCTGAATACACACCGACCCTTGTCACTGTCCAGAGGCTCATCGGACACATATGCGATGTCCGCAATCGGGCCAAGGATATCGGCAAAGAGTTTGTACGGATTAACGGTCGCGGTCAGAGCCGCCGGACCGGCATTAGCCAGGATTCCCTGGGTATAGCCGAAAATTCCGGGGTTAGTGAATTCGGTTGGATTCCACCATCGCGTGTATCCATCGGCGTTTTCGAGTCTTGTTTCATCCGTGTCTGCGAGAACAAACGGGCCCAGATCAAGGGTTCCGGGAGTAATCAGCACGCCCTTGACGTCGAATCCGGAAAACTGCGGCTTCGTGGCGAACGGATGCGACAGGGTGATGTCGAGAACGAAAAGACCTTCCGACGGAATCGACTCGCCGGGCACAATCGCCGCGGATACACCCATCGTGTTGTTAAGAACGCCCACGAGGTTGAAATGCCACTCACTTGTCCGAAGCGGAACGACTTCGAACTCGAAATTCTCGGTATCGATTTTCAGCAGATTGTACCCGAGGCACTTGTGATTCGATGGAGACGATTCGGCGGTTGATGTCGCTGATAATTCAGGCGCAACCGTCGGGGGACTCGCGGGATTTCCGTGGCAGCCTGCCAGTATCGCAAGACAAATGATTACTAAGATAGTAAATGACGGGAACAGACGTTTCATTCAATACCACTCCTTGGTAGTGTTTAAGCAGTATATAATATTCCAGCAGATTATTCTGACCGAAACACGCATTTGAAAGGCCTTGCACGGCTAATACAGATCGTGAATGCGTATTCCGGTGTACTGCGTAGTTCCGTAAAGGTAACCATCATTTACCAGCAGATCGCTGGAAGCGCCGAAAATCGATATGAATCTCTGGGTGTATATATCGTCGATTAACGTCGGACTGCTGTGCGGCCAGAGATAGACTGCATGCACCGGCGATGAATCCCCCTGCAGATAGGCATAATATCCTTCGACCGCGATTTGTGAGAGATCTGACGTTGCATCGACTGTCACGTCTCCGATTTTCATCGGCGACGAAGGATCTGATAATGTCGCGATTTCGAGCGTGTCAAGTGTCACGATGTAAAGATAATGTGCCTGCGTGACCGATTCGATGGCTTCGAGCGGTGTCGAGTACAGTCCGAGATACAAGGGCGACATTGCATCATCGAGTGAATAGTAATAAATCCCGTCCTCGCACGCGAGATACATGTGCTCCGAGTAGAACGTGAAGTCGTTTATCGTTTTGGTAAGCACCTGGGTTTCTTCGAGCGACGGAGTGGATGCGGTACTGATATCGTAAACCAGGAGCTCGTTCCCGCCGGTCGCGATGTAAAGCCCTTTGCCCGAAACACCTGTAGCTGTCGCGCTGGCAGGCGGAAAGATCGTGGAGAGATATTCGGGTGTTCCGGCCGAGTGGACGTTCCATAACTGGACCATTGTGTTTGTACTGACTGCCAGGATGTTCCCGTCCATCGACATCCCTCTCGGCGTTTCATCCATCTGCCTTAGATTCGCAAGCCTTGCGTTTGGAGGATCGGAGATATCGACGATTTTAATCCCGTACTGCAAACCATCGCTTACACCCGCAAGAAGGTAATCGTCCTTAATCAGGGCCACGCGGGGCTGGTTGACTACCTGCAGACGTCCCTGCTCGGAAGGAAATTCCGGATCCGAAGCATCGTACACCTGCATGCCGGCTCCTTCGGGAATAACATAGACATCATCCCCGAGCACCGTCACGTCGATTCCCTCAGATAACAACGGAGTGTTCGATTCCTGCTCGAGTGCCGACGGATCGTTCGCGTTGATGATGGTCAGGCCCGCTTCACCATCCGCCACGAAGATATTCGGCGACCATGCATAGATCGCCTCTCCCGTACCGGGCAGCAGTATCGAATCAACCTCGCCAAGATCGTTGGGAACTACCGTGTTATATTCGAGCGCGTGTAGAGTGCCCTCCAGCGTTGCGCTGTTATACTCGGTATAGAAGACACGGTAAAGCTGCGTGATCATGTCCTTGAATGCTCCGGGCGGTCGGGTGATGCTGCCCGCGGGAGTTACGCTCATCGGGTCATCTACATCGAAGACAAGTATCTCGTCGTTCCCATTCCCTACTACAAGCAGCCTGTTCGGACCGTTCGGATTTATGAGCGCGAGCTTTTCCGGACCGCCGGCATTATCGATAGTTCCCAGAAGCGCGGGTTCCATCGGATCCAGACTGTAATCATAAATAATGACATCGGTGCCCATTAAGCTGGGCGTACCGACATAAAGCCGGGTTCCATCCATGCAGATACCCTGCATTCCGTAATAGCTGTCGGCGATGTCTTCGTAGATAACGGGATTCTCCGGATCGCTGAGGTCCATCAGGCTGATACCATCAAACGTCATGTTGTCGTCGATGAAGTACAGCCTGTTGCCGTATACGCAGGCATCATTTCCAATCGCGGTGTACTCGTGGTATACGAGCTCGAGATTACCGGGATCGGAGTGATCGTAAATCCAGAATCCCCAGTCACCGGTTACGATTGTGTGAGTCTGCGTAAGGTAAACCCTCGACGGATTGCAGAACAATTCAGGCGGTGTCACTTCGACTGACGAGGATGGCTCGACAAATTCGGTGGATGCTTCGATTTCGAGCAGATATGGAAGCACCTGGGTATTGCAGCACGTGGTGACCTGGATGTAGTACGTCTGCGGAGGAAGGTTCAGCTCATCGAGCGACATAATCGCTTCATGTTCGGAGATATTCGCCTGAGCAACCGGGCAAATCATTTCGTCGAGCAGCCTGATTGCTGTGGATGCGTTTTCTGAATACAGCCGTATTTCGCCGCTTATCGAGTAGCCAGTTTCGAGCGTGAATGTGTAGAAGTCGGCTTCATCATCGGGTGCGCAGAGCTGATCGATAACCGAGTCTACGAGATCGACCGGCACTGCTTCAACACTTGAGTTGTTGTCATCGATTGTGCACTCCGGATCGTCGATAGTCACGGGAATTGCGTGATAGGCGGAGAGCGGCTCAGCCGGGGCGGCAGCCGATCCCTGTTGATAAGTTGAACCATCCGCCGACTCAAACCTGCATATCACCAGTGCCTCACCAGCTTCGGTCGGAACTACCTGATTGGTCAGATCGGCAAGCAATCTAAGTTTGCCCGGTGTTTCTTCGAGCAGTGTATAGCCAAGCTCGCTCGACATCAGCTCCGGTGCATAAATCCGCGCCGACGTGAGTTGTCCGGTGAAATCCCCGGCAGCCAGCGCCTGCCAGTCGTACACATTCACACGCATCCTGAGTACACCGCCACCCGCGCCGGCCTCGGTATCGTAGTAGAGAGTATTTACTTCCGTCCACATGTCGATACGGTACGGTTCCGGCTGGTTCGCTTCTATCGGGAAATCATCTGGTATTTCTTCGGGCGGATTAGGAGACGGGAGAATCCACGAGCAGTCGACAGCGTAGCCGTATATTATCTGCGGACCCGGATCGAGCGGGAATCGTATGCTGTACCTGCGTGTATTCGTGCTTCCGGCGCTGAAAACGCCTCTGCCCTCGTCGCTGTCGAGAGGTTCGTCTGTTACCATCTCCATGCCCGCCACAGGCCCGAAGACATCCGCGAAGTACTTATACGGATTCACCGTTGCGTTCAGGGCACCGGATGCAGCGTTCGCGAGCGCTCCCTCCGTATAACCGAAAATCCCGGGATCGGTGAATTCGACAGGATTCCACCAGCGCGTGTAGCCATCTGCATTCTCGAGCCTGGTTTCGTCGGTATCGGCGAAGAACTGCAATCCGAGAGGGAGAGTGCCCGGGGTCATCAGGATACCCCTGACGTCGAAGCCGGCAAACTGGGGTTTGTCAGGGAACGGATGGGTGAGCGAGATGTCGAGAGTGAACAATCCGTTCAGAGGATCCGACTCTCCCGGAACCGCAGCGGCAGCAACTCCCATCGTCCCGTTGAGAATTCCCGTCACATTAAGATGCCATTCGGCAACTCGGAGGGGAATCAATTCTGCCTCGAGAGTGCTTTTATCAAGAACGAGCGCAAAATATCCAAGGCTTTGATGAGTTGAGGCATCCGTTGGGGAAACCTGCGCATCAGGCGTTACCGGATCGCTCGCAACAGGGCTCGCGTGATTCCCTCCGCATCCGATCGCAATAGCGGTGATCAGGATGAGCAATGAGTATTTCATGTAGTATTTCACGTTTATCACTCCAGAATCTTCATGCTTAGTATAAATCCCATATGTCTATCCCGGTCAGGCGGCATTCGTAGTAATAGCCATTGCTGATATCGACTACCGACGGGAAGTTCAGGATGATTTCGTCATACAATGTGCCCACAACCTCCGGATCGCCTATAGGCCATATTCTCATCACGGTTGGGGGAGTACCTTCAAAAGGCTGAAGGATTGCGAACTGCTCCTCAAGCGCTATATAGCCACCGAACGGCGCATTCGGATGAGGCTCGGAAGAGACATAGGTTGGGGAGCCGGGTATGGAAACGTCGACAATCTCCAGCCCGGCGTTTGTCGCTATGTAAAGGTAATCGCCCTGCAATTCAAATTTATTCGGTAGCGCAAGTGGGGTGTATTCTCCCAGGTAGGTTGGATTGAATGGACTGAATACAGACCAGATGTGTATTTTGTCGTAGGCTTTCGCGTACATGAAGCCCTCATGAATTTTAATCAGTGTAGCACTGGCGGGAAGAAGCAGCGTTGTGGCTGTAAATGTAATAGCCGGCCAGGACGTCAGGTTGTATAGGTCGATCGCAGACCCGCTTACTCCGACGTAGAGCGCATTACCCTCAATAGCAAGGCTCATGATTCCAGCTCCGGTATCATAGCTGTCATGGGCAACTAGATTTGCAGGATCGGAACAATCGACGGCCTGGATGTAGCTATCGATACTGCCGACTACCATCCTGTTTCCGTCCACCACGAGGCTTGATGGAAAATCATCGACCAGAACTTCCCCCATAACGGTGGCCTGGGCGGGATTACTAATATCAACGCTTTTAACGGCAGTGTACCTCAGGTAAGCATCAGTGACATACAGTACGTCGTCTGTAGCCTGCATCGTTAGGGGGCTGCCTACCTGGAAGACCCGCCCGTAGTTTGCTATCCCCGTTGTGAGACACCTTATGCCGGCTGGTCCTACCGCGTGATAAATCCTGTCTCCTTCCACATCGATATCGAAGATATTCGCTTCGTCGAATGTCCAGTTGGATGGAGGACCGGGATCATCGGGATTGCTGATATCGCACCTGGTAAGACGATTCTCGCTGATGCCGAAAACATAACCATCGCCAACATCAAGATGCCTGGCTTCGATGGACAGAAGCTCCGCGCTCTTAACTTCAGGACCGCCGGTATCGATGTAGATTGGAATGAAATAGTCGTTGCCGCTATTTTCACTCTCAACACAGAAACAATAGTTCTCAATGGCCGCAACGTCCCAGATAACAGAGCCAGCCATCCAGCTTATAAACTGTGGATTGCCGATCGATTCCTTATCACTGACATTGAAGAAATGAAGTATGTTCGAGTGCTGGTCCATTGCAAGCCAGTAGGCATCGCTCAACCCATCGTATACCAGAGTCCAGTCATAGGGAATAAATCCCGGCGTAAATGATCCTGCAAGGGTCGGCGCGGTTGGAGTTGAGATATCGTAGATTTCAATCTCGTCAGGCTGGACCGCAGCGTAGAGATAGCCAGGTTCCGCGAGGAACGGTCCCGCCTGGGCGCTGAAGGTCAGAATGTTTTCGTGCACGACCGGATTGGACGGGTCGGTCAGGTCTATCAACCTGAGGCTGGTTGGATCCTGTGAGTCCCCGATGTACATGTATGGCCATGCAAGCGCGGGTTGGCTATATGTCAGGAAATTAACATGGCACAGAAACTGAGGTTCGTGCAGTGATGTCCAGTCATAGACTTCCATTCCATAATTTCCTGAGCCGACTACATAATTACCGTGCGCCTGCACCCAGTATGGCGCCCAGTAGAGTGTATCCGGTGTTACGTTAACTCCATGCGGTGTCTGGTCAGTCAGATCCAGATTCGGCTCGATCAGATAGAGGAATGCCTGTCCCGAAGTCTGAGTTAGAATTCGCAGATAGTAGGAGCCGGGCATGATCCCGAGCGCACCCAGATCGAGTGTAGCAATGCCGCCTGAGACATCGGCCTCGGTAATAAGGGTTTCGGTGTCATCGTACAGACCGAATTTTGTGGGTTCAGCATCGCAGTACAGCGTCAGATTGCCGCTAATGGAATACCCGAGCGGAATATCAAGTGCGAAGAAATCGCGATAGTCATCCGGCGCGCATAGCTGATCGACTGTAGGATTCTCAAGGTCGAGATCGAGTGCCTCGTTGAAGTCATTGCATGTATCGATCCCGCATTCCGGGTCGGGGATATCAAGAGTGATCGCATGGAACGCAGACAGCGATTCCTCCGGGGCAGGTGGGATTGCCTGACGGTATGTCGATCCGTCGGTCGAGCCCACACGGCAGATTATTTTTGTATCCCCGCTGTGAGATGGAGTCGCCAGCCCTGCCAGGTCGGCAGTATATCGGGCTTTGATGGTTGTCTCATTCAGAAAGACTCCATCGACAGCACTTGCCATAAGGTCAGGCGCTAATATTCGTACCTCGCTGACTTCACCAGGGATATCTCCCGCGACCTGTCCCTGCCAGTCGTGCACATTGATCTGGAGCTTCAGGATCCCTCCGCCTGTGCCTGATTCGTTGTCATAGTAGAGACTGTTGGCTGTCGGAATGACCGCTATTCGATATGGCTCCGGCTGGTTCGCTTCAATCGGAAAATCATCCGGCACTTCGCCGGGAGGATTCGGCGACGGGAGGTCCCATGAACAGTCGATCGCATAGCCGAAGACGATCTGTGGTCCGGGATCGACTGGAAATCGAATTTCGTATCTCCGCGTGTTAGCGCTGCCGGCGGTGAATACGCCTCTGCCCTCATCGCTGTCGAGTGGCTCGTCCGATACATACTCGATGCCCGCAATCGGTCCGAGAATATCCGCGAAATATTTATAAGGATTCACGGTTGCCGTCAGTGCGCCGGGTGCTGCGGTCGCGATATTGCCGCCTGTATAACCGAAAACTCCCGGCTTGGGGAACTCGGTCGAGTTCCACCAGCGCGTGTATCCGTCGGCATTTTCAAGCTCCGTCTCATCAGCATCGGCGAAAACAAACGGGCCGAGCTCAAGCGTACCCGGTGTCATCAGGATGCCCTTTACGTCGAACCCGGAGAACTGGGTCTTTGTTGCGAACGGGTGGGTCAGTGTTATATCCAGAACGAAAAGGCCGTTCATCGGATCGGACTCGCCGGGTACGGGAGCGGCCGAAATCCCCATCGTCCCGTTCAGAATCCCGGTAAGGTTAAAATGCCAGTCGGCGGTTCTGAGTGGTGCTGGTTCGACATCCATCGTTTCGGTGTCGACGGAGATAATCCAGTAACCGAGATTATGATGTGAGACTGAGGATAGAGATGTCTCCGCGCTTTCGTGTCCAGTTAATACAGAGCCATCCGATGGCGTCACCGGATTTGAACTGCATCCCAGTACGATAGCCATCAGGACAGCTATTGCCAGGATAGTTGCAGCGGAATATTTCATGCCAGACCTCCTAGTAAAGATCGAAAATCCGCAGGCCATGCGATGTGCTTGCGAAGTAGAGATAACCTTCGT
>Ga0272444_10001857_pt1 | contig 19919 bp, 15 predicted proteins | sample SSMForm13_FD_201033 | JGI IMG/M metagenome (GOLD analysis project Ga0272444, IMG submission 201033) | Marine sediment archaeal communities from Little Sippewissett salt marsh, Falmouth, MA, United States - SSM-Form-13 | ecosystem: Environmental > Aquatic > Marine > Wetlands > Sediment ... | reverse complement strand
ACGCTGAGGATTGGTTCGGCGTATGTAACAGGGTATGCGTTTGACGGGATGATGGATGAAGTGAGAGTGACCGGAGAGGCGCTGACGCCGGGAGAGTTCCACTTGCCGTCTGGGGCCGAGAATCCAAGTACTCGAGGAGTCGGGCCTCGTAGTACGAGCAAGCAGCTGGGGGATGTCCGGAGCGTCCCCAACCCGGCGCGGGAAGCTCCTGCCCGATTCGTGGCTGTATCCGAGAGTGCGAGCGAGCTGCTTGTGAATGTCTATGACCTAGCGGGGGAGCTGGTTCACAGCACAGGCTGGGTTGCCGGACGGATAGCCGAGTGGTCCCTCGTCAACGACCGATCCGGTCAACGAGTTGCCAACGGAGCGTATATCTGTATCCCCTACGTTGGATTCGGAGACTCCTCGATTCTCAAAGGGGAGACCTTCCTCCTCTTCCTGGCCACTGACTGAATCCGCTCGCGCCCCGTGAGCTGGAAGCCGCCGCACTGACCGCTCGAATCCTGCGTCGATGTGCCTGCCTCGGGCCGCCGGCAAGGCAAGACCCTGCTTGCAATCCAAGCGTGAAGCAGGACAATCCGAGGACTCACTCGCTGGTTGGGGAGAACGACGTCTTGGGGACTCCACAACCTGGCTGCAGAAGGGGGACATGATTCGCGTTGCAGTGAGGATCTGGAGGCTGCTCACGTTGCGAGAGCGGCGGCGTCTCCTCCTCGTCATGGCTGGCATGATCGCAGCGGCTGCAGCCGAGGTTGCGGGGATCGTCAGCGTCTTTCCCTTTCTGGCCTTGGCTGGCGATCCGGGTGCCATTGAGCGGAACCAATTCCTAGGCGAGCTCTACAGCCGACTGGGGTTCCAGAGCCCCAATCGGTTCCTTGTGTTCGTGGGCATTCTGGTTCTGGTCGTGCTTGTCGCCAGGAGTGGGGTCGCGATCGTCTCTAGGTGGGCCATGCTTCGCTTCACGTGGATGAGAAGCTACAGCTTCTCCAAGCGCCTCCTTGTAGGCTATCTGCACCAGCCATACGAGTTCTACTTCGGTCGAAATACTACAACGCTCGGACGCAACATCCTGTCCGAATCTCAGACCGTCGTATCCGGTCTCCTGCTGCCCAGCATGCAGCTTGTGTCGAGCTGTCTTACCGTCATCTTCGTACTCTGCCTGCTGCTGGTCGTGAGTCCAAGCATCTCGCTCATCGTCGGAGGAGGGCTGGGGTCATGCTACATGCTCTTCTACTGGGTCGTCCGTCAGAAGCTTCGCGCAATCGGAAAGGATCGCGTCAGCGCAAACAAGGCGCGCTTCAAGGTTGCCACAGAGGCCTTCACGAACCTGAAACTCGTCAAGGTGATGCGACTGGAACCCTACTTCACGTCGCAGTTCGTAGAGAGCGCCTTTCGATACGCTGACCGAGTTGCGCGCAGCGCCATAATCTCGGCCTTTCCGCGATACGTCATCGAGACGTTGGCGTTCAGCGGGATTCTGGTAATGGTCCTCGTCCTCCTCTCCTCCAGTCGGGACCTAGGCTTGATCCTTCCTCTTCTCGGCGTGTACGCTCTCTCGGGCTATCGGCTCCTTCCTGCTTTGCAGAGCGTCTTCTCGGCTGCGGCGCGCATGCGTTTCGCTGTCGCTTCGTTGGAGGCACTGGAGGAGGACTTGGCGGAAGGCATCAAGCACACGAAGGCATCGGTCGATTGCGGCGGAATGCAGCTGAACCGAGCACTTGAAGCCCATGACCTGTCGTACGAGTACCCCGGATCGAGCGACTCGGCCATCCGTGATCTCAGCTTCTCTGTGAAGGCCGGATCGTCGGTTGCCTTCGTGGGCAGCACAGGCTCAGGTAAGACGACCGTTGCGGATCTTGTACTGGGTATCCTCAGTCCGACGGAAGGGCATTTCCTCATTGACGGTGAGCGGCTGACCCCAGAGCGAGTTCCCGCCTGGCAGTCACTGCTCGGGTACGTTCCTCAGGAGATCTGCCTCGTCGATGACACCGTGGCTTCGAACATCGCTTTTGGTGTGCCGAAGGAAGACGTAGATGTTGATGCAGTAGAGCGCGCGGCGCGGATTGCTTGCATACACGACTTCATCGCGCAGGAGCTCCCGGAGGGTTACGACACAGTCGTGGGCGAACGCGGCCTACGGCTGAGCGGTGGAGAGCGCCAGCGAATCGGAATCGCGCGAGCACTGTATCGTGATCCTCCTGTTCTTGTTTTCGATGAGGCGACCAGCGCGCTTGACGGCGTGACAGAGGCCAACCTCCTGAAGGGGCTCAGGGACTCCAGTGCTGCGAAGACGTTGCTCGTGATCGCACACAGGTTTACCTCTATCAAGGATTGCGAAACGATCTACGTGCTGGAGCGAGGCAGCGTAAGAGCCAAAGGGAGCTATCAAGAACTCCTGAAGACCTGTCCGCTCTTCCGTGAGTTGGGGCGGGCCAGCGCGTAGCGTCACATCTATCTGGCGGCCGAGAAAGCCCTGGAATGTCCGATTACTTGTTGCTTAATCGGTTGCAGCCATTGGGAGAAGCTGGTGTCGCGATGCTCGGACTGCAAGTGGGCCGGGCGACGCATCCGATCCTAAACCCAGGAGAAGTGGGTTCAAGGCATCTTGCAGCGGGGGGCAGTATCGATTAGAGTGGCTGCCTGACTATCGATGTTCTTGGCTGCCGGTGGACACCGGAATTTGATCGCAGCGGGCTTCACGGTTCCGGTCGGAAGAGCGAGGAATGCGAGGTCCCACTCGGAGGGCTGGGCTAGACTTCGGACTCATGTGCGGTCATGAGGGGGCGGGTTTCGCAGGCGCTGGCGGAATATGGAGCAGCCATGCAGCCTTACGAAAGACGTACCTAGACACGCGACAAGATACGGTGCGTGTAACGGCGCAGGTGCGGCTAGGAGAGGGCAGAGATGAATCTTCACGGGAAGCGGATTCTGATCACCGGCGGGACCGGTTCATTCGGGCGAGCCTTTGTGGACATTGCTTTGAGGGAACTCGACCCACGCCGGTTGATCGTGTTCAGTCGAGACGAACTCAAGCAGTTCGAGATGTCGCACACGTACTCAGAGGAGCCGATGCGCTACTTCATCGGGGATGTGCGGGATCGGGATCGCCTTCGTCGCGCTTTCCGAGACGTAGATGTGGTCATTCACGCAGCCGCCATGAAGCAGGTTCCCGCGTGTGAGTACAACCCTATTGAGGCCGTGATGACTAACGTCGGCGGGGCGCAGAACGTGATCGAGGCGGCCATCGACTGTGGTGTGAAGAGAGTTGTCGCACTGAGCACGGACAAGGCTGTGAATCCAGTCAATCTGTATGGAGCAACGAAGCTCTGCGCAGAGAAGCTGTTCACGCAGAGCAATTCGTACGTCGGGAGCGAGGAGACCCGGTTCAGTTGTGCTCGGTACGGCAACGTAATCGGAAGCCGCGGGAGTGTCGTCCCCGTCTTTCTGAGACAGAGAGAGACTGGAAGGATCACCGTGACCGATCGACGGATGACGCGCTTCTGGCTGACGGTTGAACAAGGTGTCCGTTTCGTGATTAGTTGCATCGAGCAGATGAGTGGCGGAGAGGTGTTTGTGCCGAAGATTTCGAGCATGCGGATCATGGACCTGGCGGAGGCCGTCGCACCTGGATGTGATGTCGAGCTCATCGGTATCCGACCGGGTGAGAAGCTTCATGAGGTGCTCTTGTCAGAGGATGAGGCGCGGCAAGCTTGCGAGGTCGAGGATAGATACGTCATTCAGCCGTTGCGCCCGTGGTGGAGCGGCGGGAACTGGACCCACGGGAAGAAGCTTCCTGAGGGCTTCTTCTACTCGAGTGACGAGAACAGCCAGTGGCTACAGTCGGCAGAGATTCTGGCAATGATCGGAGAAGAGAATGCCGGGTGAACTGACGATCGACGGGGGCTCCCGTTTGTGAGAGCAGGCTGCCGCACGCTCGGCAGTCGCTTGACTCCGACGATGTCTCCGTAGTTGCTGAGGTCTTGCGCCCCGATTGCCTCGCAACGGGCCCAAATGTGCAGGAGTTCGAGCAAGCGTTTGCCCTCGTCAGCAGTCAAGAAGCAGTGGCAGCGAGCAGTGGGACAGGGATCTCGGGTACGTGACATGAGCAAGCTCCAAAAGTCGACAGAGCTTGCGATCGACGGCGGCAGGCCCGTTCGTGGAACGATGCTTCCGTACGGGCGGCACGCCGTCACGAATGAGGACGTTGAGAAAGTCACCTCCGTCCTCAAATCGGATTGGCTCACGACGGGTCCTCGGGTTGAGGCGTACGAGCGGGCTGTGGCCGACTTCGTCGGAACTGCGGAGGCTGTCGCCGTTAGCTCCGGAACGGCGGCTCTTCACACGGCTGTTCATGAAGCCGGGATCGGGCCAGGCGACGAGGTCATTGTCCCTGCGATCACATTCGCAGCGACGGCCAACTGCGTCCTCTACGCGGGCGGGACTCCCATCTTCGCCGATGTCTCTCCCGAGACGCTCAACATCGATCCGCGAGGTGTCGCGTCAAAGATCACGCCTCGGACGAAGGCCATCCTCCCTGTGGACTACGCCGGCCAGCCGGCCGACCTCGATGCGATCCGCGAGTTGGCGGACGAGCACGGACTGGTCGTGATCGAAGACGCGGCGCAGGCGCTCGGCGCCACGTACAAGGGGAAACGGGTCGGAGGCATCTCCGAGCTGACGACGTTCAGCACTCATCCCGTCAAGCAAGTGGCCACCGGCGAGGGCGGAATCATCGTGACGAATGACTCCGACGCTGCGAAGCGAATGCGCGCCTTTCGGAATCACGGGATCACGACCGATGCGCGCCAAAGGCTGAAGAGCGGCACTTGGACCTACGAGCAGCAGGACCTCGGCTACAACTACCGGCTGCCCGACATCCTCTGTGCGCTCGGCGAGAGCCAACTTGCACGGCTCGATGAACTGAACCGGCAGCGGCGAGAGCTTGCAGCTGCCTACACACGCGCGCTGTCCGATGTGCCGTCTGTGTCCCCACTCAAGGTCGAGGCGGACCGCGAGTCCGCATGGCACCTCTACGTCGTTCAGCTTGAACTAGAGCGTCTGACGGCAGATCGCCGAATCATCTTCGATGCCCTGCGGGCGGAGAACATCGGCGTCCACGTGCACTACATCCCAGTCTACTGGCATCCGCACTATGAGCGGCTCGGGTACATGCGGGGGCTTTGTCCAGCCGCGGAGGCCGCTTATGATCGGATCCTGACGTTGCCGCTCTTCCCCGCGATGGCCGACGAAGACGTCCGCGATGTTGTGGCAGCGCTGAGAAAGGTTCTGACGTCATTCGGGGGGACGAGCTGATCATGCGTGTCGTTGGGATAATCCAAGCTCGCCTTGGGAGTACACGGCTGCCGAGGAAGGTCCTGCACGATGTTGAGGGGAAGATGGTCCTGGATCGGGTCGTCGAGCGTGCAGCGCGTGCGGTAACGCTCGACGACCTTTGCGTTGCCGTTCCTGATGCGGAGTCCGACGACGAGCTGCACGCCCTCTGCGAGGCGCGCGGGTGGATGTGCTCGCGAGGCAGCGAACACGACGTCCTCGACCGGTACTACCGCGCTGCGCTGGAGATCTCAGCTGATGTTGTCGTTCGCATGACGGCCGATTGTCCACTCCTGGATCCGGAGGTCATCGATCGCGTGGTTCGAGCGTTTCTTGAGGATCGTCCGGACTACGCGAGCAACACGCTAGAGCGCACGTACCCGCGAGGCCTGGACACTGAAGTCATGTCGCTGGGAGCGCTAGAACGCTCATGGCAAGAGGCGACGGCGCCTTATCAGCGTGCACATGTGACACCGTACATCCTCGAGCATGCAGAGAGTTTCCATCTCGTATCCGTCGTCGGCCCGACGGATCACAGTCGTCACCGATGGGTCGTTGATGTGCCAGAGGATCTCGAATTCGTTCGATCGGTCTACGCACACTTCGAAGGACGAGATGGCTTCAGCAGTGCGGACGTCCTTGAGATTCTCGACCGGAACCCGTCTCTGGCGGCGATCAACTGGGCCGTTTGCCAGAAGCCGGTTCGAGAGGGCTAGCAATGGGCATATCGGTTGTGATCCGCGCAGATGCGAATCGGCAAGTTGGCTACGGCCATCTCGGACGGTGCGTGGCTCTGGCGCAGGCAGCGAAGGCGGATGGCGCGGAGGTGATCTTCGTCTCGCAGTGCGACAGCGATGGACTTCGCAGCACGATCCGGGGTGAAGGTTTCGACATCCTCTCGGTTGAGTCCGGGACGGATGCGAGGGCTACGTTGGAACACGCCGTCGAGTCGCTGCCGGAGAGTACGTGGGTAGTTCTCGACAGCTACGAGTTCGAGAGAGATCTCGTGCCACGGCTTCAGAGAGCTGGGAGGAAGGTGCTCCTGTTTGATGACGAAGGCAAGCGGCATTCCTACAGCGCGAACATTGTGCTTAACCAGAACGTTGGCGCTGAGGGTCTTACCTACAGAGCTCCACCGTCGAGCCAGCTGCTCAGAGGGAGCCGCTTCGCTCTCGTGCGACAGGAGTTTCTCGATGCTGCTCCAAAGCGGAGACCGCGCAAGTCGATTCCTCAGGAGATCCTACTCAGTCTCGGCGGAAGCCATCGGACGCATTGCCTGCACAGGCTGGTGGAAGCGATTGCGAGTGTCTGGCCATCGTCGGTTGCCGTCGCGGTTGCTGGCGGCAACATCGAAGACGACGCCCGAAGGATTGCGGAGGAGCTTTCTCCCGGCATCTGTGTGAGGCCAATCGGCGAGCCTGAAAGGATGGCTTCCCTGATGGCGAATGCTGATCTCGGCGTCATCGGTGGCGGAACGACCTGCTGGGAAATGGCGTACATGGGCGTCCCCTTTCTTGCAGTCGTTCTCGCGGACAATCAAGCGCGGATCGTCGAAGAGCTTGTGCAGCGCGGCGTGGCGCTGTCCCTCGGAACCGATCGGGAGCTGACATCTGAGTCAGCAAGTCAGCAGTTCGCTCGTGTGATCGGCCAACCGGACCTGCTCGACGACATGAGGGCCAAAGGGCGAGAGCTTGTTGATGGACATGGAGGTGCACGTGTATCCATGTGGCTCCACGAGCGGCGCCTCTGGCTCCGGCCCGTTGATACAGAGGATGGGGAACTCCTCTGGAGGTGGGCGAATGACGAAGAGACGAGAGCACAGTCGTTCTCGTCGGAGATGATTCCATGGGACGATCACGAGAAGTGGATGGACGAGCGGCTGAATAACTCCAACTGCAAATTGTGGATTGCAGTGGACCCCTGCGAAGCACCGATCGGGCAGATCCGGTTTGACCGAGCCGGTGATGTCGCAAGGGTGTCGGTCAGCATCTCTCCGGAACACCGGGGACGAGGCTACGCATCGGAGCTAATTCGGATCGCATCGGAACGCATCCTCCGCGAGTGCTGGGCAAGGGCTGTGCTGGCGGAGATCAAGGCAACGAATCGGCGTTCGATCGCAGCGTTTTCGGCGGCCGGATTCGACGTGGACGGAACGCAAACCACGGAGGATCGGAACGTGGAGGTCGTTGTGCTGAAGGGCGGGTGACGTGAAGCCAGGGATCAACATCGCAGGACGAACCGTGGGACCGGGCCATCCCATCTTCCTCGTCGCCGAGATGTCGGCGAATCACAACCAGCAGTTCGACAGGGCGGTGGAGACGATCCGCGCGGCCGCCGAGGCCGGTGCTGACGCGATCAAGCTGCAGACGTACACCGCCGACACCATGACGATCCGATCCGATAAGGATCACTTCCGCATCGCGGGAGGAACTCTCTGGGATGGGCGAACGCTCTACGAGCTCTACGAAGAAGCACACACGCCCTGGGAATGGCAGCTCCGATTGAAGGCGATCGCCGAGGAACTCGGAATGCTCTTCTTCTCTACGGCGTTCGATCCGTCGGCCGTCGACTTTCTTGAGGAGATGGGAGTTCCCGTTCATAAGATTGCGTCGTTTGAACTCGTGGACATTCCGCTCATTGAGTATATGGCGCGCGCGCGGAAGCCGATGATCCTATCGACAGGCATGGCGACCCAGGATGAGATCGCCGAAGCTGTTCAGGTAGCCAGGAGTTCAGGAGCTACCCAGATTGCGCTGCTGAAGTGCACAAGTGCATATCCAGCACCGCCGGAGGACTCGAATCTCCTCACGATTCCACACATGTCCGAGACGTTCAGTGTGCCAGTGGGACTATCAGATCATACGCTCGGTACTGCCGTTCCAGTTGCAGCAGTCGCATTGGGCGCATGCATTGTGGAGAAGCACTTCACGCTATCTCGGACAAGGAAGGGTCCCGACGCTGCTTTCTCTCTCGAACCGCATGAGTTCGCCGCAATGGTAGAGGCTATCCGTACAACAGAGCGGGCGCTTGGTGGGGTTCACTACGCTCGAGCAGACAGTGAGGAGCCAAGTAGGGCATTCCGCCGATCTCTCTTCGTTGTGAAGCCGATCAAGCGAGGCGAGACATTCACTCGTGACAACGTCCGGTCGATTCGTCCGGGCAGTGGTCTGCATACCCGGTACGTGGATAAGGTCGTTGGCCGCAAGTCGGCTTGCGACCTTGCGGCAGGAACACCTCTCAGCTGGGAATACGTCAGGGACGTTCAGTGATCAGGTAGTGCCAATCGATTGCCGCGTGCTTTAAAGCAGCGAATTGACCTGAAAGAGAACAACAAAGGAGCAAGGATGACTTACTGCGCGGAAAAGCAGGGTGCGGCAGACCGAACAAGGCCTGGCGTGGAGTGCACATAGTCGTCGTAGACTGCTGGGTCCACGGTGTCTCCGAAGTGCTTCTTCCAGATGACTGTGTACGAAGAGCCATTTGCAGTGCGCGATCGAGCGCGAGAAGCTTTTGCCCGAAGGAACTGATACGGGATCGGAAGCGGACCCTCAGTGTCAAGGAAACGCGCTTGGGGATAGAATCGTGGCAAGAGCTTTGCAGAAGCCGTAGACCTCGCAGCTCGCGGTTGTGTTTCGCGCGTTCAGTTGGCGATGAGATCAGGACCGCTGCTGGAGCCAGCCATCTCCCGCGAGGCGACATGGCTGCTGCCAGACCGAGAAGGAACGGTGAGCCATGAACCAGCGAATCTCAACTGGCTGGTGTTGTGGGCATCACAGTAAGCTGCATTCGTGTCACGTCTGGGGTGCCCGAGCGCGGCAATCACTGCGAAGCTGGCGAGAGGCGGAGACAAACGAGGCGCCTGCCACCAATACGTTCCCTGGATGTGAAGTAGGGGTGTCGAATCCGAAGTGCTCGAGGGGTAGTGGACATGAGTGAGAAGCGCGCTATCTACGCGGTATCGGGAATAGAGGAGTGGGTATGGCTGGCGCAGCATTGTGAGACCAAGTGGGGCTGGAAACCCATCTACTGGATTGCTCCTCCAAAGATAGCAGGCGAAGCAGTCAGATGCTTCCCTGACTCGATTGCTCACGAGTTCTTCGATGCGGCTCGTGGCAGACCAGCCTACGGGTTGTCCGGGCTGTGCTTCAGAGCACTTGATGATCAAGTCCTCGGGAGATACCGGAAGTACGAGGATGTAGCATACCGGCTGATGAACCGCATGGATTCTGGGCATGCCTTTGAGTATGGCGAACGGCGCAGCTTCTACTTGCGACAGCTCATGTACTGGCTTAACGTAGTAGAGTGCTACAGACCAGAGGTCGTGCTCTTCTCGGAAACACCACACTTTGTGTGCTCGTACCTTCTGTATGCCATATGTAGGGAGCTCGGAATCCAGACAGTGATGTATGCGACCATTTCGATGCCAGCGCTCGTGTACGTTCGATCGCGAGTCGAGGACCTCCCTTTCACTCGGGAAGGTAGTCCCAGACCTCTGCCCCATCAAGAGAGCCACCGACTAGGCTGGATAGGCGGGCATCTGCGGACCGTGCGCGGAGACTACGAGACCGCAGAGCCGTGGTACATGAAGCGCCAGAAGAAGATGCGAGGCGAAGCTGGAGCATCGAGGCTTCTTCAGCGGCTGACTCGGCTTGGCCGCTGGCCTCACTACGCGGCAGTAGTTCTCAGAAGGATTGCGGGTACTCCACATGTGCCGGCCAACTACATGAAACAGGCAGGAAGGAGCCCGGAATCCTCGACATTCTCACCGCGGGAATGGTCGCGTTACAAGCAAGAGGCTAGACGAAAGAAGAGGCAACTGAGAAAGCGTTACAGCACCCTATCTTCCCGTATAGACATGACTCGGCCGTATGTCTACCTGCCGCTGCACTACCAGCCCGAAAGGACCTCGACTCCCGAAGGCGGTGTATATGGAGACCAGTGGCTACTGGCCAATCTCGTGAGTCGTTCGCTCCCCCAAGGGTGGAGACTTGTCGTCAAGGAGCACCCCTCGCAGTTTCATGACCGCCTTCTTGGCCACCTCGGTCGCAGCATGGATTTCTATGATCGTCTGCTTGCTTTGGGAAACGTGTCACTTGCATCGGTGTGCAGTTCAAGCTTCGCTTTCATCGATAAGGCGAAGGCAGTTGCGACACTCACCGGAACCGCTGGCTGGGAAGCCTTGGTGAGAGGTACCCCAGTTCTCGTGTTCGGCAACGCATGGTACCGCGCCTGCAAAGGGGCATTCATCGTTCAGACTGCCGATGACTGCGAAGCCGCCATGGCTCGAATACAGGCAGGGTATCGAGTTGATGAGGTGGCGGTGGAAGCATACGCTGCAGCCTTTGCTCGGGAGACAGCACCCGCTGTCTTGGGTCCAACGACACGGGAGGGCGCAGGGATGTCGGAGCAGGAGAACCTTGAGTCGCTGGTCTGGCTGCTTGACGAGTACATGGCTGCTAGATGATCTGCAGAAGGTCCGATTCCGGTTGGAGTGCGGAGTACCGACCTCTGTCAGATGGCGACCCGGTGATGCAGGGGGTTGTTAGCCCACGCGTCACACGGGAAGTTGATAGAGGAACACCGCCGAGCTGCGACTTGGTCGGGGGGAGTCTGCCAGACTCGGGCTAGAAGCGGAGGGAGGAGAACGGAGCCGGAATGGCGTCTGGAGGGGCGCCACGAACGCGGGACGACTGCGAACCACATGCAAGACACCTACCACACACAAGACATGCGAAGCACGAACGTTCGATCCGACAAGAGCCTGCGATCCGCAACCGAGGCTTTCTGGCAGATCGAGAAGGATCTGGATCTCTTCGAGGAGAGGATCGATGGCGTTCGATTCTGGGAGCGCATCAGGTTCCCAGTTCACCATCGGCTAATGCGAGGACTCTGGCTCCATGGGCAGGCGGACACTGAGCCTCCTCGCGATCTGTTCCACCGCAGCCGCGCGCGCCTGCGCGCCCTGGCGGCTGGCCTCTCTCGAAACCCCTATTTCGCTTCACCCCGAGACATCCTGTTCTTCGGAAGCGCTCGTCGGAAGCTCCGGCATGACGGCAAGTGGTGGGACATCTACTGTGATCCGCTGATAGAACACCTCGATACGCCGTACCTCTATATCGAAAGGCCGTATCTGCATGCACACATGGGGCCCGCAAGGACCAAGGACGTCCGATATCTGGACTTTCCCTATCTCCTGGCATCCACGATGAAGCGGGCTGGGCTATGCAGCATCTTGCTTTCGCGGCAAGAGCGTCTGCTGTGCAGGGCAATCGGAAATCGGCTTGAGCAGGACCTGGACGTTCGGATTGACATCGCCAAGATTGTCGTCCACGATCTGGAAGTCAGGAAGAGCAGGCTTCCGATCTATAGGATGCTACTTCGCAGGGCGCGACCGAAGCTGACTGTCATTGTCACGAGCTATGGGAAGGAGACGTTCATTGAGTCATGCAAGGAGCTTGACATTCCTGTGGCGGAGCTACAGCATGGAATCATTCACCGGTTCCACCTCGGCTACAACTACGCTGGCCCCCATGCCAAGAAGGTGTGCTTCCCGGACTACCTACTCCTGTTCGGGGACTTCTGGAAGAAGGACATCGAGTATCCGCTCGCGCCCGAGAGGATCCACGTCGTCGGATACCCGTACCTCGAAGACGAGGCCAGACGGTATCGTACGGTCGACAGGAAGGAGCAGGTCGTCTTCATCTCCGGAGGGCACATCGGGAAGCCCATATCCGAGTTTGCCGTGGCGTTTCAAGAAGCAGTCGGCTCCGGGCTAGACGTCGTCTACAAGCTTCATCCTGGTGAGTATTCGCGGTGGCGCACAGAATACCCGTGGCTGGCATCTTCAAGCATCCGTGTGGTCGAAGACGACCAAACGACCCTCTACCAGCTGCTGGCTGAGTCGAAGGTTCAGGTGGGCGTGAATTCAACAGCCATCTATGAAGGTCTGGCTTTCGGGCTGCAAACGGTGCTACTGGATCTTCCCGGTCTCGAGGTCATGGAGAGGCTGGTTGAGGAGGGAGTGGCGAGCGTTGCTTCGAGTTCAGAGGAGCTCGTGCATGCCGCCACTTCGGGTCAGCTTGGCACCACCCAGGCGGATCTCTACTTCCAGAGGAATGCCCTGGCCCGTGGGTTGTCGGCCATGCAGGAAATCCTCGATCGAAGAGGGGAGTGACCTGCCCCCCATCGCAATGGCGTCAGAGGCGGAGCCGGGATCTGGATCCTTGTGCTAGGCGCGACGTCGGAGTACGCGACGGAGCAGTCGTCGAAGCCAAGGAGTCCGCGCGAGGACGCACAGGCCTACGCGATACAGGAGCGCGCGGAGAGCAGGACGCGTCTGACGGGTGCGATCAGACGTGTAGATATGGGTGACGATGCGAGCAACGATGACGCCGACGCTCTCGGGCAGCAGTCCTTCGTAGGCCGTAGAGACTGCGCCTCGGCTTGGTGCAGGGAACAACTCCCCGCCGGGGTCTCCGAAGTACTCCCCTGCAATCGCCGAGTTCGTGGCCTCGTACTGCGAAAGGAAGGAAATCCGTTCATCACCCTCGAAGAACTCGAAGCTCTCGAATGGCGTTCGAGCACTGGTCGCTTGGAGAATGCTGCGTAGGAAGTGACGCTGTTGCGTGTCACGATGGGGGTTGGCATGTCTGGCGATCTCCAGAGCATCGCGGCTGATGCCCGCACTCGGCGGCGCCGTTCTCGGAGGGAGCTCGAGAGAGAACGGCAATCCCAAGGACTGTGAGAAGCCGCGAGCAGCCCACCCGGTTCCGCCAGGGCCGACTTGTGATAGCGTCGCACGATCATGTTGCCCTTGCCGAATCGCTTCGCGAAGCTATCGACCAAGAACCTCCAGCTCAAGCCGGGCTGGAGAGAGCCCTATAGATACTCCCGGAAGGACAGGCCGGATCCTTCCTGGACGGCCTGCGTGTACATCGATTCGGCGAATTCGTCCTGCCGTCTCAGGTAGACGACGATGGAAACATCGAAACTCTGCGTGATCTCACTGGGGCTCTCTGCGACCACAGCCGCGTTTCGGTATCCGTGATGTGGATTCCCGGAGAGCGCCTCCCAGCCAGGATATGCGTATCGCCAGCGCTCGCCTTCGGCTCACGGAGTCTTCGCAGTGGCTCCTCACGGCAAGCCTGGACGACCTCCGGGTCGACGCTCTCGGCGCACATCAACTTGCACAACGTGCTGGGCCGGAACTTGCGCAACGTGCTGGTCCGGCCAAGGAGATGGAGGCTGGACTCCTCGAGACGTCCTTCGTCAGCAGCCAGGGAGCGCTGAATTGCTGTGGTCCCAGTCTTGTGGGTGCCGATGTGTAGAATCAATCCGGCCATCTGCAACCTTCCTCATAGGGCCTACCAGCCTACGATGCTGGGTCTTCCAGAAGAGCAAGTCGAGTTCTCCTTGAACCTGCTTCCCGTCCGGGTCAGGTTACGACTCGGAATCTGCAGTTCTCGAACCTGTGGCCCGACGTCAGCGTCCAACAGCCCTACAACGTCGACTGCCGGCGCCCGGCCTCGGCGGCGCTACGGCTCATTGTACTCGCTCCGAATCGAGCTCTGGTTCCGGAGCGATTTGCTGGGGCCTGGTGCGCCGCAGAAGCCACCGTCCGTGAATCCGGGAAGTGAGAAAGGCCATGCCCAGCCGATGGACGGAGCGCTGGACGCGGACGAGCAGCCGCGGCTGTTCGCAGAGTGAGTCCCGCATTCAGGAACGCCGGGGAACCCTGGATGGATCTTGTGACAAGTACTACACTCGCGGCAGTTGGTCAGGGAGTGTGCGTCCGTTGCCATCTGTCACGATGTTCGTCATGAACGACTGCGATCGCGATGCACGTGTCCTCAAGGAGGCGCGAACTCTGGCTGAGGCCGGCCTCGATGTGAGGATTATCGCTAGTCTCAGCCAATCCACGGTACCGCACGAAGCACGAGAAGGCTTCATCATCGATCGTGTGGTCCGGCACATGCCGATTCGGAGGCTCTCCAGAGCCGTCTGCCGTCTGCTGAGGGCTCTGAGAGAATCCCTTCGTGGAGGAAGCAGGTCTTCGGGTTCGGAGACATCGCCCGAGTCGTCGATCGATCCCAGGACCGGAGCTGTCGGTGGCACGGCGAGCCGCGGGAAGCACACGCCTCGCGGTGAGAAGAGAGGCGCTCAGCCTCGCGGGGTGTTCAGAAGAGCCCTTCGACTGCTGTTGCCGTTCTATAGGCCCGTACGCTTCCTCGACTACTACGCGGGCGCGTACCGGAAAGCGCGTGAAGCACCGACGGGCGTCTACCACGCACATGACCTAAACACACTGCCTGTGGCATGGTGGGTGCGGGCTAGATTCGGGGGGAAGCTCGTTTACGACTCGCACGAGATCTACACGGAGACAAGCAATCTGAGATCGCTTGAGAAGAGGGCGGCCAGGTCGGTGGAGAGACACCTGATTGGTCGTGCCGATGCTGTCATCACGATCAGCGACTCCGCCGCCGGCGAACTCAGTCAAAGATACGGAATCGCGCGTCCTACGGTTGTCAAGAACTGTCCAAGACTGCAACGCTCCGATGCATGCGTTCCCGGCTTCCGGAACGTACTCGGGCTGTCAGAGAATGATCGTCTTGCTCTCTATCAAGGGGGATTCTCCGAGAACCGTGGCCTCCACAATCTGGTGGCCGCGATGGACAGGCTTCCCTCGAACCACAAGCTTGTGATGATGGGATGGGGAGAGGTCGAGCAGAGAATCCGCGCGGAAGCAGCCGACCTTGGACTCCTGGACGATCGGTTATTCATCCTCCCTCCCGTTCCCCAGAACGACCTGGTGCACTGGACGGCGACCGCAGACGTCGGTGTGATTCCGTACCGAAACACCAGCCTCAACAACTACCTGTGCTTGCCGAACAAGCTGTTCGAGTACATGGCCGCGGGCTTGCCCGTCGTGGCGAGTGCGTTTCCCGAGCTCACGAACGTGATTCGAGCGTGCGACATCGGCATGACGTTCGATCCGGAGGATCCGGATAGCATTGCAGAGGCGATGGGAGCGATCCTGGGGAACGACGAGGTGCGGCTCCGGCTCTCTCGAAATGCCCTCGAGGCTGCGAACACCTACTCCTGGGAGAACGAAGAGAAGAGGCTTCTGCGTGTCTACTCGGAGGTCGTGTCGTAGTCCTGCAGCTGCGAGCCTCTTCGAGTGATGGAAGGTCATCCGGTTCTTCGGTCGCTGGGTCTGAGGATCGGGAGCTAGAGTGCCGCCCCCTGGCTGCATCTGGAGCACAGCCTGGCCTTCTCATGGTGGAGGTCTGCGTCCATCGGATTGTCGTCACCGCACTTGCGGGGTGACACAGCAATGCGCTGGACGGCACGCTCCGTGCCTTCGAGCGTGCTACTCCAGTAGGCCACCCGTCACGACCTGCCCTCGGGAACGGGAGCTTGGCTTGGGTTCGCGATTCCGTCTCTCCTTCAGCTATGATGTGTTCCTGGTCGACGGGATTCTCGGAGTTGGCGAAGATGCCCTTCGGCAGAAGAACAGGTCGAAGATCGAGGAGCTGATTGCGCGGCACCGTACAATGCTTCTGGCTGGTCATGGCATGGCCGCAGTTCGAGACGACTCAGCTCTGGATCTCCGGCAGGAGCAGGGACGTGTCGCCTCCCGGAGTGATCCCGCGAGCGTCGGCGAGACCGACCTGCAGCACAAGGAAAGGAAACATCGTGGGACGTAGCGAGTTTCGGATAGTCAGCGTAGTCGGAGCGCGTCCGCAGTTCATCAAACTGGGAATGCTGGATCTGGCGCTCGAGCGTCTCGAGGATCCCTCGCTCCTTCACCTCGTCATTCACACCGGCCAGCACTACGACGCGAACCTCTCCAGCGTGTTCTTCGATGAACTCGGGCTCCGTGAGCCGGACGAGAACCTGGGCGTCGGATCGGGAACGCACGGAGAACAGACGGGACGGATGGTCGAGGCGCTTGAACGTTCCTACGACTCCCTGAACCCCGACCTTGTCTTGACATACGGAGACACCAACTCAACGCTCGCGGCTGCGCTGTCGGCTGCCAAGTGTCACATCCCGGTTGCACACATCGAGTCAGGCCTTCGAAGCGGCGACAAGTCCATGCCGGAAGAGGTCAACCGCGTTCTGACCGACCACGTGTCGGCGTTCCTCTTCTGTCCAACCGACACAGCGGTCCGCAATCTGGCGACGGAAGGACTCGGTGATCCCACGCTCGATCCGTCGCTTGTTCCTCTCTCGTCCGATGAGAGCGCGGAATGGCCCTCCGCCGACGCGCCTCTTGTGCTCAACGTCGGTGATGTCATGTATGACTCCGTACTGCACCATGCGCGGCGGGCGACAGAACGCGGGTTCGCCAACCCGATGCTGGCGGAGATGCCGAAGACCTACGTTCTGATGACGGTGCACCGGGCGGAGAACACTGACGAGGAAGCGAGGCTCAGGGGGATCTTGCAGGCGGCGGCGGAGATCACGCATCGCGGAACACCTGTCGTCTTCCCGATACACCCGCGCACTCGCGCCGCGATCGATCGGGCGTCCCTTGGCTCGCTCGCAAGCGATCTCCTCCTCGTTGATCCGATCTCGTACTACGACATGCTGTTGCTCGAGCGCGGTTCGGAAGTCGTGTTGACCGATTCCGGCGGCGTTCAGCGCGAAGCATTCATGCTAGGGCGTCCATGCGTGACCTTGCGTGACGGGACGGAATGGGTCGAGCTGCTGGAGACAGGACACTCAATCTGCGCCGGCTCAGATCCCGAACGGATTCTGGATGCCGCAGATCGAGTGCTGAAAGCACCCGTCGAGGTTGGAATGTCTCCCTACGGCGACGGGTGTGCGGCGGATCGGATCGCGCACGTGCTTTGGGCTCGCCGGAAACGAACCATTGCCTAACGTCTGGATTCTCAACCAGTACGCGGCGACACCCGATGACTGTGGAGGGACGCGGCACTTCGAACTGGCGAAACGCTTGGCGCGACGCGGGTACGACGTCACGATCATTGGGGCGGGCCCGCCTGGGCGAGAAGCGACCTCTACTAAGGCTGGGGCCGCCCTCATCGAAACACGGACGTATGATGGCGTTCGCTTCGTTCTTCTCCGTCTGCGAACGGCGTACGCCCGAAACGGTATCGCGCGCGCACTGAACATGACAGAGTTCGCATTGGCCGCATGGGCCTGCGGTCGCACACGCTTTCGTGGCGCTGCTCCGAACCCGGACATTGTGATCGGATCGACGCCCCATCTTCTGGCCCCCGCCGCCGCCTGGCGATTGGCAAACCGCTTCCGAGCTCGTTTCGTCATCGAAGTGCGGGACCTGTGGCCAGAGACGATCGTCCAGATGGGGCTCTTGTCCCGCGGGCACCCAATTGCACGGTTGCTATACCGGATCGAGCGATTTCTCTACGCGCGAGCGAGTAGCATCCTCACCGTGCTTCCGCATGCCAGCGAGTACTTCGATCGGGTCTCTCCCGGGAAGCCTGTCCTCGTACTGCCGAACGGCGTCGACCTGCAGGCTTTCGACTGCTCCGCGCGCGATCCGGGCTCTGGCGATACGTTCCGCGTTGTGTATGCGGGGACGATCCGGCCGGCGAACGGCCTCTTGAACGTTGTTCTCGCGGCCGACCTACTCAAGGAAGATCAGCAGATCAGCATCCATGTGTACGGCGACGGCGCGTGCCGCGCTGAGCTTGAAGAGCAAGTCGAGTTGCGCGGGCTCTCCAATCTCGTCTTTCATGGACCGGTTCCGAAGGCGAACGTTCCGAGCGTTCTGTGTTCCGCACACGCGTTTCTCCTGAACTACGCCAGGATCGGGATTGGGAAGTTCGGGATCAGCCCGAACAAGCTATGGGAGTACATGGCGGCAGGTCGGCCGGTCATCTTCGCGCATGAGGCCGCGAACGACCCTGTTGCTGACGTTGCGTGTGGTCTATCGCTTCCGCCTGAGGCGCCCGACCGGCTGGCCGACGCGATCCGAAGCCTGGCTGCGGTGTCTCCGGAAGAGCGCCGGGCGATGGGCAAGCGGGGGCGCGTCTACGTCAGGCAGCACCACGACTGGGATCTTCTTGCCGGCCGGCTGGCCAAGGCACTCGATGAAGTGATCAGCGCTCGGGAACCGCTGTAGGACCGACCCGTCTTCTGAACCTCACGATAGGGTGGCGTGGGATGGGGCCGCCACTCGAAGATGGCGGGGAGACTCCCTTGGATTCCATCTGAGACCGTTGCCGGAGATCCCAATGCTTGACACCGCTGACCTTCCCCGACAGGATAGGCGAACGGATCGGATGCGGTTGGAAGGGATGGGCCGTGGGGCGCTTGCTGCGATTCAAGCTGGGAAAGGCGCCGAGGGACGTCGGTTGTGTCGTGAGCTACGTAGTCCGTGGCGCTCGCTCGAGCTCCGCCGCTTATCGGGAGATCTTCGAGGAAGCACGTGTGCCTGTCCGATTCGGGGGGCACAGGATCTCTCGAAGCTGCCGATTCTCGACAAGGAGACGCTCTTTCGTCGGTTCCCTGTCCGAGCCGTCCTCCATCGTCGAGTGCGGAGTGCCCGTGGAGCGCGTCGTATGGATCCCGAACGGCGTGACCGTCGACCCCCTGCGTGATGCGGCGGATGGAAGCTCGAGCGAGCCGTTCATCCTGATGTACGTGGGGACACAGCCGCGCCAACGTTCTCGACGACTTGATCCGCGCGGCTCTGCCGCAGGAGCGAGGGGCATCCGTTCGGATCGTCTTCGTCGGCGACGGCAAGGTGAAGGCCGCGCTTGTGCGGATGGCAGAGGGGCTCTCGCTCGACAACGTCGAGTTTCGAGACAAGGTGGCAAGGATCCAAGTTGCGGGAATTGCGCGCTCGGCCGACGCTTTCGTGGCGCTTCTCGAAGACACCGACCTCTACCGCTACGGCACGTCGCTGAACAAGGTCTTCGACTACATGGCGGAAGGCAAGCCGTTGATCCTGGGAGGCCGGATGGCGCACAACTACGTCGAAGAGGCGGCATGCGGACTCACGACCCCGCCTCGCGACGCCGAGGCCCTGGCCGACGCGATCGAAACGCTCGTCGAGCTTCCCGAGGCAGAGCGTCGTGAGATGGGCGAGCGCGGCCGGGCCTACGTGAGAGAGCGCCAGAATTGGGATCTCCTCGGGCGGCGGCTCGCCGAAACACTCCGCGAAGCGGCCGGCCTCTAGCCCAGGCCTTCATGCGATGGCTCGCGGCCGCTGGTTCGGTTAGGATCGCTCGATGAGTTCCTCGGGGCATGCGGCGAAGCGGCTAGTCGACTTGGCGATCTCGATGCCGATGCTCGCGTTGCTCTTCATTCCGCTGACCGCGGCGGCCGTCGCGATCAAGATCGAGGACGGCGGGCCGATCTTCTTCCGGCAGGAGCGGATCGGCAAGAATGGCAGGCCGTTTCGGATCTGGAAGTTCCGCACGATGATCGTCGGCGCAAGGTCAACCGGGCTTGGTGTGACCGTCGCCGCCGCCGACGAACGAATTACGCGCGTGGGGAGAGTCCTCCGCAGCTGGGGGCTGGACGAGCTGCCGCAGTTGATGAACGTTGTCTCAGGCGAGATGAGCCTCGTCGGACCCCGGCCGACGCTTGCG
>Ga0272444_10001856_pt1 | contig 19926 bp, 15 predicted proteins | sample SSMForm13_FD_201033 | JGI IMG/M metagenome (GOLD analysis project Ga0272444, IMG submission 201033) | Marine sediment archaeal communities from Little Sippewissett salt marsh, Falmouth, MA, United States - SSM-Form-13 | ecosystem: Environmental > Aquatic > Marine > Wetlands > Sediment ... | reverse complement strand
TGGAGCGAGATCCCGAGCATGATCTGAGCCTGCAAAGCGAGGATGTCTTTCTGGTACGGCACTTGCCGGGATGGCACCCGGATCACTTGGTCGAGGTCCAAGGAGAGGTTTATTATCCGGGGCACTACACCATCGAGAGGGAAAAAACTTACCTGAGCGAAGTAATCGAGAGAGCCGGAGGCTTTAAACCCGATGCCTCTCTGGCCGAGGCGAAATTGGTACGGACGATTTATGTGGATATCCTTGACCCGGAATATGAGCGGTTACGGAAAATGCTGGTGGCGGACATGAGCGAGGAAGAATACGAGTATTTCAAGATCAAGTCTCGACAGCAGCGGGGATTAGTGGTAATCGATTTTGAGAAACTGTTCCTGTTGAATGATAAGAATCAGGATGTGTTGCTCAGGAGAGGCGATATCATCGATATCCCCGCCGTTCGGAAGACGATCGATGTCAGCGGGCAGGTCAATGACCCGGGATCTATTCTGTTCAAACCGGGCAAAGATGTGGACTACTATATCCTGCAAGCGGGAGGCTACAACTGGAACGCCCGCAAGGGGAGGGTCCGGGTCATCAAGGGCAGCACCGGGCAGTGGCTCAAGCCCGGCAAGGTCAAGCGCCTGGAGCCGGGCGACACCATCTTCGTGCCGGAGAAACCGGAGCGGGATTACTGGGCCTTTTTCAAGGATTTCATGAGGGTCTCGGCCGAGGTGGCCACGGTGGTGCTGGTCATTCAGCAGGTGACCAAGTGATCTTTTTCTGATCTCGAGAGGATTCAGGGAGCTCGTTATGGAGAGCAGGAAACTTGGTTTTTGGGACTATTTCGCTCTTCTGGTCAAATGGCGCAAGCTGATTGCGCTCAATTTTATGGTCATCTGCACCATTGCCGTTATCTTGAGCTTTGTCCTTCCCAAATGGTATAAAGCGGAGACGACGCTGTTGCCGCCAACCGAGCAACAGGGTGCCACCCTGGGATTAGCATCGATGCTGAGCGAGCTTCCCATAGGAGAATTCGGGCTGCCAGGAGTAACCTCGCCGGTGGTTGTCTTTAAGGCCATCCTGGAAAGTCGAACCGTTGCCAGAGGGATCATTAAACAGCACAATCTGAAGGAGATATACAGAAAGGAGAACCTGGAGTTTACCATTCAAACCCTTTGGGACCATTCGAACATCGAGATAACCGAAGAGGGGATCATATGCATTTCAGTGGAAGAGCGAAATGCAGAGCGAGCTGCGGCCGTTGCGAATTCATACGTTGAAGAGTTAGACAGGGTCAACCAGTTATCGAGCACATCCAGAGGGAAGAGCACACGAATCTTCATCGAGGGGAGGTTAAGGGAAGCCAAAAAAAGTCTCCGGAAAGCGGAAGAGGAACTCCGGCTCTTCCAAGAGGAGAATGAGGCGATATCGCTGCCGGACCAGGTGACGGCCGTTATTCAAAGCATCGCAGACCTCGCAGTCCAGAAGGTCGCCTTAGAGGTTGAAAAAGGTGCCTTGCTGAATATCCTCAGCCCGACGCATGCACAGATTTCGCGTCTGCAATCGCAGATCGATGAGTTTCAGAAACAGATTGATGAGCTCACTTCCGGCCGTATCGGGGAATCCTCTACAACAGGAGATCAACGGCCTGGTTCATTTGGTATTCCCTTGACTGAAGTTCCTTCGGTAGGCTTACGGCTCGCCAGATTAACCAGAGAGGTGAAAATACAGGAAGCCGTTTTCGAGTTGTTGACTCAGCAATACGAACAGGCTAAAATTCAGGAAGCCAAGGACACACCCACTGTACAGGTGCTGGACCGAGCAACGCCACCGGAACGCAGATCTCGGCCCGTGAGACGGAGGATCGTTCTCTTCGCGGCAGGATTGAGTGTTTTCGCGAGCCTCGTCTTTATCGGATGGGTCGAGTATATCCATGGACTGAAGGAACAGCGGCAGGAGGAATACAGCAGGCTGAATACATCTTTTAAAGAGCTTAAAAAAGACATCTCTTTGATGATAGATAAAATTGGCCTCAGAGGGCGCAGAAGAAGTTGAATGGTTCGACCGGAGAGAGTCGCGAAGGAGTTGTAACTTGAAGATGCGCATAGGTGAGGCTATTATTGTGTTCAGCCTGGCCGGCAGCATGCTGGCGTTTTCAGGCGACGCGGTTCAGGGCATGGGGAGATCCGCAGAGCAGCCGGTGCCATCGCCGCGGAGCTACCTGCTGGGAGTCAGAACCTCTCTCGATAAGGTGATCAGAGAGGCGCCTCAACCGCGGCCGAAAAGTGACCTGCATGTATCTATCCAGGCTGCCGGCAACGAATATGAGCATTTTCAGATTGTTTTATTCGCCTCTGAGCGGGACCTGGAGAATATCGGCATTCAGGCCACGCCGTTGATCTGCGATGACCATGGAACGGTGCTTGACGAAGAGACTATTTCATTCTATCGCGTGGGCTATGTCGAGACGAAAAAACCTGTATATGATGTTGACTATATCGGTTGGTACCCGGATCCTCTCATCCCGCTGGAGCGTATGAATGTGAGGGCGGGTGATATTCAACCGGTTTGGGTCACGGTGCATGTTCCCGGGGGCACACCTGCCGGGCTTTATCAGGGGCGGATCAAGATCCACCCCGAGAATGAGGCAGCGGAGACCATCGAGCTCAGCTTGAACGTATGGGAATTTGCCATTCCGGAAGAATCCAGTCTGCAGCTAGTTTTCTCCCTATACGAAAATTGCATTCAAGATTATTACCAACTTGACGAAATTCCCTCCACATTGCTTCGTCAATATTATTCCTTCCTGCTTGCTCACCGGATCAATCCCACAAATTTATATCTACGCGGGAAGCCTCAGCCCAGACTCGAAGATTTTAAATTTTGCGCCAGCAGAGGATTGAATGCGATGAATATCGCTTATCTCTATGATTGGGATCACAACGATGGCGATAAAAGCCGTTTCTCAGAGGAGTTTAAAAGGAATATGAAGGTGAGTCTGGTTGAGACGATCGATTTTCTACGAGAACAGCAGTGGAAGGGTACCGCCTTCGTGTATGGTCCCGACGAACCGAATCGGCAGCAGTACAATGCCGTGAAGGAAATGTTTGCGTTGGTTAAAAGCATTGCTCCAGATATTCGGACGATGCTCACAGAAGCTCCTGTAAGGGATTTACACGGTTATGTCGATATCTGGGTGCCCCGGATTGACGATTATGACGAAAGCGAGTGTCGTCAACGGCAAGAAATGGGCGAGGAAATCTGGTGGTATGTCTGCGCAGCCCCCCATCACCCGTATCCCAATTTCTTTGTGGACTATCCGGCAATAGATCATCGGATTCTGTTCTGGCTCGCGTGGAAACATGATGTTTCGGGTTTTTTATATTACTCTCTCAATCGCTGGATGGCGAATTATCCCAAAAATCAAAGCCGTTGGCCTGAAATTCCGTGGAACACACACACCTGGGGGAGTCACAATGGGGACGGTCAGCTCATCTACCCCGGGCCGGAAGGTGAGCCATATAGCTCTGTGAGATTTGAGGTTATCAGAGACGGTGTTGAGGATTTCGAATATCTAAATCTATTAGAAAGTCTTGTGAAAAAACTGGCCGAAAGCGATATGGAGAAACGAGAATCATTATTACGTCCAGCGAATAGACTTCTTGCGTCGATAAGCGGCGAGACGGCTCGCAGCCTGACCCGCTATACGAAAGACAAGGATCAGCTGTTCACGGCTCGAGAGAGGATTGCGGAAGAGATCTTGAGGTTAGGGCGCATTCTCAAAGAAAACTGAGGAAGCATAGGTGCTCGGAACACCAGTTATATCAAGACAAAACATAGCAAAAGCCTCGTCGATATTGATCGGCGCAACGCTGTTGAGCAGGCTTTTTGGTTTTCTGAGAGAGGTCGTCATTGCCGACAGGTTCGGTGCCAGCGCAACGACTGATGCTTTTTTCGTGGCCTTAACTATTCCCGTTCTGTTCTCGGATTTCATCAAATATTCAGTGAAGAACAGCTTCGTTCCGGTATTTTCTCACTATCGTCTGAATCGCGGCGATTCTGAGGTATGGGGTTTCGCCTGGCGTTTCACCAGACTGTTAGGGATTGGCTTCATTATAGTATCTCTTGGCCTCTTCTTCGGAAGTCCTCAAATAATTACTTTAATTGCGCCAGGAGCGGCGGCATCGACCCAGAGCCTGGCCATTCAGCTGATGAGGTTTCTTTCTTTCCTGGTGATACTGCTTGGTCTGGCTTCAATCCTTGAAAGCATCTACAACGGATTTGAGCACTTTATTATTCCAGCTTTTGCCCCCTTGGCGCTCAACATTTCCGTCATCCTGGCAGTGCTGATCTTCTCAGGTCGACTGGGTGCGCTTGGGATTGCTCTGGGTCTTGTCACGGGTGGCATCCTTCAATTATTCATTCTGGCAAGACTTTTTCGTATCGGCCGTTTTTCATTTCGGGGCGGCTTGAGATTGGCCGAGCCAGAGATGAAAAGAATTTTTATCCTTGGTCTATTCATCGCCCTGGTGCAGGGTATCTGGGGTTTTTATTATGTGTTGGATCGTATCCTCGCCTCTTCTCTTCCGGATGGCTCGATTTCAGCTCTTGCTTTTGCAGACAGACTTATACAATTACCCGTCGGAGTTTTTGTGCTGGCTCTCAGCGTGGCGGCTCTCCCACGCATGTCGATCTCTGTGGCTCAGGGTAATTATCGATACCTCGAGAGAATCTGCTCGGCAGGTCTGAGATTGCTGTTGTTCGTTGTCGTTCCCATCACTATGCTATTCTGCATCATGCGCTATCCACTGATCAGGGTCCTTTATCAGCGAGGTTCTTTCGGCCTTCAGGCAACGGATCTTACTGTCGGGCCGCTGTTTACATATTCCCTCGGGCTGTCTGCCTTTGCCGCTCAAATTTTCATACTGCGTGTATATTTCGCCTTCCAGGATATGCGCACGCCCCTGTTGACCAGTCTTGCTTCTTTGTGTATAAAAGTAATATTAAGCCTCATCTTGATGCGAACCTTTGCCGCCACAGGTATTGCTCTGGCAACCTCCATCGCAGCTTCATGCAATACCATCCTTCTGGCAATTTTGCTCAACAGGAAGCGCCAACTCACCAGGGTATTCGGAAGCTGGCATGGCCTCGAGAAGTTGCTTGCGGGATGGATTGTTTTGGGTGCCACCAGCTTTATCGTTTTTCGGTACCTCGGCCAATGGAACCTTTCGTCGCAATTTGCGGCGGATTTGATTCGGATATGCGGCACGGTCGTTTTCGGCGGCTTTCTTTATCTCGGGACGATGGTTCTGCTTCGTTCTGAAGAGATTCGCATCATCCGAGAAACCCTCTTGCCTGGTCGAATCTCCCGGGCTTCCTTAGGGAAATAACCGACCCCCAGTCAGTGAAAATGAACCAGGTTCTGCCAGCAAAAGACTTGCCGGGTAACTGGAGAGGATACTGCCCTCCGCCGTTGCTTTGCCTGTTTCTGGGCCTGGAGGTGATACTACTTTTAGTCGCCGGCCTGGCCGGTATCAAATACGTATTCCTCATCGTCTCTGGCACCGTCGCTTTACTTCTCTGTTTTGGGGGGCGACTGCCGGCTCTTTTCGCTCTCCTGGCGATTTCTCCAGTCGTTTTTCTTAAAGATGTTCCCCTGGACGTAATCAGGGTGGGGAAATGGATATTTGTCATCATGGTCGTGCTGTCATGGCTTGTGGGAAGGGCTATGAGGAGAGAGAGGATCTTCGTTCCCACAACGGCAGTGAATTATTTTATCCTTGGGTTCGTCCTGTGGGGCATTTTTATTTCTCTTCTCGCCCGTGATTTTGCTGTCAGTTTTTTCGGACTGTTTCGAATCATCAGTATCTTCGGTTTGTTCTATCTGTTCACGGATGTGATCAGCAGTCGCGATGATATTCGCAAGACAGTGGCGATGTGGATCGGGACCGGGATTTTCCTGGCTCTTTTCGGAATCTTTCAATATCAGCTCTCCGTAATGCGCCAAGGTGCCGGGCAGCGAATCTGGTCGACATTTGAGAATCCGAATAACCTCGGGCTTTTTTTGTTTTTATTGATACCGGTTGTCATAAGTCTTTTCTATCTTTACCGCAAGCCATTGATTAAAGTAGGGTTAGGGTTTGCCTTGGGGCTGCTTCTGGTGTGCCTGTTATGGACCGGATCAAGAGCATCGTGGCTTGGTCTGTATGTGGCGTGCCTTGCTTTTGGAGTGATTTCTAAGAGGAAGTACCTCACATCGGTTATCCTTATCCTCGGAGCGATTCTGGGTCTCATCCTATCGCTGTCTCTGGTAAAAGGCGATTTGATCACGCTGTTGAGAATGGAGAGAGGTCTTGCGCTGCGGCCGATACTCTGGCAGGTATCCTGGCGTATTTTTAAAGATCATCCGCTGTTCGGTGTTGGCATTGGATGTATTCCGGCTGTTTTTCAAAGTTATTATCCTATAAGCTCACTCTCGCTTTACAGTCTCTTATCGCCCGCCGCCGGCAGCCCGCATAGTCTTTTTCTGCAAATGGGCGCAGAGATGGGAGGGCTGGGAGTTGTCCTTGTGTTGTTCTTTTTCGGGGTCTATTTTCGTGAGCTAAAAAGAACCCTTGGGCATTTGGAAGATGAATTCCTCCGTGCGCTCATCATCGCTTTCTGGGCAACGCTTCCAGGGCTTTTCGTGCATTCGTTTTTTGAACTCTCCGGCGTCATCGGCCCCGGATCCTACACGGTGTTCTTCTGGCTATCCGTGTCTCTCGCCCAGGCCGTCCGGAGAGTCGGAGGTCAGAACCCGCTCAGCAGAAAAATACCTTGACCGAACTGGGCGATATCATGTAAATTTGGAATGTTGAAAGTTTGCCCGGGAGCTGTCCACGATTGTTAACTTGTGCCTCACTGCTGTCCATGTCAGAGCAGGGCGCATCCTGCTTTAGTGGAATCACATCAAAATAATGGCTTGATTCAAGTGAAAATATGTTACTTGGCTGACGGAAAAAGCATTCATACACAAAAATGGATTCGATTTTTCGTGGATCGGAAACATGAGGTTCATTTAGTATCTTTTCAAAAGGCGGAAGAATTGGATGTCACCTTTCATCCTCTGAAGAGATCTCTTGCTCTTCAAATAAGCCCGTCAGCGCCGGCATATCGAAAAATCGGTTACCTGTGTGATCTTCGCGCGGTGAAGCGCATTGTCCGGCAGATTGATCCTGATATCCTGCATGCCCACTGGGCGACGTCATATGGTTTGATGGGAGCCTTCTCGGGATGCCATCCCTTCGTTCTTTCTACATGGGGCAGCGACGTTTTCGATTTTCCTCAGAAGTCATTTTTACACAGGAAAACACTACAGTACATAATGAACAGGTCAGATTATGTTACGGCCACCAGCCGAATGCTGGCTGAGGAGACTCGAAAATATCTGAGCCCGGAACGGACGGTCAGGACGATCCCATTTGGCGTGGATATCCACCGTTTTAGCCTTAAATCACGCCGTACCGGACAGATCTTTACCGTCGGGATTGTGAAGAAGTTGGAGAAGAAATATGGCGTGGATTTTTTAATCAAGGCATTTTCTACGCTCTTCCAAATCGACCGTCAGGCGCGGCTTCTCATCGTCGGAGATGGATCTGAGGAGTCGGCCCTGCGAAGGTTGTGCCGGTCACTGGATGTGGAAGACAATGTCTCCTTCGTTGGGTTCATCGCAAATGAGCGGGTGCCGGATTACATGAATCAAATGGATGTCTTCGTGGTGCCTTCGGTAATGTCTTCGGAAACCTTTGGGGTTGCAGCAGTTGAGGCGGCCGCAAGCGGATTGCCGGTTATCGCATCCAATATTGGTGGGCTTCCTGAGGTTGTGTTGGATGGAGAGACGGGTTTTCTTGTGCCGCCCAGGGACCCGGAGGCTATTGCAGAAAAAATGATTCAGCTTTGGAAGGATGAAAAATTAAGAGTTCAAATGGGTCGTGCGGCCAGAAGATTTGTTGAGCAGAATTATATCTGGGAAGAGAACGCCATAGAAATGGAACGATTATACTTGAATGCCGCCGGACAACGAGGCTGAAAATGAAGATCCGCCCGGCCGGTTGATTTGGCTGAGCGGGAATATTAAAATAAAAACTGGGGTTGCCTCATTGAGAATTCTTTTCATCACACAATATTTTCCTCCGGAAGTGGGGGCGGCGGCCTCTCGGATTCAGGATATCACAGAGGAATTGTCGGCCCGGGGACATGATATCACTGTGGTCACTGAGATACCCAATTATCCCACGGGCATTATTCACAGGAAATATCGTTTTAAGCTATTCTATAAAGAGAGAATTAACAACATCAAGGTTATCCGGACTTTTGTCCTGGCCTCCGGGCGCCAGTCCTTCCTGCAGAGAATTCTGTTGTATACCTCTTTCATGTTTTCTTCTATTTTGGGATCCTTGTTCATTAACGGCATTGATGCCGTGCTGGCCACATCGCCGCCGCTTTTTGTCGGATTATCCGGATACTGTGTGGCCCGCCTGAAAAGGGCGAAATTTGTTTTCGACGTCCGGGATCTCTGGCCGGAATCTGCCATCGCTCTTGGGGAGCTGCATAGCAAGGTTCTCAAAAAATTATCGGTGCGTCTGGAACAATTTCTTTACCGGAAGGCGGATCGGATCACAGTGGCCGTACCCGGGTTTCGAGAAAAGATCGCACAGAATCCGGCCATACAGGACAAGATCTGGCCGATTACCAACGTTGTTGATCAGGGAAAGTTCACTCTCTGCCCGGACAGAGACAGGTATCGCCAGCATCATGGCTGGCAGGATAAATTTGTTGTCTTGTTCTCCGGTAATCACGGTTTGGCGCAGGGATTAACCACCATCATGGAAGCGGCGAATTTATTAAAAGACCACCCCAACATCCTCTTTCTTTTCGTAGGCGAAGGTGTGGAAAAACCACATTTGAAGAACATCAAGAATGATCTTGTGCTGAAGCAGGTGCTCTTCGTCGATGAGCAGCCCCGTGAACGAATGCCAGTGTATATTAGCATGTCGGACGTCTGTCTGGTCCCCCTGAAGAATCTCAGTCTTTTTGATAATGCCCTACCATCAAAGATGTTAGAATACATGTCGTGTGCTCGCCCGATCATTGGCACCTTGAGAGGGGAGGCCAAAATCCTCCTTGAACAGGCCGGTGCCGGCATGGTGGTGAATCCAGAGGATGCCCATCAGTTAGCCGATGCGATTATGAAACTCCAGAATCAGCCGCAACTTCGAAGAACATTGGGCGAGTCTGGGCGGCAATACGTGAGCAGAAATTATTCTCGTGATCAACGAGCCCAATCTCTGGAATGTGTTTTACTGAGCGCTCATCAGCAAGAATCCTCCCGTCCTCCGACCAGGAACTCCGTCTGAGATCTACTCAGTGATCTCGCTGCGCAGAGGTCACAGACCCGCCTATTCTTTTATAACCGCCTGCTGAGTAATATATTCCCACCGCAAAGAGGATATCCGGATATTTTACCTTGAAATTTACCATCGAAATGGCTATTATTGGCTGTCAGTTTCGGCGCACTCTCCGGCAGAAAGGTGCTTGGAATCGCATCGCGGTCGGTGGAAAGGCTCCGTATTTCGGCCTCAGAGCAGGATGAACCCATGCACACCCTACGCGAAAAAGTCCTCCTCGTCCTGGCCGACATCCTGGCCGTCAATCTGGCCCTGTTTATCATCTACTGGGTCAGGTTCCACCCCGCAACGGCGCCGGCCGGAGAATACATCCCGTTTTCGATCTTTCTCATTCCGGCCCTGTGGATCACCCTGTACTGGCTGTTCATCTTCATCTTCAACGGGCTCTATCGGTCCACCTGGGACATCTCCCGAATCGACGAGATCCTGTCACTGTTCAAATCCATCACCCTGGGCGTCCTGTTGCTGGCCGTGGCCACCCTGGACCTTTCCGACCCCTTTCCCCGCAGCCGCCTGGTCGTTTTCGTTTACTGGCTGGCCCTGTTGTTCTGGGTGAACGTGTTTCGCCTTCTGGTCCGAGGATTCGAGAAACACCTCCGAGCGCGGGGGATCGGATGGCGCAGGGCCGTCATCGTGGGCGCCGCCGAGCGGGGCGAGAAACTGCTGCAGGAATTGAACGATTATCCTGCCCTGGGGTACCACATCCTTGGATTCGTGGATGACGATCCCCTCAAGGCAGACCTTCAAATGCTGGACCGGGGCGTCCTGGGGACCACCGCGGAGCTTCCCGGCCTGATCCGGAACCGGGACATCGACGAGATCCTCATCGCCATCTCGTCCACCTCCCATGAGGCCATTCTGCGCATCATGGGGCTGTGCATCGGCCATCGGGTGGTCTTTCGCATCGTGCCCGATCTTTATGACATCGTCAGCGGCCATAAGACCCATCAGGTCTATGGATTTCCCCTGGTGCGGCTGTTTCCGGAGCCCCTCGACCTGCGCCAACGGCTGATGAAACGGACCGTCGATCTGCTATTCTCGATGACGGTTCTGATCGGCCTGCTGCCGGTCTGGCTGTTGCTGGCCGCGGCCATCAAGATGGACTCGTCGGGCCCGGTGCTGTTCAGACAGAAGAGGATCGGCAAAGGGGGAAGGGAATATATCCTGTTGAAATTCCGCTCCATGATCAGGGATGCCGAAAAACATACCGGTCCCGTTTGGGCGCAGAAAAATGACCGCCGGGTGACCGGCACCGGGCGTTTCCTGCGGCGCACCCGGCTGGACGAGATCCCCCAGTTGATCAACGTGTTCAAGGGAGAGATGAGCCTGGTGGGCCCCCGTCCCGAGCGGCCCTATTTCGTGAAACAGCTGGTTCAGGAGATTCCCCTGTATTCCCGGAGGCTGAACGTCAAGCCGGGCATCACCGGCTGGGCCCAGACGCGGCACAGCTACGATACCGACATCGACGACGTCCGGGAAAAGGTCAAGTACGACCTGTACTACATCGAGAACATGTCCCTGAGCCTGGACCTGAAGATTTTGGCGCGCACGATCCTGGTGACCATCACCGGTCACGGGGCGCACTGAGCGTCGATCATTGGCTGTGGAGAATATTTGGTAAAGACATTTCCCCGAGGAGGTGAGATCGACAGGGCAGAAGATCGATTCTGCAAGACATCGAGTGACGATTCAAACATCCCCTATCTGAAACCCTTGCTCAAAGGAGGATGCATCATGAGAACGCTGCTGTCCATTTTCGCCGCCGTTATGATCCTGATGATGATCGTGGGGTGCGAAGAGACGGTGACCAAGATCGAGACGGTGGAACGATCGGAACTCAATCCGCCGCTGGGTTTGCGCAGCATCACCGGAGACGGCCAGGTGACCCTGCGGTGGTATTCCAGCAACTTCGAGGACGACTTCGGCGGATATCTGATCTATCAGGCCACCGGGGATTATGAGCAGATCGCACCCGAGACGATGCCGTCCGCTTTCGCCGTCCTGGAGACCCTGGTGGTCTTCGGAGGTTCGCCGCCGACCGTTCATACCATCCTGGGTCTGGACAACGGCACCACCTACAGCTTCGCTCTGACGACCACCGATGAGGGCGTCACCAAGGAGAGCTATCCCAGCAATATCGTCAGCGATACTCCCCGGCCCTTCGGCACGGCCAAAATCTATCAGCAGGAGGCCGAGACCGAACATCTGGCCGGCTTCGACTTCAGCGAGGACATGATGGTGCCCTATCTCGACGGTGACTGTGATATCTTTCTGGACGTCTATACCATCACGGACAACCTGCACTACTCCCTGACCAGCCCGGATCAGGCCGATGGCTCTCTGAGGACCACCGAGATCCAGGATATGGGGTATACCGGGAGCTTCGATGACATCGATATCTCTCCCGCTCAGGGCTGGGATCCCGATTACAGCGTCGATGTCCTCAATATGGAGAATCATACCTTCGCATTGAAGACGGATGATAACAACTACATCAAGCTGCGCGTCCTCGGCACCGGCAGCGACGGCACCAATCTATCCTGGGTGCGTTTCGAATACGGCTATCAGACGATCCCCGGGGATCCCAATTTCAAAACCATGCCGTGATGACCGCTGCGGTTGGAATTGACAATGCTGTCACCGGGCCGGCCCCGCCGCGGGCCGGCCCGGTTGCCTTCGCTTGACATTTTGGTCCCTTTTCCGTATTTTACGTGGTTGTGGAAGCCCAAATGGAAGGGATGCTTATGCTGGATCTGAAATTCATTCGTGAACATCTGGATGTGGTCAAAAAAGCCGTCGAGGATAAGGGCGAAAAGGTTGATCTGGAACGTTTTACAGCCCTGGACGAGGATCTGCGCGAGCTCATCGCCCGGACCGATGAGCTGAAACACGAACGCAACGTGACCTCCAAGGAGATCGGGGCCGCCCGGGCCGGGGGAGAGGCGGCCGAGGAACAGATGGCCCGAATGAAGCAGGTGTCCCATCAGATCAAGGAACTGGACGCCGGGCGAAAGGCTCTCGAGGATGACATCCACCGGATCGTCATGGCCATTCCCAACCTGCCGCACCGATCGGTTCCCGTCGGCCGCAGCGACCAGGACAATGTCGAGATCAGGAGCTGGGGGCCGCTGCCCGAATTCGATTTCCAGCCGCTGCCGCATTGGGAGATCGGTGAGCGATTGGGCATCCTGGATCTCAAGGCCGCCGCCAAGATCAGCGGGTCCGGCTTCATCGTCCTCAAGGGACCGGGCGCGCTTCTGGAGAGGGCTCTGATCGCCTTCATGCTGGATCTTCATACGCGACAGCATGGATACCGGGAGGTGACGACGCCGTTTCTGGTCAACCGCAGCAGCATGGAGGGCACCGGGCAGCTTCCCAAGCTGGAGGATGACATGTACGGCTGCCAGCCGGACGATCTTTTCCTCATTCCCACCGCCGAGGTTCCGGTGACCAATCTGCACCGGGAGGAGTTTCTCCGGGCCCGCGATCTGCCCCTCAACTATGTGTCCTACAGCGCCTGCTTCCGGCGTGAGGCGGGCTCCTACGGCAAGGATACCCGGGGCATCAACCGGGTGCACCAGTTCGACAAGGTCGAGCTGGTCAAGTTCGTCCGCCCGGAGACATCCTACCATGAGCTCGAAACGCTGCTGGGGCACGCCGAGAAGGTGCTGCAGCTGTTGAAACTGCCCTATCGCCTGCGGGAGCTCTGCACGGCCGACTTAAGTTTTTCAGCGGCAAAATGTTATGATATTGAGGTGTGGGCCGCGGGGCTGGGGAACTATTTGGAGGTCTCCTCCTGCAGCAACTTCGAGAGCTTCCAGGCCCGGCGCAGCGGCATCCGTTTTCGAGAAGCCCCGGGCGGAAAGGCCGATTTCGTGCACACCCTCAACGGCTCCGGCCTGGCGCTTCCCAGGACCGTGATCGCCATCCTGGAGAACTATCAGACCTCCTCCGGCGAGGTGGTCGTCCCGGATGTCCTGCAACCTTACATGGGCGGTTTAGAACGGATCAGCTGATATGTCTTCGCTGAGGAAAATGAGCGATCGGCCCTATCGGGTCTATCGTCTGTCGTGGTTCTTCCGGGGTCTGCTGTTTCTGGGCGGCATGGGCATCATCCTGCTGTTTCTGCTGTATACCCAGAGTCTGATGGCCAAGCTCAGGGAGAATGCCACCAGCGTCTCCAATGCCTATGCCAAACTGCTGGCCGTGGCCACGTACCCGAGCACGGCCGGCCCGGAGCTGAACGTCATCTTCGAGGAGGTCATCCGGAAGACCGATTTCCCCATCATTCTGACCGACACCGACGGCGTGCCCCAGGTCTGGAAACAGGTTCCGGTGGCCTGGGACGATAACAGCCCCCAGGCGGTCGCCAGACTTCTCAAGCTGGTCCGGAAGATGGATGCGGTCAACGAGCCCATACCTCTTCAGGCCGAGACGGATGGCGAGGTCATCGGCTATCTCCATTACGGGGAATCACCCCTGGTGAAACGGCTCAGCTGGCTGCCCTATGTCGGCGTGGCCGTGGTGATCTGCTTTGTCCTCATCGGCGTGTATGGATTTCAGAGCATCAAGAAGAGCGAACAGCGCTACATCTGGGTGGGCATGGCCAAGGAGACGGCGCATCAATTCGGCACGCCCCTGTCCTCCCTGATGGGATGGCTGGAGCTGATGAAGGACCAGATCGACCGGAATCAGTCGCAGCTCAGCGGTGAGGATTTTGAGAAATTCGATTCCATGGTCGTGGAGATGAACAGCGAGGTGGATCGTCTCAGCAAGATCGCCTCGCGTTTCGGGCAGATCGGATCCATCCCCGAGCTGAAGAGAACCGATATCCTGCCGATGTTGACCGAGAGCGTCTCCTATCTCAGGCGGCGGCTCCCCCGCGTGGCCAGAGAAATCCGGATCGATGAGGTCTATCGGCCGTTGCCCCCGGTGGCCGTGAACACCGATCTGCTGGCCTGGGTGATCGAGAATCTGATCAAGAACGCGCTGGATGCCATGACCGGCGCCCAGGGTGTCATCGAGGTCCGGGCCGAAGTGGACCGGTCCGGTAAATGCGTCAATATCGCCATCAAAGATGAGGGACGGGGCATCAGCCCCAATGAACAGCGGAAGATATTTCTTCCCGGATATACCTCCAAGAAACGCGGCTGGGGCCTGGGGCTGACCCTGGCCAAACGGATCGTGGAGGAATATCACCAGGGCCGTTTATACCTGGCCGACAGCAAGCCCAAGAAGGGCTCGACCTTCATCATCTCATTGCCGGTGGCGTGAGGGAGGATGGATCCCGACATGGAAGAGAAGAAAAAACTGCTCTGGGTCGACGATGAGATCGATCTGTTGAGATCCCACATCATCTTCCTGGAAGAGCGGGGCTATCAGGTTTCCCCCGCGTCCAATGGTGAGGATGCCATCTCCCTGATTCAAAAGGAGCGCTTCGATATCGTTTTGCTGGACGAGATGATGCCCGGCATGGACGGCCTCACCACGCTGGAGAACATGAAAAATATCGATCCCGGCGTTCCGGTCATCATGGTCACCAAGAGCGAGGAAGAGCGCCTGATGGATGAGGCGATCGGCCGGCGGATCGATGATTATCTGACCAAGCCGGTCAATCCCAGCCAGATTCTTTCGGCCTGCAAGCGTATTCTGGACGCCCGCAGGATCCAGGGACAGCAGCTGACCAGAGATTACGTCTCCGAATTCAATAAATTGAAGACCCAGTTAAGCGGCGGGCAGCTGGGCTGGCAGGAATGGGCCCGGGTGCATGAGGACATGTCGCACTGGGATCTCCTGCTGGACAGTTTTCCCGATGTGGGGCTGCGACAGACCCACGAAGACCAGAAGAAGGAATTCAATCACGCCTTCGGGAAGTACGTCGAGGAGCATTACCGCAGCTGGCTGAAAGAGGAAAATCCCCCGGTGCTCTCCGTGGATGTGGTGGCCGAACACCTCTATCCATTGTTATCGGCCAAACAGCAGGTCTTCTTCGTGGTCATCGATTGTATGCGCCTGGACCAGTGGCTCGCGCTGGAGGAGATCCTCAAGGAATACTACGACATCAACCGCCATCTGTACTATTCGATCCTGCCCACCGCCACACCTTACTCCCGGAACGCTCTGTTCAGCGGTCTCTATCCGGGCGAGATCGCCCAGCAATATCCGGATCTGTGGAAACCCGGCACGGCCGATGATCAGAGCAAGAACCGCTATGAGCGGCAGCTTTTGGACCATCAGCTGGAGAAGATGGGGCTGCATCTGGCTCCCGATCCCAAGTATGTTAAGATTCTGGATGTGGAGGAGGCGGCCAGCGTTTCCCGGAAATTGTCTTCTTATTTCGATGTCCCTCTCACCTCGCTGGTCTTCAATTTCCTGGATATCCTGGCTCATGGCCGGTCCGAATCGGAAATCCTGCAGGAAATCGCCCCTGACGAAACGGCTTTCCGGTCATTGATGCGCTCCTGGTTCCTGCACTCTCACCTGTTCGAGATCCTCAAGACGATGGCTCAGCGCAAGGTGGTGGTGGTGGTGACCACCGATCACGGCAGTGTTCTGTGCACCCGGGGAACCAAGGCCTTCGGCAAAAAGGATACCTCTACCAACCTGCGCTATAAATACGGCAATAATCTGCGCTGCGACACCAAACAGTCGCTGCTGATCAACAAGCCCCAGGAGTATAATCTTCCGGTCTACAGCCTGAACACGACCTATATCATCGCCAAAGAGGACTTCTATTTCGTCTATCCCACGAAATTCCATCAGTACCAGCGGCAGTACAAGAACAGTTTTCAGCACGGCGGCATTTCCATGGAGGAGATGATCCTTCCGCTGGCGATCATGAGGCCCAGATAGATGACGCCGGTGGAGACGACCCGGGTGGTGACCGAGGACGCCGAGGGGACACGGAGGCTGGGCGAGCGATTGAGCCGGCGGCTCGGGCCGGGCGATGTGGTGGCCCTGTATGGCCCTCTGGGCAGCGGCAAGACCACCATAACTCAAGGAATCTGTAGGGGGTTGGACGTCCGGGACGTGGTCAACAGCCCGACCTTCACCCTGGTCAATGAATACGGCGGCCGCTGTCCGGTCTATCATCTGGACTGTTACCGCCTGGAGGGGAGCGACGATCTCCTGGAACTGGGCTGCGAGGAGTACTTCTACGGCGACGGCATCTGTCTGGTCGAGTGGGCCGAGAAAGCCGCCGGCGTGTTGCCCCGTCGGCGTATCGAGGTGCACTTGAAACCGGCCGGGGGGAACCGAAGAGAGATCGTCATCAGGACGGTGACCGACGATGCGAATTCTATCGGTGGAAACGGCCACCCCGCAGGGCTCGATCGCCCTGGCCGATGAGTCCGGGGTGCTGGCCGAGATCCGGTCCGAGGAAGGTATGACCCACGCCCGCTGGCTCATGCCGGCCATCGACCGTCTGTTCGGTATGACCGGGCTGTCCCTCGAGGAGATCGATGGATTGGCCGTGTCGGCCGGGCCGGGCTCCTTCACCGGCCTGCGGATCGGCCTGAGCACCGTGAAAGGGCTGGCCCTGGGAGCCGGGAAACCGGTCATGGCCATCCCCACCCTGGATGTTCTGGCCCGGGCCGTGCCGCCGTGCCGCCGCCTGGTCTGTCCCATTCTGGACGCCCGGAAAGGGGAGCTCTACGCGGCCCTCTATGGCCCATCTGAAGGGGGCCAACTGAGTCGCCGGACGCCCGATATGGTTCTGCCGCCCGATCGCCTGGCCGAGCGGATCGACCGGCCGGTTCTGTTCGTCGGCAATGGGATCGAACCGTATCGTGCGGTGCTCGGCGGGAAATTGGGTCGCAGGGCCCTGTTCGCCTCGGGGCGGTTTCGGTATCCCCGGGCGGACATGGTCGCACAGCTGGCCCTGACCCGGTTGGCCCGGGGCCGGACGGACGTGCTGGAAACCTTAGAGCCGCTGTATGTGCGTTCCTCGGAGGCCGAGCTGAAAAAACGAGGGGGAGGTGTGTCGTGATCGACCGGCCTGCCGGATCATGCGTCCTGCACCCCATGCGGGCAGAGCATCTCGACCGGATCTGCCGGATCGAACAGACCAGTTTCTCCAACCCCTGGCCGCGGGGAAGCTTTCTCGATGATCTCGGCTCGCCCCAGGCCCGCTGTACCGTGGCGCTGCTGCAGGGAACGGTGGTCGGCTATACCATCGGCTGGTTCGTGCTGGATGAACTGCATGTGCTCAACCTGGCCGTCGATCCCGAGCGCCGCCGAAGAGGTATCGCAAAAGAGCTGCTGAGGGATCTGCTGGCCGCTGCGGACCGGCAGGGCTGCCGGCATGCCGCGCTCGAGCTGAGAAGCTCGAATCTCGATGCTCGCAGACTGTATCAGGAATATGGCTTCAAACCGGTGGCCATCAGAAGAGATTATTACCGCTGTCCCACCGAAGACGCTCTGGTGATGCTGCTGGATCTTGGGTCCGGGGCGCGGTTCAGGCTCCCCGGGCGGGAGGTTGCCGATGGCGTGGTTTCGAAAGGTTCAACGCGGGCTTAAAATACAGAAGAAAAAAGAGATTCCCGACGGCCTGTGGTTGAAATGCGAACGCTGCGGAGAGATTATCTACCGCAAGGAGCTGGAACGATCCTTCTGGGCGTGCTCGAAATGCGGCTACCATTTCCGCATCACCAGTTCGCAGTATATCTCCATCCTCATGGATGACGAGAGCTTCTCGGAGATCGAGAGCGAACTGACCTCCGGCGATCCGCTTGGATTTCGTGATTCTCAAAAATATCCCGACCGTATCAAGACGGCCATAAAAAAGACGGGGATGAAATCGGCCATCCGGGTGGGAACGGGACGATTGGAGGGCATTCCGCTGGTGGCGGCCTTTTTGGATTTCAGCTTCCTGGGTGGCAGCATGGGATCGGTCGTCGGCGAAAAGATCGCCCGGGGGATCCGCCTGGCCATCGAGAAGCAATGGCCCCTGGTAATCGTCTCCAGTTCCGGCGGAGCCCGCATGCAGGAAGGAATCCTGTCGCTCATGCAGATGGCCAAAACATCCGCCTATCTGGGGAAATTATCGCAGGCCAAGCTGCCCTATCTGTCCGTCCTGACGCACCCGACCACCGGCGGAGTGTCGGCCAGCTTTGCCATGCTGGGAGATGTCAACCTGGCGGAGCCGGGCGCCCTGATCGGGTTCGCCGGGCCGCGCGTCATCGAGCAGACCATCGGCCAGGAGCTCCCCAAGGGTTTTCAGCGCAGCGAGTTTCTCCTGGAGCACGGATTCGTCGATCTAATCGTTCCCCGGAAAGAGCTGAAAGCCCGAATTTATACCCTCCTCAAGCTTCTCTGGAACGAGCCATCCTGAGATGAGAAGCGATCCATCCAGCGCTTATCAGAAAACGCTCCAGCAGCTCTATCGGCTGGGCCAGTTCGGGATCAAGATGGGCTTGGATAATATCTCCGTCCTCCTGGACGACCTCGGCCAGCCGCACAACACCTTTCCCTCCATCCATATCGCCGGCAGCAACGGCAAAGGCTCGGTGGCCCTTCTGCTGGCCGCCACCCTGCAGGCGGCCGGCAGCCGGGTGGGATTGTACACCTCTCCGCATCTGGTCGATTTTCGGGAGCGCATCCGGGTCGATGGCACGATGATCTCCCGGCAAAATGTCATCCGGCTGTGGGATCGTCTGCGTCCCAGGGTTCGCGAACTCAAAGCCACCTATTTCGAAACGGTCACGGCCATGGCCCTGGAATATTTCCGGGCCCGGGACGTGGACATCGCCATCGTCGAAACGGGATTGGGCGGCCGGCTGGACGCCACCAATGTGCTCCTGCCGCACGCCGCGGTGATCACCAACATATCCCGGGAGCACACCCGCTGGCTGGGAAAGCGGCTGCGGCAGATCGCCCGGGAAAAGGCCGGCATCATCAAAGAGGGCGTGCCCGTGATTTGCGCCGAGACCAAGAAAACGCCTTTGAACGTCATCGGTCGGGTCTGCCAAAGACAACAAGCCAGCCTGCATGTGGTGGACGATGAGCTTCGCTGGGAGGTGGAAGAGGCCTCTCTGGATGGGACCGATCTGTTCGTCTGGACCGAGGGCGATGGATATGGATCCATCTTTTTAGGGCTGTCCGGGGCTCATCAGGTGCGAAATGCCATGACCGCGCTGCTGACCTTGCTGGTTATGGGGAATATCGGCTGGGAGATCCCCATCCGGTCCATCCGCGCGGGGTTCGCTCTGGCGCAATGGCCGGGCCGGCTGCAGGTGGTTCAACGCTCTCCCCTGGTCCTGCTGGATGTAGCCCACAATCCCGATGGTTGCCGGAACTTGAAAAAAGCGTTACAGGAGTTTTTCCCCAGGCGGAAAGTCAACTTTGTATTCGGGATTCAGAAGGACAAGGAGCTCGACGCCATGATCCGGCATCTGGCGCCCGTGGCCGAGATATTCCACCTCACCAAAGCCTCCTGGAAAGGGGCGGCCAGGCCGCGAGAGCTGGCTCGGGCGGTGAAAACCAGGGGCCTGCCGTGCCGGAC